>Ga0209039_10002114_pt1 | contig 17328 bp, 17 predicted proteins | sample BogFormECP12_OM1_FD_188238 | JGI IMG/M metagenome (GOLD analysis project Ga0209039, IMG submission 188238) | Bog forest soil microbial communities from Calvert Island, British Columbia, Canada - ECP12_OM1 (SPAdes) (version 2) | ecosystem: Environmental > Aquatic > Freshwater > Wetlands > Bog ... | reverse complement strand
CAAGATGACGGGCTCGCCGCGGGGATTTGGCTTTGTTGAGTTGGCCGAAGGCCAAGACATGGCGGGGGCTATCGCGGGCTTGAACGGCCAGGCTCTGGAAGGCCGCCCCCTGACCGTGAACGAGGCTCGCCCGCCTCGCACCGGCTTCGGCCCTAATCGCAATGGCGGCGACCGCGATCGATTCTCGCGCCAGCGGGACAACTAGATGGAGCCGCAAGCAATGAAGGTGAAGGAAGGGCAATACGTCCGCCACGCCCAGTACGGTTGGGGAACGGTACTGGACTGCGATAACCATCGGACGACGGTGATTTTTCGCTCCGTCGGCGTAAAGAGGCTGACGGCCTCTTCCGCCACCTTCGCCAACGTCGGAGGCGAGGCCTCTCGAAGGAAGCCCGCGACCTGAGGCGTGCCGTGCCGGTAAGCGCTGTGGCAGGGCTCGACTGGCGATTGTTTCGCGTGATCCGTGGACTCGTAGCCGGCGGATCTCTGCGAAAGGGTGCGTGTTTAGTGAACCCCGCATAATAAGGCGACGCATGGACCCCCTCACCCGGTCCCGCTGGGCGGGACCACCCTCTCCCCCAAGGGGGCGAGGGCAAGGATCCAACCTTTTTTCCCCTCGCTTGGTGGGCTTGCCCGCTTCGCGAAGAGGAAGGGGCCGGGGACCACCTCAGTAAGTTTCATCGGCGTGATTCGCCGCGAGAAAGATCCAACATCGAATCACGCAAGGCCCTTGAGTTTGATAAAGGACCCATCCGGACCAAAGGTAGGAGTGAAAGGAGACTCAAAATGAACTTTAGACCTCTCCATGATCGAATCCTGATCAAGCGAATCGAGGAGAAAGAGACAGTGAAGGGCGGCATCATTATTCCCGACTCGGCCAAGGAGAAACCGCAAGAAGGCGAAGTGGTCGCCATCGGCGGCGGCAAGAAAGATAAGGACGGAAAAGTTGTGCCGTTGGATGTGAAGGCGGGAGATCGCATCCTCTTCGGCAAGTATTCCGGCACAGACATCAAGATCGACAACGAAGAGTATCTGATCCTGAAGGAGGAAGAAGTGCTGGGCATCCTTGAAGGGAAGTCAGCCGCCGCGGGTGGGAAGAAGTAGGTTGGCAGCCGGTTCTGAGCAGCGCGGCAGGTGTAACGCCGCAGCGAGCTGCCGCAACGGATACAGACGCAAAGACGACATCTAACGAAACCTAGGAGGAATTGAATATGGCAAACGCAAAGCAGATTATACACGGCGAAGACAGCCGTCACGCGATTCTCCGCGGAGTGAATCAACTCGCGGACGTCGTGAAGATTACGTTGGGGCCCAAAGGCCGCAACGTGGTTCTGGACAAGAAGTTTGGTTCCCCCACCATCACCAAAGACGGTGTGACGGTGGCGAAGGAAATCGAGCTGCAAGATCCCCTGGAAAACATGGGAGCACAGATGGTGCGCGAGGTCGCGTCCAAGACCTCTGACGTGGCCGGCGATGGCACCACCACCGCAACCGTGCTGGCCCAGGCGATCTTCCGCGAGGGCGCGAAGACGGTGGCCGCCGGGGCCAACCCGATGGCTGTGAAGCGCGGCATCGATAGCGCGGTTCGCACCATTTGCGGTTACGACGAGACCGGCAAAGACGGTGCCAAGAAGCACGTCAAGGGCGAGCTCGACAAGATCTCGAAGCCGGTTGAGGGCGCGATGATCGCCCAAGTGGGCGCGGTTTCCGCCAACAACGATCACACCATCGGCAACATCATTGCCGAAGCGATGAAAAAGGTTGGCAAGGACGGCGTCATTACGGTTGAGGAAGCCAAGACCATGGAGACGGTGCTCGAAGTGGTGGAGGGAATGCAGTTTGACCGCGGCTACCTTTCGCCCTACTTTGTCACCGACCCCGAGCGGATGGAGTGTGTGCTGGAGAACGCGCTGATCCTGATCCACGAGAAGAAGATCAGCTCGATGAAGGACCTCCTGCCCCTGCTCGAGCAGACGGCCAAGGCTGGAAGGCCGCTGCTGATCATTGCGGAGGAGGTGGAAGGCGAAGCGCTGGCGACCCTGGTGGTGAACAAGCTGCGCGGGACGCTGCAGTGCTGCGCGGTGAAGGCGCCGGGCTTCGGCGATCGCCGCAAGGCCATGCTCGAAGACATCGCCATCCTGACGGCCGGCAAGGCCATTTCCGAAGATCTTGGCATCAAGCTTGAAAACGTGAAGCTGGAGGATCTCGGCAAGGCCAAGAAGATCACCATCGACAAGGACAACACCACCATCATCGAGGGTGGCGGCAAGAGCTCTGATATCGAGGGCCGCGTCAAGCAGCTTCGCACTCAAGTTGAGGAGACCACGTCCGACTACGATCGTGAAAAGCTGCAGGAGCGGTTGGCGAAGCTGGTGGGCGGCGTCGCTCAGATCAAAGTGGGTGCGGCCACCGAGACCGAGATGAAGGAAAAGAAGGCTCGCGTCGAGGACGCTATGCACGCCACCAAAGCGGCCGTCGAGGAGGGCATCGTGCCCGGCGGCGGAGTGGCGCTGGTGCGTTGCATCCCTGCCCTCCATAAGCTGAAGGGCGAAGGGGACGAGCAGATCGGCATCAACATCGTTAAGCGCGCGCTCGAAGAGCCGCTACGCATGATCGTCGCCAACGCCGGTCATGAAGGAGCGGTGGTGGTGGAAAAAGTGAAGTCGAACAACAACCAGAACTATGGCTTCAACGCGGAGACGGAGACCTTCGGCGACCTCGTCGCGGAGGGCGTCATCGACCCAACCATGGTCACGCGCGCCGCGCTCCAGAACGCTGCTTCCATTGCGTCGCTGCTCCTCACCACCGAGGCGTCGGTTAGCGAGTACCCGGACAAGGAAGAGAAGACTTCGGCAACATCTCCGGGAGGTATGGGCGGCGGGATGTACTAAAAGGCGGAACATCGGTCAGTGAGCTGTCCGTGACCGGTGTCCCCGCCGCCGCATCCCGGCGCTAAGAGAGACGCAACCACAACGCGGCAACCGGCGCCCTCTGTTCGCGAAGGTCGACCCGATTCCCGGGGCGGCCGCCTCGCTAACAGCAGGCGCCGAGTTGGCTAATTGTAGTCGAAAACAAACCGCTCGTGTGGCCTGTCGGCCGTTCCGACGCCCTTACAGCACCGCCAAGTATTCGCCTCGGGCAGAAACCAACTGGACTGAGGCGTCAGCTCACCGACTCTTGTTCGATGACCTCCTGTCGCCCACACGGTAGTTGCCCTTCAACAACAATTCTGAGCAATTTTGACCAGACAGGTGAGCCGTACTGAGCTGACATGCGTATTACGCGCAAGGTATAAACATGATGCCTCCGGATTCCAGTCAGGAATCTGCCTGGAAACGGATGCAAAGGAGGATCAACATGCTTTGGACCATTTTCGCGATTCTGTTAGTCATGTGGCTACTGGGCTTCGGATTTCACGTTGGCGGAGGCCTCATCCACCTATTGCTCGTGGTTGCAGTGGTTGTGTTGGTGTGGAACCTCATCACCGGTCGCAGATCATCGGCCTGAGGCGGGCCGAACAAACAGAACCTAAAGAGGCCGGCAGGGCCCTACGGTTTGCAACGCACGGAGGAGTTTCATGGCTGGCCTCAGTGTGCTGTTTTGACCAAAGCTGTGAGCAACACCGAACTGACGCCTGCCTTTGCCGGAAGGTATAAAGGTTACGCTTCTGTCGTCGGAATAGAAGAAGTGGTGAGGAAGCAGGGTGGGAACGCAAGATGCAGGTTCTTCGGTACTAAATTCTATGGATCAAGCACGAGAGACAAAGAGACAGGAGTTCTTCATGCGAATGAGTTTCAAGCCATACGTCTGGGTTCTGGCAGTAGCGGTGGTTACGGGAATCACTGGAGGTACGGTGCGCGCGGCGGCGTCTTCGGCGCTGCAGGACCAAGGTCACGACCAGGATTACTCGAAAAACAAGAAGTACCAGCAAGGGGTGCGCGAAGGCAAGGATGACCAAGCGCATAAACGGGACCACTACAAGAAGAGACACTTTAAGAAAGACGAAGACCAGAAAGCCTACGAGGCTGGCTACCAGAAGGGCCACGCGGGCGATCATCATGATGATCACCACGATGATCAACACTAGAAATAAACGGACCGGTTTTCTGGCATAGAGCACGCGTCGGGTGGCCCCGACATGGTCTTTCATGGCGGTGCCTTTTCTTGACGCCGGCGCGGACGAAGCTGATGGGAAGGGCTCGCAAAAAGCTCTCAAGTTCAGACCTGCGTTCGCAGGGTCACCAGAGCCCTTCCTGAAGTCAGGCCCGAAGCGCTCTCGACCCGTTCCCAGAAGGGGACAAGCCGGTTTGCCGTCGAGCAACCTGGAAAACGAGAGGAGGACAACGCAGCCATGCGAGATTATTGGGGTAGTTCGAGGTTCAGGAATGCCGCACTTGTCGTGTTGGCGCTAGCCGGGTTTCTGATGTTTGCCGGGACGCCGCGCCTGCGCGCCGATGACCACGATTGTCAGCGACGCGTCGCGCGGGCGGACCACAAGTTGCACGAAGCGATCGAGCATCACGGATACGAGAGCAAGCAGGCCGTGCACTGGCGCCGTGAACTTCACGAAGCGCGCGAGCGCTGCTGGAAGATCGAGCATCGCTGGTGGGATGAAGACGGGCATCGTTGGCATACCGACCGCGATTGGGATGATAATGATCACCGACATTGAGTGGCTCTCCCCGCAAGCGCATCTTCGGGGTTAACTCTAAGGACGGCTTCCATAGTTCACCGCCTATTCTGCCTGGTGACGACAGAAGGATCATCTGGCTTCACCGGGTAGATATCACGAGCCTGAATCCCCGAAGACAGTGGCTGGGCCTCGCGGGGATTCGAAAATGGAAGTCCTTGGTTGTCGGTTCACGCACAGTGTAGATCCAACTTCGCAACGCTCTTGCAAGGAGAAACTCAAGATGGTCATTCTTCTCCGCCGTCTCCTGCCTGGGGCGTTGGCGCTTGTCTGCTCGATTCCCCCTGCGGCCTTGGCTGCGCAAGGTCATGGAGCCACTGTCTCAGCGGCTCCGGGCACGCTGGTCCGTTGGGCGGCGCCGGGCGCGAAGCGCTGCAGCATGAAGGGGCGGTCCTGGGCCGCGTTGCAGGGAACCTGCTATTATCCGATCGACCTACTGCAAAAGCCCCGTCTCATCACGATCGCACTCTGGGGCTCCGGGAAAAAAGAGTTCGCCCGCATCTCCGTGGAGCCCAACGACTACGGGACCGAGGAGATCGAGCTTCCCGACATTCCCCAAGCCCACCCCTCGCGTGAGGACCTCAAGCGCGACGCGCGCGACCAGGCGGTGCTGAGCAAGGTCTGGATGCGCAAAGAGGGGCCGGCGGACTTCGCGCTGCCCCTTGGGGAGCCGGCGAGACCTCTGCCCGCGGGCAAGTCGTTCGGCGTGAAGCGGGTCTTCAACGGCAAGCTAGCCTCGCAGCCCCACACCGGGACCGACTACCCCGTGCCGCTGGGCACGCCGGTCTTGGCCGTCGCCGACGGGACGGTGGTAGTCGCCAAGGATTTGTTCTTCGAGGGCAACGCCGTGTTCATTGACCACGGCGACGGCCTCATCAGCATGTACTTCCACCTCTCCGAGATCAAGGTCCAGACCGGGCAGGAGGTCAAGAAGGGCGACACACTCGGCCGGGTCGGATCAACGGGCCGCGCCACGGGACCACACCTGTTCTTCGGCATCCGCTGGCACGACGCTCGCATCAACCCCCAGCTCCTGCTTGAGAACCCGGGCAAGATCCCGGCCGTGAACCGAGTGTCACCATAAAAGGTTAAAGTTCCAACAAAGCAGCGGGTCCTAATCGCTGGATGCCAAGATGAAAGTGCTAGTAAAGACATTGGAGCGTTATAAGTGACTGGAGAGTGTTCCGCAATTTCTACACGCAGCGGCGCGGGGAAGGTCCACGCGTCGGGACAGTGGTGGGCGCCTGTCCGCTGGTGGCTGATCATAGGAGCTTCGCTCATCGGCATCGCAGGCATCGTGGTGATCGTGCTGGCCTGGAACTGGCCATTCACGCAACAGGCTGTTACCAAAGCGCTGCAGGACCGATTCGCCCGAACCGTCGAAATCCGCAGCTTCCGCAAAACCTACTTTCCCCCGGGGTGCGTGGCGGAAGGGGTCAGTTTCCTGCACCGGAAACGCAAGGACCTGCCACCGTTGATCACGGTCCAGGCGCTGATCATTCGCGGAAGCTACAATGGCCTTTTGCGGATTCACCCGCGCCTGGATAAGGTCGAGGTGAAGGGATTGCACGTTTTAATCCCGCCGCCGGGCCCGAGCGGCCAGTCGCCTAGTGTGATGCCGTTGACCACAAGCACGACGGGCGCTTCGATCACGATTGGCGAGATCACCACAGATGGCGCTCTTTTGGAGTTTATGCCCCGGCAGCCGGACCAAGAATCCTTCAAGCTGCAGGTTCACCAGTTGACATTGCACAATGTCGAGGAGAACGGGGTCATCCCCTACCATGCAGCTTTGTTAGCTACTGAGCCTCCAGGGGAAATCCGGTCGGATGGTGCGATCGGCCCCTGGAATGAGGATGACCCCGGCAGTACGCCGGTGACTGGTTCCTACACTTATGAGCAGGCGAACCTGGCGGTGTTCGAGGGTATCTCAGGGACCCTATCGTCCCAAGGCAAGTTTAGCGGCACCCTCGGCCATATCGATGCGAGTGGCGAAGCCGACGTGCCCGACTTCGGTGTATCCGGAAGCAGCCACACCGTTCACCTGATTTCGAAATTCCAGGCGGTAGTGGATGGAACGAATGGAGACACGTATCTTCAGAAGGTGGACTCGCACTTTCAGCGCACCACTCTGACGTCGAATGGTAGCGTACTCGGGCATTCCGGCCAGCACGGAAAAACAGTTCGGCTGGAGATGGCAGTGAATGTAGGCCGCATTGAGGATTTGTTGTTCCTCTTTACGGACGCGGACCGCCCGTCGATGACCGGCAGCATCAATCTGCGCGTAAAGGTACAAGTGCCGCCGGGGCCTCCGGGATTCTTGCGGAAGCTGGATCTTGCTGGCACTTGCGGCATTGGCAGCGGACGCTTCACCAACCCAAAAGTCCAGCAGCCGGTTAATGTCTTAACCCTGAGTGCGGGCGGCGAGAACAAAGAGCAGCAAGCCGAAGACCCGGAAACGGTGCTCTCGCAGTTGAGCGGGCAGGTCTCGGCCAAGGATGGCGTCGCAACTCTGTCCAACGTGTCCTTCAGCGCTCCCGGCACGCGGGCGCAGCTTCAAGGCACGTACAACTTGGTGGAGGGAAAAGTTGATCTCCATGGAATCTTGTACACCCAGGGAAAGTTATCCGACACGACATCGGGATTCAAAGCGCTGGTACTGAAGGCAGTCGGTCCGTTCCTGAAACAGAAGTCCGTTACAGTGGTCCCCTTCTCAATTACCGGCACATCCTCCAACCCTTCTTTCGCGTTGGATTTCACTGCAAAACGCCGGGAATCTTCTCTCCCCGCATCCAGTCGGTGAACCACTACAAGTCTTGCGAAACACCACAACTCCGATCTCTTTCCCAGCGTGGTGTCGTCATTACGCTCGCCAGGGGCGCGATGCCAACCAAACGGCGGGACGGGTCGTACTTCGAAGGAGTGGAGTGAGTGAGTGGCTCCCGCTTGCAAATGAAGCGGAGAGGATTCATACTCCCATCATGAGCCTCAAGAATGCGGCACTCCTGGCATTGATCGGGATGGCCCTGCTAACGGTTTGGGTGGTGGGAAGTTTCATTTCCACCGTATTGGGGGTTATGCGTGATGTGATTCCGGCCATGGCTCTGTTGAGGTCGCTGGTTCATGTGTTCACGAGCCTCTGTTTGTTGGTGTTCTTTTACGTCTTCTATCGAGCGCAAACCTGATATTCGAATCGAGGAGTGCGATATCAAGCCGCCTCACAACGCCGAGGGTCATCGACCTTCTTGATGGAGCGTGATCCTGCTCCAGGATGTTGTCCAGTGTTGTCCAGATATTGAACCGGCCGAGGGCGGCAGTGCGGTCGTAAGCCTCCTCGACTCAAAAATCGCAGGCGGATGACATTTGGCCTTATCGGTGTTGATCCCCCCGCGGCCACCTTCTTCAGCGTCTTGAACTCCACATGGTGGCCCACTCCAGCCGCGAAATCATGCTTCGGCAAGGCTCGCGGAAAACGTGATATCGTTACGTCGGGGACCTGTGCGACTCCTCGAAACACTCACGGACTTCGTTCAACCGGCAGCACGACGCCCGCAAGGAATCGCCGCGTTCATGCGGCACTTAGGCGCCTTTGGGCTGTTCCTTCTCGCCGTCGCCGACAGCTCCCCAATCCCAACCTTTGCCGGCCCGGACATTCTCACCGCCATCCTCGCGGCGCGGCAGCGCGAACCGTGGTACTACTACGCCGCAGTTGCCACGGCGGGCTCGGTCATCGGCGCCTACTTGACGTTTCGAATGGCACGTAAGGCCGGGATGGACTATCTCAGCCGCAAGTTCGGCGAGCGCCGGGTGGCCAGACTACTGAAGTACTTCCAGCGGTGGGGTACAGGCGCGCTCGTGGTTTCTACCGTGGTACCTTTGCCCTTCCCGACGAGCGCGTTTTTCGCTGCTGCTGGCGCGCTGGACTATCCTCTGCGGACACTCATCGTTGTCGTGGCTTTGGGCCGAGCCGTGCGTTACGGAGCCATCGCCGCCATTGCCTTCCACTACGGCCGCCGCTTCGTGGTGGGTCTGCGGCATCTAGGGCAACATTCCGGGTGGTTGCTGACGATTGCCGCCGCAGTGGTCTTGGTGGTGACCGTGGCGATCCTGCTAAGAAAGCGACTGGAATTGAGTCGCCCCATGGTCAAGCCGGAGAGCGTCAAAAAGTCAGGCGCTGACACCGTTACCGACTGATTCTACAAGCGAACAGTGCAGCCCCAGGGAACCGGGCCGCGTCGCGACGATGCTCTTCAGTTTCGCGCGCTCCTTCACCATCGGTCGACGAAACCGGGTGTCACGGTGTACGTCCGCGAGATCGGCCCTTCAGTGCTCCGGCGCTTCGCACCCGGCTCTTCGCGTCCCTGCTGGCGGAAAGCTGCTTGGTTTTCGACACCAGCTTTTTAGACTCCTGAACGGCTTCCGCTTCCTTGGCATTCACGCGCGCCGTGATCTCTCGTTTTTCACCTGTGTTTGTCATATCTTTATGGTCCTCATTTCTGCCATGCAAGACCTTCAGTTTTGCCCGGATCAGGCAGGCGTTAACTGGATTCAGCCGCGCCCGCCAACTCGAAGAAGTGGTGTCCCATGATGGCCAGAGTGAACGCCTGGTGGAGATGCGGGCGATGGCGGCGCAAAGTCTGCACGATGAACTTCCAGTACTCCATGCGGTAGTCCTCGAGGAAACCCTGCCGCCAGAGGGAGCGTGCCACGGCCATGAGATCGGAGAAGACCACCGGCGTTTTGGCGGCGGCGCCGAGTTGCGACAGGAACGCTGAAGCGCGTTCGAAGTACTCCTCGGGATTGTAGATGGTCCTCAGGATGCGGCGGTAACCCTCGATGAGTTGCTCGGTATCCATCTTGGGGATGAAATTCAGGTCGAGCAGAGTGTTGCTGCCGAGGCTTTCCTTCAGGAGACGGCCCTCGGCCTTCAGTCGGCGCCACAACTGGGTGTGGGGCAGCGCGGTGAGCAGGCCGACCATGGAGAGGGGAATTGCCGCCTCGCGAATGAATTGAATCTGGCGATCGAACACGTCCGCCGGGTCGTTGTCGAAGCCGACGATGAAGCCGGCCATCACCTCGATCCCATACGACTGGACGAGCTTGACGCTCTCCAGCAAGTCCTTCCTCAGGTTCTGGAACTTCGTCGTTTCTTTGAGGCTCTCGACCACGGGCGTCTCGATGCCCATGAATACTCGTGTGAAATTGGCCTCGCGCATTAATTGCAGCAGGTCTTCGTCTTCGGCGAGGTTCAGGGAAGCCTCCGTATAAAGCGTGAACGGGGACTTGTGTTCGTGCATCCACTCCACGAGGCGGGGAAGCAGGAGCCTGACGTTTTTCTTGTTGCCGATAAAGTTGTCATCCACCATGAAAACCGAGCCGCGCCAGCCCAGCCGAAGAAGCTGGTCGAGTTCCGCACACACCTGGTCGGGCGTCTTCGTTCTCGGCCGCCGCCCGTAGATTTCGATGATATCGCAGAATTCACAGGTGAAAGGACAACCCCGGGAGTACTGGAGCGACATGGAACTATAGCGCCGCCTGGATGCAAGATGCAGTTCCGGCAGCGGTACCAGCGAGACGTCGGGCCACTGCTTCTTGGAGTAGTAGGGCAGGGCCTCACCCCGTTCGAGGTCCGCCGCGAGCTGCGGGATAATCTCCTCGGCTTCACCCTCGACGGTGTGGTCGGCTTCGGCGATGGCGGGGTGCTTGGCGCTGACAATCGGGCCGCCCACCACCGTGCGCACTCCATGACGCTTGGCGCGCGCGATCTGCTCCTTCATCGATGCTCCCTGCACAATCATGCCGCTCAGGAAGACGACGTCCGCCCAGGCCAGGTCGGAGTCCTTGAGGCGGCGCACGTTGAGATCCACCAGTCGGCGTTCCCAGTGCGAAGGCAGCATCGCGGACACGGTAAGTAGACCCAAGGGAGGGAACGCCGAGCTTTTCCCTTCAAATGGTAAAGCGTGCTTGAAGCTCCAGAACGTGTCCGGAAACTCCGGGTAAACCAATAAGACCTTCACGAAAACCTCCTCTCCACCTCGGATGATTAAGCGGCCTGCAAATGCGAAGCGCCAAGGGCGACAGCCACGCCGAAATCCCTTTCGGGGTTTCCACTTTTGGGTCCCCGAGTAGTTAAAACGTTACGCCTGGGGTTTCCATTTTGAAGTCCCATGCAACATTTAGAGCATGGTCGGCGCTGGCGTGTCTGTTCCAAAGTGCTCACTTAGGCGGGAAATTACTTCGCAACCCGGACCTTCCTTTGCCATTGGAGCAAATTTGACCACCCATCTGAGCTATTTGGGGCAGACGCTTAAGGTCGAACCGCCTACTCTAGTCACCGGATGCTGAGTTTGCCTGAAGCGTAGTTTGTGGTTTATGCCCGCCCGATCGGAGTGCGGGCTTCGGGAGCCAGAGAAGCAAAATGCGGCATAAAACCTATTTGGGTGCGGCTCTGAGTTTCATAATCTTCTTGGTGCCTCGCGCTGTAAGCCGGGACACGCACGAATCGCCCCGATCGCAGGAGACGCCAACCCAGAGAAGCATCGGCAGGTCGTGCAAAGTGACCGGACCAACGGTCCCAAGTCGCCGCCACGCTTCAGGAAAAAGTGCGAGCATCGCCGGATTCCAAGAGTGTAGAAGGAATCTCAGCGAGTTCAAAGCCGCTGAACGGCTCATGCAATTGAAAGCCGCCGTGATCGGGGATTTGAATCGGTTAGACGAGTCGAGGCGTGCAGAACCAAAGCGCAGCGCCGTTCACGATGCGGGCTTGGATTCAGAGAGGATGCTGAAAGGATCTTCGATGGAAGCTGGGGGCACGGCGGACGCGAACCGCGCCGTGCTGTCGGTATCGTCCAAACCCGGGGGGAGTTCACAACCATAAATGCAGCCACCTGACGCGATCTCAGTCCGCCCTCGGCTAGTCCGCCCTCCGCCGGTCCGTCCTCCCCTGACCCGCAGGAGAAAGATCCTGCTCGGATTAGGACTGCTGATTTTCGCCATGGAAGCGGCGGCGGCCGGTGTCGGTGTTCATTTCTACTTGCAATTCTCGCGCATCATCGACACTCGCCTGAACGGGAACGTTTTCGGCAATCCCGCCGTCATCCTGGCTGCTCCAACCGAGTTGCAAGTGGGACAGCATTTGACCACCGGAGCGGTAGCGGACCACCTGCGGAAAGCTTGCTACAGCGAGGGCCAGGACGGCGAAGGCGTCGGGAGCTTTGCGGTGGTGGATGGCGGGCTGGAGATCCGGCCGGGACCCGAGTCTTTCTTCCGCAATGGGCAGACCGGGGAAGGCCCAGTGCGACTGGAATTCGGAAACGACCTCCTGGTGTCGATTACCGATCTCGGCGGCAGGGCCGCCTTGAAGACGTATTGGCTCGAGCCGGAAGTTATTACGACGCTGTTTGGTGAGAGCCGCTCGAAGCGGCGCCTGGTCCGCTACCAGGGCCTTCCCAAGGTTTTGGTGGAAGCGATCCTCGCTACCGAAGACCATCGGTTCTATTCGCACCATGGCGTGGACTCTTTTCGCATCGTTGCCGCCGCCATCGCTGATCTCCGCTCGAACGAGCGGCTGGAGGGCGGGAGTACGTTGACCATGCAACTGGCACGAAACCTCTTCCTGACACCCCGCCGCACGATCCGGCGAAAGATAGCAGAAATCGCTTTCGCCGTGCTGCTCGAGATGCGGTTGACTAAGGAGCAGGTTCTCGAGCTCTACGCGAACCAGGTCTATCTCGGTCAGCGGGATAGTTTTTCCATCTATGGCTTCGGAGAGGCCGCTGCCGTTTATTTCGACAAGGATATCAGCACCCTGACGCTCCCCGAGGCCGCTATGTTGGCGGGGTTGCTTCGTGGCCCCAACCATTACTCGCCCTACCAGCATCCGGAGCAATCGGCAGAGCGGCGGAATTTTGTGTTGCGAAGGATGCTAAAGGCAGGCTTCATCAGCGCTGGCGAAGCCGAACGCGCTTCAAAGGCTCCTATCAGGTTGACCGAGCAGACCGCTGAAGCCAGCCAGGAGGCTTACTTCGTGGACATGGTGAAGGCCCAACTGCTCGCTCAGTTTTCCGAGCGCGACCTGCTTTCGCAAGGCTACCGGGTCTACACCACTCTCAACCTTGATCTCCAGCGCGCGGCCTCGGAGGGCGCGCGCGCCGGGCTGATCGAAGTCGATCGACAAGTAAAGAAACAGAAGGAACGCCAGAAGACGCTGCCCGCGGATTCGAACCAGCCGCAACTCGCCCTCCTTGCTCTGGACCCGCACACCGGCGACGTCAAGGCTCTCGTGGGCGGCCGCGGCTACGGAGCGAGCCAGTTGAATCACGTGTCGGCGCGGCGCCAGCCCGGTTCGTCGTTCAAGCCTTTCGTGTACGCGGCGGCGCTGAGCTCAGGTGTAGACGGCTCCCAACCCCTCATCACGGCAGCCACGACCTTGGCGGACGAGCCCACCACGTTTGAATTCGGCAACCGCTCGTATGCGCCGGAGAATTACAAGCAGGCATACCGCGGCACGGTGACGGTGCGCGAGGCGTTGACATACTCCCTTAACGTACCCACCGTGCGTCTCGCCGAGATGGTGGGTTACGGCAAGGTGCGCGATCTTGCCGTGGCGGCTGGCCTCAACGACCAGTTGAGGCCGACGCCCGCCATCGCGCTGGGTGCTTACGTCGCCACGCCGCTCGAAATCGCGGGGGCATATACGATTTTCGCGAATGGCGGCGACTACGTCGGTCCCAGGTGCATCGTGGCCGTCACCGACGCCTCGGGCCACACCGTCTGGAATAATCCCGTCACTCGGCGCCGAGTGCTGGATGCGCGCGTGAGCTATTTGATGGTGAGCCTGCTCCAAAGCGTCATCAACAGCGGCACGGGAGCGGGCGTGAGGGCCCGGGGCTTTAAGCTTCCGGCCGCTGGGAAGACCGGCACCTCACACGACGGCTGGTTTGCCGGATTCACCCCTAACCTGCTTACGGTGGCTTGGGTGGGCTACGACGACGACCATGAACTGAACGTCTCTGGGGCAAACTCGGCTCTGCCCGTCTGGACCGAATTCATGAAGCGGACCACCGATTTACCCGCCTATCAGAGTTTTCAGCCGTTCAGCCAGCCCCCGGGGATTGTCACGGCCACCATCGACATTGGCACGAATCTTCTGGCACTCGCCGATTCAACCATGACTCGTGCTGAGGTGTTCATTGAGGGTACCGAGCCGTCACCGCCAAAACCGGAAGGCCAGGCGGACGTGCCTGTCGTGACCGAGAACAAGATGCTGCTGGACCCTCAGTGAGGAGAAACAGTTCGGTTGCGGTTGCGGGCAATAGCTCCGGTGCCGCCGCCTGCGCCCCTGCAAGTCACGGCTTCCAAGGCCGATCTGGCGTCCACCGGCATGGCCTTGCCTGAGTCCCCACGGCCCACTGCCTCAACATACTGGCCTACTGCAGTTTCGGTAAGCTGCAAGTGTTCAAAACGAGACAGGCAGGTGTTCAAAACGAGACAGACGCCGCTTTCTCACTGGCTTAGGGTAGGGGAATTGCATCGAAGCCGTCAAATACGTGTCTCTGTGCAAGGCCTCGATAGCTCCGGGGGTACCTTAAAGGAGGCGTCTCGCATGAGAATGGCAGAGCGGATTCAACAGATTCGGCTTGCGCGTTGGGTAACTCTCGACGACGTGGAAGCGAAGACGGGGCTCGCGAAGAGCCAGATGGCTAGGCTGGAGACGGGGCAGGAGGTTCCAACGCTGGAGATCTTGGACACTCTGGCTGATGCCATAGACGTGCCCATTCTCGTGTTCTTTTACGATACAGTGGAGCCGGAGCCGGCACCGAGCCCAGAGATTGGTCTTGCTTTGAAAGAGCTGGCTCAGGAATTCGACGGGTTAGCAACATCGGCCCTGGTGTCGAACTCCGACAGGTCGGTCCTCGCGGTAATCAAAGAATGGTTGGGGGCGGCCGCACGAGCCCTCACCCGCGACAGGCGCCTATCAGACTGCGATCCCATCCTATAGAACAACAACGTGGCGGCACAGGTAGCGCTTGCAGGAGTCCGGAGGCTCCCGGGCACGGCGAGGGGCTTGCAGGTGGCGCCTACATTGTGACCTTCCCAAGTGTGCGCCGGCCGCACTCCAGACCAAGCAAGATTTGAGCCCGGATTGCGTCGGTAACGTGTGCGACAATCGTCGAAATGATTGGTGATGAACGATAAGGTTGGGCCCGCGCTGCCCGCCGCCAGTCCCGTACCGTAATTTAACGTCGTAAACCCGGGTGAGCAATATTGACCTAACCGGCGAGCCGGAGCGAACAGACACGCGCTTCGCCCTCGGATAGAAAGATCATGCAGCAGTAACCGGCTGAGGCGTAAACCTACAGCGACCCAGGACTTCACAAAGGAAGTCCCAAGTTTGATTGGAGGGAATTTATGAAGACACGATGGTTGATGACCGCTTGTGCGACGGCGTTGCTTGCTTTTACCAGCATCGCGGCTGTGCCACAAGGTGACCAGAACCGCGGCAATGACAAGAACCACGGCCAGAGTAAGAAGCAATATCGCCAGTTCAACCAGAGGCAACAAGAAGCCGCGCGCACCTATTACAAGCAGCACCAAAACGAGGAGGCTTTCAGACCGGACAGCCGATGGAACGACGACTACGAGAATCGGCTTCGGTCGGGCTACGTGCTGGATGATGATATGCGGAGAATGAGCCGCCCGGCGCCCATTGAGCTGACGCGCGGTTTAGGCCGTGCCCCTCGCGGCTACCGCTACGTCGTCATTGGGGGACATGTGATTCTGGTTGACAATGGGTACCGCGTTCACGACACGATCCACCTTCACATTGGCTCGTAATAGCGTGTACCTAATCTCGACTTCAGCTCTTCCCGGACTCCTCGCAGATCCCGCGTGCGGGGTGATTTCTGTGCAGACGACCGCGTGAGCCGCACGAGTGCTAGCGAAAACGGTGATTGCCTCTAAGTAGGTAAATCGGCTTGGTTTCGTACGGAGACCCAACATGGAAGTTAGACAAAGCCTTTAAGTTTGCAGTGATTCTAGCCTGGACGATTTGATGAAAGTTGGCACGCCTAGCTTCGTGCGGGTCTTAATGATCCCCTCTCGCCCCACACGGTAGTTCCGCTTCAACAACACCCTGAGCAATTGAGACCAATCATCTGAGCCGTATTGGACTGACACCGATTCCCGCCAAGGGTACAAATGGAAGTGTCTCCGGGATTTGGTAGTAGAGGGCAGCGGTTGCCAGACGCCTTCTACGCCTCCTTGAGGACCCGGCAGAACCGGAGAAGGAGAAGAAAGAACATGACAACGCTTAAACGGTGCTTGACCTCGCTCACGCTGCTCGCGGTTGTGAGCCTGGTGGGCTGCTCAGGAGCATCCAGGAAGTCGCCTGATGTTTCTGACAGCATCCGCAAATCGCTCGATCAAGCCGGCCTCAAAGATGTCTCCGTAACGCAGGATCGCGACAAGGGTGTCGTGACCCTGGGCGGAAGCGTCAAGACTGACGCCGACAAGGCACAAGCTGAATCCATTGCCAACTCAATCGCCACTGGACAGGTTGTCGCAGACCAGATTGCTGTGAATCCTCCCGGCGCCGAAAGTGAGGCCAAGGCCATAAACTCGGATCTGGACGCGGGTATCGAGAAGAACTTGGATGCCGCCCTGATCAAGAACAAGCTCCACAAGGGCGTCAGTTATGACGTCAAGAATGGCGTCGTGACGCTGACCGGCGAAGTCAATTCTGAATCCAAGCGCAAGCAAGTCGAACAAGTGGCGTCAACCGTTCCCAACGTGCAGCAGGTGGTGAACGAGCTGCAAATTAAGGAGCGAAAGGCCACTTCCACTCCGTAAGAGCCGGGAACGGGCTCTGCAACGGGCCGCGATGGCCTTGCGGCCCTGTTTTGCTTTAGTAAGGAGATGCCATGTCATTTGGACTTTACGCCATTGGATTCGTGCTCGTGATTGGCGGGCTGATTTACGGTGCCTGTTTGATGCATGTCCCCGCCCACTGGATCGTGGTGGGCAGCATCGTGCTATTGGGCATAGGGATTCTCTCGGGTGTTAAAGCAACGCGCCAAAAAGACCCGGCGAAATAGGGGAGCTATTCTCCCTCATTAGACCGGACGAGCAATGCTGACCAGAGTTGTTGCCGTGGTGGACTGACACCGAATTGCGGCCAGGCTATAACCAGGATGCGTTCCGTTGCCCGTCAGTTAGCGGCAGGCGGATGGCAGATAAGTTGTCACGGAGGCAACACACATGAAACGAATTGGAGTTATCAGCACAGCAGTTCTATTTTTGCTTGTCGGAATCAATGCTCCCGGCTACGCACAGCAGGGGCAACAAAAGGCCAAGCCTGCACAACAGCAAGCGGCTCAGCACCAGCAGCCAGCTCAGCGCCAGCAACCGGCTCAACACCAGCAGCCAGCTCAGCGCCAGCAACCAGCCCAGCACCAGCAGCAGGCTCAGCGTCAGCAGCCCGCCCAGCATCAGCAGCAGGCTCAGCGTCAGCAGCCCGCCCAGCATCAGCAGCAGGCTCAACGTCAGCAGCCCGCCCAGCACCAGCAGCAGGCTCAGCGTCAGCAGCCCGCCCAGCATCAGCAGCAGGCTCAACGTCAGCAGCCCGCCCAGCACCAGCA
>Ga0209039_10002113_pt1 | contig 17328 bp, 10 predicted proteins | sample BogFormECP12_OM1_FD_188238 | JGI IMG/M metagenome (GOLD analysis project Ga0209039, IMG submission 188238) | Bog forest soil microbial communities from Calvert Island, British Columbia, Canada - ECP12_OM1 (SPAdes) (version 2) | ecosystem: Environmental > Aquatic > Freshwater > Wetlands > Bog ... | reverse complement strand
TACAGTTCGAAATGAGAGTTTCATCTAAGCTTCGAAGCCGATTCCTTCCACTGCATCTGGGTCATCGTTCGGAATGTGCTCGTCCTCTAAGATTCCTGATCGGCTGGTACGCCTCACGACTTCAGTGTCACCTGCTCACTAGGTGCTGCATAGTTCCCAGGGGCGGGTTTCAGTGAAATGAACGTCCTGGCCGTACGTCGACTTCAGTTAGTAACAGCGGGCGATTCAAAGGATTGACAACCGTCGGCCGACGCGTTTCACTCTTGCGTGCGGGAGGTGACCAGGGGGAACTGGAGGGGCGGTTAGTGCACCCTTCTGATAACCCCAGACATCACGCGAGATGAAGCCCTTCCTCAACGCTCATGTCTTCCAGACTTTCGAACAAGTCGCAACCGGCATACGGGTGTCCTTGAACACCCACGCGCCGTTGCGCTTGCCGGGCACGCTTTCCACGGCGGGGCATTGTGACCGTTCGAGGCTCGCCATATTTCTCGCCCCTACCCTTTGACCTTGCTCTCTTGCTTTCCGGTCACGGAAAAACCGCCCTTGAGGCAACGCCATTTCCCGCTCCTCGCCCAGTGGAACAAACAACGCTGGGGCCGCCTGGAAACCCAACTCCTCAATTCCACTTCCGATCTGCTGGCCCTGCTCCGCGATCCGGCCTCCAACGCTCTCTTGCAACAGGTTCAGCGCCGTCTCGCCTCGGAAGACAGCCGGCACTTCCGGTCTCTGGCCGAGCTCCGCCGCCTCCAAAAGCAGCGCGCCGCCGCCGAACCACCCGCGCAACCAAAAGAAAAAGCGCCAGTTACGGAAAATTGGGTTCGTTCCGTCAAATCGCCCGAAGGTCCCGCGCCAGCCCCGCCGCTGGCCAAGATTCTGGAAGTAGCCCCCAGCTCGCGGCCAGTTCAAAGCGGCGCCGGCGCTTCCGCCGGCCAATCCCTGGTCGCGCTGTCGAGCTGATGCCGTCCTACTCGGCCTTGAACTCCCACACGTCCGTGCTGGTGCGCACCACCATGCGGCCAGCGCCCAGCGCCTTGCCGGAAGTGGGGAAGAAAATCGCCCCGTCGGTGGAATTGCCCGGCTCCATCTTGGTGAGCACCATCGCCAGCGCGCTCGCCACCGCCGCGGCTCTGGCCTTGTTTCCGCTGTAAGCGATCGCTGCCTGCCGCCGTTCTTCGTACCCGTGGGTGGACTTCACGGCCGGGTTGCCCAGAATACTGGCCTCGTATGTGGTCACCAGTTTCACCATGTCGCTGCCGTTGGCTTTCTTGGAAAGCATGTCAACCACAGTGCGGGCGGGAACCGCGCGGATCAGGCTGCCGTCGGCGCGCACGAACGTGAAATCTTCCGGCCGGATCGTGTAGGGTCCGGGCGACCCGTTGGAAACCGCCACTTGCACAATGGCATACTCGTGCAGCGCGCCGGGCAACTGCGCGAACATGATGGTCACTCCGGACTTCGTCAGGGCCTGGTACTTCAGCCCGTTGGATTCCACTTCAATGACTTGGCCATAGGCGCAGTGGTATAACAACATGAGCCCCAGACCGCAGGCTCCGAAGAGGCGCTTCATGAATCCATATTACGATAGGGGAAACCGGTCAATTGGGGAAAGGGGCGGGAGAGGAATGCTGACTGAATCAATCTGCCTGCGGCCAGGTCGCCATGGGCTGGAAGAACACGGGATCCGCAATATCAACGCGGCGTATTGGAATCTGGGCGCGGCTCAACTGCTGGAGCAGGCTGTCCAGCGGCGCGAGGGATCGCTCGCCGATGGCGGTTCTCTTGTGGTGCGCACGGGCCAGTTCACTGGCCGGTCTCCCAAGGACAAATTCATCGTCCGCGACGAATCGACCGACGCGCACGTGCATTGGGGAGCCGTCAACCAGCCCATGTCGGAAGCTCATTTCGACCGCTTGTTTCACAAAATGCAGTTGTTCTGGCAGGGTCACGAAGTCTTCGTCCAGGATTGCTTCGTCGGCGCGGATCCAGCGTATGCCTTGCCCCTCCGCGTCATCAGCCAGTACGCCTGGCACGCCCTCTTTGCGCGCCAGCTCTTCATCCGGCCCGATTCCCAGTCTCCCGCCGAACACCGCCCCGAGTTCACCATTCTGTTCGCGCCCGACTTTCAGGCCAACCCATCCGAGGACGGAACCAATTCCGAGACCTGCATCGTCATCAACTTCAAGAAGCGCGTCGTGCTCATTTGCGGCACGCAATACGCCGGTGAAATGAAGAAGTCGGCTTTCACCATCATGAATTACCTGCTGCCCGACCGCGGCGTGTTCCCCATGCACTGTTCCGCCAACGCCGGCCCGGCCGGCGATGCCGCGCTCTTCTTCGGCCTTTCCGGCACCGGCAAGACCACCCTTTCCGCCGACCCCAACCGCCGCCTCATCGGCGACGACGAGCATGGCTGGAGTGACAACGGAGTCTTCAACTTCGAGGGCGGCTGCTATGCCAAGTGCATCCGGCTTTCCCAGGAGCAGGAACCGCAGATCTGGAACGCTATCCGCTTCGGGACCATCCTCGAAAACGTCGCCATGGACGCCGAAACGCGCCTGCTCGATTTCAACTCCGAGGAGATCACCGAGAACACCCGCGCCGCCTACCCGCTCGATTTCATCGAGAACGCCTTGATCCCCAGCGTGGGCGGCCATCCCGCCAACATAATTTTCCTGACAGCCGACGCGTTCGGCGTGCTGCCGCCCATCTCGCGCCTTACGCCGGAACAGGCCATGTACCATTTCCTGAGCGGCTATACCGCCAAGGTGGCGGGAACCGAGCGCGGCCTCGGCAAAGAGCCGCAAGCCGCGTTTAGCGCCTGCTTCGGCGCCCCATTCCTGCCGCGCCCGGCGGCGGCCTATGCTTCGCTGCTGGGTGAAAAATTGCGGCGCTACGGATCGGCCTGCTGGCTCGTGAACACCGGCTGGGCCGGCGGTCCCTTCGGCGTGGGTGAGCGCATGAGGCTGCGATACACGCGCGCCATGCTCAACGCCGCGCTCGCTGGCGAACTGAACCACGTTCCCATGACGCCCCACCCCGTCTTCAAGGTAGCCGTGCCGGTGTCTTGCCCCGGCGTGCCCGCCACTTTCCTGGACGCCCGCGGCATGTGGCCCGACAAGACTGCCTACGACAAAGCGGCCCGCGACCTCAGCCAGCGCTTTAACCACAACTTCGAGAAGTTCACTTCGGTCAACCGCGAAATTGCGTCGGCCGCGCCCGTCGGCGCGTAACGCCCCTCGCTTAGCCCGCGTCATAATCGAGATATGCGGTTCCGGCTCACTGCCGTCTGTCTGCTGGCCTGCTTCGCAGCCGCCGCGCAGAGTGCCTCGACGGTCGCGGCCGTGGTGGAAAGCGTTCGCGAAGGCCTCCGGTTGAATCATAAGGACAGCCAGATCGCCAAAGCGCTGCGCAAGTTCAAGCTCGCCGAACGGCTGGACGACCGCACCATCGAGACCCTCCAAAGCGAGGGCGCCGGACCCGAAACCGTGGCCGAACTGGAACAGATGGGCAACGCTTCGGCCCGTCTGCCCGTGCCGCCGGCGCCCGCCATCGAAACGCCGCCCGCGCCCTGGGCCGGCGAACAGGAGCGTGTCTGGGAGGCCGCTCGCGAAAAGTCTCTCAGTTACACCGAGTCACTGCCGGATTTCATCTGCACCGAATCCGTCAAGCGTTACAAAGACCCCGAGGGCAGGGAACAGTGGCATCTGTCCGACACGCTCGTGCTGAAGCTCACGTACTTCGAGCACAAGGAAGACTATCATCTGGTCAGCATCAACCGCCATCCCACGCATCTCAACTATGAGGAGACCGGCGGCGCCATCACCGAAGGCGAGTTCGGCAGCCTGCTCGGCTCCGTTTTCGCCGAGTCGTCGAAAACCGAGTACCGCTGGGATCACTGGACCACCCTGCGCCAGCGTCCTACGCACGTCTATCGCTTCCACATCGCCGTCGAGAACTCCGCTTACCGGCTGTCGTTCGGCACCAATGACGGCTACAACGTGCACGCCACCATGGGCCAGCGCGGCTACGTCTATGTGGATCGCGAAACCAATGCCGTGGTGCGAATCGCCGCCGAAGCCGAAGGACTGCCGCGCGATTTCCCCGTGAGGCGCGCCGGCTCCTTGTTGGACTATGGTTTCACCGACGTCGGCGGCCATTCCTATCTGCTGCCGCTACGCTCGGTGACGCGTCTCGACGCCCTTCCGCTCCAGCATCGCAATGAAGTCCAATTTCTGGACTACCGCAAGTTCTCTTCCGACGCCACCGTCACGTTTGGCGACCCCGTCCCGCCTGTCAAGAAATAAGCCATAGGCGTGCCGTGGCGCACGCACTCATGCGTGCTGCGTCGGCACTCATGCCGGCGCTCGTGACGAGTGGGTGCGCCACTTCATCGGGGTTGGCTGAATAGTAACGCCTCATCCGCCGTCTTGACTTCCGGCCCGGTTCGGTGTGATGATTCGGCCTGTGAACCGAAACTTTTCTCTCCCTTCTCTCACTCTGGCCCTGGTCGCCGCGGCCTTGCCGGGACTGGCCCAGACGCGCGTCGTCACCGCCGACGATTACACGCGCGCAGAAAAATTCACGGGCGGCGGCATGGGGGCGCTGGTCTACCGTTCCGGCGTGCGCCCAACCTGGCTCGCCGACGAGCGTTTCTGGTATCGCAACACCACCGTCGAGGGCAGCGAGTTCGTGCTGGTGGATCCGGCCAAGGGAACCCGCGAGCCGGCCTTCGATCATGCCAAGCTGGCGGCCGCGCTCTCCACCGTGTCGGGCGCGAAGTATGACGGCGCCCATCTGCCGTTCCAGTCCTTCACCTTTTCGCCGGATTCGGTCTCGGTCTCGTTCACTGCCGGCGACAAGGCCTGGAAGTGCGACCGCCAGGGCGTGGGCTGCGCCATCGATCCCAATCCTCCACCGGCCGTGCCTGGAGGTGGCGGGGGACGTGGCGGCAGGGGCGGCCGCGGCGGTGGCGGTGGACGCGGCGGCGAGGGCGGCGGCGCGGCGCTGTCGCCCGACCGCAAAAGCAGCGTCTTCATCCGCGACAACAACTTATGGATGCGCGACGTCGCCACTAACAAAGAGACCCAGCTCACCACCGATGGCGAGAAGGATTTTGGATACGCTACCGACAACGCCGGATGGACCGCCAGCAACAACGCCGTGGTCCTCTGGTCGCCCGATTCCAAGAAGATCGCCACTTACCAGCAGGACCAGCGCGGCGTCGGCGAAATGTACCTGGTCAACACCACCGTGGGGCACCCCACACTTCAGGCCTGGAAATACCCGCTGCCCGGAGACAAGATAGTCACCACCATCCAGCGCGTGGTCATCGACGTGACCGTGCCCAAAGTGGTGCGCCTGCAAATGCCGCCCGATCAGCACCGCTCCACGCTTTGCGACGACATCAAGTGCGGCGGCACCATGGATGTCCAATGGAACTCCGACGGGACGCAACTGATGTTCGTTTCCACCTCCCGCGATCACAAGGTGGAGGATCTCAAAATCGCCGACGCCTCGACCGGCGCGGTGCGCGATGTGTTAGAAGAAAAGACCGCGACGTTCTACGAATCGGGCAACGGCCGCATGAACTGGCACTATCTGCCCGACAGCAACGAATTCATCTGGTTCAGCGAGCAATCCAATTGGGGCCAGCTCTATCTCTACGATCTGACAACTGGGAAGTTGAAAAACCAGATCACCACGGGCGAAGGCAATGTCACCCAGATCAACCGGCTCGATGAGAAGAACCGCGTAATCTACTTCCTGGGCGTGGGCAAGGAGAAAGGCCGCGATCCCTACTTCACGCACCTCTACAGCGTGGGCTTCGACGGCAAGAATCAGAAGCTGCTGACACCCGACGATGGCAACCACTCCATCGAATGGTCGCCCAGCTTCAAGTACTTTATCGACACATATTCGAAGCCGGACGTGCCGCCAGTCGCCGCCCTGCGCGACTCGAGCGGCAAACTTGTCACGCCGCTCGAGAAGGCCGATATTTCCAAGCTGTTGGAATCCGGCTGGAAGCCGCCGCAGCCCATCACCATGAAGGCGCGCGACGGCGTGACCGATATCTACGGCCTGATGTTCAAGCCCACCAACCTGGACCCCGCGAAGAAATACCCCATCATCAACCACATTTATCCCGGACCGCAGACCGGCAGCGTGGGGAGCCGCAATTTCTCGGTGGCGCGCGGCGATTGCCAGGCGCTCGCCGAGTTGGGCTTCGTCGTGGTTGAGATTGACGGCATGGGCACGCCCTCGCGATCGAAAAAGTTTCACGAAGCCTATTTCGGCGATATGGGCGACAACACCCTGCCCGACCAGGTGGCCGGCATGAAGGAGTTGGCGCGCAAGTATCCGTGGATCGATATCGACAAGGTCGGGATCTACGGTCATTCGGGCGGCGGCTATGCCACCGCTGGTGCTATGTTCCACTACCCCGATTTCTTCAAGGTGGGCATTTCCGAATCCGGCAACCACGACAATCGCGAATACGAGGACGATTGGGCGGAGAAGTGGATGGGCCTGGACGAGAAGAAGCCCGGCGGCAACAGCCCCTACGATAACCAGGCCAACCAGAATTTCGCCAAGAACCTGAAGGGCCACCTCCTGCTGGCGCACGGCACCGTGGACAACAACGTTCCACCATACAATACGCTGCTGGTGGTGAGTGAGCTGATCAAGGCGAACAAGGATTTCGACCTGATCCTCTTCCCCAACCGGCAGCACGGCTATGGGCCGGATTCGAGCTACATGACGCGGCGGCGATGGGATTACTTTGTGCGCTACCTGATGGGCGCCGAGCCTCCGAAGGAGTTCGAGATGCGTCCCGCGGCCGGTGGCCCGCCCGGCGGCGGCGGGGAGTAATCTCCGGGGACTGACCTCTCTGTCCCAAGACGCCGCTTTTTGCGCCGCGTGGACAGAGCGGTCTGTCCCCGGTCTTAGTCCCGGTTCTAGAACAATGCTCATCACGTTGGAGCAGGTGGAGGAAGCGCGCCGGAATATCGCCGGCGCGGCGGTGCGCACGCCTCTGGTGCGGTGCGGCGCGGATTCTCCCGTTGAGCTCTACCTGAAGCTGGAAAACCTGCAGCCCATTGGGTCGTTCAAGATTCGCGGCGCGAGCAATGTGATGGCGCGCACCCCACGGGAACGGCTGGCGCGCGGCGTGCTGACGGCATCGGCGGGCAACATGGCGCAAGGCGTGGCCTTCTGCGCGCGGCGATTGGGCGTGCCGGCTACCATTGTGGCTCCGGATACCGCGCCGGCTACCAAGATCCGCGCCGTCGAGCGCATGGGCGGGCGCGTGATCCTGGCCCCGTTTGTCGATTGGTGGCGTACTTTCGAGACGCGCACCTACCCTGGAGTGGACGCCACATTCATTCACGCCTTCGACGATCTGGATGTCATGGCCGGGAATGGAACCATCGCGCTGGAGTTGCTGGAGGATCTGCCGGACCTTGAGGCAGTGGTCATCCCCTGGGGCGGCGGCGGCCTTTCCTGCGGCATCGCCGCTGTGCTGCGGCAGTTGGCGCCGCACGTGAAGGTGTATGCGGCGGAGGTGGAGACGGCTGCGCCGCTCGCGGCGTCGCTCGCGGCCGGCGAGCCGCGCCCGGTGGATTACCGGCCTTCGTTCGTCGACGGCATCGGCGCCAGGGTGGTCTTCGCCAATATGTTCGAACGCGCGCGCGGCCTGCTGGACGGCTCGCTGGTGGTGACCTTGCAATCCGCCGCGGCCGCCATGAAGCAGGTGGCCGAGCGCAATCGCGTCATCGCGGAAGGCGCCGCGGCATGCGCCGTGGCGGCGGCGCTTTCGGGCCGCGCTGGAAGCGGCAAGGTGGTGGCGGTAGTCTCCGGCGGCAACATCGATCTGGACACGTTTTCAAAGCTGGTGGCGGAAGCTTGAGGGCGATGCGGATATCTCACGTCTGGTTCGATGATGTGGCGCATGCACTCATGCGTGCCGTGTCGAGACTCGTCTCGACACTCTGGTCGGCCAAGGAGAGTCTGTCGGGGCCGAGCGTCGGCATGAGTGCCGACGCGGCACGCACGAGTGCGTGCGCCACACAACTGGTCCGGCTGTTTGTCCTGACAACCCTCGCCTGCGTCGCAGCCCATGCTCAGTGGCATTCCATCGGTCCATTCGGCGGAGCGGCCGAAGTAGTACGCGCCGATCCCAACCGCGCCGGCACGGTGCTGGCGGCCACCCGCGACGGCTTGCTCTACCGCTCCACCGACAGCGGCGCTTCCTGGACGCACCTGGCTTTTCCGGCGGAGTTGTCGGGAACGCTGCACGTTCTGGAGATCGATCGCCGCCGTCCCGGAGTCTGGTACGTGGGCATCGAAAGCGACATCGCCTGGAATTCCGGACTGTATCGCACCGTCGACGGCGGCGCGTCCTGGAACCTGCTGGCGGGACTCAAAGGGAAAGCCATCTGGTCGCTGGCCATCTGGGAAATCAACCCGCAAGTGATGGCCGCGGGCGCCGCCGATGGCGTTTTTCTCAGCCGCGATGGCGGCGAAAACTGGCGCCGCATCTCACCTCAGGAGAATGCCGAATTGCGCCCGGTGGTCGCCTTGGCCTTTGATCCCGTGCATAGCGAGGTTCTCTACGCCGGCACTACGCACCTGCCGTGGCGCACCGTCGATGGCGGCGCCACCTGGCAATCCATCCACGATGGAATGCTGGACGATTCCGACGTCTTCAGCATCTCCGTCGATCCCTCGCGGCCGCCCATCGTATACGCCAGCGCCTGTAGCGGCGCTTATCGCAGCATCACCGCCGGAAGGCAGTGGACGCGCCTCGCCACTCCTCGCGGGGCCTTCCGTACCTATCTGGTGACGCTCGATCCGCGCCACTCCGGCACGGTCTTTGCGGCCACCAGCGCCGGGCTGCTGAAATCGTCGAACTCGGGCGCCGCCTTCCACAAGGTTTCCGACGCCAGCGTGAAGTCGATTGCCTTCGACCCGTCGCGGCCCGGCTGGATGTACTTTGCCTCCACCACGGCGGGGCTGATGGTTTCGACGGACGGCGGAGAGACCCTTCGCGAGAGCAACCGCGGCTTTTCCAATCGCACCGTGACGGGCATTTCCGGAGCCGGCGGGTTGCTCTACGTCAGCACGGCTTACGACACCGGCGCAGGCGGCCTCTATGTAAGCAGCGATCGCGGCGCGCATCTCCTGCCGGCGGGCGGCGCGGGGATCACCGGTCACCGGAATCTGCTGCTCACCGCCGCAATGCCCGGCCGGCCGCAGGTGGTTTTCGCCGCCGCCTATCAAGGCCTCTGGAAGTCGTCCGATGCCGGCCGCTCCTGGGCGGCAGTGGCCGCGCCCGGCGACGGCAGCGTAACGGCCCTCGCGGCCGTCGAGCGAAAAGCCGCGGGCAGACAGGACAGCCTGCTGGCTGGAACCAGTTCCGGCCTGTTCCTCAGCCTGGACGATGCGGCCACCTGGACCCAGGTGATCGCTAAGGAAACGGCCGCCGCTGCCCGTGTCCGCCTGCTCCAGTCCTCCTCCGGTTCCGACGTGGCTGCCGTCACCGATAGCGGCGCTTTCGCCAGTTTCGATGCCGGAGTCACCTGGACCGCCTGCGGCACGCCGGCCTTGGGAATCCAATGGTATAGCGTGGCCGTACGGAATGCCGGTGTGCCCATGGTGCTGGCCGCTTCATCCCATGGGCTGTTTCGTTCCACGGATGGTTGCCGCACCTGGAGTTTGATGGCCACCGGCTCGCTCGATGCCGGAACCGTCAGCGCCGTGATCGCCCATCCCCAAAATGCGGCGGAATTCTTCGCGGTGCAAGGCGGCGTCGTGTGGCGCTCCGTCGATGGCGGGCTGATTTGGCGGCCCTTGAACGACGCCGGCCGCGACGGTTCCTACCCAGCCGCGCTGCTCATCTTGCCGGCTGCCCCTGACCGCTTGTTCGCCTGGTTCCCCCGGCGCGGTGTTTTATATGCTGCATCCGGCCAATAATCGCGTTAAAATAGTTAGGCTTGGGGGAAAATACAATGGTCAAATCAAGAACGCGCAGACTTCTGCTACTTTCCGTGCCAGTTATGGCACTTGCGTTGGCTTTTCCTGCCATGTCGCAGACCAATACCGCGACTACGCCACCAGCAGGAAGCTACTATTCCCAATACGATGTCAGCATTTTTGGTGGTGCACAGATCTTTCAGCTTTATCAGGGCAGCGACGCCAGGGTCTACCAGTTCGATAAGGGGCCGATTTTCGGAGTGCGGCTCACCGAGGATCTCTGGAAATATTTCGGACTCGAAGAAGGATTCGCCTTCGCCTCGAACAGTCTGGAATTGCAGCCATACATGACCTCGAATTGGGTCAAGGCGAGCGTCCACAACTACCAGTTCAACGGCAACGGGCTGCTCTACTTCACCAAGCGGGAATCTAAGGTCAGGCCTTTTGCCACGCTGGGCGGGGAGATGGTGATTTTCGATCCCCTCGGCAATACCGTGAGCACGCCGCAGTTTCCGAATCCTTACACCCTGCGGACCAAGTACGGTCCGGGGCTGTCCTACGGCGTGGGAATGAAGTTCAATGCTTCGCGCAAAGTCGGATTCCGGCTGGATGCGCGCGGACTGTATGCCGAGCGTCCCAGCTTCACCCTGCTTTCCGTTCCGGCCGGTCCTGGCGGATTGTACATGAACCGCGCGCACAACGCCAGTGCGCTGCAACTCGAAGCCGGCATCGTCTTTCGTTGGGGGATCAAGTCGGATTTCGTTCCGCCGCCGCCTCCGCCGCCGCCACCGCCGCCGCCTCCGCCGGCCGTGGTAATTCGCGTTGCTCCCATTCAGGGCGCGCATGACGTGTGTCCCGGTGAGACCGTGGGTCTCACGGCTTCGGCCAGCGGCTGGCCTTCCGGCCAGACGCCTCAGTACCAGTGGTACGTGAACGGCCAGGCGGCCGCGGGCGCCACCAGCTCGAGCTTCAGCGTGCCCACCCAGGGTGTGTCGGGTGCGCAGAACGTCACGGTTCGCGTGAGTGTCGCAGGCGTCGCCGATGGCAAGGGCGGGCTCACGACCGCGTCGAGCACCTCCGACGCGGCTACCGTGAACGTCCGCGCCTATAGCCCGCCGACTGTGAACCTCAGCGTTTCTCAGCCGACCATCCCGTACGGTGCCAGAGACCCCGTTTCGGCCACCGCCAACACTTCCCAGTGCGGCATCAGCAGCACCATCCAGTACTCGGCCAGCGAAGGCGCCATCTCGAACGGCAGCTTCGATTCAAGCGGTGTGCGTTTCGACATGAGCAACCGTTCGAAGTTGCAGACCAGAGTGGTGACCCTCACTGCTACGGCAACCGATCAAAAGGGCGGAACCGGTTCAGCCCACGCCAACGTAACGGTGACGTTGCAACCGACGGCGCGGCGCCTCGATGACATCGTCTACCCGCTAAACAGCGCCCGCGTGAACAATTGCGCCAAGCGTCTGCTGCTGGAGCAATTGACGCCCATGCTGCGCGACGACCCCAATGCCAAAGTCATTCTCATCGGACATCGCGATATCCACGAAAAAGGCAGAGCGGCGTCCAAACTGGATGTGCAGCGCGTGTTGAACGCCGCTGCCGTGCTGAGCGCCGGCACGGGCATCTGCCCGCAACTGGAACTCAGCCGCATCAGCATGGCCGCGGTGGGCACCGACCAATCGTCACCCACCAAAGCGTCTTTCTGCGGTACTTCCACCGACGTGAAGGAGAAGAGCGGCCAGGCCGTGAAGTCGAGCGACAAGAACGCTCCGTTCCGCCGCGTCGAGATCTGGTTCGTGCCTGGCGGCGCGGACATGCCCGCCGGAATTCCGGCTACCCAAAGCCTGCCGGAGTCCGACGTCAAGAAGCTCGGCTGCCCGAAGTAGAACGCTTAACGGTGGAGGCGCGCCAGCGTCTCCACTTCGCCCGTCAGCGAATTGGCGGGCAGTGAATCCTGGCGGATGACGAAGGCCGACTCGTAGGCCTTACCGATCTTCCGCACCATCTGCGCCAGCGCTTCGGCATCGGCCTGTGTGGCAGCCTCGCCAACCACCACTAGGTACAGATCCACTTCACGATGTAGCGGCACGATCCGCGCCACGCCGCATTCCTGCCGCATCAGAGCGAGTGTGCGGCTGACGTTGGCCGGCTCACGGAACGTGCCGGCCTGCACGACGAACAGCGAGGACCCGCTGGAGACCGGAGAGTCCAGGATCTCGACAGCCACCGGCACCAGGCCAGGATACGTCATGCCGAGGCCGCGCGCCGCCGCATAGGAAAGATCGATGATGCGGCTGGCGACGTATGGTCCGCGATCGTTGATCCGCACGACCACGCTTTGGCCGGAATCGAGGCGCCGCACACGCACCTTCGTACCGAAAGCCAGCGTGCGATGAGCCGCCGTGAGCTCCGCCTGGTGGTAGATTTCGCCGCTGGCGGCCCGTTGGCCTTCGAATGGTCCGCCATACCAACTGGCGATGCCTTGTTCCGCCACGGGCGGCTGAGCCTGGGCAACGGTAGCGAGGCCCAAAGCCAAGGCAGCGAGGGCAGGGATGGAGCATCGGTGTGGAAACATGGACCTTCCCCAGTTTGATTGCCGCACCGGCCTCCGTCTAGGATCTCGATAGTTAGCGCTGGTTAGCCGACTGGGGATAAGGGCGCAGGCAAGGATGCAGGTCAGCTGCCGTCCTGGCGCCTGGTGAGCAGCAAGCGCACCGGGCGGTTGCGCAGAAATAGCGAGCCTTCCAGGACTTGTCCGCGGCGTTCGAAGGGCGCGATGAAGCGATCGCCCCAAACCTGCTCAGAAACCCGAACCACGCTGGAGAGCTGACCAGTGATCCTGTATGGCGAGTTCATGTTGAGCAGCCGCCCGAACCAACTGCGTCCGTAGGTAATGCGGCCGCCGATGATGGTGGCGCCTCCGACCGTGCCGGTCACCGAGCCATCCGGATGGATGATGACCTCGGCGGATATGGAGGCGTTGCCAGAATCATGCATCGGAATGCCATACCAGGCGCCCAGGAGGCCGCTATCCGGGTGAAGGGTGGGGGTCATCAGGGGCGGCTGGCCGAACATCTCGTTGGCGCATAGCAGGAGAAAGACCGCTAGCGCGGCAGCCAGAGAGATCGCCACGGAGCGGGGCAGGCGCCAGGGCGTAAGACCGGCTGGGGCTCCTAGTCTGAGCCTGCTCCAACTGGCCACGTGCACGGCGCCGACGATGGCGGGCACACGAAGAGCCCACATCCTGAAGTGGCTGGCGTCGATCGCGACCAGGAACACGAAGCCAGCGACGGTCAAAAGGCCGCCCAGGCCTTCCCACTTCCAGGCGATCATCAGGCCGAGAAAAAGGGCAGCGATGCACAGAAACTGAAGGCGCTCGGTGGAGGTGAGGCTCGAGAGATGCGGAGGGCCTTCGCCGAAGAAGAAGGCCAGGAAAAGGAGGAACAGCAGTGTCCCGACGATAAGGGCCGTCCAGCGGCCGGCGACGGCAACCCGCCACGAGGCAATTTGCAAGGCGTTCATGTCCCAGTTTAGCGAGATTCAGGTGCGAAAATACCTTCGCAAATGTTGCGGAAGTTCTCGCCAAGGGCTTCGCGCCTGAAATCCCTGGGGATTTGGAAGTCGGGAGTCAGAAGTCAGAAGTCAGAAGTTACGGCAACTTGCCGGTGGTGGATTTGGCCGCGTCTTCCAGCGAGTTGGCGATATGGGCGCCGGCGGGAACCAGCTTGTCGTCGCGTTTCCACTCCAGACCGGACGCGCCGCCCTGCTTGAGAATTCCCAGTTCACCCAGCGCGCGCAGGGAATCGCCCAGCGGAAAGACGCGCGAGACAAACATATTTTGGACCGGGATGCCGCGCCACGTGGCGCCGCCGTCCTCGCTATAGAGAAGCTGATCGTCGCCGGCGATCCAGAGACGCTTGGCATGGTCCGCTGCCACGGAAGTGAGCCAGGATTGAGTCGGGCTCTTCGCCGCCACCCAGGTGGAACCGCCATCGGTCGAACGCAGAAGCTGGCCGGCGAAGCCCACGGCCAATCCGTTCTTGAGATCGTTGAAATGCACCGCCGCGAGCGACCAGGAAGCGGCGTCGGTCCTAATACTCTCCCAGTTCTTGCCGCCATCGGCGGTGCGCAGGATGGTGCCCGACCAGCCCACCGCCCAGCCATGATCCGGGTCCAGGAAGAAAATATTTTCCAGCGCCATGGTGGTTCCGGCCTTCTGCCTGGCCCAGGTGGCGCCTCCATCGGAGGAGTAAAGGATCGTGCCATCGAAGCCGCCCACCCAGGCGCGGTCGCCGAGCGTGAAAATGGTGAGCACATGTTCGGTGGATCCGGTGTTGCGCGCCTGCCAGGTTTTGCCGCCGTCCGCGGTGGCCAGCAGAGTGCCGCTCTCACCGCCGACGAATCCATGATTCGCGTCGCTGAATGAAATGGCGTGCAAGGTCACGGACGCGCCGGTATCGCGGGCGGTCCAGGTGGCGCCGCTATCGGTAGTGGCGTAGACCAACCCTTGCTCACACAGCACAAATGCGCTTGAAACCGTGGGCGCCGAAGCGTCACGCAGGTAGCAATGCTCCTTGTCCGACGCGGCGGCCAACAACGGCAGTAGCAGAAGCGCGCTGGCTCTCATCAGTCTTGCCACAGAATTACATTTCGGCATGATTGTTCCTTATTGCAAGGGTAACGCAGAGCGGCTGGCGTGTACAATAAGTCATGATCCGGCGCGGCACCGGCCTGCTCGGGCTGTTAGCGTGCGCAGCCGCTTGACCAAGACGGTGACTTCCGATTTCGCCGACGTCGGGGGCAAGCTATACCTGTTGCCGGCATCTTCAGAGACGGAGATGCGCTCGTTCGATCTGTCGGCGCGGAACCACACCGACTTTCGCGAATACCGCAAGTTCTCAGCCGACTCCACCATCGTCTTCGGAGGCCGCGAATAAAGGCGAAGACAACACGAAGATCAGCTCGCCTTCACTCGCGACTAAATTCTTGGTAAAATAGGTACTTAACCTCAGCGAGGAGATACCTTGGCAGATCAGGAACAACCACCGCAAGGTCCGCCCCCAACAGGGGGCAATCAGAACCTTATACCGACCAACATTGAAGACGAAATGAAGCGGTCGTATCTGGATTACGCCATGAGCGTAATCGTGGGCCGGGCGCTGCCGGATATTCGCGACGGGCTGAAGCCGGTACACCGGCGGATTCTCTACACCATGCAGCAAATGGGCTTGCAGCCCAACCGTCCGACGCGCAAGTGCGCCAGGATCGTCGGCGATTGCATGGGCAAGTACCATCCGCACGGCAACCTGGCGATCTACGACGCCCTGGTGCGGCTGGCGCAACCCTTCTCGATGCGGTATCCGCTGATCGAAGGGCAGGGAAACTTCGGATCGATCGATCCCGATCCGCCGGCGGCCGACCGTTATACCGAAGCGCGCCTGGCGAAAATCGCCGTCGCCCTGCTGGAGGATCTCGACAAGGAGACCGTCGATTTCAAACCGAACTACGACGACAGCGAAAACGAGCCGGAGGTCTTGCCCACGCGGGTTCCCAACCTGCTGGTGAACGGATCTTCGGGCATCGCCGTCGGCATGGCGACCAATATTCCGCCGCACAACCTGACGGAGATTATCGACGCCACCATCTACATGGTGCAGCACCCGGGCACGACTTTGCCCAAGCTGCTGGAGTTTGTGCATGGGCCGGATTTTCCCACCGGCGGCATCATTCTGGGCCGGTCTGGCATCCTGGACGCATATTCGCGCGGACGCGGGCAGCTCAAGCTGCGCGCCAAGGCGGCCATCGAGCGCGTCGGCAAGGACAAGGACCAGATCATCATCACCGAGATTCCCTACCAGGTGGGGAAGTCGAAGCTGCTGGAACAGATCGCGTCGCTGGTGAATGAGAAGCGCATCGAAGGAATCTCCGACGTGGTGGACCACAGCGACCGCGACGGCTTGCGCATCGTGGTGGAGCTGAAGCGCGGCGAACAGGCCGAGGTGGTGCTCAACAATCTCTATAAGAACACGCAACTGCAGGTCAACTTCGGCGTGATCATGCTTTCCATCGTGAATGGCCAGCCGCGCGAGCTGGGCCTGGTGGAAATGATCAAGTTCTTCATCGACCACCGCGTGGACGTGGTCCGCCGGCGCACGGAATACGAGCTGCGCAAGGCGCGCGAGCGCGAACATCTGTTGCTGGGCTTCCAGAAGGCACTTGAGAATCTGGATGAAGTGATCCGGCTGATCCGCGCCGCCAAAGCGCCCCGCGAAGCCCGCGATTCGCTGATCGCGCGGTTTGAGTTTTCGGAAAAGCAGGCGCAGGCCATCATCGAACTGCAATTGCAGCGGCTCACCGGGATGGAGCAGCAGAAGATCCTGGACGAGCTGGCCGAACTGCAGCGCCGCATCAAGGAGATGCTGGAAATTCTGGGATCGGATAAAGTGCTGCGCGACGTGATCGTCAAGGAGCTCAAGGAAGTCCAGAAGGATTTCGGCGACGAGCGGCGGACCCAGATTGTCGAAGACACCGGCGAGATCCTGCTGCAGGACCTTGTCGCGGTGGAGGACGTGGCCATCACGGTGACCCGCGGCGGTTACCTCAAGCGCACGGCGGTGGATACCTACCGCCGGCAGACGCGCGGCGGCAAAGGCCGCATCGGCATGGGCACGCGCGCCGAAGACGTGGTGGAGCACCTGCTGGTGGCCTCCACGCACAGCTACCTGCTGATCTTTACGACGCGCGGCCGCGTCTACTGGCTGAAGGCCTACGAGATTCCGGATGCCACCACGGTCGGCAAGGGCAAGCACATCTCCAACCTCATCAACCTGCAGAACGACGAGGAAGTGAAGACGTTTCTTTCGGTGAAGGACTTCGTGCCCGACCAGTTCGTGGTGATGGTGACGAAGCATGGCGTGATCAAGAAGTCGGAGCTGACGGAGTTCGACAATCCCATGGCCCGTGGCATCATCGCCGTGTCGCTGGACGAGGGCGACGAATTGATCGGCGCGGGCATCACCAACGGCGCCAGCTATATCTTCCTGGGCTCGCGCGAGGGACAGGCCATTCGCTTCGCCGAATCCGACGTGCGGCCGATGGGCCGGCAGGCGCATGGCGTACGCGCCATGAGGCTGGCCGAGGGCGATTACCTGGTGGGCGTGGAAGTAGTCGAGAAAGACGGCCTCATCCTTTCGATGGGCGAGAACGGCTATGGCAAGCGCACACCGCTCGAAAGCTACCGCCTGACCGCCCGCGGCGGCAAGGGCGTCATCAACATGAAGACTACCGGCAAGACCGGCAAGGTGGTGGCGATTCTTTCGGTGAAGGAAGATACCGATCTGGTGATTGTGA
>Ga0209039_10002112_pt1 | contig 17331 bp, 17 predicted proteins | sample BogFormECP12_OM1_FD_188238 | JGI IMG/M metagenome (GOLD analysis project Ga0209039, IMG submission 188238) | Bog forest soil microbial communities from Calvert Island, British Columbia, Canada - ECP12_OM1 (SPAdes) (version 2) | ecosystem: Environmental > Aquatic > Freshwater > Wetlands > Bog ... | reverse complement strand
TCCGCACGCGCTCGTGGCGATGATGTGCGTCACTCCAATCTCCTTCATGGCCCATATGTTGGCCCTGAAGTTAATGGCAGAAGGTAATATCCTGTGGCCTTTTCCGTGACGGAGCATTATCACGACTTCGGTGTCTCCGGCCTTACCGATTATGAGGTCGTGGGAAAGGGAGCCAAAAGGCGTTCCTCTCTTGATGGCATTCACATCCTTAAGGAAATCCGGGTCATCGAAGCCGGACCCACCGATCATACCGATCTTCACCACAGCACTTGCTCCTCTCAGGTGTGACTATACATTTGAGTGGAGATTGTAAGATTCGGGGCGAGATCGTGTCAACACAAAGCAGGAGGCCACCGCGCTTGATACGTGTTCACGCTTGTGACAGTATGATTCACCGAAGTTATGTTCCTGAGCAAAAAAGTGGTGTTCGACGACGACCTGCGGAAGCCTCTAAATTTGAAAATGGTTACCCGGCAACAATTAGAGGGAATTTTTGATTGACATTCCGAAAGGTTGTCAACTAGATTTCCCATTACTGAAGGGTTTCGCCTGTATCACGGTTCCAGTGGAGGGGAGGCCGCGTCTGCCCGTACAATTGTCCACACATTTTTTCTTGAAAATTCTCCTGACGGGGACTCTCCTGTTCCTTGTAGGGCTGGCCTATGCCCAGCCGGTACCCAGGGGCGAGGCCGTCTTCATGGGCGTGAAGAAATCAGACCGCGTGGGACCAGCCTCGGCAATTCCAGACGGCAAACCTGATGCGGTTTTCTCATTGACCTTGAAACCACGTCCTGCTGAACCCATGATCTCGGAAATACAAATCAGGGCGTTCTCAGGGTCGCCGGGATTCTGGAGCAGCACAGGCCAGGCGTCGGGCGCCGGTTATATAGGAGTTGCCCGAGCCAAGAACCCGTCGGAAATCATTAACCGCCAAGGCGGGCCACTGAATGTCAATCCGCAGGCAGACAAGCACCTTCTTCTCTTTGTGACCGACGACGGTACGTTTTCACAAAAAGATCGCAGGTACCAGATAAAGGTAATTGCAAGTGACGGCAGTTCCTGGACCGGTCCGGTAAAGTCCGAAGCGGGATCTGCACCTGAAGCGGCCTCAGTCGAATCCGGCGCGGCGCCGGTGCGTATGTCGGCCGTACTCAAAGGCATTTCAAATTTTGACGCGGTGGGTCCCGGCAAAACAATAGCAGGCGACGACAAGCCGGACGGACTGTTCGTGTTGACCGTGGAAGCCAAAGACCGGGAGATCTCAGCCATCGAGATACGGAATGCAGACGGTACGCCATCCGTCTGGGATACTGTTCCCAGCACGAAAAATGGGGCGATTGGAGTGGCATTGGAGTCCGACCCTGTCCGTTTGGTGAATAATCGGGACGGAACTGTTTCCATCAAGGTCAAGGATCGCGTGGATCTCAACCTCTATGTTGCAGATAACGGGAGTATTGCCGAAGGAAAGACCAATTATTGGGTATCCGTTGCATTCAGCGGAGGCGGGGTTTCCAGATGCCCAGCGCAAAGAATCGCCCAAACGGCTGAGGAGAAAAAAGATGAATCGGCAGCTATCCCCGCCAAAGTGAATTTTTTGGCAACGTGGCTGGGATTCGTCTCGACCGATGCAGTGGGGCCATATCCGGATATGAAACCTGATGGCGTTGCAGACGCACTTTTTGGCTTAGATATTGAAGTCTCACCGAAAAACTTTATCACCGGGATTGAAATCAACAGACTTCTGGGAGGGCCCACTAAATGGGGAACCACGGGGACAGGGCAGGGCAATTGGGGGTTGGCAGTGGCCTATCAGAGCGCGCCGACCGCTTTGTTGAATAACGGGGACGGCTCTGTAAAAATCCCCATAGACAAAAGGACCCAGTTCTATGTATACGCCTCGGATCCCGGTGACCTAGCAACAACATACGACCGGCTACGCATGGTCGTACACTTAGCTGACGGTACGTCCTACCAGCAGCCGGTTCGCGCACCTTTGGCAACCACGTCAACCGTTGTTCCCGGAACCGACGAAGCCACCAGAGCCAAAGGGCTCATAACCTGTGAATTCAGAGGCTTCATCGCTGATCTCGTCAATACATCCACCAGGCCGGGAAAGGATGGATATCTTGACGGAACCTTCATCATGAAACTACAGGTGGAGGACAAAAAACTCGTTAAGGTGGAAGTCAACAGCTCGGATGGGGCTAGTCGATGGTCCAGTGAACCCAAAGCACCGGCAATGTTACTCGGGGTCGCGCTTTACCCGAAAATCTATAAGTTGATAAATGAGAAGCCGGGCACGCTGCAGCTCGCCGTTTCGGGCCGGCGGACTTTCTATCTCTACGCGGCGGATAACGGCCTGTTGTCGGATCCTAAATCCAGGCTTATTGTGACAGCGACGTTCTCCGACAAGACTACGCTTTCCACAGACGTGATCAAGTGATTCAAGGGCCGAGCGTCCAGTCAATTAGTGCAGCACTCAAAAGGATTCCTCAGACTCTTGAAGAATAATTTGGTTATGAAGTTAGGCAGGAATCATTCATGAAGGCCATGCTCCTGGATCGGCCGGCTCCCATAGAGCAGAAGCCCTTGAGAAGAGCAGACATTCCCCTGCCGGAACCCGGCACAGGCGAAATCCTCATCAAAGTGGGGGCATGTGGGGTGTGCCATACGGACTTACACACTGCCGAAGGCGATTTACCGTTACCGGTGCTGCCAATGGTTCCGGGCCATCAAATTGTTGGACGAGTGGAAAAAGCGGGGCCGAATACGCATCGCTTCTGGATACAGGATCGCGTGGGCGTGACGTGGTTTTTTGCCGGATGCGGCTCGTGTAACTTCTGCGCACAGGAGCGAGAGAACCTGTGTTCCAAGGCCCTCTTCACCGGTTATCATGTGAACGGGGGATATGCCGAATATATGGTGGTTCCGGAAGAGTCCGCGTTCCTCATTTCGGAATTGTTTTCGGATGCCCACGCCACTCCCTTACTCTGCGGAGGGGTGATCGGGTATAGGGCCTTGCGGTTGAGCGAAATCAAGCCTGGACAAAGGCTGGGTTTGTACGGCTTTGGTAACTCGGCCCATGTCGTGATTCAGGTGGCAGTAAAAATGGATTGCCGAGTCCATGTGTTCACGCGAAGCTTGCGCCATCAGAAACTGGCCGAAGAACTGGGGCCGCGTGGGTTGGGACAGCCGAGGAGGCCTCTCTCGAATCTCTTGACGCCGCGATCATTTTTGCGCCCGCGGGCGCGCTTGTCCCTCAAGCATTGCGAGCGCTTGACAAGGGAGGCACCCTGGCTCTGGCCGGGATCACAATGAGTCGAATCCCTGAATTCGACTACAGCCTTATTTACGGCGAGAGAACAATGCGAAGTGTTGCCAATACCACTCGCCGGGACGCTGCCGAACTGCTCCGGGTGGCTGCCGAAATCCCGATCCGAACTGTTGTTGAGACTTTTCCTCTCGAGGAGGCCAACACGGTTTTGAGAATGATGAAAGAAAGCGCGCTTCAGGCCGGCGCCGCGCTGATTCCATGATAGTTGACGCGAAAGGCCAAACTTCGCGCAGGAGCAAGAACCCGTATGAAGGTTTGTAAACTGTTGTTGTACGCCCTGTTCATTCTGTTTCTTGCTGCGGGCAGCGGACTTGCAGACGAGGTCTTTCGGTTTGCCGTTCTGTGCGATAGCCGCGGCCAACTCGCAACCGGCAGGTGCGAGGACGACAATTACGGCGTTAATCCTACGCTTGACGTCATGGTGAAAGATATTGTGGCTCGGAACGACACGGAATCCGTCAAGTTGGTTCTTTTTCCCGGAGACATGATTCACGGTGTGCTTAAGAGAGATGCCCCGTCAGTGGCGGAATGCAACCGCGTAAGCCTGAACCATTGGCGTGAAGTGGTCAGCCCCCTCCTCAAAGCGGGGATGATCATGCGAGTCACAGTGGGCAATCATGAAACAGTGGTGTCCGATGCCTCGAAGCCACAATTGCGGTGCGGCGATCACTTATCGCCGTATTTCACGGAGATGGAAAACTTCAAGGTTTTCAAGGAAGTGCTGGGGGACATGATTGACGGATCTCCGGGTCCCGAGTCGGATCTCGGCCTGACCTATTCCTTTGACATGGGCGGTTGCCACTTCGCGGTTCTCGCTGCTTATACGATGTTTTACCACGGCGCCTTTTCCAATGAGACCATTGACTGGCTCGACCGAGACCTGGGCAAAGCAAGAGAGGCCGGACTCAAGACCTTTGTGGTTTCGCACCCGCCGGCTTTTCCTGGTGGGGGCCACACGTGGGACTCTCTTCCATTCTTTAATCCCACTTATAATTGCGACAATTACGACGGCCGCTTCGGCATCGATCGCAGAAAAGAACGAGATCGGTTCTGGAACATTCTCAAGAAACATGGGGTTGTGGCTTATTTCTGCGGGCATGAACACAATATTCAGGTTCAAGAGGTGGAAGGGGTCTGGCATGTAGTGTCAGGTGGGCTCACTCCTCGATTGTACCCCCTAAATGGGTCAAAGGCTGATGAGCAAAGGAACACCATTCTCTATGAAGGGGCATTCCAGAATTCCAGGGCCTCCGTGATTTGGCCCTGGAATGAAGGGCAGGAGTCCTACTGGGGCTGGTGCCTGGTTACCGTGGAAGGGGAAAAGGTGACACTGGACGTGATCGGTTCCGCGCAAGTCCCAACGAAAAGGGCCGATTTGAAATTGCTCAAATCCTTTGTCATAAAAGATAAGCCTACCGGCCGGGCCCCAGGCTCCTGATTCCGATGGGCACGGCACCCCTCCCTCCATGCAGCGGAACCGAGACCAAGCCCTGTTTTATCGTGTTTGAGGGAATTGACGGCGCAGGGAAGTCCACCCAGGCCAAACTTTTGGCTCGGCGACTGGCAGACCTGGGTATACCCGTCCTTCTAACGGCCGAACCTTCAGACGGTCCGGTGGGGCAAATTATCAGGTCTTTGACAACGCGGCTGGAAGCGGAAGAAGAAGCGCGGCTCTTCACCGAGGACCGCCGCGATCATGTGGAACGAGTCATATTGCCGGCTCTGGCAGAAGGGCGCACAGTTATATGTGATCGGTACGTCCACTCGTCCGTTGCATACCAGGGTGCTCGCGGCGTGGACCAAGCAGCCATTCTCTCGGCTCAAAAGCCTTTTGCCCCCCTACCCGACGTTATCTTTCTCCTGGAGATCCCTGCGGATATTGCGCTTGCGAGGATAGGATCTGCGCGACGCGGCCGTTTTTCCACATTTGAGGTCAGGGAGGATCTTGAGGCTGTGGACGCTGTCTATCGCAGTATTACTGATCCTGTTCTCAGGCGCATTGACGGAACCAGTCCTTTGGAAAGCATACATTCAATTATAATGGCTTGTCTGCGGGACCTGGGATGTTGCAATAGGGCGGAACATGCCGTCTCTGCCGGGGATGTAGTCTCAAATTGAATGTTGATGTAGACTCCCATGGCGTAGATGGCTAAAATGACTATGAAAACGCTTGAACTCATGGTGCCAGGGACGAGTCCAGCGCATCGGGGGCTCGTTGCTGCACAGATGAATCCCGCGTGCCGCGCGGGACACATCCGCGGTACCATGAGGTTCAGAATTAGCAATTATTGAAGCCGCAATGTCTAGTTAATATAGAGCTGACCAAGTGATAATTTTGAAAATAGGTTATTTTATGGTTCCAATTAATTGACAAAAGGCGGTTTTTTCTGCTATTATTTTACTGAACTTGTCTGAACGGTATCAAAGGAGACACCATGCTGTCGACCCGATTCATACCCGTCTTGATTCTTGCAGTAATCTTTGCATTGTCCGGCTTCTCGGTTTGTTGGTCCGCGGATTACCAGCATCGCTTCGTCCGAAATTATCCGCCGGGATTTAACGGAATGTGGTACTATGCGGACAGATTTGTGGACAGCGTTGAACCGGGGAAGGGGATGGTGGAACACTACCGGTGGGACAGGTTCATGAGCCGGGAAATGAACACCTACTACCCCTTCTTGCCAATACCCTATGACTGGGATTATGGAACCAGCCGGACATTCAATCTGCCGGATTACAACGCGAATAATTGGCCACGGTAATTTGACTTTGCGGACTGTTGGAGCCGGCGTCGCTTAGTTGCACCGGCATTAATAGGTGGGAATAATCAACCGGGGGAGGAAAACCTCCAGAGAGCCGATCTGAAGGTGGCGGAGAGAGAGGGATTCGAACCCTCGGAACACCTTGTGGGCATTCACGCGATTTCCAGTCGCGCCCCTTCGGCCACTCGGGCATCTCTCCTCACATAATCAGAATACCATAAACCACAAATTGCGCACCGGTCAAGGAGAATCAGTAATGACGCCCGAACCTCCAGGGGAGCACCGGAGCGGCTTCGTTTCGCTGGCAGGCCGCCCCAATGTGGGAAAATCAACTCTCGTGAACCGCATACTTGGCCGAGAATTGTCTATAGTCACGCCGAAACCGCAGACCACAAGGAACAGAATCACAGCCATCTACACGATGGCCAACGCCCAGATGGTACTCCATGATATACCGGGTATCCACGAAGCGACGACTCCTCTCAATCGATCATTGGTCGCGGCCGCGACGAAGACGTTGGAGGAAGCCGACGTTGTCTTGCTCATAACCACCCCGTCGGAAGAAATTGCACCCGATGACTTGCGCATCATGGACCTGATCAAGTCTGCGGGGTCCCCATCCGTGCTCGCCATCAACAAGATCGACACTGTTCAGCCTGCTACGCTGTTACCTCTCATTGATCTTTATTCCAAGGCCCACGCATTCGAAGAGATTGTGCCAATTAGCGCTCTTTACGGCGAGGGTGTTCAAGATTTGGTTGATGCGCTCCTGAGACTGCTCCCCTCGGGCCCCTCGTTGTTTCCCGAGGAGGATGTGAGCGATATGCCGGTCCGGTTCTTTGTTGAGGAGATCATACGAGAGCAGGTCATCAACAAAACGGGCGAGGAGATCCCGTACAAGACCGCGGTAGTCGTAGAATCTTTCAAAGAGGACAAAGGACGGGTGTCAATTCACGCCGACATCCACGTTGAGAAGGATAGCCAAAAAAAAATCCTTGTCGGAAAGGCAGGCAGCATGATCAAAGCTATCGGCACGTCTGCCCGAGCCAAAATAGAAGACTTTCTCGAGTGCCGGGTCAGGCTTGACCTCTTTGTGAAAGTCACCCCGAACTGGAGCCGCGATTCCGCGAGGTTAAGAGAATTCGGATACCACTAAGTTCCCGGACACTTTGTCCTATTAGCCGTGAATCCGCGTCGTGGCGTCTTCGGGCCTACTAAAGATGCTGCGTCAAGGGGATGCCCATGTCGGATGGCTTTCTGCCGTGCCAAGTGCCTGGAGACCGCGGCAATCTAGAAATCCTCGTCGGCAAGGCCATAGCGTTCATTTGGGATCACATTACCCTATTTGTTACCCCTTCTAGGAGGTATTACCTCTTTTCCGCCAAGCAGCTCCAGGACCGCGGCCGAGACATTCGACACCGCCAGTCTTTTGAAGGGCGCGAAGAACCCGCCGGATCATGTCCCGACTGACCCCAGGGCAGGCGTGCTCAAGTCGGTTCAACGTGAACTCCTCCGACATGGCATTAACAGCCGCCTCAATCATTTCTGTCTTGGCACCCCGCGGGCTCTTGGTGCGGCCAAGACGTTCTTCGAATTCGAGGTATGCGGTCTTTATGACGAAGAGGAGATAGTTGATGTAGGGCCAGGGATTATGCCTACCCTCATGCCATCCCGTTGAGCTCTGCTCAAGCGTTTCGCAATACCGCTCCTTGTTCTGCTCGATGATCCGCTCAACACTAATGTAACGGCCTACCTCGTACCCGAGATGGTAACACTGAAGCAGCAGCAAGAGGCGCGACACTCGGCCGTTGCCGTCGCGAAACGGATGGATGCACAAGAAGTCCAAGTTGAAGGCTGCTATGGCGATCAGAGGATGCGTGAACCGATATTGAAGTGATCTTACCCAGACTTGAACCAGTTCACGGGTAAAAGCGCGCGTTTCGGCGGCTGGCACCGTTTTGAACCGGATGCGTGACGTGCCGTTCGCATATCGTTCTATGATGTCACCATTCTTTTCCTTGAACTGTCCGGTATCCCAGATCTCACCCTTGGCAAGCCGATGAAGTTCCAAGATTGTCTCTTCGGCAACCGGCAAGCGTGCAGCATCCTCGTGAATGAGCCGAAGCGCTTCGCGGTAGCCCCGCACCTCTTCCTCATTTCTGTTATGAAGGATCGATTTCCCAAAGACGATGGTACCCACGCGATCCTTGTCGATCTCAACCCCCTCTATGCGGTTGGAGGAGACAGCGCTCTCGATGACTGCGTGCTCACGTAGGACTCGGAGGCGTTGCGGAGATTGGTGCGTGAAAAGTTCCTGTCTGCCTCGCGCCTCCCCGAGGTCAGCCAAGTACCAGGCCGTCGAAGCAGGAATCATCTCGGGTTTCGTTAGCAGCTGTCGTAGTGTCATCATGGGATAATGTCACGCGTTAAGTTATAAACTAATGTCAACCATCAATCCTGAACAGCGACTCGTCAAACTCGGACTTGCCCTCGTACTTCCTCATAAAAAAACCCGGCGCCGCATCGAGATGCTCGAAGATCGCAGGGTTTACCTCGACTCCAGCCTGATGAAGAGCTTTGACAACTGCATCCGGTGACGGAGGGCATGTCTTGACCGTTATCATGTTCTTTATGTCGGGGTGCTTTTTGTTGGCTTCGTACAGGCATTTCCCTATAAGGATCGTCTTCTTCTTTCCAGGGGTTGGTTTCATCACCTTGCCGGTAAGGACCTCCACATCATCCCACGGTTCCCCTTTCCAGGCATAGGCGATGGCCGTCAGAGTAACACCCGTTAGGATGGAGCAGTACGTACACAGGCTAAGATCATATTTCGGATAAGACAGCCCCTTGATCCCCATCTTTTCCATGGGTGCCGGCAGCGAGCCGGACTCGTTGTATGCAAAGGCATGTTGCAGATTAAGCGCGACTTCCTCGATCTTTTCACCGACCACTTCGAGGTCGGAGAGGTCCAGGGACCTTCCTCTTTCACGCGCGGCGTGGACCAAATGAGGGACCTCGGAGGCATCAAAGCCGAGTATCTTGGCACCTACCTTATCCGCGGCAAGCATATCCGGCGACGCCACCAGGAGGTTGCTCCTTCTGATCTTCCCGTCAAACGCGGGCCCCCGTTCATTGGTGAATATCCCGTCCAGGATGGTGACGGAGGGGGGCAGCTTGTTGGCAAGCTTTGACACCATGTAGTGTAGATCTTTTTCAGGGTCCGCAGAATGGCACTTCTTGCGGGAATTGATGTCGATCATGCCTTTGATGTTTTTGATCCCAAGGCTGACGACCGTCTGGGCATGAGTCTTAAGTACTGGGATATTTACGACAAAATCGCTTTGAAGAATGTCGCTATTGAACTTGAGTTCGACGCCGTCACCAAGATCCACTTTTTCGAACGGTCTCTCCAAGGCGCTTATAACATTGACGCCATAACGTTTCTTCAGCGCATTGTACCCGAGGCTTTCAAAAGCATGTTTCGCCGTGTCACGGTCCTTGGGATCGTAAACCACTGTTCCTTCGCCGATAGTTATATGGTCGATCCCTTGTTCCTTGAGCAGGATAACCATGTCTTCCATCACCCGAGAAGTAGTGATAACCCCCCACTTGGGAAAGGTGCAGATCTTGGTCCAAAAAACAATGTTGGGCTTGATAAAGACTTTCGCGCCGGCGGGTACGTGATCCAGCCCGCGGCAGAGGTCAATTGCCTTGCGGACGGACGCCAATGGGGTCTCGTAACGTACGACGGCCACTTTTGATTTGGTCATGTAAAGTTTACTCCTATGAAGCAAATTATTTAGAGCCGTCAGGGGTATGTTTCAACTGTGGCCCAAACTCACTGCTAACCTCCCCGCCAACTCCGGTAACAAGGGGGGAAACCCTTTTTCAGCGCCGGCTTTGAGAGATCTCACTATTCCGAAGAACAGTATTTGTGCTTCCCTCAATTCGATAGATAGCTCCATGTCGCGCCCAAGGTCCAGGAACCGGTTTATTTGTGCCGGAATTTCACTGTCACGAGGTTTCTTTGCAAGGTTCCGGACAAGACCTGTGATTCGATCCGCGATGAGTCTTTCGGCCGAACTGGTGTCAAGCCGGAGATTCCAGAATCGTGACTCTTCCACTACAGACTGAAGAAGGTCGGGGAAAAATCCAGCGGAAAGCTTCTCGAGTTCGTCGGCGAGAGTGCGGTTCAGTACAAATCTGGCCGCGGCAAGGAACGTGTCAGGGACATGAGCCTCGTGAATTACTATCAATTTGGCCAGGTCTTTGTTCTTCTCGTAAAAAACCTCTAACATCTTGGCCTGCATCTCGAACATTTTTGTTGTCAGGCTATCGATAATTTTCCACCTTTGCTCCACGAAGAGATCTTGAAGTCGGAAATAGCCGCCAGGGAAATGTCTGTCCAAAGTCCGGAACAATTCTGTAGACGACTGCGCGGCAAAAGTATCGCAAAGGTCCTGTTTTAAGGCTTCGTATTTGACTTGGTCGAAGAATTCCTCCACGGAGCAACGTAAATCCACCCCGCCGAAGTGAATAACAGCAAAGGCGAATTCTCGGTTCTCCGTGGTGATACGGCTCAACACACTGATTCGGCCGACAACGAGGGATCTTTCTGCCGATTCCTCTCTGACCGAATCCAGTAGTTTTACGTCATAGCAATAGAGTCGCGCTTTGGCAGGCACCTCTTCGAAGACTGATGAGATGGCCACATGCGCTGCCACATTGGCCAAACCCGCCACTTGCGGCCTGATTTTTTCCTCGAAGATTTGGTCCCCGTGTAGGTTTGGCTTTATATTACTTTGCGCCTCTCCCAACTCCTTCAGAAAGTCGTCAACCACTGTTGGATCGAAAGAATAAGCAATCTGGATTACCCGCGCGGCGTATCTGAGAATCTGCAATGCTTCAATCCCGGATATGTCGTCAAAGAACCAGCCGCAGCTTGTGTACATCAGCATACGGTTGCGCTGCATCTCCAGGAGTTTTAGTACCAGCTCACGCTGGCTTTTTTTCAGTTTGCGCCCATAGGCATTGAAGAAAGGCCCGATTTTGGGGCGATTCTCCAGGACGACCTTGATGTACGCGTTTCTGGCGGCCCAGGTATCTTTCAGCAGACTGGAGGCTTTCTCCATGAATAGTTTGTCCGCTCTGTCCCGCAAAACGTCGAGGGACCTTCTCAGGGGCGCCCTCCACTTTTGATTCCAGTCGGGCCTTTGCGACACCGAGCATCCGCAATCCTCGGACCACCGCCCCACACCGTGAGCGCAACTCCATGAAGAATTCTCAATGAACTCCGCTTCCGCGGAAGGGGGGTACTTTTCGAGAAACTCTCCATAATTGATCAAAAGGGCGTTCGGTTGAAGCAAAAGCTGTTTTAGGGTGTAGGCAAGGGCCATTTCTCCAAACCTGTGGTGATGACCGTATGACTCGCCGTCGGTGGCGATGTGGACGAGCTGAGGCCAAGTCCTCTTCTCGGAAAACGCTCCCAGCAGCCTGTTTCTCAGATTTTCACCGCTGGCCAAAAGTCCCTCAAATGCAATGGCCCGCGAGATGGGACCGTCATAAAAGAAAAGGACAATGGACCGACCGCCGGATAGCCTACATACGTACGGACGTGACGGATCTATGGCTCCGGGCTCTAGATCAACCCACGTGTCTTGCGACGTGACCCGGAACCTCTTTGCCTGAAATGGAGAGAGAACGGTGAAACGGATTCCGTGCTCGACCATGATCTCAAGGGTTTCGCTGTCTACCGCCGTTTCCGGCAGCCACATGCCTTCCGGCTCTCTGCGGAAACGCTTCAGGAAGTCTTCTATACCCCACACCACTTGTGTGAGCTTGTCCCTCGCGGAGGCCAGCGGCATGATCATGTGGTTGTAAGCCTGGGCCAGCGCATTGCCATGACCCGAGCGCTGCTTTCGGCTTAAGGCATCAGCTTGAAGAATCGCGTGATACGTTTCAGCCGCGTGCTCTTCCAACCAAGGCAGCAGTGTGGGGCCGAAGTCGAAACTGATATGCTCGTAATTGTTGATAATATCTTCCAGGCGTCCCTCGTGATCCAATATCCTCGCATGGGCGTTGGGCTTGTAGCATTCCTCCGTGACCCTTTCATTCCAGTCATGGAACGGATGGGCAGACTTCTGAACTTCAATCTCTTCCAGCCAGGGATTCTCACGAGGTGGTTGGTAGAAGTGGCCGTGGATGCAGATGTACCGTGGTGAATCACTCATTATATGCCCTATTTTTCCATGATAGCGGGTTCATCAACGACTCCGGCCTATTTTGATTTAGACCGCGAACCTGACGTGTTGGGAGCCGGCATGGCCGCACTGCAACCCGGGTTCCGCTCCATGCGTAAAAATTCCGACAGATCATAGCACCCCCTCGTCAACGGTCAAGACGCATTTGGTGAGTTCAGTCCTGGAAGCCGTTCGGGCCCGGAAAACGTCAGGGATTCAGCTTTTCGAAAGCTTCCATAGCCGCTCTGGCAAATGCCTTTATTTTATCGAAACTGCGCGTTCCGCTATTATCTTCCAACCCGGTGTGCGCGTCGACGCCACGTGGTTGAACCTTGCGGATCGCCTCAGCTACGTTATCTGGATTGAGACCCCCGGCCAGAATGACAGGCATTGATGCTATTCTCACGATGCGTGCGCTGATCGACCAATCATGCGTGAGTCCGGTGGCGCCTTTTCTACCGGTGTATGGGTGAAGAGAATCCAGAATTATTGCATCCCAGAGCGGTTGTTCGAATGATGCTGCCTCTTCTATAGATTCTTCCCCTACCACTGTCACGCGTCCGATGGTTCTTACATTGGGACAAATCCTTCGGAAATGGACGAGTTCTTTCTCGGATATTCCTCCATGAAACTGCATTGCCTCTGATTGAGTGATCGTCGCAAGCTCGCAGGCAGCATCCGCACAATTTATGTACGTAATCACCACGGGCAGCAAGCCAGTGGTCAGTTTACCAATAATCGCCCCCGCTTTCTCCGGCGTAAGGCCGTCATGAGGCCCGTCGGGAAGCCCCAGTGTGAATCCGATGGCGTCCACTCCGACCATGTTGCAGAACAGCGCCTCTTCCAAGGTGGAGACGCCCGCCACCTGGATCCTGGGAGGCCAGGGATAGGTACTGTGCGGTTGTTGGAACATTGGGCCATCGTAAGCGAAAATGGACCGGGAGGCAATTTAGGCGAATGTGCTTTCAAACAGTGATTTCTGGAGGGGAGCCTACCTTGTCATTGCGAGGAGCGAAGCGACCAAGCAATCCTCGCTTTCGGAATCGTCCACCCCAGGAGATTGCTTCACTGCGCTCGCAATGACATGTTCGACGAGAACAGCCTCCCGGCATAAGTGAATCCTTAAATTCAGTATAATCTCGAATTGACTTTGTTGTCCGAGGTATGCTAAGAATATCAAGATGTTCCATCTGTAGGCGAAAGGATGGGGATTCTGAAAACCAGATCTCTTTTTCTGGCGATTCTCTGTGGGGTAACTCCCCTGCCTCTCCTGAGTGGATGCGGCGGTAAGCTTGCCAACACCGGATTTGCGTCTGTCACAGAGGTTGCGCCCCACGGTGTTATGCGGATGCAGTACGCTGATGGAAAAGCGGCCTGGAAGCGCATCAACGAAGAACATGTTCAAAAAGACTGCGCTGTTGCGGCGAAGAATCGGTTCAAGTGGGCACGTTTCGTTGAGACTAAAAAGGGGAGCACTCTTACATTCCCCAATGGAGATACCATCATTTATCAAAACATAGACCCTGATTGATCTGTGGGGGGCCGTTTTCTTCTGGGAAAACCTTGCATCTTTTGGTCATCGAGGGCATCTTGATAGTTAGACCAAGAGAACGAATAGGAGGCAGTTCGTATGCCCATTTATGAGTATCGATGTGGTAAGTGCGAAGACGATTTTGAAGTGCTCGTTTTCGGGAAGGACGAAGTGGTCTGTCCAACCTGTGGAGGCTGCGTGGAAAGGCTGATGTCTAGTTGCAGCTTCAAGAGTGCGGCGGGTGATTTCAAGACATCGGGCACTGGTAATTCGGGGTGCGGCACTTGCTCGTCCACATCCTGTGCCACATGTCATTAGTAGCGAGATTAAATTTGACGGAAAGGAGGTCGTGCTATGTTGGATGCGGAAAACCCCCATTTGAGGTTGCAACAGCAGATTGACTGCCAATTGGAAATCACCCCTCGGACGGCCCTGGAATCGTGGGAGAAAACGGGCTGGCAGCAGGAGCCCGGCACCGATGTAGACGAGGCCCCGCTAAAATATATGGCGCTGGTCCTGTTGGATGCCATTGAAGAGCGGGCGGTGCGGTTTTCGGTGGATAAAGACGCAGGTGTGACGGTTCATGGCGATAAGACATACACTCTTCCCAAGGCGCCTACTTCTATTATTGCCCGCGGTCTGGAAATCATCAGGGAAATTTCCGGTCTGGAAGGTGGCAAAGGGAAAGGAACGCTGTCATTGGGCATACGAAATGACAGCCTCGAAGTCATAATTCAGAAGGATGCAGGGTTGCACGTGTTCAACATCCCCGGCGTGGGTTAAGTAGTCGCCTCAGGAGCGATCCGGTCGGGCAGACATTGCAATGCTTTGCTGCTTTTCAGTGGACTTGGCTTCCTCCCAGAGTTCGTCCATCTCGTGTAAGTCGGCCTGGTCGAGGGATTTGCCTCGCGACCGTAGCCGCGTTTCTATGTGGCGGAACCGGCGTTCGAATTTGTCGGATGTCTCGTTTAACGCGGCTTCGCTGTTTACCTCGAGGTGGCGCGCAGCGTTGACTACAACAAAGAGCAGGTCCCCCAGTTCTTCATGAATGTTTTCAGGGGCCCCAGTGGCCACCGCGTGTTTGAGTTCAGATAACTCTTCGTCTACCTTCGCGAATACTTCCTGTGGGCCTGTCCAGTCAAAGCCGACTCTGGCCGCTCTACCGGCAAGCTTTTGAGCCCTACTTAACGCGGGCAGAGATCGCGGAATCCCGTCGAGAAGAGACTCACGCCCCTGGATATTCTCTTCGGAAGCCTTGATCTTGCCCCAGTTTTCGATCACCTCCTCCGCGCCTTTCACCCGAGCATCACCAAAGACGTGGGGATGTCTGCGAATCATTTTCGCCACCACTCCTTCGATGATCTCCCTCAAGGTCGCAAAGCCTTCCTGCTCAAACATGTACGCAAGGAAGACAACCAGAAAAAGGAGATCTCCTATCTCGTCAATTGTCTCTCCGGCCGATCCCTGATGTATGGCTTGTACCAGTTCATGGTATTCCTCCAAAATGTACGGATGGAAGTTTCGAGGAGTTTGCTTCCTGTCCCAGGGACACCCGTCTTCGGAGCGAAGGGTTTGGATAAGATCCATGAGTCGTCCGAAGACCTCCAGAGTCCCGGTAGAATCGTGCGAAATATTCATGCTTGATTCCTTTTCTTTCATGGGATATGCACGCGGGAGCCGTGAAGAAAGATTCCTCTTGAGTGCCGAAGACCCATGATGCGACACTGGGAGGATAAACTCTGCCCGCCTTCCTGTCCAGCACCGCTATTCATACGGTGATGGCGTGTGCGAACAGCTTCAGAATAGGTGCGCGGGAAGGCCGATTACTTTCGAGATGGGTCCGTAGTCCCTGAAATACGCGACCTATGAGGTTCAAGTTGATTCCTTACTTGAAAAGGTGCTATCATCCGAACGAATATTTGAATGATGAACGCGTCCGGGCAAGAATGGGCGGTTCCGTTGACAATTGCCGGCCTGGAACGAATGCAGATTGAGTGGTAGAAAGGTTGGAGTCTTGAATTAAGGAGCACGTGGAGGCTTCTTGAAGACAAATTCAGTCGAGCAAGGCGAGAGGTTACCTCGCCGTGTGAGCTTCGCCGACATCGGAGCCTTTCAGGCACTTGTCGGGGAATTAAGCAAAAATATCAAATACATTGAAAAATGTCTCGGGGTTAATATCTCGATTAAAGGCAATACTGTCAGCATCTACGGAGACCCGCCATCTGACGATGTTGCGGAGAAGCTGCTGAAGCAGTTATATCCCTTGGTACGGGAGGGATATCCGATCCATCCGGCTGACATCGACCAGGGGGTGAGACTCCTCCTACAAAACCCGCAAGCTAAACTCAGAGACCTGCTGCGCGACACGATTTTCATCTCCGCAGGAAAACGTCCCATCACGCCCAAAACGATCCTGCAGAAGCAATATATTGAAGCTATCCAGACTCACGACATAGTGTTTGGTATTGGCCCAGCTGGGACCGGCAAGACATATTTGGCTATGGCTATGGCTATGGCTTCTTTTGCCAAGAAAGAGCTCAGACGGATAATACTTGCTCGGCCCGCAGTGGAGGCGGGTGAGAAACTGGGTTTCTTGCCCGGAGATCTGTATGAAAAGGTAAACCCGTATTTGAGGCCGCTCTACGATGCGCTGCACGACATGATTGATTTCGAGAAGGCCACGCGCATGATCGAACGGGGTGACATCGAAGTGGCTCCTTTAGCCTTCATGCGGGGCCGGACCCTCAATGATTCGTTCGTTATTTTGGATGAGGCTCAAAACACTACGTCCGAACAGATGAAGATGTTTCTCACGCGCCTTGGTTATTCTTCTAAGGCCGTTATAACCGGCGATATAACGCAGATAGATCTTCCCGAGGGGACCACATCAGGTCTTGTGGAAGCTCGAGAAATTCTCAGCGACATAGAGGGCATATCTGTAGTGATGTTCACCGACCAGGACGTGGTTCGCCATCCTCTTGTTCAGGAAATCATAAAAGCTTATGAGAAAAGAACCGCCTCCCGCGAGAGCAGATTCCGGAGATAATCTAAAATGCCGGAGTCATCCGACAAGAATAAGACGTCAGAAAAGATTAAGAGGCCTGAAACACTAAGAGAGCGGGCCGGGCATGCGCTAAAAGGCGTAGAACGAGGTATTCCCGGCTGGGTGCACATACTCAATGAACCTAAATGGCAGCGTTGGGCGCTCATTATAGGCACTGCTCTGGTCGCTGCCTTCATCATGGCCCCAAAATCTTTCCGAGTTTACAGCCTGACCGTTGGAGAGCCTGCCCAAGAGACCATCATATCGCCTATAACATTTCAGGTAATTGATGAGGCCGCGACTAATAAGAACCGGGACGAGGTTCTGAAGTCGATCCGACCTGTGTACGATTTCGATGACGAGATGGTCCATGACGTCCAGGCCAGGATCAACTCGGCGTTCAATTTCGGGAAGGAGTACCT
>Ga0209039_10002111_pt1 | contig 17335 bp, 28 predicted proteins | sample BogFormECP12_OM1_FD_188238 | JGI IMG/M metagenome (GOLD analysis project Ga0209039, IMG submission 188238) | Bog forest soil microbial communities from Calvert Island, British Columbia, Canada - ECP12_OM1 (SPAdes) (version 2) | ecosystem: Environmental > Aquatic > Freshwater > Wetlands > Bog ... | reverse complement strand
CGTGAATTGGTGGCTTAAGTCCATTGATCATGTATTTGTGTTTTCATGGGTTAATTGTGCGCCATGTGATTTCGTGCCTTCGTGGAAAAACTCTAAAAAGAGTTTTGCATATATCAACCAAACTTATTCTCCGTTTACTTTCAATTAGATAAGTATGTGTTTATGTATGCCGTTTTATATATTTGGTTTTTGTGAAAATCTCGAATCGGATTAATTTGTTTTTACCAGGTAATCTTATATTATATACCCCGTTATTTCAAGAAGTCATATAATTATGAGTATCATATTATTTAATGCCATTTTACCAGGTAATACTAATCCGTTTAACTGGTATGAGGTTTTTTTATTGCTTGTTTGCAAAAAGGAGCTTGAATAAAACTCTAAATCGATACTTATATCTTATTCACCGTTTGCTTGTCTTTCGATGGCAGCGGTAAAAACGAGTGATCCTAGAGATTTAATGATAATGGAGTTAATGAAGGATAAAGCCTATTATAAAGAGCAAAACGAAAAACTTGAGTCACAAATTGATAAATTGCAAAAAACGTTAGACGAGTTAAACGAGAGACTTAAAAACGGTTCACCTGAGAAAGAGAGTGAGCTTTTTAAAAGGCTTGAACGCAAAGAGGCGATAGCAGAGGCAGAAGCACAGACAGCCAGGGTAAAGCATGATGCTTTAATAAAAGATATTCGTGCCAGGGATTGGGCGGGTGCCTGGGTTGCTTCCAAGGGCACGGAGACGCCCACCTATAAGTCGTATGGTACCAGCGTACAAACTTTGTATAATTTTCTTGATGAAAAGCTTGATGGTAAGCATTTTTTGGATGTGAGAGAGAACGATATTAACGATTATATCAGGTATAATAAGGCTAAAGGTTTGAAGAAGGGCACGATAGCAGGATATAGGCGTAACATCAAAAATTTTTATAAGTACATTATCATGCAGCTTAACAAGAATGGAGAACCGGGGAACGAGGTTTTGCCGTATAATCCTGTCGAGTTTGCCGAAAAGGTTAAGATACCGACGCCAGAGCCGGAAGCCTTGACTAAGGAAGAAGCGATAGCCCTTATTAATACGGCTAAAATCGTTAAGCCTGACATGGCCCTTATTATAGCGGTATTGGTCGATACGGGTATGAGGATTACTGAATGTCTTGCGCTTAGAAAGAAAGACCTCAATTTTGTGTTATTGGAGATCAGGGTTCTTCACGGTAAGGGGGATAAGGAGCGGGTTTTACCGTTCTCTGATAAGCTTAAGCCGTACCTCGAAAAATACACGGAAAGCATGAGGGGGGAGGACTTTTTGTTTATAACTCCGGTCGAGGGCGAGAACATAAAAGATACTTTGGAGAGGAAATACGGGTATATTATCCGCTATTTTAATAAAATTGGGTTGCTGGCGACTATTGACCATATAATGATTAAGGACGAGAATGATGAGCCAAAGCGCATAGACCTGTTACAGCCCCTAAAAGACGATAACGGTAAGGTTATAGTTAATAAAAAGACTGGTATGACGGTTATGGAGCCTGCGCGGGGAGTCCCTAACCCTATATTGCATCCTAAATTATTGGATAAGAAGGGTAAGCCGTCAATGCATCCGCATTTGTTAAGGCATACATACGCGTCGATCATGATAGAGGCGCCCGGTGTGAAGTTTGAGGCGGTTCAAAAAATGATGGGACACGCGAATAGTAGCGTTACGCTTGCTCATTATTATGCTGTTAATAAGGCTAAGTATCATAATGATTTGAATAAAAATACGATTCTTAATTACGTAACACTATGATTTTTATATTTTACAGGGTATAGTATCAATGTTTTACCCCTCTAAGCAAGTAGTTTAACTGGGTAAATCGACGTTTTTTACAGGGGAGAAACGGCAAGCGTCGAACCTTTTTTCCATAGATAAGTATTTATCAAATGCCTATTATTGCTGGTTATTAGCGGATAAAGCGATTGATTATTAACAGGCAAAGATTCCACACCATGCCAGACCCCACAAATCGCTTTTATCCGCGATTTTAAGGGTGAAAAAACACATGAAAAACAGTACCAGAAGGATATATGTAGAGCCCGTGGAACATTGTGTTTACGTTCGCTCTTTACAAAAAGTAAAACAAACCGAATATTTGCACGTAAATGTGCCAATGCCAATGATTAAAAAATTGAAGCTGAAAAGCTCTCAAAAAATGCTCATTCGCATTGTCAAAGATGAAAAAGACAAATGGATGATAACACTAAAACCCCTAGAGACAGAGGGAGAACCGAAATCAGACATTATATCGGCAGTTTTGACCGTACCGCCAGAGCCGGAAAACAACTAGGGTGACAATATGACCGGCGACTTAGACGATTATAACTTTTTGACTATAGAGAAAATGTATCAATCGTTCCTGGTAAAAAGAGCTAAAGAAGGCTATCGAGAATACAAGATAGGTTTTAGCGTAAGCATACCTAAAAGCCTTAAAACTGGTTTTCTCGAAAGCTGTTTTTATAACGGCGTAGACTATCACGAAATCATAGAAGCGTATATGCAATCGTATGTCGGACAGAATGGCATCGATATAAGCCTTAAACAACTGGAAAAAGACATCGAAGTACTAAGCATTAAACGTGATACTCTTAAAAAAATGATAGAAATCCAGGGAAGCATAAGAGAAAAAGCCCTAACCGACTCTACCAAGTATGAGCTTGAAAAAATAACGCAAATTGAGATAAAACTAAATAACGGCAAAATCGAGAAAAGAAGCAGACGCAACCCAATCACCTTTGATGATATTAGAAGGTTATTGGGTAAAATGCGCGACCGTTTTAAAAACGAGAAATTAGCCGATCTCATCTTAATTCTTGAAGGTCAGATCAACCTTTTGGATTCCGACCTTAAAGATCAGCTTACAAATGCGTTAGACCAGTACAAGTTAGAGCATATGGACGAGATCCCAGGCTATGTAACGCCGGACATTACAACCCTAATTGCGATGGCTAGACGTTATGACGAAAGTAAGCCGTAACTACGGGAGCTTCATAACCCAATATAAGGGCTACGAGATACGGGAGACTAACGGTAGACGTTGGGGGAAATACTTCGCATTTAGTATCGAGCGAAGATCATGGGATAAAATAACACATTTCCACGATATACCAAGCCTAAAAAAAGCAATCGACGAGAAAATAAAAAATCACCACGAATATCTAAGAGAAAAAACCAAGCGTGAGGCAAAAACAGATGAAAGAACCTGAATTAAAAGAACACTTACACTACGTATCGTTAGGCGTGAAAACACTAGAAGTTAACGGCGAGGAAACCGAGATAGTACGATACATGGTGAGCGAATCATTACACCGGTTCATATTCGACATGTTAGCCGCAATAAAAAGAGAACAAGCGATAAAATAATAGGTGAGGCAAAAAATATGATAAAAACGAAATTCAACATAGTATGGAAAAGACTAACCGGATTCGATAACAACCGCTTTAACGGCAGCCTTATAACAGCACCAGTAGAAAGCGATAATACCCATTATATTTCAATTGAAGATGCGAACGCTATAAACGATAAAATAATTATCATCGAGAAAGACCTTAAAGCGACCATAAGCGAGTTTAGGGCGCATGAAGCTATCGAACACCCTATAATCGATACAGAATCGTTAAAACATGATATAGGCATTCTAAACAGCATCGTAAAAGGCATCAACACACGACTAGATCAGATAGACAACCGTAATAATAACAATAAGCCGGAAAATGTTGAAACGCTAAATGAAAAAGAGCTATTTGATCTACAGCATTTAACAAAGGAAAAAGGCGAGTATCACCGGCTGAAAGCAAAGGCCAACCGAGTATATGAGAAAACCGGCTATGTTCCACCTGGTTTTATGATTGACGCAAAGAAAAAATTGCGTCGAAATTTGAACATGAAAGGTAAATCAAGGGATGAGCCTAATTCTTGTAAACAATTCGAAGAAAATAACAAATCTGGAACTATACTCAAAGAATTTGCATATAAGGGAGCTGAAAAAACAGCTATTGGTGTATTAGATACCCCAAACTGAAAATAAAGGTCAACCGTGATAACTGGTATTTACGTGACTGTTGACCTTTTTTTCAATTTGACAAGAAAACCAATTTTTTTTTATAAGAAGTTGCCAGGCAACTAGACCTTTTTTCGTGAATATGCCTCTTATAAAATCTTATAATTTTAAGAAATTATAAGGCATATATTTGGCTACGCTTGGTAGGCATACTATTATGTTTTCAGCCTAAAATTTTTTATGGGATGGACAGGCTTCACCAATTCTATAATTCTCCGAACCGGCAGCTTATACGGTGTTTGTATCACGAAAAAATCTATCTAAAAACAGGCGAAATCCTAGAAAAAACGGTGGATAAAAAGAAACGATATAACCTCATAAGCTGTAAATCAAAACACAAGTGCAGAGGCTTAAAAGACGCTGTAAATTACTATAGGATTACAGGCAAAATTCCCAATACAGTTTTTACTAGGGAGTTAATCACCCTTTTAGCAATGAATAAGGATTCAAAAGAGAACCCGCTAGATCATGGAAAAGGAAAGCGGAGAAAACGATAATTTTGATACCATTGTAAAAGCCCTAGAAGAACGGGAAAAAGAATCAAAAAACAATAAGCCTAAACGCTTTGTAGAATGCGAAATATGCCATAAAAAGATCAGGAATAAACCGGATACAATACGCTCTCATAAAAAGTACCATGAGAAAAAACAAGAGGAAAAAAAGCCCAACCAGGCCAAACCAGTTATAGAAAAAGAAAAAATGAGCGTAAAACCGGTGAGCGAGTCACCAGTTAAAAAGCCTATTAAAAACATGTCTATGCCGGAGAAAAAAGGCTTAAAAATCAACTTTGCCGACATACTTTTAATTGGCGGTTTAGTGTGCATTGGATTACTTTTTATGAGCTTACTTAAAGGCAGCAGACCAGCAGAAAGCACGATGTCATCCCAGGCACAAGCAGCAGAACCGGTGCAGCAGCAGATAACAGCGCCGATAGCGCCACCATATCCGTATTATAGGTGATCTTTATGGAGAAAAACGAGTTTACACAAAATGGTTTTGTCGATAAGCCGGATGTTATAGCGCCACCAGTAAAGGACGTTAACGGCGATAACATAGTTAAAAACGTTGAAAATGATATAGGTAAGCAGTTAAAAAAGGTAGCGCCGGAAGCAGCTAAAGCCATCGAAACCATAGAACAAGACGTTGAGAATACGGCGACCGAAGCGGAAAAAGAAATCGTTGTAGATGCTGGAATTGCCTACGATCAAGTTAAAGAAATGGTTGATAACGCTTTCAATCTAATAGCTGAATTGGTAGGCGATGAAAACATAAAAAACACGCCAGCAGAAACCGAGACAATCGCAAAAATGGTTTATCGCTATTCGCCCACTGTAGACAACAAAATGCTCGACGTTTTTCAATTCTTATTAGTGGTCGGTAAAAAACTGTTAAGAGCTAAAACCCTCATGCAAAAAATACAAGAAAAAATCGACCAAAAACGAATGTTACAGCAACCGCAGATAACGGCAGCGGCACCGGCTAACAGCACACCACAAACAGAGATAGCAGACGATATATTAAGCTAAACCCTTTTTATGCTCATACGTGCAGACGATCAGATAGCTCTTATCGGTAAAAAAATGACCGGTAAAAGCACACTAGCGAAAATCCTAATAGACCAGATAACAGACAGGCCATTATGGATATACGACTATTGCTTTGACTATAGCCATTTTAAAGAAAGGTGCGAAGTCTACTATAACATGAAATACGGCGAAGTCAGCGAAGCAGAAACATTCATGCGCGCCGCATACCGGCGACGTAACTGTTTTTGCATATTCGACGAAGTAGACAACTACTTTAAAATATCCAACAAATTTTTAATACGATTTACCACCACATGCAGAAACTTCGGGATAGGATATATCGCAATCGGCAAACGTGCAAAAGCTTTTTGGCCCGACGTACGCGCACAAATAAGCACAATATACGCTTTTCAATTAACATCACCGGAAGATATAGAATACCTTGAAAAATGGCTAGAATATCCGAACGGTTATCTAAATGTTTTAAGGACACTAGAGCAGGGCGAATTTATTATATTCGATGTTAACCATACACATACGCCGGACGGCAAACCATACCATAGTAAGATCATGAGCTATCCGGCAGAATATGTTAAAAAGTTTTAATATTTCCACAAATTTAATCAATTTATCATATCTATTAATTTTGTGGATTGAAGGTATTAATTTGTTTTATCATTTAATAATTGCAATTCGGTACTAATTATCGGTGTTGGATGATTAATTCCACATTTTGGACAAACACAAGCATTACCATTCTCGATATCATATATTAAAGGATAATTTTTCTTGCCTTTTTCATTTGTTAAAAACTTTTTAACGACAAATATATTTCCACATTGATTACATTTGTATTTAACATAGGCGAAAAAGTCTTTTTGGTATCCCTCAACTAATTCTGATCCATTATCAAATATCAAAATTTATCATCTCTACCTTAAACGATTTGTGACTTATCATATGTTAATCGTATTATAAACATTTTGTTATTATTTCATTTTGAATCGCCGTTTTAGGTAAGGATAAGCTATCTGCCGATTTCTCTTAAAATAAAACTAAAAACGGTGAAAAAATATGAGCTTCAACTTTCAGAATGTTATTGAAACGGCCATAGCTGTTGTTATTGGCATGATCTTGTACGGCTTTGCGAAGAAATTCCTTAACCTTAACTAACGGGTGATCTATAATGGCGACGGCAGCACCCTTTAAAGGCGTTTTGGAAATGCAGACCGTGCAGGGAGACACGGCAGGAAGCCCGGGCTACGTTATAAGCAGGCCCATGTACTTTGATGATGCAGCGGCAGGCGGCAGCTTCGCTCAGTTCCTTGATGATTCGTCTTATGAGTACATTGCGGAAGCGGATTTGTGGCTTACGGATATTAAGATCAATCCGAGCTATAACGGCACGACCGGCGCACCAGTCACGCCAGCAGCAAATACGACCGACGTACAGCTATATCTCAAATCGAATCCTGTCCGTTATGAGAATTGGATTGTAGGTCTTTTAACTACCACATTGGTTAGGCCCAGGCCGTTTTTCGTAGCGAAGGGAACCAAGATTCAGCTTAAACAGCTCATAAGATAAAACCTGTTTAAGAAAAATATTATAAAAACGGTGAATACCGGCGCAGCCTCACGCCGGTATAATCACAAATTAAGTAAAGGAATTGTTATGGCTTCTATACCGCTTTACCTTGCGACACCAACTTTTATAGCAATTCCAGCAACGCCGGTGCAAATTCTTCCATCAGCACGAAGCGTTATCATAAAAATGCTCATGTTCAAACTACGAGAGATAAGAAGTGCATCTGTTGTTTATATTGGCGACTCTAATAGTCAGCCTTTAACTCTTTACAATAGCAGCGACGCTATAAGCATTGATACGGATAGCTGCCATTACATCGACGGAACGGTTTATTATGCGTATAGTGATGCGACCGATAATAATGATCTGCCAGTACTTGAAACAATAATGCTAACAGAATAGGGGAATAAAACTTGGGAATAACGCTAATAAATGGTGTACCGTTAAACGCCGGTGCATACCTCAAAGACCAGGATATAGTAATTAATAAGAATCAGCCTCAGCTAGTGTTAAACCGTAACGATAGTACGACAGAAAATATTATCGCATTTAATACGGCAGCCGTGCAAAAATGGCAGATAGCGACATCGACCTTAAATGAACAATACCTTATAATCTATGGCTTAAACAATAACGGCTTATATTTATGGCGATTCGATCAGACGAACGGGTTACTTCAATACTATGATGGCATTACTTATCATACATTTTGGCATGATGGCAACTTTCAGCCGTCGAACTATGTGACGCTAACCACTTTTAATAATACGATTACTGGTTTAAGCTCGATCTTCCTGGGGATCAATGCGACCGCTCAAAACAGCTTAAATAGTACGAATTGGAATAGTAAAGGCTTTCCTACCAATGCAAACGGCTATTTGCTCAATGACGGAAGCGGTAACATATCCTGGGCGAACACATTAACAGCCCCTAATACCTCTAAATGGAATAACCAGAGCGCACCGGCAAACCCTGCCAGTACAGCATTTTTAAAAATGGCAACGAACGGCGCGTTTTCGACCGATACGAACACGTATCTTGTAGCGTCAGCGCAAGCCGCTGATAGTCTTAAATGGAATACTAAATCAATGCCTGCGAACGCTTACGGCGCATTAAAGAACGACGGCAACGGCAATTTATCGTTCGGAATGACTTTTCAGACAATAACCACCATTGGTTCATGCGCGGCTAATTCAACATCATCAGTATATCAAGCCGCTAGTGATGGATTTGTTATTCTCGTTGGATTCGGGGGCGGCACATTTTACACGGACACGGCAAACCCACCAACCACCGGTTATGGATGTGGCGGAAACATGGGCTACATCATGACATTCCCTGTTAAAAAAGGTAATTATTATAAGATGTCTCAGGGTAATATCGGTCAGGGAATAACGATCTACTTCGTAGGGCTAGTATAAGGCGATAATCATGCAATTTAACATAACTACCGGATATGGATATGTCTTAAACGGCGATGGAACGTTCAATTATAAGTACGCTGGATTTGTGGCCGGATCAACGAACTTTCCCGATGGCGTCACAGTCGTAGAAGTACCAGACCAGAACACATTGGATACTTTACCGATATGCAACCCGCCACCGAATAAGGATGCACAATTAGCAGCAATGGACGCAGTGTATCAGCCACAGTTCAACGATCTAGCAAATGCCTATATGATAGCCCTTATGAATAACGATACGGCGACTATGAGCGATATAAAGAGCGAATACGACGCATTACAAACCCAATACAATACACAAAAGACAGGGATAGAAAATGCCTAATATTACACTTAAAAAACGATGCGTATCATGTGGTAAAGCAAAACACGCAAGCGCATGTACGCAGAGCAAAGGAACGGCAGAGATAGACACCATTAAAACGGTATTAACGAACCATGAAAACCGGTTAACCAATTTGGAAGGTAAGGTAAAATGAAGGAGAGCGACCTTATTTTTGTAGGTGCATTAATCGTTATAGGCTTCTTAGTTTATAAAAATAGACAATCTGCAACCGTATCAGGCGGGAATACCGCTTTAGATTCATGTGGTTGCAATAACACATAATTTTTTTAGTCGTTTTTTATCACCGTTTTAGGTAATTCCAAGAATATAGCCGGTTATTTCTTATTCATTCCAATTGGATGTGATAAAAACGATACTTAACGATTCGAGCGGCAGCACGGCACTACAGACGCCCGCGCAGGCTAACCCGTTTAATTTGCCGATAGACCTTAACCCGACCGATTATCTTAACGGATTGATAGGCTTACCTGGAAAAGTAATAAGCAATGCCACCAGCACCGTATCAACGATCACCACCGACATAAGCAATGTCGCAAGTAATAATCTTAATAATTTATGCCTGTTTTCGGATTGCAGCAAACAGACGACGACCACCACGAATACTAACGTAACGACGATTAACGGTAATAATAATAACACGACCGCAAACCCTACAAGCAATGTAACGCCGACCAATTCACCAAGTACACTAAGCCCCAACTTCGATCTTAGCGGTTTACTCACCCTTTTAGGCTCGACACAGAATAAATCAAATGGCAGCAGCCAGACGGCAACAACGCCACTTAGCGATTTGACCAGCATGTTACCTTTGATAGCAGTAGCGGGAATCGCCGTTTTAGGCATTTTCTTAGTCACCAAAAAATAAGATCAAGGCTTGGTGATGAAAAACGCAATCAGAAAACGCCATAATCGCAATTCTCATAGGCTCAATAGCCGGTATAGCCGCTCTATGGTACTTCCTAACTAACGGAAAAAATGTATCGACAGGTAATAGCGCACCTTCGGTAAGCCAGCAGCCCCAAACTTCGAGCAATAACCCTACCCCGAACAACGCACCGGCGACCGCGGCAGCACCGGCAGCGACCGTTCCGGCAGCGCCAGCAACGCCCGCGCCCATACAGACGAATACATCAGCACCGGCGACTATGAACCCAGTACAACAGTCCATAAACGCTAATATCGCTACGCAGATAGCCACTTTGCCCGTTGACCAGAGGACAATTACGCAACAGATGACCGACACGCTCATAGCCGCTAATAAAAACAACTACACGATCAAGCTTAATTCGGCAAAAGGCGCAATCGGCTCGACTACGCAGGTTTCTGATTGGGGCGGATTTAACAATATCCAATATAACCAAAAAGCCAGTGACGGTAAATATTATGGCAGTTTTGTAGATTGGACTATTGCATATTGGGGAAGCGGAACCGATCCCCTTGGCTTAAACGGTTGGTTTAAAATCGCGAACTCATCACAAAACGTAACCTACGTTTACATTCAGAGTATCGCAGACCCCACCGCGCCGACCACAACGACACAGCACACCAACGCAGCACCACCGGCAGGAACCCCGAACATAGGCAGCGGCAGCACCGCAGCCATAATCAACAGCAGCCAATGCTACCCCACGCCCGTATACGGCAGGAACCCAGACGGGACAGTGTACGTTGACCATTACATACCCTGCAAATAGGTGAAATAGCCTTGACACCAGCCGATTTACAAAAATATTTAGACGCCATATCGAACCTGGATATGTCGTCTTTCATTTTCCTGGTCCTTGCTGCCGGTGCATTCGTAACCCTGGTAAGCGAGATCATCATAAGAGCGAACACAGGTTTCGGAGAACAGGACATCATTATCCTTGGCCTTTGCGTAACCGTGATAACGGCAGCCCTTGGACACGTTCAAAGCAACGCCGGACAGCAACAGATCAACCAGACAATAAGCAACACGCAGCAATTATTAGAAAGCGTCATATTCTGCAATAAACCGGATAATGTAGAATGCCAATACGCCAGCCCACCGACACAGATCATAAAACCAAAATAGGAAATAGCCATGACAGACACCACGACACAAAAAACGAGTACTCCGACCGTGCAGATATGCCCAAAACAAATAACCAACTTAAACAAGCACCTGGGGAATATTGAAAATTATCTCAGCACGATAGCGACACTCTATAACAAAGCCGTAAACGTGGTTTACATCGACTACGAGAGCATAACGGTCACTAGCTCGGCTATTGGTTTAACCTATAACAAGAGGATCAGCTACGATAAAGCTTTCATAACCTGCGAAACCGCACAACTACGCTATAGGCTAGACGGAATAATGCCGACAGCCAGCGAAGGCCACCTAATGAACATTGGTGACAGCATGACGCTAGAGAATAAAGATCAAATGGTACTTTTCAACGCTATAGCCGTCAGCACGTCAGGAACGCTTAAAGTATCATATGCGAACGGCGAGCAACAGGTAGCCGGAAGCCGGATGGCTGAAAGGTCGGATTCATAATGCAATACAAAGCAGCAGCACCGATAAAAGACGCTATAGGCGGCTTCCCATCACTTGATAATAGCCTTCATTTAAACCTTGTCAGAGATGGAAGCAACCAGGTTATAATAAATGAAAAGACGAGCGGAGAACAGGTATTAAAAATAACCAGAACCGGCACCAACACGTATAGCATTTCAATAATGCAAAGCAGCGCATGGGTTCTAATAAAATAACAAAGGGAGAGAAAAACGATCATGGGAGACACCACATTAACGCCGATAAATGGCGCAACACCGGCTTTAACTAATGAAAAAGCCACCAGACCCACCACTAGAAATGTTACGGCCATAGCGCCTGTCAGTCCTTACGACTTGTTTAAAGACAGGGTATCGCAGACGCCAGCCTTCGCATATCTCGCCGGACTACAGACCAATGGAACGGGAACGAAGGCAGACACAGATCAGACCGGCCAGGTCCAGCTTAACGGCAAGATACCTTCAAGCATAGACGTGAACAGCCATACGAAACCGACCAGTACCGCAACCTCACTTATAATACCGCCAGGTACGAGCGGCGGATTCGGACACACGACCATAAAACCAAGACCAGCCCTATTAGCCGTTAATAAATCAGCGACCAGACCAGCGCAAGCAGGCTATAATCTTGGTGCATCGTCACCGGCAGTAATCGCAGCACCGGCACCGGCACAACAGGCTAACAATACATCGAATAACACGGTAGCCAGCCTTCAAAACTTGTTAGCAACCACAGAAGCGACCGGCCAGACCACACAAACCGGCACAGCCCAGAACATAACCCCATCGAACGAAGTCATGACCGCATCCAAGACAGCTAACAATCAAAGCACCCTGACTAAGCCGAACTATACCGGACTCGCATTAATAGCCGGAGCATTAGCCCTAATAATATTAACCAAATGAGAGGAAAAAACATGCCATACAGGTTAGACGGAGTAAGAGTCTATAAAGTAAAATCCATGAACAGCAAAGGCAAAAGAAAAACGTATAAACATAAAGCGGCAGCATTATCAGCCCTTCACACTCGAGGAAAACGCAAACACTAAAAACGGGGAATAAATGGTTAACGTAATCTTCATACTGTTAGGATTAGCCGTTTTTGCAATTATGGTAGCCGACAATATCCTAACACTAGGTTTAGGCATTGTCGGCGATCCGGTTTTAATCGCAATAGCCATAGGCTTAATACTAGCCGGAATGGACGACAACAAGAAAAAAAGATAAACCTCATTCCTGGAAGATCAACAAATAACCGATACCGATAATCAACACCAGGACAAAAAGCGGCAATAAATAAAGCATCGTAAGAACCAGCACTAACGCTAATATAACCCGCTTAAAATGCCCAATAATCGATTTTTCTATATCCCCTAGAGCATTGAGAGCTTTAATCATTTTTCGCTTAACCTCGTTTTTTATAAGAGCTTTAGATAATTATTGTACCGGCAGCCCTTCATTTTGGCTGGATAGGTGAGGCAATAAACGAAAGCTGACGGTACGAGTTGGTCGTTTATTGGTGGCTATTGAACGTATAGGCCAATTCATTGTTAAAGGTAAAAGTGAAATAAGTATCGGTCAATTTACGATTTACCAGGTAAAGCACGCCGATTTATCCCGTAACAATCACTATAAGTTTAGTATTATAAAAATAACTTGGGACTTTTCCGAAAATAAGCCCAAATTGAGCTTGTTTTAACAAATTTACTAACAGAAAATGATTTTACCAGGTAAAAAGACATTACCCAGTATTGTTTCGCCAAGTTTAAGATATATTAACGGTTAATCGCTAATTCTAGGCTATAATGCCAATAATTATACATAAACGATAGGAGAGGTAAAAACATGGTTCAAGTAAAAGAATCCATACTAAGATACGACTTAAGTGATATGCAATTTAAAGACGTTCTTATATGTATAAGCATACTCGATGATCTAATACAAAAGGAATGGAATGGTGATCAGCGCAAAAGAGGCTTGATGCTCATGGAACTTAGAGATTATGCAGTTGAATACGTGATAAAAAAATACATCTTGCCGCAACAGTTAGAGTAAAACAAATATTTTTCGTGTAGTCAATTATCGTAATTAATATAAATCGGGGTATAAACCCCAATTTATACTACATTTACCGTTAGTTCGTAATTAGAAGAACCTCCAATATATGAACGGGTAGCACTGATTTTTTGTACTCCCGGCTTAGTGGCTTTAACTTCAAATACACGCGTTCCTGCGCTATCATTTACAATAACAATACCGTTGACTGTTTTAACTGGGTCTTGATAGAATGTGTTTCCTACAATTTGGAGACCATCGGTCGTATTCATATTCCACTTTCCATCAATAGACTCTTCAAGCCTTACCTCCAACGTGTCGCCATTGTTAATAGTAACGGTCTTTCCATTATCACTATCATAATATGTATTCTGACCTGCTAAAGGAAGAGGTTGCGAACTTGTAGCTGGTGTCGGTGTCTGTGTCGGTGCTAGTGTTGGTACAGGTGTCGGTGTTGATTCATGATAGGAGGTTGCAGTAGGCGTTTGTGTGACCATATTTAGGTTATTGGATTGGCCGATTATCGGAAAACTTTGTAAGCCAGTCGAATATAGATTACTCAAGAAGTCATTTTGTAATCTATTGGCTCCACTATTAGTTGTAAATGTGGGGGATACAGATGACAAATCTGTCGTTGGAGTATTGGCAATAGCATTAAACACATTCAATCCTGAAGAGTTCATTGACCCGAAACCCGTCAAAGTAGCCGGAAAGCCCATCAACGAACCGAACTGGAAAGGTAATGATAACGCACTCGCTGAAGCTGAAAATGTTAACAACGCCAAGACTATAATGGATACCCTTAACCCTCTCATACAACAACCTCTAAATTATTTATTATAATACAATTATTATTTATATGCCAATTGATAATAAAACTTTCGATAAACAAAAATGCGAATTATTAGTTATTTCTTGTAATCATAAATAAAAAAATGAATATATAATAAATAAATTTATATAATTTATTTATTGTATACTAACATATATATACTATATACATTATTTACTTATTAATAACTTGCTTAATAATAAATTGATAATAAATTAAATAAAATAATGAATTATGGAGGTTATACTAGATGAAAGATATTAGAGAGAAAAAGTTTTATGGATTCTCCTTACAAACATTAAAAAATTTGTGTCGTTCTGTATCAAATATTCATAAGTCAAACGCATCACAACCATTAGCTATATTATTTACAGTTGTACTAATATTTGCATGGGCAGCCCCAATCCTTGTGCAAAGTGAAAGTTCGACTTATAATTCAAGTATTGGACAAAATAATAACTCGATTCCGATTCCTATATGACCTCCCAAAATCCTGAATTTATAAATTATATAAACAATGCTAGTGTTGGAAAACCAGTAAGTGGAATAGTTCCAACGCCAACACTAATTGGCAATTATAGTTTTACAAATTACACACAACAGTCATTAACAATGTTCCCAAACGACCTTCTACTTCCTATGTCATATGACCTACGCCAAATTAACAAAGTGACTCCGGTAAAAAGCCAAAGTGTAAACGGAATTATATATCAAGATTGTTGGGCTTTTGCTACAGATGGCTCACTTGAATCTAACCTAATGCCAAATCAACAATGGAATTTTTCAGAAAATAATTTAATAAATAAAAATGGATTTGACATTTCCCAACCAAATGGTGGCGGAGACAGCAGAATGTCAACTGCCTATCTTACCAGATGGAGCGGGCCAGTTAGTGCATCTCAAGACCCATACTATCATCCTACATCCCCGTCTGGTTTAACTACTCAAGCCCACGTACAAAATGTCTATTATATACCGCCAAGGCAAACCCCCTCGGACAATGACAATATTAAATCGGCGATATATAATACACAGACGGGATTATATGCTAATATGTATTGGGATCCTTCGTATTTAAATTCTAATGGTGCATATTATTACCATGTTAGTGGTACTACTTTACCGAATCATGCTGTTACTATAGTAGGTTGGGATGATACCTATCTAGCTACAAACTTTAAAATAACACCTCCGGGCCCAGGAGCATTTATAGTTAAAGATAGTAAAGGTACAAGTGAGGGAGATAATGGGTATATATATGTATCTTATTACGATGATGTTATAGGTACAAATGATAATGCAATATTCACAGCGGAGCCTACTACTAATTACGACAATAATTACCAGTATGATCCACTTGGATGGGATGGTAATTTAGGATACATATACCCTAATGGTTCCATGCAGAATTATGCATATATGGGTGACATTTATAACACAAATAACAACCCGGTTAAAAATGAATATGAATATGTAGATGCAGTTGGCTTCTATACATACACGACGAATGCTAATTATCGAATTATTGTGTATGACAATCCTACTAATGGCCCATCATCTGGTACTCAAGTAGGATTTATTATAGCCGGAACAATTACCGGCCCTCCAGGATATTATACCGTTAAATTGGCGCAAACAAATGGACTAACATGTCCAGTTAGGATACCATCGGGAGATAAATTCTCTATAGTTTTATACCTACAAACTCCTGGATATAATTATCCGATATCGATTGAATATCCCTTAAGTGGCTATGCTAGTCAAGCCACCGCTAATGCAAGCGAAAGTTACATTAGCCCTGATGGAACGAATTGGGCAGATATAACGTCATGGAATAGCAGTACAGATGTATGTTTAAAGGCTTATACAGAAAATAATGTCATTATAAATGGAGGTTTCGAGCAGGGATGGAATAATTACAAAAATTGGATACCTTGGACTAGTGGTACTAGTGGTTCAAACGAGATTGTCTCGAATGTTTCCCATCACGGAACAGAATCACTTCACTTAGCTAAATCGGGTTACACAAGTGGAGCTTTTGGCGTATACACCAATATGTATAATGCGACGTCCGGAAATATGAGTTTACAATTTTGGGTAAAAGGAAATAATAGTGCAAATGGAACCGTATACGTGAAATTACAAGCCTATAATTCACAAGGTACATATATAGGTGGTGGCCAGTGGCCACTTGGAAATGTACCGAACTGGTGGTGTTGGTGTGATGATCTTTATAATATGCCAGCCGGCACTGCCCAAGTACGCGTTACTATATCTGTACAAGGCAATGTAGATTTGAATTTCGACGACTTTGAGCTATATAAGGCCGATACAACATTCTTAGAAACGAGTTAGAACTGGCTAGTTAAAGAAAAAATTATTAAGTGCCCAGAAAATGGATGGTCTCATAGGGACCATCCATTATTTATTTAATTTATGAGTTTAAACCACATAAGTTTTGAATATATCTTTCATTGGAATCGTTGTAATTATAAGTTTTTTTTAAACAAACAACTTTAAGACCAATAAATAGTGACATCGTTACAATAAATAGAAGTGATTTTTGCTTAAAGATACCATGTTTTTATTAATAATTAATATATTAACAGTTATAACCTGTAAAATGTTGGTACGGTATTAATTAAAATTATTTATATTTTGACGATATCATATTAAAATTTACCCTAACAAAAAATCATAAATACAGGATAAATTGAACCTATTTACTATGTAAATTCCATATTTATTCTCCGATAAAAAACAGGGGCTGTATAAGGTTCCCTTTTTCCAGAAAATAAAAAAAGTTCGTGTGTTCGTGGGATTTAATTGAGGTTCGTGTTCTGGAACCGCTGGGATGTACGTGTCGCGAGTAACCCCGAAATAAGGTGGATA
>Ga0209039_10002109_pt1 | contig 17339 bp, 12 predicted proteins | sample BogFormECP12_OM1_FD_188238 | JGI IMG/M metagenome (GOLD analysis project Ga0209039, IMG submission 188238) | Bog forest soil microbial communities from Calvert Island, British Columbia, Canada - ECP12_OM1 (SPAdes) (version 2) | ecosystem: Environmental > Aquatic > Freshwater > Wetlands > Bog ... | reverse complement strand
CTCCGGATACAATTCCGGCGCGGTCATCGGCGACTTGAAATAGAAGCTGAGCCACTCCTGAATTCCCCGCATGCCCGCGCGCTGCGCCAGGTCCAGGAAGAGCACGAGGTCCAGCACAATGGGCGCCGCCAGAATCGAATCGCGGCACAGGAAATCCACTTTGATCTGCATCGGATAGCCCAGCCACCCGAAGATATCTATATTGTCCCAGCCCTCTTTGTTGTCGCCGCGTGGGGGATAGTAGTTGATGCGTACCTTGTGGTAAATCGTCTTGTACAGCTCGGGATATAGGTGCGGCTGCAGAATGAATTCCAGCGCGCCCAGCTTCGACTCTTCTTTTGTCTTGAAGGAGCCGGGATCCTCGAGGACTTCGCCGTCGCGATTTCCCAGGATATTGGTCGAGAACCACCCGTTGAGCCCCAGCATGCGCGCTTTGAACGCGGGTGCCAGCACCGTCTTCATCATCGTCTGCCCGGTCTTGAAATCCTTGCCCATGATGGGCACATTGTGCTCCAGTGCCAACTGCCGCATCGCGGGCACGTCCACGGTCAGGTTTGGTGCTCCGTTTCCATACGCGATGCCGCTGGTAATCGCGGCCCAGGCATACAGCATCGACGGTGCAATGGCCGGATGATTCGCCTTCATGGCCTCTTCGAATTTTTCCGGCGTGGAGTGGACTTCGTGCGGCTTCATGTACACTTCCGTCGAGCCGCACCACAGCATTACCAGGCGCGAACAGCCGTGTTTCTTCTTGAACTTCGCGATGTCGTCCTTGACCTGCAGCGCGATGTCGTACTTCGTTTTCCCTTTCTTCACATTCTTGCCGTCCAGCATCTTCACGTATTCGCGGTCAAACGCCGCCGTCATCGGCTTGATTTTCGAGAGGAACGACTTCACGAGCGCCAGGTGATGCGCATCCAGCACGCCCGCCTTCGCCGCCGCTTCGTAAGCGCTGTCCGGGAAAATATCCCAGCCGCCGAAGACGATGTCGTCCAGCTTCGCCAGCTTCACGAAATCCTTGATTTTCGGCGAACGACCGTCCGTGCGCTTTCCCAGGCGAATCGTGGCCATCTGGGTGAGCGATCCGACTGGCTGGGCCTGTTTCTTGCGAACGAGTTCTACGCCGGCCATAAACGTTGTGGCTACCGCGCCCATACCCGGCACCAGAATCCCAAGTTTTCCCCGCGGGGCAGCAATCTTCGTTGGTTTTTCCATGAAATTCCTCGGTTGAATTGTAGGTGGAACTGTACAGGCTACAGCAGCAATGTTCCCTGGCCATAGCCCAAACACCCAATTTTGGAGGAAGCGCCACGGATATGCAAACGAAAATCTTGCCGTGCGCAAGGGAATGTCTTATTCGCGAGCTTCGGCGGAACTACCCAATCACTTGCCGAACGACCTGGTGCCTATTGCAATTGGCCTATTCTCCGGTCTTCCACGTCCCCGCCAGGTCCAGGTCCACCTGCACCGCGGGCTTCACCTTCAGCAGCCAGTTGCTCGGGTCTTTCATTCCCCACCGAATGTACGGCACCTCAAACTTCGCCGCGCCATTCCATTTTCCTCTGCTCATCTCCGCGTGCACCGGCACGGTCAGTTCGTGCTCGCTTCCGTGCAGGAGAAAAACTCCGTGTAGCTTCACATCCGAATTCCCCGTAGCCGCCACTTTCCCTTCCACCTGCGTTGGCCGAAACAGCGCATCGGGAAACTTCGCGCTCTCCAGTACTACTTTGTGCATCCTCTCGTCGCGCGAACTGTTCCCGCTGTCGCCGCTGGTTGCCAGCACAATAATTTCTCCCGCAGCTTTCCCCGTCGCCGGATCAAAGTGCAGCGTTCCGCTCTTCAACGCAAAGGTACCATGCACCGTGTGCAGCGTGCTGTCCACCGTCCAGTGCACCTTCGATTGGCCGGGATCCACGACCAGGGAAAGTTCCGAAGATGCCGTGGGAGTTGCCTGCTCCACATAGACTTTGGGTGGCGCCGCGCTCGCGGAAAGAAACACCGCCAACCCCGCAAGCGCGCCGGCGCTAATCCCCAGTGACTGCCAGCCCGAAATTCGCATAGCACTCCTTCTTGTTGTGATCACGCAGACAGAAATCGCCAGCCCAGTTGTACGCCGGTTCTCACCATCTGGGCAGGAGTCGCCCGGCCCACGTGCACCGCCAGCAGTTTCTCAAACAACTGCGGCTTTGACGCCAGTGCGCCGAACGATTTCTGACGCAAGGCGTCGTTGCGCCCCAGCAGCAGCATCAGCTTTCCCATTCTCATGGGGCGCTGCGCCAGTTCCCGGTGTGCCTCTTCATAGCCTTGCAGGTCGTTCGCTTCCATTGCCGCCGCCAGAGCCAGCGATTGCCGGAAAGCCAAGCGCAACCCTTCTCCCGTGATGGCGTCGACGCCTCCGGATGCGTCGCCGACCAGTGCCACATTTCCGCGGGCGACATTCTTCAGCCGGTACATCACTGTTACCGCGCCGCGCTCGCGGCTGGCCAGTTCCGCCCCATTGAGCCGCTCGCGCAACTCCGGCAGTTCCGCCAGCACCTTCGCGAAATCCGCATCTTGCAGCCTTTCGGCCATCACTACAACGCAGACTTCCTCCCTGCCAATCGGCGTAACGTAAGCCTGCGCTCCTTTGGCCCAGTGAATCTCCATGTACTCCGACCAGGGTTGCACGCGGTAGTGCCGCCGCGTGGCGAAGCGCTGCGTGCGCTGGGCGAGTTCATCCAGTCCGCTCCAACGCCGCACACGGGATCCACCGCCATCGGCTCCCACAATCCAGCGCGCGGGCACCAAACCGCTCTTCAGTTGCACGCCTTCAGGAGTAATTCCCGATACCGGCGTCTTCCAAAGCAATCGCACGCCGCTCTTTTCCGCCTTGGCGACAAGCATGGCGTGCAGGATGGGCCGCCGCAGCCCCATTCCGTATCCTTCGGGGAAATCCGCCGCGAACCGTTTACCCTTCTGGATAAATTGAATTCCGCGGAACTCATGCCCCTCACCGCTATCCGGTGCGATGTCCAACTCGCGCAGCGCCGCCAGCGTCTCTGGCATCAGTCCTTCGCCGCATGGCTTGTCGATGGGAGGTTCTGCGCCATCCGCCAGCATAACGGTGAAGCCTTTCTTGCGCGCCGCCATCGCGGCCACCAGGCCCGCCGGCCCGCCGCCTACTACAAAGACATCTGTCTTCGCGTTCTGCATCACAGTTTCCGGCGCCCTCCGCGCCTAAAGTACCGGATCAACAGTTCCCTGGACCGATCAAGAAAATCTCAACAATCTGTCAGATTTTGACCGCGCGTTTTGCCAGGCTCAGCGCTTCGCTCCAAAACCCCGCCGAACTGTGCGCCAAAGCCACGACACCGCAAATCGCCGCCACGAATTCGTCCAACTGCTTCTCTTCCACCACCAATGGCGGCGCCGCCTTCAACACCATGAAGTTGTTCCCGCAGATCTGCGTCAAAATATTTCTTTCGCGGAACATTCGCATGACCACGATTTGCCCGAACATGGCCGGATGAATTCTCCGGAAGGCCTCAAATGGCGCGCGCAGCGAGAGTTTCCTGGGCGCGGCGAACTCGATTCCGGAAAGCAGCCCCATCCCGCGCACTTCCTTCACCATTTCGTAGGGCGCCAGTTCCGCGCGCAGCTTGGCCCGGAATTTCTCGCCCAATTGCAAAGCCCGCGGCCCCAGATTTTCCCTTTCCAGTACGTCGAGGGTGGCGAGTCCCGCACGCATGGACAGGCTGTTTTCGCTGAACGTCGAAGTGTGCACGATCGCGCGTCGCAGCGAAGAGTACACGCCGCCGTACACTTTGTCGGTCATCAGCACGGCACTCACGGGCATCAGTCCACCGCTCAGCGCCTTTGCCAGCACCACCATGTCCGGCCGCACGTCGAATTGCTGGGCCGCCAGAAAAGTGCCCGTGCGGTACATGCCCGTCTGCACTTCGTCCAGAACGAACAGGCTCCCATAGCGGTGGCAGAGTTCCTGCGCCGCCTGCAGGTAAGCGCGCGATGGCACGCGTATTCCCGCTTCAGCCTGTAGCGGCTCCACGATAAACGCTGCATGCCGCTGGCTGGCCAGTACCCTTTCCAGGGCTTCGATATCCCCGAACGACACGCCCGTTGTGTCTGCGAGCAGTGGGCCGAACCCCTCGCGCCAGAATGCATCGTCCATCAGAGACAGCGCCCCCGCCGTCAGCCCGTGAAAGCTGCTCTTTGCGAAAACGATGCCTGGTCGCGCCGTGTTCGCCCGCGCAAACTTGATCGCCGCCTCCACGCCCTCGCTGCCGCTGCTTCCAAAATAAACTTTCTTTAGTCCTCCACCGGCCAGTTGGCACAAACGTTGCGCCAACTCACCGGCAATCTCTGGCACGTGACTTTGCAGCATCGCCGGCCCGCTCTTATCCAACTCGTCTTTCAACGCCTGCACAATGTACGGATGATTGTGGCCAGTGTTGTGGACACAGTAGCCCGACAGAAAGTCCAGGATTCGACGGCCGTCCCGCGTGAAAAGCTCCGTTCCGGAACACCTCTCGTACTCCACATTCATGTCCAGGAGGTTCAGCAGTGAGACCCACTGCGGGTTTACAAATTCTTCGTAGCTCGAGGTAAATGCTCTGGATGAGACTTCTACTGTGCGCACCTTCGTCATATTGCCTAATGGATGCCTGCCCCTCTCCACAGGATGTACCGGCAGTGCAGTTTTTCTGGGATTCCATGTGCCACGCGTCGATCGGCCCGACTTTGCTGCCTCCCCCTGTCCGCTCTGGGCGAGCATCCCAGCAAGCGCAACAACTGGTCTGCGATACTGAGCCATAATCTATTCTTATTTTATGTAGCACTTCTATTAATTTGACTCATCCCACTTTTTCCTTCAACCTAGTGCTTGTCGGGGGTGTACGCGCGCTCGGCCACTCCCTCGTTCAATTTTTTGTGTCTGGCAGCTCCGGAGTTTTGGGGCCATCCTCCAGGCGGGGTGATGGCCCAGATTTGTTTTTCGCCGCTTGTGCGCAGTTTGGAGGCTCGCCGCTGTGACCGAACGTTCGCTGAAGTCCCGCAGTTCCGCTCTCGTGGATGGCAATAACCGCGCCCCTGCTCGCGCCATGCTTCGCGCTTGCGGCCTTACGGACGACGATTTCACCAAGCCGCTCATCGGCATCGCCAACACGTGGATCGAAATCGGCCCCTGCAACTATCACCTTCGCGAACTTGCTGATCACGTGCGCGCCGGCATCCGCGCCGCGGGCGGCACTCCGCTCGAGTTCAATACCATTTCCATTTCCGACGGCATCACCATGGGCACGGAAGGCATGCGCGCCTCCCTGATCAGCCGCGAAGTCATTGCCGATTCCATCGAACTCGTCTCTCGCGGCAATCTTTTCGACGCCCTTGTCGTCCTGGTCGGCTGCGACAAGACGATTCCTGGCGGCATCATGGCGCTGGTCCGGCTGAATATTCCCGGACTCATTCTGTATGGCGGCTCCATCGCTCCCGGCCAATATGAAGGCCATTCCGTCACGATTCAGGATGTGTACGAAGCCGTCGGGGCGCATGCGCGCGGCAAAATCACCGATGCACAGCTCAAGGAACTCGAGTGTTCCGCGTGTCCGGGCGTCGGCGCGTGCGGTGGGCAGTTCACCGCGAACACCATGGCGCTGGTCTGCGAATTCCTGGGACTTGCTCCCATGGGCGCATCCAGCATTCCGGCCACGGACAAAGGCAAAGCACAAGCGGGTGAACTGGCTGGCAAGCTGGTGATGGATCTGCTTCGCAATGATGTCAAGCCGCTGAACATTTTGACCAAGACATCGATTGAGAATGCCATCGCGGGAGTCGCCGCCACGGGAGGTTCCACCAACGCGGTCCTGCATCTCCTCGCCATAGCGCGTGAGGCAGGTATTCCTCTTTCCATCGACGATTTTGATCGCATCAGTTCGCGCACGCCCATCCTCGCTGACTTAAAACCTGGAGGCCGATTTGTCGCAACCGATCTATATGCAGCAGGCGGCACTCCGCTCATCGCAAAGCGTATGCTTGAAGCTGGTCTCCTCAAGGGAGACGCGATCACCGTCACTGGCCGCTACCTCGCCGAAGAAGCGGCCGCCGCAGAGGAAACTCCCGGCCAGGAAGTCGTCCGCACCAAAAACAACCCACTCAAATCGACGGGCGGCCTAGTCATTCTCCACGGCAATCTTGCGCCGGAAGGCTGCGTCATCAAGGTCGCCGGACACAACACGCAGAATTTCCGCGGGCCCGCGTGCGTCTTTAATGATGAAGAAGCCGCGTTTGCAGCGGTCGGCGCAGGCAAGATCAAGGCTGGCGATGTGGTTGTAATCCGTTACGAGGGCCCGCGTGGCGGACCCGGCATGCGCGAAATGCTCGCGGTAACCGCTGCGCTCGTTGGCGCGGGACTCGGCGATTCCGTCGCTTTGCTGACCGATGGCCGCTTCTCCGGCGCAACGCATGGGCTCATGGCAGGCCACGTCGCTCCCGAAGCCATCGTCGGGGGCCCAATCGCGGCGCTGCAGGATGGCGACGTCATTGCGTTCGATATCCCCAAGCGCACTCTTTCCGTCGAACTGAGCGACGCGGAAATTCAGAAGCGCCTCGCTTCCTGGAAAGCGCCCAAGCCCCGCTTCACCAGCGGCGTCATGGCCAAGTACGCCTATCTCGTCTCCTCGTCCTCTCTCGGCGCCGTGACTTCCCTGCCCGACACTTTTTCATCCGGTTCCCTACCGGGGTCCACGGGGAGAACTCTATGAAGATGACTGGTGCGGAAATCCTCTGCGAAACTTTGACGCGCCTCGGCGTGCGGCACATCTTCGGGTATCCCGGCGGCGCGATCCTTCCGGTCTACGACGCGCTCGGTAAGTCCAAGCTTCATCACGTCCTCGTGCGCCACGAACAGGGCGCGACGCACATGGCCGACGGCTATGCGCGCGCCACGGGCGGCATCGGTGTGGCCATGGCCACCTCCGGCCCCGGCGCCACCAACATGGTCACCGGGATTGCCACGGCCATGCTCGATTCTTCTCCGGTGGTATGCATCACCGGGCAAGTCAGCAGCAGGGTGCTCGGCTCCGACGCGTTTCAGGAAGTGGACATCACGGGCATCACCATGCCGATCACCAAGTACAACGTGGTGGTCTCTCGAGCGGAAGATATTGCGCACACGTTGCGCGAAGCCTTCATCATCGCCCAGTCCGGACGCCCCGGCCCCGTGCTTGTGGACTTCACCAAAGACGCCCAGCAGGCTACCACGGAATTCGATTGGGAGACGTGCGGCCCGCAGTTGCCGCCCAAACGTATCCGCAACAATCACAAACAAGACGAATTTGACCGCGCTGTCGAACTCCTGAACACCGCGAAGCGTCCCGTGATTCTCGCCGGACGCGGCATCATGCTCTCCGGCGCGATGCGCCAGTTTGAAGAATTTGTTCGCACCAGCAATATTCCCGTGGCCATGACATTGCTGGGCATCGGCTGCTTCCCTGCCAGCGATCCCATGAACCTCGGCATGATGGGTATGCACGGGGAAGCCTGGGTCAACACCGCGATTCAGGAAGCCGACCTGCTAATCGCCGTGGGCATGCGATTTGACGATCGCGTCACCGGCGATCTGCGCACTTATGCCCGTAATGCCCACAAAATCCACATTGAGGTGGATCGCGCGGAAATCAATAAGAACGTCCAGGTGGACGCGGCGCTCGTCGGCGATGCCGGTGAAACTCTCAGCAGGCTTTTGCCGCACGTCCATGAACGCGACCATTCTCCGTGGCTCGCCCACATAAAGGACCTCAAGGGCGATTCCGCTGTTCGTGATATTCAGAGCCTCCCCGACAGCGGCCATCTCTACGCCGCGCACGTCATCAACGACCTCTGGAAAGTCACCAAAGGCGAGGCCATTGTGGTCACCGACGTGGGCCAGCACCAGATGTGGGAAGCGCAGTATTACCATCACGATCGCCCGCGCTCGCTGATTACATCCGGCGGGCTCGGCACCATGGGATTTGCCCTGCCCGCTGCCATTGGCGCAAAGTTTGCGCGGCCCGACGCTGAAGTTTGGGTGGTGGCCGGCGATGGCGGATTCCAGATGACCTCCTGCGAACTCGCCACCATCGTGCAGGAAAAAATCAATGTGAAGATCGCCATCATCAATAACGGCTATCTGGGCATGGTCCGGCAGTGGCAGGAGTTTTTCTACGACAAGCGTTACGTGGCCACGCCACTGGTGGCGCCGGATTTTGTTTCGCTGGCGAACGCCTTTGGAATTCGCGGGGAACGCATCACCTCCCGCGCGGAAGTGGTTCCGACCATCGAGGCGGCGCGTCAATCTGATCAACCGATTCTGCTCGACTTCCGCGTCGAACAGGAAGATTCGGTGTATCCGATGGTGCCGGCAGGCGCGGCGCTCCACGACATGATTCGCCGCCCCAACAGCCCACTGGTGGAAACCGCCACGGAGCCTTGGGACTGATTTCATGGCGTGACACGGCCCTGCTGGAGATGTTTTCGGTACAATGAAATCCCAGACCGGGATGCGGAATACTTCCCAGACTCATCGGGAGCAGTTGCAGTGGCAAGAAAATCGAGGATCGCATGCAAACTATCGTCGCTTATGTGGAAAACAAGCCGGGTGTTCTGAATCGCGTCGCTTCCCTCACCCGCCGCCTGGCCATCAATATTGACTCGCTCACCGTCGGGCCCACAGAAAATGAAGCGATTGCCCGGATGACTCTTTGCGCGCATACGGATGAGCGCGGCGCTCACCGCCTGGAAGCCAGCCTGGAAAAGCTCGTGGATGTCCTGTTAGCCGAAAATATCACCGATCGTTCCATGCTGGAACGCGACCTGGCGCTGATCAAGGTTGCCGCGGACCAGCAGAACCGCCCGCATCTGATGGAACTCATCAAAGTATTTCGCGGGCGCGTGGTGGACGTCGCGCCCGAGTCACTGATCGTGGAAGTTTCGGGAACTGTGGACAAGATTGACGGCCTGCTGGAAGTCTTGCGCCCGTTCGGCGTACTGGAAATGGCCCGTACCGGACGCATCGCCATGACGCGCGGCAACGATCTGCTGCGTCCGCCGGCCACGCCGGACGCTGCCCCTGTGGAGCCTGTCCCCTCCACAAAATAATTTTGGCAGGGTTCGAGCGACGGCGCGCCCGCCAGCCACGATCTCGACACTCTTGAGGATTCCGGCCGCACCGCGGCCCACGAAAGGAACAACGAACGCAATGGCAAATCTCTACTACGACAAGGATGCAGACCTCGCTCTGATCCAGAAGAAAAAGGTCGCCATCATCGGTTACGGCTCGCAGGGACACGCGCACGCGTTGAACTTGCGCGATTCCGGTGTTTCCGTGGTTGTCGGACTCCCGGCGGGCAGCGCTTCGCGCGCCAAGGCGGAAAGCGATGGACTCACCGTGAAAACTCCGGCTGAAGCCGCCGCATGGGCCGATGTCATCATGATTCTTGCGCCCGACACGCGCCAGCCGAAGCTCTACAAGGAAGCGATTGAGCCCCATCTCACGCCGGGCAAGACGCTGATGTTCGCCCACGGCTTCAACATCCGCTTTGGCGCGATCAAGCCGCCCAAGACCGTGGATGTCTCCCTGATTGCGCCGAAAGCGCCCGGCCATCGCGTGCGCGAAGTTTTCGTTGAAGGCGCAGGAACACCCGCACTGGTCGCGGTCGAACAGGATGCTAGCGGCACGGCGAAAGCGCTCGCACTTTCCTATGCCAAGGGACTCGGCTCTACGCGGGCCGGCGTGCTCGAAACCACCTTTACCGAAGAAACCGAGACGGACCTTTTCGGCGAACAAGCCGTTCTTTGCGGCGGCGTCAGCGAACTGATCAAGGCGGGCTTTGAGACTCTGGTGAATGCCGGATACCAACCCGAAGTGGCGTACTTCGAGTGCCTCCACGAAATGAAGCTCATCGTTGATCTGATTTATCGCGGCGGGCTCAGCTACATGCGGTATTCGGTCAGCGACACGGCCGAGCACGGCGATTATCACGCGGGCCCGCGCATTGTCACCGCGGAGACGCGCGAAGCCATGAAGAAGCTCCTGGCGGAAATTCGCGACGGCAGCTTCGCCAAGGCATGGATTGAGGAGAACGAAAAGGGCTGCCCCAATTTCCTGGCCAAGCGCAAGGCCGAGCAGCAAAGCAAGCTGGAGCAACTCGGGCCTAAGTTGCGTTCGATGATGCCGTTCTTGAACCCGATTCTTGCTCCAGGCATGTCGGAAGCCGCGGCGTCTGCAAAGAAGTAGACACATCCAACTGATTTCTCAACTGGGGTCCCCGCCTCCGGCGGGCTGGCCCCCTACACGGCATTTGGAGTGCGGCAGCTTGCTGCCGCTTTTACGGTCGCCACGCTGCGAAAAGTCCCTCTGCGCTACGCGCCTTCACCGGATTTCCGCTATCATTTCGTCCGTGAACAAACCACGCGCAAGCCTGCCCCATTTCCTGCTTCTCTGCTCTTGCTTTTTTCTCATCGCATCGCCTCTTCGCACCCAGACGCCGACTACTACAGCGACCTCGCTCACTCCCGAGCCCAAGCCCGCGGACGCACCTCTCAATTGGAAGCAACTCGTCGGCATTTATGGCAAGGATAAGAGAACCCACTTCACAATTCTCGAACGCCAGGGGCAACTTTTCCTCCGTGCCCCCTTTCTTTACGGAAACGAGGATTCGGAGATCTCGATCCGGGATTTCGAGAATTCTCAATTCTCATTTCCAAACGGAAGCGGCCGCCGACTCAAGGCCACCACGCTCCGCGACTCATCTAGCACAGTGAGAATGCTGGTTGTCGACCTCTCCGATGTTGTGCCGTCTGACAATGACCCCAAATCGGGGCGCTATCGCATTGTTGAACCTTGGTATTTTCCACGCACCGACGCGAGCGCCGATCCCGAACATTTCTATCACGTCACGCCCACAAAACCTCTGGAACAACTCCGCGCCGCCGCTCTTGCCGCAAAGCCGCCGGAAGAGCCCGGCCCATTCCGTAAGCCCGATCTCGTTGAACTCGTAACGCTTGATCCCGCCATCCACCTGGACATCCGCTACGCCCACAACGACAATTTCCTGGGCACACCGCTCTACACGCAGGCACGCGCGTTTCTGCAACGACCCGCCGCCGAAGCACTCCTGCGTGTGCTGCGAAAATTGCACCCGCTCGGCTACGGCCTGCTGATTCACGATGCTTACCGCCCGTGGTACATCACCAAGGTTTTCTGGGACGCCACGCCCCCCGAAGGCCACGATTTTGTTGCCGATCCCCAAAAAGGCTCCAAGCACAATCGCGGCTGCGCCGTGGACTTGTCGCTCTACGACTTGGCCACGGGAAACGTAATCGAAATGCCCGGCCTCTACGACGAAATGTCTCCGCGTTCCTATCCCACATTTCCCGGCGGCACTTCCCTGCAGCGATGGCATCGCGATCTCCTGCGCCGCGCCGTGGAATCGGAAGGCTTCGCCGTGAACGCATACGAGTGGTGGCACTTCGATTATAAGGATTGGAAGCTCTACCCTTTGCTGAATGTTCCCTTTGAGAATCTCACCACGCTGGACAATTCATCCAAGTAAAACACCATCACCGCCTGCGCCGAGCTTCAAGCAGTGTCTGGGTCTGGTACGACCCCATGTGAAAACGGATTCGAGGCAGGCGCCCGAGGAAGCGAGAACTGGCTAGTTCTTGGGTTTCAGCGACGTGAGCGGCGGAAATGAACTTGCACTCGTATAGATGCATTCGGGGGGCTGCTGTTTCGTCTTCAACGCATTAGCAAGCGTCCTTATGGCCTGCCCGGCGTTCGCAGGAATGACGATGGTCGCTTGCAACAGTCCGCGGTGAACATAAACCTGTCCGGTATTCGGCAGACCATCACACCCGATATAGGGCAAGCTCATCCAGTGATCCCGTTCGGTTTCCCCTGTGAGTTCCTGGAAGGCCCGGCGCGCGCCCAATGCCATGGCGTCATTCTGCCCAGCCACGAGTGCGATAGTTACGTCTTTTGCCATGTTGAGCTTGAGCCAGGAACTCACGGCATTGTAGGCGCTCTCCTCCGTCCAAAGTCCTTTCAGCACGCGCACATCGACTTTGGCGGGCTTGGCCTTCTGCATCGCAGCCGCGCGCCGCACCGCCGCTTTATTGTCGGAGGGTCCGTGGATATAGAGGACTACGCCTCCCTGGGGGAGTAGATGGGCAATCTGTTCGCCCTGGATGCGGCCCACCTCGTCGTGATTTGTGGTAATGCAGAAAAGAGGGGTTGCGGACTGGCGGCGAAGCTCCTTGAGGTACTCGACCTCCCGGTTCAACACCACCCACCCCACGCCAGATGTAGCTGCGATTGTCGCTGCTTTCTCGAGCGCCGTCCCAACCGGCTCGAAAAGAATCCCGTCAGGGCGAATCTCCGCGGGGCTATAAAGGAGTTTCAGGACTTCCTGGCTTTGCATTACCGCGTCGTGCTCCGTTTGCATCACTTGCAGGTCCACGTCGCACTCGCGCGCCGCTTCTTTCGCCGAGACGGTTTGCTCGGCTTGATAATCATTATTTTCCACCACCAACAGGACGAATTTGGCTTTTTTCATCCGAGCCCTCCACGTAAAACCGCAGGAAGCCAATATAATTCACCGCCTGGGCGGCGCTCTTCGCCTGTTTAAAGCAGGGCCCCCCGGAGGGTAGAAATAAAAGGCAACTGGCAAATTTTTCAACAGATCAATGGAACTGAAGCATCAGTCATTTGTGTGACAGATTTTGCTCAAGTTTTGTTCGTCAACAAAACTGACGAAATTGCCGGAACTGAGCTTTCCGTCGCACTCCCCTGTCGACTGGCTGGATGAGGCTCGGAATTCCCGGTTTCCACTTCACCTCTCCGCGCAAACCATACGCCCGCCATCCACGGGCGTCAAGTTCGGGGAGATGTTGCCGCCCCCAAAAGTCCACTATTGCCACTTGACGATTCAGTAGCGTGGAAGGACTTCCCTTCCGCTGGCAAACCGCAGGGCAACTCTCGTCGCCCTGAGTCCGCCTCCTGCTGTATCATCTCCGGCATGGCCGCGAAGACTCTTTCGCCACTCCTGCGCCTCGGCACTTCTTCCTTCACCGCCGAAGGCTGGGAGACCAACTTCTACCCCAGGGGCACGCAGCAACGCGATTATATTTCCTACTATGCGACGCAGTTTGACACCCTGGAGGTTGACGCCACCTTTTACCGCATCCCCGCTGAATCCACGGTGAAAGGCTGGTATGCCAAAACACCCGCGAATTTCGTGTTTGCCCTGAAAGCGCCGCAGGAAATTACGCACGAACGCGTACTGGTGGACGCCGAGCCCGTGCTGAAGGAATTCCTGCGGGTGACCGATCATCTGGGCGAGAAGCGTGGGCCCATCCTCTATCAATTTCAGTACTTCAACAAAAAGGCGTTCGCCGCACCCGCCGATTTTCTGGCGCGGCTGAAACCCTTCCTTGAAAAACTTCCCGCGGAGCCGCGCTTCGCCCTCGAAATCCGCAACAAGAACTGGCTCGGCCCGGCGCTGTACGATCTTTTGCGAAAGCACAACATCGCGCTGGCCCTGATCGACCATCCGTGGATGCCGCGGCCCAGCGAGTGGTTCACCAAGGGCGACGCCATCACCACCGATTTCACCTATATCCGCTGGCTGGGCGATCGCAAAGCTATCGAAGAACTCACCAAAACGTGGGACAAAACCCTGGTGGACCGCACACGCGATTTGCAGGATTGGGTGGACGCCTGCCGCAACTTCCTGAAGCGCAAGATTCGCACGTTTGCTTTTGCCAACAATCACTATGCCGGCCACGCCCCGGCTACGCTGCATCTTTTTGCTAAACTGATGGAAAAGTAGCGCGACGGCTTCCCTGCGGGCACGTAAATCCATCTGTTCTTTTTGTTTGCTGGAAATCAGAATCTCAGAAATTGCCAGAGGAAGATCAACCCAGATTGGTTTTGCCCAACTCCGCCACGCGTCGCTCGTAAATCATCTCGCAGAGGCCCTTCTTGTTGTAAAACCGGAAGACGATTTTGTGCCCGGCTTCGATCTTCGCGCGTGACTTCAGCATGGTCCCGTTCAATACCACCCAGCTTCCGTTCACCAGATACTCGCCCTCGCGCCCCTGCAACTCAAAGTGCCCATCGCTTTTCAAAGCGAGCGGCGCCGCCTTACACGGCAACTCCCGGCCTGCCACACGCGACTGCGTGCACTCATACTCTCCCGCTACCTCTGCGCTTTGCGCCCGGGCCACACTGCCTGCCAGAAGCGCGAGAGCGGCCAGGCCACTCGCAAACGCCAAGATTTTGCCGATTCGGGACTGCATGGTTGCCTCCCAACAAGGAGTACGCTTCGAGCGGAGTTTTTCGTAGCCAGTGGTAATTGCAACTTTCTCACCACCACCAGGACAGTCCACTGCATTGAAAATACAGGCGTTAGCTTATCGTGGCGGGCGTTACCCTGCGACTTTGGGGAACAACTGTTCACATTCTGCACGTTTGTGGGAAGTCTTTTGCGGTACTCCCCTGCACGTACCAAAAGGAGAAGGTACCCATCCATCTATTCCTAGCCTTGTTCCGCAGGGCGTTAGTCCATGGGCAGTTCCGGGATGGCGGCGCCGTCTTTGCGCGGGTCAGAGGCGCCGTAATTGATGCCCGTGGCAGAATCGCGCAGCACCGCTTGGCCTCCGCCAACAGCAGAGGAGAAAGCGCCCATGACCGCGATCTTGTGCCCCATAGCGGTGAGTTCGTCACGCGTCTTCTGCGAGAAACGGTTCTCCATCTGAACGTCGCAGCCTTCAAAGGTGCGTTTGGTGAAGCGCGGCGCTTCCAGAGCCGCCTGGATATTCATTTTGTAGTCCGCCAGGTTCGCGATGAATTGCGCGTGGGCCTGCGACTGGTTCCATCCGCCCATGATGCCAAACGCCAAGCGAACATCTCCATTTTTTGCAAACCCCGGGATGATCGTGTGACGCGGGCGCTTCCGTCCAGCCAGAGCATTGGGCGAAGTGGAATCCAACGTAAACAGCGCGCCGCGATTGTGTAGCGCAAAGCCTGTTTCCGGTGCGACGATCCCCGAGCCAAATTCGTTGTAGTTGCTCTGAATCAGCGAAACCATGTTCCCTTCGCGGTCCACCACGCTCAAGTACGTCGTGTCATTGCCCATGGGCAAATTTCCCGCGGGCACATCGCAATTCGCTTGCTGCGAATTGATCAGCTTCGCCGCTTGCGCCGCCCACTCCTTCGACAGCAACACCTGCACAGGCAATTTCTGGCCGCGCGGGTCGCCAATGTATCTCGCCATGTCGGCATAGGCGATTTTCTTGGCTTCGATCATCGTGTGCAGCGCTTTCGTAGAGCCGAACCCATAGTCCTTCTGGCCGATGGGGAAATTCTCCATGATGTTGAGCATTTCCAGCGCGGCGATTCCCGTTCCATTGGGAGGCATCTCGTAAACGGTCCAGTCGCGATACGTGGTAGAAATGGGCTCGACCCACTCGCTGGAATATTCGGCCAGGTCGGCGGCGGCCATGGTGCCGCCGTGGCGTTTCATGGTTTCCAGGATGCGTCGCGCAATCTCGCCCTTATAGAAAGCATCGCGGCCGTGGTCGGCAATCTGCTGCAAGGACCAGGCCAGCTCCGGGTTACGGAAAACTTCGCCAGTTTTCGGCGCGTGATCCTGAGGCAAATACAGCTTGGCCGCCATTTCATCGCCCCGCAGGTAGTCCGCCGTGCTTGCCCAATACATCGCCACCATCTCTGTGACCGGGTAGCCGCTCTGCGCGGTATGGATCGCGGGCGCCAGATCTTCGTTGAGCTTCTTCCGCCCGAATTTGTCCGCAAGCTTCTGCCAGCCGTCCACGGCGCCGGGAACGGTGATCGTGTGGACACCGGATTCCGGCATTTCCCGCAAGCCAAGCTTGTGAAGAACTTCTATGCTTAGGTCTTTCGGCGCCCACCCACTGGCATTCAGCCCATAAAGCTTGTTGGCTCTTGCGTCGTAAACGATCGCGAACAAATCGCCGCCAATCCCGTTCATCATCGGAGAGACAACGCCCATCATGGCGTTTGTGGCGATTGCGGCATCCACGGCATTGCCTCCGCCCTCCAGAATGCGTGCGCCGGCCTGCGCCGCCAGCGGAGATTCCGCAGCCACGATGCCGTTCTGCGAAATCACCATCGAGCGGGCTTGCGAACGATCCTGCGCGGGTGTGGTGCCGGAAATCATGCTGCATGCAAGATACAGCAAAGCAGCGGGTGTTGCGAAAATTCGATTCAAGGCGCGCCCCTCAGTTTGCAGATTTCAAACGATACAGCCGTGCCGAATTTCGTTGGCGTGCCAGCACTCTATCGCGGGAGGGGCCCTCTCGCAAGCGCAACCCCAGTGAGAGCCCGGGCGCTGCCAGCCGCGTGATCCTCTGCTTGCCCCGGCATTTCTTTCCACGGCTTTTATTGGCAGTCAATGTTTCCCGCCTGCCGTTGAACTTCATTCAAACCACCTGATTTTTGCGCCTTTTGCTGTATTGCGTGCCCTTGCGAGGGGTGACACTCTACCTACGTTCGGTTCCCCTGACGGAACGAACTTGGTGGCAACGCAAGTTGTCATCGCCTGCGGCGGTTGAGGGACGGACTCGGGCGCGGAATCCCTCAACCGTCGCTTTGGTTTTCTTGACGTCCCCTTCTGCGTGCATCATTTGGTCACCCGAAGTTGCGCAACTTTCCCTGCACTGGCCATTGGTCCCCCGGGCAGAATCCGATAGAATGCTCCCGTGCCCGATTCTCCTCCCCGCAAAACGAAACCACCGGCGCCTGATCCCGCCACGGCGCGGCTGGATGCCCTTGTCGCTGGGCGCAGCGCCGATCCCTTCGCGGTTCTTGGGCCACAGCCCATAGAGACGCCTGCGGGGCGTCGTTGGCTTGTTCGCGTCTTTCAACCCCGCGGGGCCGAACTGCAACTCCTTTGGGGCGGGCAAGCCGATCCCCTGCCCATGAAAAAAGTCCGGCCACAGGGCGTCTACGAAGTGGAACTCCCGCTGGTCAGCGATTTGGCTCCGGCGCCTTCCAGTTATCGCCTGCGCTTTCGCACCGATTATGGCGAGGTGGTCGAAGTCCACGACCCCTACGCTTATCCTTATCTGCTCAGCGAATTCGATCTGTACCTGATGGGAGAAGGCCGGCACTACGACACTTACGAGAAACTCGGCGCGCACATCAAGACGGTGGACGGCGTTTCCGGCGTGCACTTTGCCGTGTGGGCTCCCAGCGCGCGGCGCGTCAGCGTGGTGGGCGATTTCAATCGTTGGGACGGCCGGGTTCATCCCATGCGCACACGCGG
>Ga0209039_10002107_pt1 | contig 17352 bp, 8 predicted proteins | sample BogFormECP12_OM1_FD_188238 | JGI IMG/M metagenome (GOLD analysis project Ga0209039, IMG submission 188238) | Bog forest soil microbial communities from Calvert Island, British Columbia, Canada - ECP12_OM1 (SPAdes) (version 2) | ecosystem: Environmental > Aquatic > Freshwater > Wetlands > Bog ... | reverse complement strand
GGCGTCTTTCGCCACCCCGCTGAATTTGATCAGCCGGGGGACGGGCAGCGCCGGGACCAGTTGGGACGGGGAGGACACAATCTGTCCCGCCGCCTGCGGTTCGGCTGCCACCGCGGTTGTGGCCGCGCTCTTCGGCGCGGCTGACTCTTGCGCCGACAGGGCTGGCGTTGGAAGAAGGAAGAACAAACTCGACAAGAAGACTCCCAGAGAGCGGATGCAAAGGTTCATAGAACCCCCCTTGAGACCGCCACACTACGCTAAACAAAAGCCGAGGTCAACTGTGAAAATCGCAAGGCCCGTTAACCAATGGGTGTCGCGGAACTTCGCTCGCAAGTTTGCCTCGCGGGCGTAGCGGAAAATGATTTGTCGAACCTTCGGCACGGGCTGTGCGGGGGCGTTCAGCATTGGTTTGCGGAAAATCCGCATCTTGAAAATGATCCTCGTCCCAGGGGCCGAAAAGCCTCCAGCAACAAAACTAGCCCGAGACCGAAGCTCCAGCTTGGGCAAACTGCTTCTTGGAAACAGCCGTCTGTTTTGCCTCGCCGCTAGCCTCGATCGACATGTCGTGCATGCCAAATGCCACCCCAATTTTCTTGAGGAAATCGTTCGGAGGCGTGCCGCCCGCAAAAATCCAGACAAAATCATTCGGAATCTCCTGCCGCGCGCCATTCACCTCCAGCACGACAGAATTTTCCGTGAACTCCACCGGGTTTGAGTTGAACAATACGTTCACTTTTCCTTGGCGGACGGAATCTTCGATGCGCTTGGCATTCCGTTCTTTGATGCGGCCGAAAGCGGCTTGCCGGTAGGAGAGCGTAACCTTGTTGCCCACCTGGTAGGCCAGCCCCATCGCCGCCTCAACCGCGCTGTCGCCGCCTCCCACCACCAGAATGTGCTTGTTGATGTAATGATCCGCTTCGAGCAGACGGTACATCACTTTGCCCAGTTCCTCGCCCTTCACCCCCAGTTTTCGCGGAGTGCCCGTCTTTCCCAGCGCCAGAATCACCGCCCGGGCGCGGTATTGGTGGTTCGCGGTCATGACGGTAAACACGCCGTCCGCACCTTTCTTGATGTCTTCGACCTTTTCATCGGTGCGCACGTTAAAATCCGCCCGGTTCAGCACGGCCTCCCAGAAGGCAAGGAGGGCCTCTTTGGACAGCTCCGTCTTTTTGAACTTGCCGTACATCGGAAATTCCACCGGACTCGTCATCACCAACTTCTGCCGCGGATATTTTGCGACCGTACCACCGATTTCATCGCGCTCCAATGTGATGTAGTTGAGTTTGTTCTCGATGGCGCGCAGCGAGGCGCTGATCCCCGCAGGTCCCGCCCCGACAATCAACACGTCGAATACATCCGGAGCTGCCTGGGCAGTTCCGTTGGCGGAAAGCCGGCTGGCGATGGTATCTATGCAATCGCGTCCCTGGTTCACGGCGTTCTTGATCAGAGCCAGCCCGCCCAGTTCGCCAACAATAAACAGATTGTCCAAGCTCGTCTCATACTCCGGCGTCAGGCGCGGCATATCCGCGGCCATGTTCGGGCTGGCCAGCACCATCGTGATCGCACCTACAGGACAAGCATCGGCGCAGAGCGCGTGGCCGATACATTTGTGGCCATTCACGATGGCCGCCTTGCCTGCAATCATGGCAAGTACATCGCCCTCCGGGCACACTGAGGCGCACCCGCCGCAACCCAGGCACCATGCGGTATCAATGTGAGGATGCTGGGATTTGGGCCCCTCGGAAAACAAGGCCCCCTTGGCCGCCGATGCGCGCGCCTTTGCCTCTTGTTTCTTTAAGGTCTTCAAGTAACCGCGCACAAAAAATATTCCTATGATGGCGGCAATTGCGAATGCGACGAGCGTGTCCATTAAAAACGCTCCTTCAGAAATATCCCATCATCACGACCAGCACGATGTGAACGATGGCCAGCAGCGCAAATGTGTAGCTGAAGGGCCTGTGCACTACGTGCCAGAGATGGAAGACTTTTTGGGAGTAGGAAAGAAACAGCACCCGCTTCGCGATCGATGCCTCTTCCCGCGCCACGTTAACGGCCCGCTCCAGGTCAGGATGGTTCGTTTTCAGCAGACCTCCCAGCGCAAGAAATTGTTCGCCGAAACTGAGATGCCGCCTTCGCAAGTTGGCGATCTTGAAAACGCGGCTTAGATCGAGCAGCATCATGTAAACCAGCGCCACCACCGTCGGCAGCTTCCGCACGCGCTCCGCGGAGGGCAGACTCAGCAACGATCTCAGGTCGGATTGCGGAAGAACCCGCTGTTCCGCCAGCTGCGTTCCCAGTTTGGCCTGGATGTCTTGCACTTCCTTCAGCGAAAGCTCCGCCGCATTCAAACTTCTCGGAATCTGCCCGTAGAGGTAGCGGCCGATGACGCCGCTCAGGGAAACCGCGACCATGATCCAAAAAGCGATGCCCGCGAAGCCCCGAAACTTGAACGCCGCGTGGAGCGCAATCACGAACGGTGCGGCGATCCCCAACAACACGTGGTTGTCCAGCCAATGCCGCGAACTCCCCTGCCGCCCCAGCCAACCCCAGCGCTTGCGCAAGGGATAGAGAAAAATGCACAGGAACATTCCCAATCCCAGCATGCCGAGCTTCACTCCGATCGCTCCGCTTGGCTTGAGCAAGGCATGTTTCGGAGAAAACGGCCGCTCGGTTGAATCGAGCGTGTAGTAGTTGAACCCATAGGCGAAGATCCCCGCGACCAGAGCGACGGCCATCACGTATCCCAGGAACAAGCGGACGCGATGTCCTTTGTCGGCGTCGTGTACGCGGTTCACCGTGGCGGTGGCGAGACGTGCAGTGGCTGTGGCGTTGGCGCTCATTTGGTGGCGACTTTCTCCTCGGTGCTGACTGAAAACCTCTGGTAATTCGTAAACTCGTGCGTGTTCCGCCAATGCTGACGGGGCGTTTCCACTTCCACGACCGCCCGCAAAGGGAACCAATACGTTTTCTTCAAGTCATGGAAGAGAAAAGGCGCGAACTCCACATCTGTTTGGAGTGTATTCAGGCCCACGTCCACCATGGTGTTTTCAATCCCAGCGGAAATCTTGTTGATCGCGGCCGTTTCCGCGTCAATCCAGGCGGTGCCGGAAAGCTCCAGCGGATATTCCCGCCCTCGCAGCGCCAGCGCAGCCGGCGTGCGCGTGCCTCGAATATGGCGGAAGGCAACTTTGGTCAACCGGTGGCCATCCACCACTTCATCCCCGAGCTCGCTGAACTCGAAACTGTTGGCATAAAGCGGATGGAACATAAGAAACAGCGTGGCAAAGCCGTTGCTGACCAGCATTGACCGGTTCTTCTTGTCCGCCTTGGCTGCGTGCACCGGCAGCCGCGACTCGGACAGGCTCAACTCCCCACCCGTGCTGCTTAGGATCACCAGATAGTCGTAAGTGGATTCTTCTCTAAGATCGATTTTGTCTTTGCCGTTATTCTTGAATTTTGCCTGTATTACTTTTTCTGTGCACTGCACATCGGAGAATTTCTCGAGATACGCTGACATTTGCTCGCCCGTGCGCTGCAGCAGACCCTGCAACTTGTCCGCCCCGGGAAAACCTGGACTATCGCTACCCAGGCAGAACCCCGCGCATGCGAAAACAACGAGAGCCATGCGCACCAACTGCTTCGCGATTTGTTCTTGTCGAATCATTGGCGACCCTTTGTCCTCGAATCAAACCGGTAGCCGATCGAGAACATATATTGCTCATAATTCAGGGCGCCACGGTTGATCGTGAAATTTCCTTGTATGTAATAGTGCGGTCCCAGCAGGGTTTCCCAGGTGGTGGTGAGAAAGCGGGAGCGGGTGTTCGCGGTTATGGCGGAACTGAAATCTTGCTGTCCCGCCAGAAGCTCCAGGCGCAGGGCCTCGCTCATCTGCCGGGAGACCGAGAACGATTCATAGGATCCGCTGCCGAACGAACTGTTAAAGCGCGCGTAGTTCGCAGCCGCGCGCAGCTGCCAGACAGGCAGCCGGTTGAACGTGATGCCGAACATCTCGTTGAGAGACGCACCCTTGTCCCCGCTACCGTTGCTTCTTCCGAGAGTCGTGGACAGGTACACCTGCCTCGCCACCTCGACTCGCGCCCCCGCGCTGAATCCCTGGAACAGGTACTTGTCCAGCAAAGTGGTGCCAATCAGCGCTGGATCAAAGGTCGGAACATCGCGGAAATAGTTGTGGTTGAAATCCAGTTCCAGACGCGGGTGAGGCTGAACGCGCAATGTGAAAAAACTGCGGCCCAGGCCCGGACCCGGCGCCGGCGTTGCCGGGGTCCCGGCTGGACTATCGAGTTGCCCCGCCTCGTACACGGCAAAGCGCCGGCTGTAGGAGACCGAGTCTTCAAAAAACACAAAGGGCCGGCTCATCGTCCAGTTCACCATGTTGATGCCTGCACCGGACGTGCTGCTGTAGTGCCAGGCGTTATAGGAACCACCATCAAAATTGATGAAACCGCCGCCGATCACGCGATTCGGGCTGTAGTCCCACGAAGTGGGGTCGGGCGTCGAGCCGCCAAAAATACCCACGGTGGTGCCCTTGGAGAGCCGAGTGCCAAAATATCCGCCATCAATCGTGTCCAGGCTCGAAGCCCAGGGCAGATAGAGGCGTCCAAACCCGGCCACCAGATTCGAGTTCGGATTGTCATAGGTCATGCTGAGGTGATAGGTGTGGTTGATCAGGTCCTGTACGGTTTGGACGCCAGTCGTGTTTTGTGAGGTCAACCTGCCACGGTAATATCCACTGAGATTCCAGTGCGTGCCCCCGATGCGGGTGATGTCGCCGCGAAAGGCAAACCCCAGATTCGTACTGGTCATGCTCGAAGTTCCCTGGCTCATGGTGGTGATGTAATCCAGACCAATCCGGCCTCGCGCACGATTGACGGAAGGCAGCGGAGGACGCGGCACCTCTTCGCGCGCTTCTTCATCGAGCGTGTCGCCCTCGCTGAAGGAAATCACCGCCGGATATTGCCTTGTCGAGCTCAACGCGCGCTGCGCCACCAGGGTTTCGGCGTCGCTGTTGGAAAGGTAGGCCAAGTCCCCGGCCTTCACCGGACGCTTGGGAGCGTGAATCTCTGTTACCGCCGAAGTTTCCGCGACTCCACTCACCTCAAGCTCGGCCACCACTTGTGGATCGGCAGCGTTGGCGCTGTCCCCCTGCCGCGCGGGCAAGTTCGACTCTTTTACCTCAAGTTTCATGCCTTCCGCCAGACCCTGCGCCCGCCCCCCTTCCAGGTAGGCAATGCCATCGGCGACATACTTCACTCGGAACACGGTGCGCAGACTCGGGTCGTCGGTGCGGACCAGCATCATCGCCGTATTCGTAGCCACTGCGGCCGGGTTGGCGACGCCGGAATTGGCGGACGCTACCGCCCAGGGTTCGCCAGTCTTAAGTTCAGGTGTTTTGGCTTCCAGCGCGCCTGTGCCGGCTGCTTTGGCGTCAAATCCGGTTCCACTCACCGGTGCCTCAGCCGTCGCACTCGGCGTATCGGCAGTCGCCGACGGAAAGCCTCCCGTGGCAACGGAGCCATCGCGCGGTTTGAAGTCCCCGGCGACTTGCGTCCCGGAAAACGGTGGTGGCGCCGCAGCATCTTTAACGTCCGCCGGATTGGACGTCGAAACGGTAGCTCTGGCGGGCGCCGATTCGGGCAGCGAAATCGAAGGCGACTGGTCCGCGGCCGGGGACTGGGGCGAGGCCGGCTTCCGCCGGAAGATGCCACTCAGTCCTAATGACACTGGCGATGCCGGCGCGCCAGACCGGGCCAGACTCGCGTTCAGCGCGGGACCGACCGTCACTATGATCCGGTTTCCTTCGGCCTTCATTGTGTAAGAACGTGCTTGATCTAAATCGAGCACGACGCGCGTAACTGGCGGAACGACGCTGTGCTGGCCCGTGCGCACCCGGCGCACGCCATCCGTGTTGACCTCTTTTTTTTGCGCATTGCCGTTCGTGATCGTGCCGGGAAAGTCGAGCAGAATCCGGTCCGGATTCACGGCCGTCTCAATCGACGGCTGAACCGGAGAACTGAGCGTCACTTCCACGCGCAAACCGCTGCTATCCCGCGCCACCGTCACATTCTGCACGGTCGCGGTTCCGCCTGTGCTCTGCGCCGCGGCGCAAGACACCGAGAGCATCCAGATTGCGAGATGTTTCCGAATGGCCGTCATCCTTTTTCAACACTCGCTAGCGCTCCGCTTGCATCTCGCGTTGCCGCTTGCCCGATTTCATTTCGTAGCACACGCATTGCCAATTCCCGGCGGTCCGCCGACCTGGCCGCTCCACGGTCTATCCCCCACCATGACCGTCCCGATGGCACTGGTAGCAGTTCACACTGTTGTAGACATATCCGTTGACGCCTTGGTGGTTTTGGTCCGTTTGGGATTTCGCATGGCAATTGGTGCACTGGAAAATCGAGTAGTCATTCGAATTCGTGTGGCACGTCGAACACACTCCATTCGCGTTGCCATGGTTGATCGGGAACGGCGTGTACTGCGTGTGATTGAACGTCGCATTCAGCCAGTTCGTGGTGCTATGACAGTTCTGGCACGTCGTCGGGAAGAACTGCGGCTGCGCTGCATGCCCCGGATTCGACGTGTTGTTGTAGTCGGTCTGGTGGCAGCCGATGCACGCCGTCGGCAGCGTGGTGTAGTTGTTGTTGACATGGCAGTCGACGCACGCCCGTGGTGGAACCGTGTGTGATCCGGTCAGCGGGAACGGTGTGTTGTTGTGATTGAATGTCGCATCCGTCCATTGCACCGTGTCATGGCAGAGCTCGCAAGTCGTCGGGAAGCCCGTGTGCGGCACCGGACTTTTCGCATTGTTGAAATCGGTCTGGTGGCACGTAATGCACAGCGTGCTGTTCAGGGTGTAGTTATTGTTCACGTGGCAGTCGGTGCAGGCTCGCGGCGGAACCGTGTGCGCGCCCGTCAGTGGAAAGCCGGTTGTCGAGTGATCGAACTTGCCATCCGTCCAGAGCACGGTGTCATGGCAGTTCTGGCAGGTGGTCGGGAAGCCCGTGTGCGGCACCGGACTCTTCGCATTGTTGTAGTCGGTCTGGTGGCAGCCGATGCAGGCCGTCGGCATCGTGGTGTAGTTGTTGTTGATGTGGCAGTCGACGCACGCCCGCGGCGGAACCGTGTGCGCGCCGGTCAGCGGGAACGGTGTGTTGTTGTGATTGAATGTCGCATCTGTCCAGTGCACCATGTCATGGCAGAGTTCGCAGGTCGTCGGGAAGCCCGTGTGCGGCACCGGACTATTCGCGTTGTTGAAATCGGTCTGGTGGCAGGTAATGCACAGCGTGCTGGTGAGGTGGTAGTTGTTGTTGACGTGGCAGTCCGTGCAGGCCCGCGGCGGGACCGTGTGTGCGCCCGTCAGTGGAAAGCCTGTGCCCGAGTGATCGAATTTGCCATCCGTCCAGAGCACCGTGTCATGGCACTGTTCGCAGGCGGTTGGAAAGCCCGCGTGCGGCACCGGACTGGTTGCGTTGTTGAAATCCTTCTGGTGGCACGAAATGCAAGTCGTATTCGTGATGCTGTAGTTGTTGTTGATGTGGCAGTCCGTGCACTGCCGCGGCGGCACGGTGTGCGACCCGGTCAAGGGGAACGCGGATTTGGAGTGGTCGAACGTTGCCGGTTGCCACGCCGCAGTTGTGTGGCAAAGGTCGCAGCTCTGCGAAAAGCCCCCCGCCACGTGATTCGGATTCGTCGTTCCCTGGAAGTCCTTTAAATGGCAGGAGACGCAGGTCGTACTGGTCAAGTTGTAGTTGTTGTTGACGTGGCAATCCGTGCACTGCCGAGGCGGCACGGTGTGTGCGCCGGTCAGTGGGAAGTTCACCAGCGAGTGATCGAAGGTGGCAGGTTGCCAGGCGTACGTGGTGTGGCACTGCTGGCAAGTCGTGGGAAAGGCGCCCGCCACGTGATTCGGATTCGTCGCGCCCTGAAAGTCTTTCTGATGGCACGAAATGCAAGCCGTGCTCGTCAGGTTGTAGTTGTTGTTCGCGTGGCAGTCCGCGCAGGTCCGCGGCGGATCCGCGTGCCCGCCGGTCAGCGGGAATCCCACCGAGTTGTGATCAAACTTCGCATTCAGCCAGTTGTCCATCCCGTGGCACTGATCGCAACTCGTCGAGAATGAGAGTTTGACGTGGTTCGGGGACGTCGTTTGCTTGAAGTCCGCCTGATGGCAGGAAAAGCACGCCGTGGACATGGTCTGGAATTGGCTGTTGGCAGCGTTCTTGTGGCAGGAATCGCAATCTACTGCCGCGTGAGCGCCGGTCAGCGGGAAGCGATTATTGTGGCGCTGAATTTCTTGTATGGATACTCCCCATCCCAGCACGGTGTGACATTGCTCGCAGTTTGCCCCCAGTTGGCGCCTATGAATGTCGGCGTGGCAGTCCTGGCAGCGTGGGCCCACGTTGCTGAACACCGGCTTCACATGGCATTGCGTACACGCCACATTCTGGTGCATACCCCGCAACGGGTAACGGGTCTGGTTGTGATTGAATTCCGGAATGGCGCGGATCGGCTTCCAGCCTTGCGCAGTGTGACAGTTCTGACAGGGAACATTCAGATTGCCATGGGGGCTATGGGTACCCGTGGCACCCTGGATCGACCCGCTCGCAAGCGAGCTGAGGAGAAGAAATAGCAATACCGCGACGCCCGCAAACTTCCTTGAGGTCGACATTCGCACGTGTCTCGTACGACAGCTAAGGCAAGACGAAGCGGCAAACTTACTGGACTACAAGTGCAATTCTGCGTCCACAGAGCTTAGCTAGTAGGGCACGGCAACAAAAGTTACGCCAGCCTATGTTCAGAGGGCCACTGCTGAGAAGGTCCAGATTCCCGTTGCGGACAGGATGTACTTCTGAGTGGGGTAACTTCTTCAAACCAACGGAATTTATTACGTCACGGAAACCGCTTGCTTCACCTGGCCCCCACCCCGGGTTGCCATCCGGGGCGTTCAGACGCTGCTTCTGCGCTGCGCGCCTGCCGCCCCATCGGGCGCGCTCCTGGGTCCATTTGACCCAGACTAGCTTTTGTTTGCCGGCAGAGTCCCCGGCCCGTGACAACCCTCGCATTGCTTGGGCGTCGGCTTGTAGAAGAGCACCTTCTTGGCTTCGACGGTCCGAATCTCTTTGTGACATCCCTCGCAACGGACGTTCTTGTGCAGACCTTGCAACGCAAACGAAGTCCGCTTGTCGTGGTCGAACAGTGACGGCTTCCACTTCGCGCTGTTGTGACAGTCGACGCAGGGAGTGACGCCATTCTTGGCAAACTGCTTGCCGTGAATATCCTCGTGGCAGTCCTCACACTTGGTGGGCGCGGCGGTGAAGTCTGCCGCGATGAGTTTGGTCTCCAGGTTGGGCGGCTTGTGACAATCGATGCAGGCGGTGGCCTTGTGCGCTCCCACCAATGGGAACGAAGTCTTCGCGTGGTCGAAGCGCGTGAGTTCCTTCCACGATTTGGTGGAGTGGCAAGCTTCGCAGCCGACGGGCGTTCCATCGGCCGGAACCTGCTGCATGCGTTTGGCAAACTGCCCTTTGTGCGGATCCTCGTGGCAGGTTGTGCAGGAGAGATTCTTCCAATGATAGAAGACAACCGGCTTGGGCGTGCCTTCCGCGTACGCCTGCTCCTTATGGCAGTCGCCACAGGGGATGGCAATGTGCCCGCCGGTTAAAACAAAGTGCGTCTCCTTGTGCCGGGAAAGCGTGAACGTGGAGGGCTTCATTCCCTGCAGGGTGTGGCAGCGGTCGCAGGCGTTGAGGTACGGAGCCGCCGCGAACTGCCCGTCGTGCTCGTCCTTGTGACAATCGGTGCAGTGCGCAAACTTAACCTTGAACAGCGTGTCTTTGCTTTTCGGGATATGACACTTGGCGCATTCGACGGCAAAATGTTTCCCTTCGAGCGGATAGGCCGAGGTGGTGTGATCTTTCGCCGTGAACGTCGACGGCTTGAAGCCATCCACGGTGTGGCAGGACGCGCACTCCGCGCCCCCGCGCCGCTTGGCGAACTGGCCGTTATGCGGATCCACCTTGTGACAATCCATGCAGGTGGCGAACGCGACCGGCTTTTTGAAATCTCCGCCAGCGTGGCAACGCGCGCAATCGACGGTGGCGTGCTTCCCCAGCAGCGGATACTTGGTCTTCGCGTGATCGAAGTTCCTGCCCACGGCGGCGAGAGAAATTCTCTTCCAGCTTTCGGTGGTGTGGCAGGTCTCGCAGCCTTGCGGGAAACTGCCGTGGTGCAGATCGGCGTGACAATCCGAACACTTGGCAAACGGTATCCCCGTATAGCGCGGCTTTCCGTCGGCCCCCGGCGTGTGACATTTTTCACACTTCACAGGGGCGTGCATACCGGTCAGCGGAAACCGCGTTTTGGAGTGATCAAACTGGCCCACCGCGACCGTCTTCCAATCGCTGTAGTTATGGCACGGGATACAGTTCGCACCCAGCCGCCCCTTGTGCTGGTCCTCGTGGCAAGCAACGCAGGCCTGTGAAAGGCCGAGAAAGCTGCGCGACAGGTTCTTCATCTTGATGGTCGCGCGCTCGGCCGGCGCGATGTGGTCGGCGGTGTGGCAGCGGGCGCAGGCGACTCCGGCATGCTTGCCTTCGAGAACATAGCCAGTGAGCTTGTGATCGAAGGTCTTCGTATCCCACTTGATGAGCGGAAAATCCTCCCCATTGTGTTCGGAGTGGCAACGCGCGCACTCCTTGCTCGATCCTTGGGGGATGTTGTAGGTCGCATGCAGACCCTTGTGCGCGGCCACGCGAGTCCCTATTTCAGCGTGGCATTCGACGCACTTCAACGTGGCTCCGGAGCCGAATTTATGACAGGCGGCGCAGTTGGTCGTGCCGGTAAGAGATTGGTGCGGCTGCGAAAGCGGGCCGGGAGAAATCTGCGCCCATGCCGGCGTCAGGAGCCCCAGCAAGAAAATTATGGGCAGGGACTCGCGCAGGAATGGCGTCAATCTCTGCGCTGCGGCATGCCCGTAAGACCTCTCCTGAACTATTCTGGCCTCCAGACGTGGACCGGCTGACGCGTACTGCACCATGCCGCCCCCGCCATGGGAAGGAATCCTTCGCACCTTGTTGCCATGACGGCTCGACATGGCTGGTCGAAGCTTAGCACGAGCGATGTGATGCAAGAGTTCCCCGGAAGTGCATATTGGGCATGACCGGTTGAAGTGAAACGAAGGAGTAAACTGCCGGGATCCTCAGGGGCTTGCATCGGAATAATATGAGAAATCATGCACCATACCGCTCAGGCCGGAAAATCGCGATGGGATAATCGCTCTTTTTTAATCAAATTTTCACTTAAATTTGCTTGAACTCTGAATTTTCTCTCAATAGAATTTCCAGTCACTCCCAGGAGGCAATCCGTGAACTCTCGTTTAGCCTTTGGCTTCTCGTGGAGGAGGCATTTCCTCGCCCACCTTTCAGGCCCTCTAACGATCATTTTCCTGGCCGCATGTGGACACCTCGCGTTTGGCCAGCAAACGCTCGGTTCGATCAATGGCAATGTAACGGACAGCACCGGCGCCGTTATTCAAGGAGCCCAGGTGAAGGCTCGCGCGACCGCCACGAATCTGGAAGTGACAGCCACTACCAAGTCCGATGGCTCGTTCAGCATCGCCGACCTTCCCATCGGCACTTACGAGGTCAAGTTCATCAAGGATGGCTTTGAAACCGACATCCACTCGCAGATCATCGTGCAGGGCAATCGCACCGCGACGATCAACGCAAGGCTCACGCCAGGTAAGGTTACGGCATCCGTGACGGTTGAAGCGACGCCGCTGTTGAACCAGACCGATACGACCACGGGATATACATTGAATGAATTGCAGATCGCGGAGACGCCGCTCGGGACGGGAAGCTTCACCCAGTTGGCGATCCTGAGCCCCGGTGTCAGCGCCGATCTGCTGAACACCGCCGGCACCAACGCCGGACTCGGCAATCAGGCGATCTGGGCGAACGGGCAGCGCGACACGAGCAACAGCTTCACAATCAATGGTGTGAATGCCAACAACATCTTCAACGGCAAATCCACCAGCCAGGTGACCTCCGGACGTGTCGCCGTCAACATCGGTGAAAACGGGAATGGCAATAACCCCAGTGGGGAGATTGCGACGAGCACCACAGTCTATGGCGCGATCGGCCAGGCGCTGCCTTCGCCACCACCAGAAACGATCCAGGAAATGCACGTGAATTCCGCGATGTACGACGCTTCGCAAGGAGCCAACAGCGGAGCCCAGATCAGCACCACCACCAAGTCGGGAAGCAACCAGATTCACGGCGGCGTGTACGCCTACCATCAGCAGACGGGATGGAACGCAAACGAATGGTTCTTTAACCGCAACCAGTTGGCGCGTCCGGAGATGCATCGCAATGTCGATGGCGGTTACGTCGGCGGCCCGATCATAAAAGACAAGCTTTTCTTTTTTGGTTCTTATCAGGCGCAGCGGGTGAGCGACCAGCTGCTGGCAAGCTCGATCGTTGCTGTGCCACCGGGTCTATCGGACAATAATCGGACAGCGCAGGGGCTGGCAGACCTTGCGAATACTGTCTTTCAGTGCGGAACCGGCGGCCACGCAGCCTGCATTCAGGCAAGCCAAATTACTCCGCAAGCACTAGCCATCATGACCCAGAAGGCGCCGGGCGGGAGCTGGTGGATTCCAAACGCCGTTACTGACCCAGCCCAACTGGCCATATTGCAAGGCCAGGGTGGAGACGCGATCGTCCTCGGACCGAAATCCCATTTCAGCGCCGATCAAATCAACGGCAACGTGGACTACAACTTCAGCGCCAAAGACCGCCTTGCCCTGAAGTACTACTTCCAGAACGATCCCAACAGCACTCCGTTTGCCCAGAGTTCTCTGCTCGGCTTTCCGCAAAAGCTGTCGGCAGGGAGCCAGACATTCGGGCTCGACAATGCGACCTCGCTTACCCCAAACCTCACTTGGGAACAGCGGCTCGGCTTCCTTCGCATGAAGGATTACGCGTCCACCAGCCAGTTTTTGAATCCGTCGTCGGTGGGGATCAGTGTACCGGGAACAAACCTTTTTCCCGGTATCAATCTTCATGATGCCGACAACGCCTTCGGCGGTTATTACAACAGCGGCAATACTTCGGCCGCCGGACCTGTGAACAACTTTGCCAACGCTGGTTTCTACGAAAACAATCTCGGCGCATCCACCGACCTGAAATGGGTGCACGGCAGCCATTCCATTTCGGTAGGCTTCAATTTCGATTACACGCAGCTCAACGTCATCAACAAGAACAACGATGTTGCCCGCATTACGTTCGAAGACTTCCCCGGTTTTTTGACGGGCCAAGTGTGTGGACCGAACACTGTCACGTGTTTCGGGCAGGACCCCTCGCAAATTCTGAGCGGCGCCACCAGCCGTTACTATCGAACCAAGCAGGTGGGCACCTATGTACAGGACAATATTCGCCTCAAATCGAATCTTACGGTGGATATCGGCCTGCGCTGGGATTGGAACGGCCCGCTCACCGAAAAAAACGGGAACCTCGCCAATTTCTACCCACAAACTTATTCCTATAACGTGGCCAGCGATACGATCAATAACGTTGGATTGGTGATTGCCGGAAACAACAAGGCGTTCGGTACCAAGGGCGTCAGTAATTCGACCCTCACCGGGCGCCAGTGGGGGTTTGCTCCGCGCATCGGAATCGCCTACAGTCCTTCGTTCGTCCACAATGTGGTCGTGCGCGCGGGCTTCGGCATGTACTATGATCGCGGCGAGTATTTCGCCGAACTCTCTCCTCCCGCCGGTGGTGGTATCAGCGGTCCATTTGGTGTGACGGTCGAGGAGCCCTTTGTCGTCCCCTTCTACGCCATTTCGACAGGCACGTTCGGGCAACCGTTCGGTACGTCAGCGCCTCCACCACCGCCTTCCAACCTCTCTCAAGTGCAGGCTCTGATGCCGAACGCCAACCTTCTGCTCGCTAACAACACCAACTATTGCGCCTCCATCGGTCAGTCGGGCTGCGGACCGTTGTTATTCGGCGGCTACGATCCGAGGAACTCTTTGCCATACTCGGAAAACTGGACCCTCGATCTGCAATGGCAGCCCCGGAACGACGTGGTCGTAACCTTTGGCTACGTGGGGAATCATGGGGTTCACGAAACCATACCACTGCCCTTCAATCAAGCGAAAATCGCAACGCCTCAGAACCCCGTGCTCGCCGGGGGACCCTACCAGCAGAACTATTCCTATGGCTACAGCGTCCCTAATGTTGTTGCGGAGACTAATCAGACCATTACCGACGGTTATGCAACCGGAAATGTTTCTCTGCGAGCTCCTTACATTGGCTACGACCCGAACTCCGTCTACAACCGCGCGGTAGGCATGTCTAACTACAACGCGTTGCAATTCAACGTCACCAAGCGAATGAGTCACGGTCTGCAAGTGTCGGGTTCGTATACCTATTCGCATACCCTCGATGAGCAGAGCGGTCTCGGACTTTTCTTCAACGGCAACGATCCCAACAATCCACGATCTGCGTATGGCAATTCGGATTTCGATCGCACTCACGTACTGACGATCGTCTATCACTACGAACTGCCTCAACTGGCCAAGGCTCACGGGTGGGCGAACCAACTGGCGAATGGCTGGGCGTTCAACGGTGTGACGGTCCTCCAGAGTGGCCAACCTTATAGCGTGGTTGATTACACTGGGGGCGCCGGCAGCATCTACTGGGGTGGTGGCCAGGATGCGATCACGAATCCCATCGTGCCTGTTGGGGGAGTTGGCGCCAAAGACAAGAACCCGAGGAAGCAAGGAACCACCGGCATCAACGGGGCGCTACCTGTCTTGGACCCACTCGCGTTTGGGATCACGCCACCGATCGCTCCAGGCACCGGTGGAGTACCGCCCTGCGATTCCAGTTCCGGTACGCTAGTGTGCGACGTTTATGAGACTCCCTATGCCTCGGGAGGCCGTAACATCTTCCGCGGTCCCTTCCAAAACCGCTTCGATTTCGGCCTTTCGAAGAATTTCAAGATCAAAGAAGGTTGGGCGCTAAAGTACGATGTGGTCGCCTTCAACATCTTCAATCACCCCAGCTTCGACGTTCCCAGCAACGATGTCTCGTTCAATCCCTCCTACAACAACCCACCGATCTACAACGTGACGCCGCCCACGGGGCCGCCGACCTCGGGCCCGTGCGTTCCGAGCGCCTCCGATCCGACAACCGGGGCATACCAATGCCCGCCCTCGGGCAACCTGGGTATTCTGCAGCACACCATCGGCAGCCCCCGCTTTATCCAGATGGCGCTGCATCTGACGTTCTGAGATGGCGCACCCGCACTCGCCTGAAATCAGATCGCTCGCTCCCGACTTAGAGGAGCGGGCGACCTGGACTACTTTTCGATGGAGCAACCTTTCGACGGGTGTCAGAAGAGCCTTTACATGAATGTTGCACTGCTGGATAATTCCCGTTCGGGACTCGCACGGAATCGTCTTTGCATCACTTTGTTCGCGAATATTCCTGCCCGTTTTCCAAACGCAGTCGGAGACTCTTCATGCATCGTTCGCTGAAACGCATCTCGACCTGCATCCTCTGCTTCGTGCTTGCGGCCGGTTGGCTCGCGGCGTCTTACGGACAGGCCATCTCTCCGGTCATTACCGTCGAGCACGGCCAGAACGCCCCGCAGCACATTTCGAAACACTATGTCATCCTCGTTTCCCTCGATGGCTTCCGCTACGATTACGCGAAGCGGTATCACGCCGACCATCTGCTCGCCCTGGCGGCTCAGGGCGCCAGTGCGCCGGAAGGAATGATTCCCGCCTATCCTTCGATCACATTTCCCAACCATTACACGATCGTTACCGGCCTCTACCCTGAGCATCACGGCATCGTGGCCAACAGCTTTTATGAGCCGGCTCGCAAAGAGGTCTATAGCTATCGCGATGCCAAGTCCGTCGCTGACGGTACTTGGTATGGCGGGACTCCGCTCTGGGTCTTGGCCGAGCAGCAGGGTATGCGATCCGCTTCTTTCTTTTGGGTAGGTTCCGAGGCGGACATTCAGGGAGTTCGTCCCACCTACTACCTGAAATTCGATGGGAGTTTTCCCAACCGAAAGCGCGTCGAGCAAGTGTTGGCCTGGCTCCGTCTTCCACCGGAGCAGCGTCCGCACATGATCACCCTGTATTTCTCCGACACCGACACAGCCGGACACCGGTATGGTCCCGACAGTCCGGAGGTGGCCGAAGCCGTCCACGAACTCGACGGCGAGATCGGGAAGTTGATGGATGGCATTAAGGAGTCCAAGCTGCCCGTGGATTTGATCGTGCTGGCGGACCATGGAATGGCAAATGTCAAAGGCGCGCCCATCCACCTCGATCAGTACGGTTTGAACCCCTCATGGTTTGCCCAGATCGTAGGTTCGAGCCTGTATCCAAAATCCGACGACGATGCGCAAAAGGCCTATGCAGCGCTCCGCGGAAAGAGCGACAAGTTTCTCGTCTATCGCCGCGCACAGGTGCCCGCCTATCTTCACTTTGACAGCAATCCTCGGGAGGGCGATCCCGTTGTCATCCCGACCGGCCCCTACTTCATTAACGTGAGCGCAGACCTCCGCACTCCAGAACATCCCCCCGCGGGCGCGCACGGGTATGACACCACCCGCACGCCCGAGATGAAGGCTATTTTCTTTGCCGCCGGGCCGGACATTCGACCAGGAATCGCCCTGGAGCCATTTGAGAACGTGAACGTATATCCGCTGGTCGCTAGGATCCTCGGTCTGGACATCACGAACCTGAAAACAGGTCCGGTAGATGGCCAGCTGAGTGTACTCGAGGGAATTCTCAAAACAAGGTAGAAGCGGCGGCGCTCTATGCTGCGGGTCACAGCTGAGGCACGGTATTCAGTCTGAATCGTCAGCGGACCAACACCCGCGGCATTCGACAGGCGTGCCCTTCCCAAATTCCACTGATCGACAACATGCCGGGGACCGGCGGCAACCGCAAATTGCGGAACGAGCTACTTGAGTGGTCCAAAACTTTCAGCGGATCGGCGTTGTGAAATCGCAGACTGGTGATCCTGTCGCAGCTGTGCCTGTACCGATCTGAATTCGGTCTGCTACAATTCATTCACAGAGCATGGACAGATGTTCTGCGTCGCGGTGTCTGCGGTGCAATTCGGCTTAGTGTCCATTTACTGTCCAGTGGCCCCTGGAAATGCATATATTCCATGGAAGGGGTTGAAGCAGGCGAAACGGTTGACAGTCAAGGATAGACAGCAAACATGCGGGTTTGCCGCGAACCGTATGAAAAGCGAGTGGGGACGTAGTTCAGTTGGTTAGAACGCTGCCCTGTCACGGCAGAGG
>Ga0209039_10002106_pt1 | contig 17354 bp, 12 predicted proteins | sample BogFormECP12_OM1_FD_188238 | JGI IMG/M metagenome (GOLD analysis project Ga0209039, IMG submission 188238) | Bog forest soil microbial communities from Calvert Island, British Columbia, Canada - ECP12_OM1 (SPAdes) (version 2) | ecosystem: Environmental > Aquatic > Freshwater > Wetlands > Bog ... | reverse complement strand
GAACAGGGCCGGAATCTGCTTTTTATAGGTCTGAAGCTGCTGGAACGCCTTCCACACCGTGGCGTCCTCATCGGCGGGGTTCTTGAGTTCCACCACGCCGAGCGGCAGCCCGTTCACGAAGATCACCACGTCGGCCCGGCGGTTGTTCTGGCCGTCGACAACCGTGAACTGATTCACCGCCAGCCAGTCGTTGTTGCCCGGCTCGTCGAAATCCACTAGGCGGACGAGGGCGCCGGCGATCGCGCCGTCGCGCCGCTGGAACTCCACTGTCACGCCATCCACGAACATACGATGGAAGGAGCGGTTGTTGGCGACGAGCGTCGGATGCTCGGTACGGAGCACCTTGCGGATGGCCTCGTTGCGGGCGTCGGAGGAAACCCCCGGATTCAGGCGCCGGACGGCATCGCGCAGGCGGTGCTCCAGCGCGACCTGATCGTACGAGGTTCGCTCGGCGAGCATCTCGCCGGGCGCGATCTCCGCACCCTTGGCGATTGCGTAACCGAGGCCACCTAGCCATTCTAGGGCGGATTCTTCGACGGTGGATTCCGCGATCATACATGCGCCTCGGCGATTTTCTCGGCGTCGCGTGCGCGCAGTTCGCCGGAGAGGAGCTTGGGGAGAAGGGTGTCGCGAACTTCAGCCAGGGTCTTCGATTCGAGCACGCTTGACGTGGCAGCCCGCAGCATAGGGTTGACCAGTCTGCCATATGCCGCTGCTACTCGCTCGGGTGGGACTGCAATTTCAAACCGGGCGATGTCGCTCCAGCGAACCCGAGGCATTTTCGTACCTGTGGAGCAGCCGTTTGCATGGTCGATCAGGTCGTCGCTGCTGAGGTGCATCAACACAAACGGAAGCCAGATCTCCGATTTTGGAGCGACCGCCAGAACATCGGTAGAGCAAACACCCTGTACCGGCGGTATTCCGACCTTATGGAAGTAAGGCCGGAGCTTCCCAAAGAGCACGTCCGTGGTCCGGAACCGCGCTTTGCCGCTCGTAACTTGCCCCGCTTGGCCCCATTCGTCCAAGACTACTCGCCGGCGTGGCATATGTTCCAGGCCGATGTAGGGCGTATCCGCGTCCAGAGTACGAGGATCGACCGCGCTCGCGCTCGATGAGGCAACATCGCCGATTCGGCCCCACTTCCAGCCGGTCGGAATCTCGATTTCCCCGAACGTCCTTGATGCCGGGAACAGCGCCACCGTTTCCGCGTCGATGCCCATAGGCCACCGCCCTTCAGCCTTCGCGCGTACGGGGTCGAAGTCCACGAACCAGGACTTGAAAATGGCACGCGCGACGCTTTCGAGGGTTTCGTTCGTGCGGCGATCGAGTTCAATCTTCGCCTCAATATCTTCGAGGAGCCTGACCATGGTAACGCGACCAGGAGTCGGATTCGGAATCGCGAATGTTAAGAAGTCCTCCCGACTAAGAGACAGATTGGTCGTTCCGATGGCCCGCGCCCGGCAGTAACTTCGGTACTGCGGCGTTCGCAGAACCCAATAGAGGTAATCAGGCGTGACCTCCCTGTTCTTAAAGACGAGCTTTACGGTGTCCTGGGTGAGGCGGCCCGCGCTAACCTCTCTCGGCACACGCGATACGGCTCCGAGAAGATCGCCCGATTGAGTTACATCCTTCAAGGACACATACAGGTCGCCCGGCTTAAGCACGAGCTTGGACGGCGATTCCCCCCCATACGTTCGAAGGGAATCCGCTCGGAATCCACCATCCCGTTGTATGGAAGCAAGTCCCAAGAGGACCGGGCCAGGATACCCAAGCAGGCTGCTCTTGTAAGTTGTACCTCTCTGCAACGCAACGAGCGTTCCAAGCTCCGCCGTGCCGTCAGCTTCAGTGAGCATAGCCGATGCCCCTGAGCTTGGCGGTGATGGACCTTTGCAGCCGCGCCGCTTCCTTAAACTGCTCCTCCAGCTTCGCCGTCAGCCGCTTCATCTTCTCCTCAAACGGCTCGCCATCGTCCTCGATATCTTCGGCCCCCACGTACCGGCCCGGCGTGAGCACGAAGCCGTGACCCGCGATCTCGTCCGTCGTAGCCGCCTTGCAGAACCCCGGCACGTCCGCGTACTTGACGGCGCCTTTGTCGCCGCGCCATGCGTGGTATGTTCCGGCGATGCGCTCGATATCTTCGGGCGTCAAATCCCGGTGAATCCGATCGATGAGAGCACCCATCTTGCGGGCATCGATGAACAACGCCTGCTTGCGCCGGTCGCGGAAGCGCCCGTTCTTCTTGGCGCGCGCCAGGAACCACAGGCAGACCGGGATCTGCGTCGCGTAGAACAACTGGCCCGGCAGCGCCACCATGCAATCCACCAGATCGGCCTCGATCATCGCCTTGCGGATCTCGCCCTCGCCGGATTGGTTGCTGGACATGCTACCGTTCGCCAGCACGAAGCCGGCGATGCCCGCCGGCGCAAGGTGGTGAACGAAGTGCTGCACCCAGGCGAAGTTGGCGTTCCCCACGGGGGGCGGCCCGAACTTCCATCGGGCGTCGTCGCGAAGCTGGCCGCCGCCCCAATCGCTGTCATTGAAGGGCGGGTTCGCCAGGACGTAGTCGGCCTTCAGGTCGGGGTGAAGGTCGCGGCGGAAGCTGTCGGCGGGCTCGGGGCCGAGATTCGCGTCGATGCCGCGAATGGCGAGGTTCATCTTCGCCAGCCGCCACGTGGTGTGGTTCGATTCCTGCCCGTAGACTGCGATATCGCCCACGCGCCCGCCGTGCGCCTCGACGAACTTCTCGCTCTGCACGAACATGCCGCCCGAGCCGCAGCAGGGGTCGAAGACGCGGCCCTTATACGGCGCCAGCATTTCCACCAGAACCCGGACCACGCATCGCGGCGTGTAGAATTGGCCGCCCTTCTTGCCTTCGGCGCTGGCGAACTGCCCCAGGAAATACTCGTAGACGCGCCCCAGGATGTCCTTCGAGCGGTTCTCCGCATCGCCGAGGCCTATCGTGCCAACCAGGTCGATCAGTTCGCCGAGCCGCTGCTTATCGAGCGCCGGGCGCGCGTACTCCTTCGACAGGACACCCTTCAGAGACTTGTTGTCGCGCTCGATGGCGAGCATGGCGTCGTCCAGCAGCTTGCCTATCGTGGGCTGTTTCGCCTTGCTCTGTAGATGCGCCCACCGGGCCTCCTTCGGAACCCAAAACACGTTGTCCGCCCGGTATTCGTCGGGGTCTTCGGGGTCCGCGCCCTGCGCCTTCTCGGCTACAAGCTGGTCGTGGCGCTCCTTGAAGGCGTCGGAGATGTATTTCAGGAAGATCAGCCCGAGCACCACGTGCTTGTACTCGGCGGCGTCCATGTTGTTGCGCAGTTTATCGGCGGCGGCCCACAGCGTAGGCTCGAAACCGAGGTTCGCGCCGTTGCCGTCGCCCTTGGCGGCAGGCTTCTTTCCACGTGCCATATCGGATAATCATGGTAGCGGAAAGCGGGGGCGATGAATAGGGGGACTCTATTCCGAACTGCCGGCGGCTTCCAGTATGGATGACAACTTGAGGGCAGCTGATGAAGTACGCGGTATCACCTGACGGAATGGCCTCCGTCGACATCTGCCACGCTTTTGAGCTACGATTACGCATGATGCGTTACGCGAGGTGCGTAATATGAAGAACCCTTTTCAGTATGGCGGCATCGTTGAAGGAGCCGCATTCTGTAATCGCAAAAAGGAATTGGCGGATCTTACAAGGGCGGTGGAGAGCGGCGAAAAGCTCTTCTTGTACTCGGAGAGGCGGCTGGGAAAGACCTCTCTTGTGCACGCGGCGCTCCAGCGATTGCCAAAAGGAGGCTATGCTGCCGCATACATCGATTTGTGGCCCACCGACGGCGAAATGTCCTTCGTCGCGGCGACCGCGCGGGCAATCGCGGAATCGATGAGCAGCACGGCGGGTCAACTGCTCGACATCGCGAAGCAACTGTTCAGCCGGCTGACTCCCAGCGTGACAGCAGACGCGGATGGCAAGCCGAAAGTGACATTCGGCCTCGATATGATCGGACGGCCAGGGCCGGAGATTGAAGAAGTCCTCGCCGCACCGGCTAAGATCGCGGCGCGCGGGAAGCGGAAGGTCGTAATTGTCTTTGACGAGGTTCAGCAGGTGCTGGAATACGAGAGCGATTTGGTCGAGCGACGCCTGCGGAGCATTATTCAGAAACATCAGGACGTGTCTTATATCTTTCTCGGTAGCAGGAAGCACCTCATCCAGAAAATGTTCCTGGACCACTCACGTCCGTTGTACCGAGCGGCTGGGCACTACCCGCTGGGTTCGATTGGGACCGCGCATTGGATTCCCTTTATCGCTGAAAAATTTCGGGAGGGAGAAAAGGCGATCACGGACGATGCGGTCCAGGCCGTCTGCAAATTGACGGAAGGTCATCCCTTCTACACGCAGCATTTAAGTCATGCATTGTGGGAGCTTTGCGAGCCAGGCGACTCCGTCACCGAGTCATTGATCGAATCCGCCATGAATGTATTGCTCGACCGCGAGAGCTACGCGTACACCGCGCTTTGGGAATCTCTTGCGCTGAACCAGAAGCGACTGTTAAAAGGGCTCGCGTCGGAACCGGCGGGAGTCAAACCCTTCGCGGGCGCTTTTGTCAGGCGGCATGGGTTGGGGTCCGCGTCGAATTCGCAGCGGGCTGTCGAGAGTCTGCTCAATCGGGATCTCATTGACCGGGACAACGGCTCTTTCCTGATCAACGACCGGTTCTTCCGGATCTGGATCGGGCGAAGACAGGCGCAATCGTAACGGGCCGCGATATGATTTGATTGTTTCGCACTCGCCCTCTCGCTATAATTGTGGCGCTTGAATACCCGCTCGCGCGCCGCTGTGTCGATGGGCACCCTCCTCGTCCTAGCCGTTCTCTGGGGGCGGCACAAGCCCGCGGCGCCAGCCGGTATCACGCTCGAACCCGTGCGCCTTCTCGCCGATGGCTATGACACCGCCATCCTCACCTTCCACTCCGATCGGCGGCCACATATCGCCATCGACCCGCCCTACGCCGCCATGGTGGAGAGCATTGCGGATTCCACCGCCCGCATTCGCGCCGGCGTCCTTCCCGCGCAAATCCACGTGCGCGTGGAGTTTCCCAATTCCCCGCCCGCCACGTTCCAGCTCGCCACTTCGCTCGCGGCCGCCGACACCTTCCAGGACGGTACCCCCGACTTCCTCCGACTGGACGACGACCGCGACCGCACGGCCTTTCGCCGCTGGTTCACCTTCCTCGCCGAGACACAGTACTTTCAGGCTCCCGGCGCCCGTCCGGCCGAAATCGACGATTGCGCCGCGCTCATCCGCTACGCCTACCGCGAGACTTTCCGCGCGCACGATGCGGGATGGGCCGAAGCCGCGCGCGTGCCGGTGGTCCCGGCCTTCGATGCGCCGGGCAAGTATCGCTACCCCTACACGCCGCTGGCCGCCGGGTTGTTCCGCGTGCGCGCCGGACCGCTCGCCCCAGGCGATTTTTCGAGCGGCGCATTTGCCCAATTCGCCGACGCCCAAACCCTGCGCCGCTTCAATACCCATTTTCTGACCCGCGATGTGACCCTGGCGCAACCGGGCGACCTGCTCTTCTACCGTCGCGACGAAAGCTTCCACAGCATGATCTATCTCGGCGCCAGCCAGCTTCGTCCCGACGGCGGTCTCTACGTGGTCTACCACACCGGCCGCGATGGCGGCGGCCCAGGCGAAATCAAGCGTCCGACTATGGCCGAGCTCCTCCACTTTCCGCAGCTCGATTGGCGGCCGCTGGCGGCCAATCCTAATTTCCTGGGCGTGTATCGCTGGAACATCCTGAGAGAGGCGTTATGAAAAAGTACGCGCAGTTGATCCTGCTGCTGGCCGCGGCTGCCACCGGGCTCGGCCAATCCGAGAATGAACCCTATTTCGCGCTTTCCTCCAACCAGACCTTCGGCACGCACTCCAAGCCCTCCATTTCCATCAGTTCCTGGGCCGTGGACTCGCTCGAATTCCGCGTCTACCGCATCGAAGACCCGGTCAAGTTTTTTCAACTGCTGGAGAGCCCCCACCAGTTCGGCGCGCACACGTCGGCGCCGCCCCATGAGCGCACGCTGATCGAGCGCATCCATATATGGAAGCGAAGCCTGCGCGCCGATATCCAACGCGGGCTTCGCGCCCAGTTCACGGAATCGCCCAGCGCGCACTTCGAGAAACTGCTCCCCTCGAAATCCACGCCGCAGCCTGGCGGCCGCGAAACGCACTACGCGGAAGCCCCGGTCCTCAATGCCCAGCAACTGGTGCTTTCGTTCGTGAAACGGGTGCAGGGCCGCAATCGCTGGGATCGCCAAATCGTTCCCGTGAATGTCACCGGCAAGGGCGTGTATGCCGTGGAGGCCGTCAAAGGCGAGCTCCGCGCCTACACGCTGCTGATCGTTTCCGATTCCGTCCTCATCACGAAAACCGGCAAGGGCCGGATTGTCAACATGCTGGTCGACCGCGCCACCGGCGAGCCCATTAAGGCCGCCAAGGTCTGGATGCTGGGCCGCGATTCCAACCTGGGCAACGCCACCACCGATGCCGAAGGTGTCGCGGTTCTGCCCATTCCCGCCGGCCGCCCCGATGACATACGAATTCTGGGCCGTAACGGCGCCGACTACGCCCTCAACACCCTCGCCAGCTATTCCTTCTCCGTCAACCAGCCGACCTGGATGGGTTATATCTACACCGACCGGCCCGTCTATCGCCCCGGCCACACGGTTCACTTCAAGGGCATCCTGCGCTTGCGAACCGCGACTGGTTACGAGGTGCCCGCCGGCAAGGCCGTCTCCGTCGTCATCCAGGATCAGGAACAGAAACCGGTCTACCAGAAGACCCTCACCACCAGTGCCAACGGCGCGATTCACGACGAGCTGACGCTCTCGCCCTCGGCCTCGCTCGGCAGCTATTTCATAGAGGTCAAACCCACTGCCGGCGAAGGCTACATGAACGGCAGCTTCGGGGTGGAGGAGTACAAGAAGCCCGAATACGAAGTCCGGGTGATTCCCGGCAAGGCCCGCGTGCTGCAGGGCGAAGCGGTACGGCCCTCGATCGACGCGCGCTACTACTTTGGCGAGCCCGTCAGCGGCGCGAAAGTCCATTACGCCATCTACCGCGACCGCTACTGGTTCCCGCTCTGGTACGATCCCGATGAATCCACTTCGGAAGACATCGCGGGCGGCGACAACGACGACACCGGCGACCAGGTGGCCGAGGGCGACGGCGAACTGGACGCGGATGGCAAGCTCACCATCGACTTTGACACGACTGTCTCCGAGCACAAAGCCGACTACCTGTATCGCGTCGACGCCCGCGTCACCGATTTGGGCAAACGCGAGATCACCGGCAGAGGTTGGATCGTCGCCACCTACGGCAGCTTCGTCCTCAACGCCACGCCCGATCGTTACTTCTATGCGCCGGGGTCGGCCGCCGCGGTGACTGTGGAAGCGCGCGACTATGATAACAAGCCCGTCGCCACGGCCTTCCACATCAAGGTAGCGCGCTACAACGTCTATGATCGCCAGTTCGGCGAAGTGAAAGCCGAGACTGGTGGCAGCGTTGGCGCAAACGGCCAGGGCACGGTGAACCTCAACGTCCCGGCCGATGGCGGCTCCTATCGCATCGAGGCTACCGCGCGCACGCCCGAAGGCCGGGACGTACAGGCCACCGCTTACTTCTGGGTCTCCGGTGGCGCCTCACGCCGCTCCGGAAACGGCCGCAAGGAAATCCAGATCATTCCGGACAAGAAGACCTACCGCGCCGGCGATACCGCCAAACTCCTGCTGGTCACCGGCCAGCCCAACACCCCGCTTTGGGTCAGCGTGGAGGGCCGCGACCTCCACCAGTACAAGCTGGTCCGCTCCGCTCAATCCACCGCCGAGTTCGCCCTACCCGCGACCACCGCGGATGAACCCGGAATTACGGTCTCCGCCTGGTTCGTCCGCGCCGGCGACCTATACACTGGCACCAAGTACCTCAAGGTTCCCCCCGAGCAGCACCAGTTGAACGTCAAACTGGCCACCGACAAGCCGCAGTATCTCCCCGGCCAGACCGCCGATTACAGCATCGACGTCAGCGGCGCCGATGGCCGGCCCGTGCCGCGCGCCGAGTTCAGCCTGGGCGTGGTCGACGAGGCCATCTACGCCATCCGCCGCGACACGCTGGAAGATCCGCTGGCGTTCTTCTTCGGCCGCGAAGGCAACAGCGTCTACACCGACAACTCGCTGAGCTTTTACTTCAACGGCGAGGCCGGCAAGCGCCGCATGCAACTGGCGCAACTGCGCGCGCCGAGCCGCCTGGCGCAGCTCAAACCCGACCGGATGGCGGAACCCAAAATCCGCAAGGCTTTCCCCGATACCGCCTTTTGGGCCAACGATGTGGTCACCGACACCGCCGGCCACGCCCGCGCCAAGGTGGAGTTCCCCGATTCTCTCACCACCTGGCGCGCCACGGCCCGCGGCGTCACGCCCGATACCAAGGTGGGGGCTGCCACGCTCAAAACCATCGTGCGCAAGAACCTCATCCTGCGCCTGGTGGTGCCGCGATTCTTCGTGCAAGGCGATGAGGTAGTGGTCTACGCGCTGGTCCACAACTACCTCGCCGACACCGAGACCGCGCGTGTCTCGCTGGATGTCAAAGGTCTCGACATCCTGCAGGGCGAGACGAAGGAAGTCTCCATTGCCAGCCGCGGCGAAGCCCGCGTGGAGTGGCGCGTACGCGCCCAGCAAGTCCACACCGCCACGGTCACCGGTAAAGCTCTCACCGACGAAGAATCCGACGCCATGGAATTGGAACTGCCCATCGACGTGCCCGGCGTCAAGCTTTCGCAATCGCATGGCGGATCGCTCGCCGCCGGAGCCGAGGCCTCCTTCGATCTCACTTTCCCGGCCAACGTCCAGCCCGGTTCGCGTTCGCTCGCCATCGGGGTTTCCCCATCCATCGCCGGCTCGCTGTTCGGCGCGCTGGAGTACCTCACTTCGTTTCCGTATGGCTGCGTGGAGCAGACCATGTCCAGCTTCCTGCCCAACGTGACGGTGCGCCAGGCCGTTCGCGATCTTGGTCTCAAAGCCAACTTGGACGAAGCCGCGCTCCAGGAAAAGATCCGCGCCGGGCTCGACCGGCTCTACAGCTTCCAGCACGAAGACGGCGGCTGGGGCTGGTGGGAAACCGATGAGAGCCATCCTTTCATGACCGCCTACGTGGTGGCCGGGCTGACACAAGCCAAGGCCGCCGGCATCGACGTGCAAGATGAGGCCATCACCAAAGGCGCCACGTGGCTGGAGAGGGAATTCGGCCGCGATCCCAAGCTGATGGCCGACCTGCGGGCCTACATGCTCTACGCTCTGAGCGTCGCCGGCCACGTCGACCCCGCCTCCTTCACCCAGATCTACGACAAGCGCTCGGCTTTGTCGCCTTACGGCCTGGCCATTCTCGGCCTGGCACTGGAGCAGGCCAAAGACCGGCGTTCCGCCGAGATTGCGACTCTCCTCGAAGGCGCCGCGCGGCAGGATGCGGAGCAGGCCTGGTGGCCCGCCACCCGCGACCAGATGCTCGACTTCTCCGAGGACGTCACCGCGGAGGCCACCGCCTACGCCGTGAAGTTCCTCTCGCACCAGCGCCGCGATAGCGCTCTGCTCCCCAAGGCGGCGCTGTGGCTCATGAACAACCGCAATGAAGGCTTCTGGTGGTCCTCCACCAAGCAGACCGCCATGGTGATCTATGGTCTCGCCGATTACCTGCGCTCGACGGGCGAGCTCAATCCCAACCTCACCGTCACGGTGTTCGTCAACAATCGCCAGGCGCTCAACCGTGCGATCGACCGGGCCACCGACCTGAATCCGCCGCCGCTCTCGCTTGACGATTCCGCGCTGCAGCCCGGCGTCAACCACATACGCGTCACCACCACCGGCCAGGGCCGTCTCTACTTTTCAGCGCGCGCCGAATCCTATTCCACCGAGGACAAGCTTCAGAAGACCGGCAGTGCGTCGCTCAACATCCTGCGCGATTATTTCCGCCTGGCTCCCGGCAAGGATGGCGACAAGATCGTTTACGACGCGGCGCCGCTCGCCGGCCCCGTGGTCTCCGGCGACGTCATCGCCGTGCGCCTCACGGTCACCGGATCGGAATGGAAATACCTCATGCTGGAGGACCCCATTCCCGCCGGCGCGGAGTTCATTGAGCGCGACAGCGTTTATCAACTGCGCGACCGCCCGCCGTGGTGGGATTACTACTTCACGCGCCGCGAACTGCACGACGACCGGATGGCCATTTTCCAAACATGGTTCCCGCCGGGCCAGCACCAATACTTCTATCTGCTGAAAGTAGTCAACCCCGGCCTGTTCCAGGTGAGCCCCGCGCGCGTGCAACCGATGTATCAAACCGGCGTGATGGCGACCAGCGAGGCGCGCCGCCTGGAGGTGAAGTGATGATACGCTTTTTCGGCATTCACGTAGTGGGCAATGCCCTGGTGCTCGGCCTGGCGTACTACTGGCTCGGCATCGGCGAATCAAGCGCCGCCACGCTCGTTTGGAGCGCCGCTCTGGCCGTCGTCATCCTGAGCGTGGCATGCTGCCTGCACGGCGGCACGCTGGTGTTTTTCCGCGCCGATCAACCGCGCTCCTTGTCCGCCGCCTTCCGCACCGTCATACGCCACATGGCGCCGTTCCTGGCCGCCGCAATCCTCGTCGCCGCCGTGTATTGGCTCCTGGCGCAGTGGGCCGCATACAGCGCAACACCCGCGCTCCGCATAGCGTCCTGGTGCACGCTCAAACTCCGCAAGCCCATCAAACCCGCGACGGTCCTCCGCGCGTTTGACTTGGTGCTGGCCCTGGTTCGCTGGATGGTGGTCCCGGTTTTCGTGCTGCCGATGTTTTCCGGCATCGCCGCCCGCGGATGGCGCGGCGCCGCCGAATTCGGCCGCTACCGCCGCAGCCGTTTCTATTGGGCCGCCGCCCCGCTGCTGCTGCTGTGCGCCCTCGGAATCCCCTGGCAGTTAGTGGGCTGGGTTCCACACGTTTCCAGCTTTGCGATGGAAATGCTGAGTTTCATGACCAGGGCTGCGATCGCATATCTGTTATTCATCGCGGCCTGGATATTCCTGGCGTCGTTGACCTCACCTCGGTTGCCTGCCGACAAGACCCGCAATCGTCTGGTAAACTCATGGTGGCTATGAAACTGGACCTCCAGTACGTGCTGGAAACACTCCGCTCCCATGAGAGTGATCTGCGGCGGCTCGGGGTGTCACACGCCGCGGTGTTTGGTTCGGTGGCGCGGGGTGAAGCTGGCGTCGAAAGCGACATTGACGTGCTGGTGGATCTCGACGAGAACCGCCCGATGGGCATCTTTGAGTACGCCAGACTCAAACTCTACATTGGCGAACTCCTCGACGGTCCGAGCGACGTGGTGAATCGGCGGACCCTTAAGCCCTTGCTCCGGGCCAACATTCTGCAAGACCTGATTCATGCCTTCTAAGAATCCGGCTCAGCGGTTGTCCGACATCATCGACAACGTCGATGCGATCGCCGCTTTTACCGCCGGCCTCGACTTCCAGGCTTTTCGCGCGGAACGAAAGACGGTTTACGCGGTAGTTCGGGCGCTGGAGATCATCTCTGAAGCGTCGCGACGTCTCCCCGATAAGCTGCTTCACCGCCATCCGGAGATCGATTGGGCGGCTGTCGCCGCCGCGGGGAATGTCTATCGGCATGAGTATGAAGCAGTAGATGAAGCTCTGATCTGGCACACGGTCCAACATGATCTGGCGGCCCTTCGGAGCGTGGCCGAGGAGGAATTCCCTCGCTGGCAGACTGATCTGATATCGAACGACCGATCCCCGGACGGATTGCTCTGAAGCCCGCCTGCCACTTTCAGCCCACGACCCTCATTTCCCCTTCACCTCCGCCGGCAAACCGGTCCTTACCCAACCTACAACTACCGCCTCCCCATAGCGCGCGACTAGTCCCGCGACCCTGTCCGCTGCCTGCTCGTAGGCGCGCCGCGCCTCCGCCGGGCTCCCGCGCTGCCGCATTTCGCGGTCCGTCTGCTCGGATACCGCTCCCGACGCGTGCTTGCCCCCGCCGGCCAAGTACTCGACCAGTCCTTCCCGGAACCATACCGGCACGCCGGCGGCTGCCTGCGATTCCACTACCACATGCAACATCTCATGGCGCACTGTCGATTCCAACGCGCCATGCGACCGCAGCACGGCTGCGGGCTGTAAGTGAACTCGGCGTCCATCGGTCCGTGCGGCCACCCAACCGGGCTCGGCCGTGACGTTGCGAAAGGTGTCGAGATCCGGGTAGAGGCGTATCTCCACGCCGGTCGGCGCCTCCACGCGCAGGCGATCCGCCGCCGCTCGCAGTTCGCGCTCCGCCAACGCCAGCACCGGGCCGTCGAGCTGGGGCTCGGTCGTGAAGAGCGTCACGCGCTCGCCTCCCAACCGCTGCCACGTCAAGCCGCCGCCCGTGATGCCCAACGCCGTGCCTGGAAAGTAGAAGGCCAGGATCTCGCGATAGCCCCGGCCCGCGGCGCCCATCTGCTCCGCGCCCCGCTGGCATAGCCCCACTCCGTGGCCCGAGCCCGTTCCTTCGAACACCGGCCAGTGGATCTCATACCGTTCGCTTTGCACGGTGTTCCACCCGAATGCGCGGCCCAGCGCAAAACGCAACGCGCCGGCGCTCACGCGGATCGATTCGCCCGGTCCCTGCAACGCCAATGTTTGCGCGCGTCCCGAGGCTGTGCGCGCCACCACCTCCACGCGCTCCACGGTATCCGGTGCGCGCAATTGCGACCGCCGCAGCGCCTCCACGATCTGGCGCGGATTGGCCTCCCATCGCCACTTCGCCGCCGCGCAGTACGGATCTTCGTGACTCTTCAGGTAGGGCGCCGCCAGGTTCCACACCGCCGCCCCATCTTCCGTGCGTCCGCCGCAATCCCGCGTATAGCACGTGAAGGCCGGCTTGCCTTCGTACCACAGCATCTCGCCCACGGTGGCCGCCGCCGCTTCCTCCAGCCGCGAGGTGATCGCCCGCGGTTCCACGTGCTGGCAGTGTGTCGTAGAGCAGAAATCGTACCCCTCCGCGGCGTGCCGGCCGCGCAGGCGCACGGCGTACGTGCGGGCCGCCACCGCCATGGCCCGCAACGCCTGTTCGGAGCGAAAGGCGCCGGCTTCTCCGGCCAGCACCGCGGCTACGTAGCGCTCCAGCGGCAGAGTGAGGGTTTGCGCTCCCACGCGCACCTTGACGGTGGTTTGCGCCGAAAGTGCCGCGGCTATGGCCAACCCCAGTAGGACCGCGCGCCTCACTTCGCCGCCCCGCGCAACACTTCCGCCGCAACCGGCGCGGCGTCGGCTCCGCCAGACCGTCCGGGCAACATCACCACCACTACCATGGCCGCGGTGAAACCCGCGAACCACGCGATCTGCGCGCCGGCCGCCGTACGGACGCTGCCCGTCTTGCCCGCCACGGCCAGCCCCGGCACGGCCGCGCGTTGCGCCGTCCCGAACTCCACCGCATCTTTCAGACCGCCGACGATTGCCGGCTCTCCGCCGAGCGCGATCTGCCGGTAGGCCTGCGCCAGCTCCATGGGACTGACCAGCACGCGCTCCTCGCCGAGCGCCTGCAGTTGGCTGGCTTCGCGCGTGGCCGCGGGCTGCGTCCGACCGATTTCGAAACGCGCAAGACCCCGCGCCAATTCTCCGGGTTCAAAACGTTCCGCGACGCGCGCCGTGAACGCGTTGCATGAATACGCCAGAGCGGTCCGTAGATCGATGGGCCGGTTCATGGGCGGATGCGAACAATCGAACTGGCGGCCGTCGATCGACAGACGGCCGGTGCAAGGGAAGGCCTCGGCGGGGTCGAGTTTCTTGGCGCGCAGCAACGTGGAAAAGACCAGCGGCTTCAGCGTCGAGCCCGGCGGGGCGAGGAGATCGGAATTCTGCGCGGTGAGGACGCGGCGGGTGTGGACGTCCAGGAGGATCACCGCGCGCTGGGGAGGCGGGGCCGCCGCTGCCAGCAAAAGCGTAATCGCGTCGCGGCGTAACATGGTCGATTCAAGGGGCAAGTTAAAGCATGCCCTACCTCACCTTCATCGCGAACACCGTCTGGTCGTCGAATGCCGTGGTCGAGAACTTGTCCAACTCGTCGAAGATCGCGGCCACAATCTCGCCGGCGGGCTTGCGCCAGTGCGTGCGGACTACCTGCGAGAGGCGGCCGCGGCCGTAGTCGTGGCCGGCGGCGTCCAGGTGGTCGGTGATGCCGTCGGAGTAGAGCACGATGGCATCGCCCACCGCCGCCTGGAAGACGGCCTCTTCGTACTCGCGGGAATCCAGCAGGCCCAGCGGAACGCCTTCCACGCGGATTTTGAGGATCTCGCCGCCGCGGCAGATCATGGGCGGCAGCGCGCCGGCATTGGCCATCACGATCTGGCGCGTGGCCGGGTCCCACAACAGCACGCACAGCGTGACGTAGCGCGCCTCCACTTTGCGTTCGATCAGCGCCTCGTTGAGCGCCCGCATAAGCTCCGCCGGGCGCCGCCGGCGCGGGGCCAGCGTGCGCAACAGGCCGCTCATCAGGCCGCCATATAGGGCCGCCGCCGCGCCTTTGCCGCTGACATCCCCGAAGGCCACCACCGTCTGCCGGTCGCGCAACTCGAAAATGTCGTAGATATCGCCCGAAATCTCGCGCGCCGGGCGCAACCGCACGGCCGCATCCAGGCCTTCGATTTCCGGCGCGGCGTCCGGCTGCAAGACCTGCTGCAATTCGCGCGCCGCCTCCAGGTCTTCTTCCATGCGGCGCTCGCGCGCGGCCAGTTCCTGATACAGGCGCGCGTTTTCCACGCTGCTGGCCACTTGCGGCGCCAGCAGCGTCAGCGTGCGCACGTGATCGTCGGTGAAGTAGCCCACGCGGTCGCTCTCCAGGTCCAACACGCCCACCACGCGGTCCTGCACGATCAGCGGCACGGCCACTTCCGAGCGGATATCGGGGTGCGAGGCGATATAGCGCGGGTCCTGGCTGGTGTCGTCCACCCGCACCACCTCGCGCGATTCCGCCGCCGCGCCCGTGAGCCCCTTGCCCAGCGGCACATTGTCGATATTGACGCGCTTATCGTAGCGGATGCTGAACAGGTGCCGCAGCACCCTGGCGTCGTAATCCGCCAGCAGGATGCTGAAGGCGTCGTAGTTGATCAGAGTGCGCATGGTGCTGGCGATCTTGCCCAGCAGCTCGTTGAGGTCCAGGATGGAAGAGAATTCGCGCGAGATGTTGGCCAGCGTCTTCAGCGTCCGGTTCTGGCGCTCCACCCGGCGGTACAGCCGCGCGTTGTCGATGGCAGTTCCTACCCGCGCGGCCATCAGGCGCAGCAGCGCGCGGTCGTATTCCGTGTATGCGTGGAGCCGTGTGGATTGCAGGTCGATCACCCCCACCAGCTTGCCCCGCGCCGTCATGGGCACTGCCAGCTCCGTGCGCACGGCGTCCACCGTGTTCAGGTACCGCGGATCGTTGCGCACGTCGCCCACCAGCAACGGCTCGCCCCGCGCCGCCGCGGTTCCCGTGATCCCCTGGCCCAGCCCCAGCGCCACGTCGCGCACCACTTCCTCGCGATGCCCCACGGCGTAGCGGATGCGCAGGTCCCGGCGCTTCTCGTTGTACAGCAGGATGGCGAACAGGTCGTACGGCAGCACCTTGCGGATAATTTCCGCGACGCTCGCCAGCAGATGGTCCAGATCCAGCGTCTGCGTCGTGGCCGCCGAAACCTCCAGCAGGAAGTCCAGCAGCTCCGACCTTTCCTTGAACCGGACGGAGGCTTTGCGGGTGCCCTGCATGGCGCGCCTTCAGGCGGCGGTGGCCTCGACGATCTTCACGCTGGCGCTGGCCCCGATGCGCGTAGCCCCCGCGGCCGTCATCGCCTGCAAGTCCGCCAGCGTGCGTATGCCGCCCGCCGCCTTGATCCCCATCTCCGAACCCACCACGCTGCGCATCAGCGCCACATCGTGCGCCGTGGCCCCCGACGGGCCGAAGCCCGTCGAGGTCTTGACGAAATCCGCCCCGGCCAGTTTCGCCAGCGTGCATGCGATGGCCTTTTGGTTATCGTCCAGCAGCGCCGTCTCCAGGATCACCTTCACGATGGCCTTGGCTTCGTGCGTGGCTCGCACCACTTGCCGGATATCGGACTTGACGGCTTCATTGTCTCCCGAGCGCAGCGCGCCGATGTTGATCACCATGTCGATTTCCTGCGCGCCATCCCGCAAGGCGATGGCGGTTTCCGCCACCTTGGCTTCGGTCGACATAGCGCCCAGCGGGAAACCCACCACGGTGCAAATCTTGACCGGCGACCCCGCCAGTTCCGCCCGCACCAGCGGCACCCAGTAGGAGTTCACGCACACGCTCGCGAAATGGTACTGGCGCGCCTCGCGGCAGACCTTGAGCAGGTCGGCGCGCGTGGCTTCGGGCTTCAGAATGGTGTGGTCGATCAGGGAAGCGATGCCCGGGTCGATCTTGGTCAGCCGCTCGCTGGCGGATACACGGTCCGCGCCCGCCGCGATGATCTCCCGGGTATTGCGCGCGCAGGTCTGGGCACAGCGCTGCACGCACCCCGGGCACACCTGGTCCGGCAGGTTGAGCCCCTCGCCTTTGGGGGCAACCGCTCCCTGACGGTCGCGGCTCTGTCCAGCCGCGGCCGGCGCCACGCGCGCCAGAATCTCTTCCCCAATCTGAGCGACCAGCCGGTCCAGTTCCGCTTGGTTCAAGACGGGTCCCTCCTCAGATATTTCCGCTCGATATCCAGGATCTTCTGTACCCGCGCCTGGTGCCGTCCGCCGGCGAACGGGGTGGCGATCCAGGTGCGCAAAACCTCTTCCGCCTGGGTCTGCGTCAAGAGCCGTGCGCCGAGCGTAAGTACATTAGAATCATTATGTTTCCGGCTGTTCCGAGCGGAGGCCTTATCATAGCATAGGGCCGCGCGGATGCCCGGCACCTTGTTCGCCGCCATCGAGGAGCCGATGCCCGCACCATCGATCATCACCCCGCGCGCAGCCGTCCCGCCGGCCACCAGCTCAGCCACTTTCAGGGCCAGATCGGGGTAGTCGGCCGGCTTCTCATCGTACACACCGACATCCCGCACTTCCAGGCCCAGCCCTTCGAGGATCGGCTTGAGGGCTTCTTTCAGAAGGTAGCCGCCGTGGTCGGCGCCCATGGCGACCGTCTTCTCCGGCGGCGCCAGTGCCGAGAGTTGGTCCTCCGGCAGTTCGACGATCCGCACCCCGCGCTCTTCGGCCACTTCCCGCGCCGACGGCGTCACCAGGGTCCCTATGGGAACCCGCAGTTCCCCAGCGGCCGGCACGTCTTGTGCGGTGATTACGCGTTTC
>Ga0209039_10002105_pt1 | contig 17362 bp, 17 predicted proteins | sample BogFormECP12_OM1_FD_188238 | JGI IMG/M metagenome (GOLD analysis project Ga0209039, IMG submission 188238) | Bog forest soil microbial communities from Calvert Island, British Columbia, Canada - ECP12_OM1 (SPAdes) (version 2) | ecosystem: Environmental > Aquatic > Freshwater > Wetlands > Bog ... | reverse complement strand
TGCTCCTCGATATTTACTAAAACAAATCCATTTTTTTTCGCGCCAGAAGGAATGCGCAACGAAAATTCAAGAGTCTCGTTGTATGGAACCTGAAGGCTTGTCTGTGCACCTGTAATCAACGTATAGCCATTAGGTGTTGGTGTGCCAGACAAATTAGTTGTATCGCAATTGCTTACACTGTAGTTAGAGCCGTTATCTCCTGAAGATGCGACGGCAAAAGTTGAGGTACTATCTATTCCCCAACTTTGATATATACAAACTCGCACGTTCGAGTTACTGGTGGTGAAACTGACCTGCATATTCACCCGTTGGCCGGCTGCGCATCCTCCGCTCGGGCAAGCGGATGGGCTGACCATATTCACATTGGCAACCGGCAAGGCCAGTGGATGAGCCGATATTCTCGGAAATGAAAATATCAGAATCAGGGCTAGTGTCAGGCGGCTTTTGTTCAGCATTCCAAAATACCCATTCGGAGAGTTTTCCCACCCACGTAAAGAAATGAATGTTATCAAAAGTGCTATCTATTGGAATAATTTCATATTGATATATCATTTTACATCGTTTTTTAAATCTACAAATAGCTCAGGAAATATATTTTGGCATTCGATGCTGTCGAGGAGCAAGGTTCATTCGGGAAATGGCTATGTAATGGCGGCGCGTATCTAGATTATCGTAACTATGTTAGAATCTAGAGAATCAGCAACATTATTGACTGCATAATTAATTTTTTGGAGAATTATTGTGCTTCGGACGGTCTTTATCTCACTTTCAAAAGCAAGTTGGGCGCAGAAAGCGATTACTCGCCAGCCTTTTGCTTGGAAAGCGGCCTCCAGATTCGTAGCAGGAGAAACTTATGCGGATGCCATACGGGTAGTCCGCCAATTGAACAGCCGAGGTATCCAGGCATCCCTGGATTATCTGGGTGAAAATACCAATAACGTTGAAGCAGCCAGAGAAGCGGCCGAAAATGTTATCTCTCTATTATCAGAAATTCAAAAATCGGAGACCCGTTCAAATGTTTCGATCAAGTTGAGCCAACTTGGTTTGAGTGTCGACGAAGAGCTATGCCGGAATAACCTGGCAAGAATATTAAAGGAAGCTGTCAAATCTAATAACTTTATTCGTATAGATATGGAAGATGCAACAACGACAACTCAAACACTCAATGTGTATCGTTGGGCACTTGAGCAGGGTTTTGAAAACCTGGGAGTTGTTATTCAAGCTTATCTTTTTCGAAGCGAGAAAGACGTAAGTGATCTGGCGAATTGCAATGCCAAAATCCGGCTGGTTAAAGGCGCCTACAAGGAATCGAAGGACGTCGCCTATCCGAAGAAAAAAGATGTCGATGCCCAGTTCGATCGTTTGACAGAAGCTTTGATCAACAACTCAGTGAAAGCCGGGAAGGTGTGTGCCAGTGAGGATGGTCGCACTCCGCCAATTGTTGCGATTGCCAGCCACGATGAAAAGCGTATCCAATGGGCGCAACAGACTGCCAGACGTTACAACTTACCATCCAGGTCAATTGAGTTCCAGTTGCTGTATGGCATCCGGCGTGACTTGCAGGAAAAATTGGTATCTGCTGGATATCCGGTAAGGGTATATGTTCCTTACGGTACCCACTGGTATGCATATTTTATGCGGCGTTTAGCTGAAAGACCAGCAAATGTATGGTTCATATTCTCAAATTATCTTCGCAACTAAGAAGATGGAACTCTATAATCCGGTTGGTTGAAAAATTGAAATTTTAAAATCACCGCATATCTAATTTCGAAAGCAAATTATGAAGAAATCTACACCATCTCAGTTATCACAATTCTTGCAATATTCCCGGCCTTGGAATTTGTTGGAAGGCATTTTATTTTATGCGCTTGGTGTCGGTATTGTTCATTATCTGGGACATCCAATCGATTGGAAGATTTATATTCTGGGTCAGGCTTGTATAACGATGCTCCAATTGAGCAGCTATTATCTGACAGTTTACTATGATCGGTTGTTTCCAACTACGCCCGAGTTAATCAGCCAAAATTCAAAAAAAGAAAATGACGATGAATCAGCTAAAGAACTGCCCAGGCAAGTATTTCAGCTTACTTCATTGACCACTTTGACGGTGGGCGCAGTGATGACAGTGCTGCTTTTAGCAAATCGAGCACTTAATCTCCAGGCGTTGCTTATCCTGGGCATTGCTTTTTTCCTGGCTTTTTTCTATGCGGTTCCACCTTTGAGATTGGTCTATTCCGGTTATGGCGAATTAAGTCAAGCAATATTCATCTCCACTTTGGTACCCGCTTTTGCATTCCTGTTACAAACCGGAGAATTGCATCGCCTTTTACCAATGCTCACTTTCCCGTTGGCTGCTTTGTATTTGGCAATGTTACTTGCTCTTTCTTTAAAAGATTATTCCCGGGATTTGAAAAATGAGCGGAAGACATTATTGGTTCGTTTGGGATGGCCGCATGGTATGCGTTTACATAATATACTCATTGTGGCTACTTACATCCTATTGCTGCTCGCATTCATATCTGGTATGCCGTGGGGTTTGACCTGGCCTGGTTTATTGACTCTTCCTCTGGCAGGATTTCAGATCTGGCAGTTTATACAGATCAATGGGGGAGCAAAACCTCATTGGGGGTTACTTTCTTTAACGGCTACAGGCACTTTGCTATTGACGACTTATTTGATCACTTTTACACTTTGGACAAGCTGAACGATGCCTGAATTTCTGGAATTATTACCGCCGGCCCAGGCATTATCTTTATTAAACAGCCATTTGCCTGATTTTTCCGCGGAACCGGTGTGGGTAGATACTTTGCAGGCGCTGGGCCGGGTGACAGCCAGGCCGGTTTTTTCACCGGAACCGCTGCCAGCTTTTGGGCGTAGCACAGTTGATGGTTATGCGGTTCGTGCAATTGATACCTTTGGGGCCAGTGAATCCCTGCCGGCTTATCTGGCGCTGGTTGGAGAGGTCCCCATGGGCGCGGCCCCAAACTTTACCCTTACGACTGGTCAATGCGCATTGATCTATACGGGCGGGATGCTACCTGAGGGATCAGATGCGGTGGTCATGATAGAAAACACCCAGGTATCACGACCGAGCGAAATGGAAATATTGCGAGCTGTTGCAAATGCAGAAAATATTCTCAAACCCGGTGAAGACGTATCTGAGGGGCAGGAAATCATCCCGGCTGGCGTGAAATTGCGGCCAGCCGAAATCGGCGGAATGTATGCACTTGGGTTGACAAAAGTTGCCGTCAATCCGGTTCCAATCATAGGCCTGATATCCAGCGGCGATGAAGTAGTGTCTCCTTCCAGCCTGCCCGCTGCTGGTCAGGTTCGAGATATCAACAGTTATTCACTCAGCGCCCTGGTTCAACAAATCGGCGGAGAACCACATCGCTTTGGAATTATTCAGGACCGTCCTCAAGTTCTGCGTGAGACTTTATCGAAGGCCTTAGCTGAATGTGATGCTGTGGTTATTACGGCCGGCTCCTCCGCCGGCACCCGGGATCTGACCGCCGAAGTAATTCATTCGATGGGTGCGCCAGGAGTATTAGTGCATGGAGTGAACGTTCGCCCGGGTAAACCGACCATCCTGGGAGTTTGTAACGGAAAAGCAATTATTGGATTACCTGGAAACCCTGTCAGCGCGCTGGTGATTGCCGGTTTATTTGTCACTCCACTGCTGGAAAGATTGATGGGTTTACCCGCAAATGGGTTTCGAAAATCTGTTTTCGCACGGCTTATGGTCAATATTGCTTCTCAGGCTGGTCGGGAAGATTGGGTCCCCGTCAAATTATTGCCATCCGAGCAAGGATTACAGGCCGATCCGATTTTTTATAAAAGCAATCTGATTTTCAGTCTGGCGCGAGCCGACGGTTTAGCCTGTATCCCTGCGGATGCAACCGGGTTTGGTGTTGGAGAACTTGTAGAAGTTGTTTTTTTATAAGCGATCAGTTCTTTTGTGGGATTATTAATAGTTCAGGGAAATCAATTATGTCAATATATTTAAGAGATATTCCATTATTTGAAGCCCGTGCTATTTTTAGGCAAGCACTTACCGAAGCAGGTTTGTGGAAAGTTCTGGCAGAAGAAGAAATTAGCATAGATGAAAATGCGCTTGGTCGGGTATTATCTTCTCCGGCCTGGGCAAAAATTTCATCGCCGTATTACCACGCTTCAGCAATGGATGGCTTTGCGATCAGGGCCGAAGAGATCTCTGAGGCCATGCCTACTCAACCAGTTGATTTAACGATTGGCAGTAATGTGCAATATGTGGATACTGGCGATCCCTTACCGGAATGGGCAAATGCGGTTGTGCCGATCGAAAATGTTGAGTCGCTGGACCGGTCAAGGCAACCCGTTGAAGATATTCGGCATCCTGAGATCATTCGTCTGCGAGCTGCTCTGCCGCCCTGGTCACACGTACGTCCAATGGGAGAAGATATTGTTGCCACCCAGCTTGTGTTGCCTTCCGGACAGGTGCTTCGCCCGTTTGATCTGGGCGCATTGGCAGCCAGTGGGCATAGTACTGTTCGCGTCAGCCGCCTGCCGCGTGTAGCAATCATTCCGACCGGCAGCGAGCTAATTCCGGTTGGTCAAAATATTCAGCGGGGAGACATTATTGAATACAATTCAATTGTTTTAGCAGCCCAGGTCAAAAATTGGGGCGGTCTGGCTACACGTTACCCGATTACCCCGGATGATTATAATTTAATTCGCCAGTGCGTGCAAAAAGCTGCGGATGAGAACGATTTGATTTTGTTGAACGCCGGCTCTTCGGCTGGATCAGAGGATTTCTCGGCCAGGATCGTTTCTGAATTAGGTGATTTATTAGTCCATGGAATAGCTGTAAGGCCAGGACATCCAGTGATTCTTGGGATGATTCGACGAACCTCGGGTGGAAAAGTACCTATTATCGGGGTGCCGGGGTATCCTGTCTCAGCTGCTTTGACAGGAGAAATATTCGTTGAGCCGCTGTTAGCTCTCTGGCGTGGATGTCCGGCAGCTGTGCCAGTCGAAATAGATGCGAAATTAGCTCGAAAAGTTACATCTCCAGCCGGTGACGATGATTATCTGCGTGTGGTGGTCGGAAAAGTTGGTGACCATTTGCTGGCAGCCCCGCTTGCCAGGGGAGCCGGGGTGATTACTTCTTTAGTCAGAGCTGATGGGATCACGATTCTCCCACGCGGTGTTCAAGGGCTAGAAGCTGGTGAAACGATAAAAGTCCGGCTTTATCGCTCATCAGATGAATTGGATCGAACGATTTTTGCAATCGGAAGCCATGATATGACCCTGGATCTATTAGCTCAATATTTATCCGGGCGAGATCGCAGATTAGTCTCATCTAATGTCGGCAGCCTGGGTGGATTAGTCGCCATCCGCCGTGAAGAAGCCCACCTGGCTGGCTCGCACTTACTTGACCCCCAATCCGGTGAATATAATGTAAGCTATATCCGTCAATATCTGCCCGGGATTCCGGTGCGCTTGATTACCTGGGTAGGGCGAGAACAGGGATTGTTGCTACCCAAGGGAAATCCCAAGAGAATCAAAAATCTGGAAGATCTATCCAGAAAGGATGTTTCATTTATCAACCGGCAGCGGGGAGCCGGCACACGCGTTCTGCTAGATTATCATTTGCAGCAATTAGGTATTCCCGTCACGGAAATACGGGGTTACGACCAGGAAGAATATACGCACCTGGCCGTTGCCGCAGCAGTATCCTCTGGCCGTGCGGACTGTGGTTTAGGTGTAGCTGCGGCCGCCAGGGCGCTGGATCTGGATTTTATTTGCCTTTTCCAGGAAAGATATGATCTTGTTATCCCATGTCGTTATCTGGAAGGAGATCTATTGAAGCCATTATTCGAAGTTATGAACGATGCGAGCTTCCGAAAGGCCATTGCAGAACAGCCCGGCTATGATGTTACCAAGATGGGCGAGGTGATATTGGATTGTTGAACCAGAATGTGATTTGACGGTTTTTAAAAAGCTTGATTTTTTATCTTACTACTTTATAATTATTATCATAAATATGATCGAATAAAGGAGCAAAAATGCCTATTCAAGCAAATATTATGGCGCCAGATTTTACACTGCCAGACGAGAACGGTAGCTTAACGACATTATCCTCTTTTCGGGGTAAGCCGGTCGTATTATATTTTTACCCGAAAGATGACACACCAGGATGTACAACCGAAGCGTGCAGCTTTCGCGATGATTACAGTATCTATCAAGAGGCAGGCATCGTAGTCCTGGGTATAAGCCCTGATTCAGTTAAGTCGCATACTAAATTCAAAAACAAATATAACTTACCTTTTACACTTTTAGCTGACGAAGGTCACAAGGTCTGTGAGCTGTACGGTGTTTGGGGACTTAAGAAAGCTATGGGCCGCGAATATTACGGTGTGTTTCGCACAACTTTCTTAATAGGACCCGACGGAAAGCTCATTAAAGTGTTTGAGAATGTGAAACCTGATGGGCATAGTGCCCAGGTATTCGCCGCGCTGCAGAGATCCTAAGGGTTTTTGAGTGCTTTAATCTGAACTGCCGTAACTATTTTGACTGAAGGACATTGCCAGGACTGGCACTTGATTTTCTGATTGATCAACCAGGGCGTCTAACCGGACGCCTTCCAATTGGTGAACAATCTTATCCTGAATTTCTGTCCAAAGCGAGTCCGTTGAGCATTTATCCTGGCGTGGGCAATCTTCTTCTAATTCGCCGCACGGGTTTAGCGTAATTGGGCCTTCCAATGATTCGGTAATATGGAGAGCAGTAATGTTTTCGGCAGGGCGGCTCAGGCGTAACCCGCCACGTGGACCTGGAGAAGCCTTAATCAAGCCAGCTTGCATTAAAGTATGGGCAATTTGATGCAAGAAAGGCAGGGGCATTTGTAACTTTTCAGCTAATGAAGCAGTAGATTGGGCATGATTATCTGGATCTTGCGCTAATGCGATCATTAACTGTAAGCCATAATCTAATCGACGACTGATACGGAACATTTTTCACCTCTAAATATAAGATTTATTGATGATAAAGATACATTATCTTGGTAATTGATGGAAGTGACAAATATCATAGAAAAAGTCTCCAAACGTCCATTTATTGACTAATAAGATAAATTATACTTATTACTTAACTAGCATTAACTTACCCTTTAGAATCCTTTAATTTTAGCCAGCCTGATTTGAGCATCTCTAAAAACTGCTGTTAAAGTGCGATCCATTTTATAACCCTGCCCTTAAGTTAATTTGCGATAATAATAAAGTGTTCTGTTGTGAACAATGATATAAAATGGTTTTTTTAAAATTCATCATGCACAGTTCATTTGCCGGTCTCGAACTGGGAGTTGATTTAGGGTAAAATGACAAAGATCATGCGAATTCGTCAATATCTCAACCGGCTCTCTTTATTATGGTATTGTGTTCTAACATTCATGTTAGTGCTTACTTTATTCATTTCCATTGCTAGTCATTATGGATTTCTGAATAAGTTTGGATATTGGATTGGAGCAATACTGCTGGCATCCGCGCTTACCTGGTTGGTAACCAAAGTGATTGCTCTCTCTCGTCAAAAAACGCTCCAGCAAAACCAAATTAAAGAGATTGAAAAATCTCTGGCACTTCAAAAGAACTATATTGCCGGTATTTTGTTATTAAATCAAAGCATGATCAATGCTCAAAATGAAAAAGAGCTGGTGGATTCAGCCCTGGAAATCATTGCTGGCCTGGTTGGAGCGAAAGCTTGCTCGTTTATCCCATTGGATGAGATCGGACAAAGTCTGCCGGCGTATACTTTCGGAAATCTTCCTGCAAATGACTCGACAATCTGGACAGACAAACTAACCTCAGTTGATGTGCGCCAACGATGTAAGATCTGTAAGATCAACCAACCTGCTCATGATGATAATTGCCCATTTCTAGACGAGCCGATGGCAGGAGATCTTAATCTCTATTGCATTTCAATGAAAAAAGATCAAAAAATACAGGGGATGTTAAATTTGTACATACCTGCTGATATTCGTATTTCCGAAGATCAAATCAGTTTTATGGAAGATTTATTAACTGAATTGTCCAACGCCATCCAAACAATTCGTTTGCGCAATCAGGAATTAGCGACATTAAGACAAATGCAGAGCATGAATTCTTCAAAAGCAGAATTAAGTAATTTACTGGATTGCTTGCTGGAAGGTCTTCAAAATGCGCTTGATGTAGATTCTGCCTGTGTGTACGTTCAACCATTGGACGAATGGCAGCCAGAAATTCGTCTAAAACGAGGCGATTTACAAATCGATGATGTCAAAATCAATCGCTTTTTCGAGCAGGTTAATCAAACTGGTTTGACTTATAAAACTGGAGATAGAGAGCAAGAGTTACAAACCGCTATCGGATATCTCATTGCGGAGCCGCTTATTTTATCTGATGGCGAGATTATCGGAATCCTGCTGATTGCCTCTAAAGTGGCTCAACCTTTAAATCCCCGCCAAATGGCTGTGCTTGAAACTGTGACGGCTCAAGCTGCTTTATTAATAGAGAACGAGCGACAAATTCTTTCACTTCAATTTAATACGATCATTCAGGAGCGTACTCGTCTGGCCAGGGAAATCCATGACGGTCTGGCCCAAACACTGGCTTTCTTAAAATTACAATCTTCCCAAATGCAAAATTACTTATTGCAAGGGGATCTTAGTCGATTGAGTCTGGTTCTCAAGCAAAATTACAAGGCGCTAGCTGAAGCTTATTTGGATACCCGCCAGGCGATCGATAATCTGCGGATGACGCCCGGACCTGGATTATCGAGTTGGATGGAACAGGTCATTCGAGATTTTGAGGAAGTCAGCAATTTAAAAGTAAGTTTTAGTTTTCTTCCCCCAGATTGGGAAGTGTCTCCTGAGATTCAGGCACAATTGATCCGCATTGTACAGGAAGCAATGAGCAATATACGAAAGCATGCTCATGCTCAACAGGTTACAATCTCAGTCCGTGAATGGCAGGATGATTTGATTGTAGAAGTCAGGGATGATGGTCAGGGTTTTCTGGCTGAAGATGTACCTGAAGTAACACAATATGGTTTACGAGGTATGCGTGAAAGAGCAGAGTTAATTGGAGCAGATTTCCAAATTATTAGTCAGCCTCGCAAAGGCACAACTGTTCGATTACAGCTACCCAGATTCCAGGAGGCGTCTGTATGATCTCCCATAGTTTGCGATTAGTAGTAGTAGATGACCACACCCTTTTTAGACGCGGGTTGATCAGCCTTTTAGAAGGGATGCCAGAATTCCAGGTAGTGGGCCAGGCTAACGATGGCGAAGAAGCGCTAAAAGTGATCGAGAGCACCCGGCCTGATATTGTTTTATTAGATGTGAATATGCCTCAAATGGATGGGATTGCCACAGTTCGTGCGCTAAGAAGCAACCACCAAACTGTAAAGATATTAATGTTGACGATTTCAAAAAACGATCAGGATTTGTTAGGGGCGATACGGGCTGGCGCGGATGGATACCTGATAAAAAGTACCGAACCGGATGATCTACGCAAATCGCTGTTACGTCTGGCAGATGGACAGGGTGTTCTCTCGCCTGAAATTACAGCGCCATTGATGCGTGCCCTTGCCCATCCGGATACTAATGATCATCAGCCATTCTTGAGTGATCGGGAGTTGGAAGTTTTGAATTGTTTAGCAGAAGGCCAGACTACCCAACAGATTGCGGCATGCCTGTTTATTTCAGAAAATACAGTAAAGACTCATATTCGTCATATTCTTGAAAAAATGGAATCTTCCAACCGCACAGAGGCCGTTAGCAAAGCGATTCAATTAAAGTTGATACAAAAAAACCAATAGATCTATTCGTCTGACCGGTTAATTTGTTCTCACGCTTATCCCAGGGGGGTGATGATAGAAATCACCCCTCTGGGAATTTTAATTTAACCCACTCTGTAGAGCTAGGTGGATAGAAAAGCATCCCGATATTTGATAAATTTATAGACAAGAATACCAATGGAAATCAATTAGGGTCTGGAGCGTTCCTTACATGACCAATTCGAACCAGGAGTTGCAAAGACGAGTCTTGATTGCTTCCGCAAACCGATTGTTTGGCAAAGGTCTGGAGAAACTCTTTGTCCAAAAATGGGGAGGCAAGGCTATTCAGATCCGTCTGGCTTACAGTATGACCGAAACGATCTACAATTTGGAGAATTGGCGGCCCGACTTAGTGGTTGTGGACTACGACGACAATACGATCAATCGTGTTGAGTTTCTAAATCATTTTGTCAGCGACGAACGGTCGATGCAGGTTGTGTTGGTTTCGCTTCAGGCCAGCGGTGGGGTTGTTGTTTATGACCGGCGCACATTGACCCCCGATCAGGCAGAAGATTGGTTTAACCTGACCTGGTTTACCGATCATTCTGATCAAGAGTCTTCAGGCGATCAGCCTGGGTGAACTATTTCAGGTTCAAAAAGCCTTCTAGCCAGTTATTTGGATTGTTAGATAGGATGATATGCGAAAATATTGGATCTGGTCAGGCTTAATTGTGCTAGCAGCATTAATCGGACTTATTTTGGTAGCATTTGAGCAACATTATGCTTTCCATGGTTCTATATACCAACCACCTCTGCCTGCTCCCGACTTTTCGCTAAATAATACGAATGGACAATCATTCCAATTGAGCCAACATAAAGGCCAGCTAGTCCTGTTATTTTTTGGTTACACCAATTGTCCGGATGAATGCCCCGCTACATTGGCCGTGATGAAACAAGTATTTGCCAGATTGGGATCTCAATCGAAACGGGTTAATTTTGTGTTTATTACTGTTGATCCTCAGCGTGACAATCCAGCCCAGATACGAACTTTTCTGGCGAAATATGATCCTTCATTTATTGGGCTGAGCGGCAGCCTGGCTGAACTGACACCGGTCTGGAAGGCTTACGGTGTTTATCAAGAGCTGCCAATAAATTCATCTGTAACCCAGTATCAAGTAAATCATTCCACCCAGGTTTATTTGATCGACCCTCATGGTCAATTGCGATTAACCTACACTTTGGATAACTCGGTTGATGATATTTACCAGGATATCCAACATATTATCAATGAGGGATGAACCAGTGAAATCATTATTGGGTTGGCGTTGGATTTTGGGCTCAATCCTGGTTATTGTAATATCGGTTCTTTTTATTCGGCTGGGTTTCTGGCAGCTTGATCGTCTGGCGCAGCGAAAAGCTTTGAATGCGAAGGTGGAATCCGAGATTTTGGCGCCTCCCCTTAATCTGAATCAGGAGTACTCTGATCCTCAATTAACCTCCATGCAATATCGCCAAGCGATTGTGATCGGCCAGTTTGATGTTTCCCATGAAATCCTGCTAAATAACCAGGTCTGGAATGGACAGCTTGGTTACCATATCCTAACGCCCTTGATTTTGCAGGGCAGCAATGAATATGTCCTGGTGGATCGTGGCTGGATCCCCTATGCAGATGGGCGCCAGGGTAAACGCTATGATGTAAATGGTCTCGTCAGCGTGAATGGCATGATTCTCTTGTCCCAGACTGGATTTGATTTGAATAGTTTGTTTGCTGGAGGCAGCTCAAGCAATTCTATATCAGACGGTTTGGTGGGAAGAATCAACCTGGATCAAATTCAAAAGCAAATTGGCGTCGTTTTATTGCCAATCTATATTCAAGAAATACCCGATCCTTCCTTTAGCGGTTACCCTGAACGCATAATGCCCACAATTGATTTGAGTGACGGTCCACACTTGAGCTATGCCATTCAATGGTTTTCTTTTACGGCGATCCTTCTGGTTGTTTTTATGGTGTTTATACGCCGAAAGTTGCGTGCACATTCCGAAACAAGAAACCCTTCCTATCTACCCAAGGATCACCAAAACGTAGAGGCATAAAAAATGAAATTAATAGTTAAGAATAATGAATATCAACCAGAGTTGGTAAATACCAATCAAAATCACTTGAACAGTTTTCGATATTTCCTTCTGGCAACCTCGATAGTCACTTTTTTATTAATTGTGGTGGGTTATATTGTAAGCGTGAGCGCAGCAGCCAATGCTTGTCCGGATTGGCCAACTTGTTTTGGGGGTTGGGGTGTACCGATTGGCCTTGCGGCTCGCCTGCAGGTGCTTCACCGTGGTCTGGCAGCGCTTTCAACTGTAATGATTCTGGCAAGTGCAATTTTGGGTTGGAGAAATTTCCGTTCTTTCCACCGGGTTAACATCGCCCTATATATTTCCAGTGGGTTGATGCTAGTGCAGATCATTGTTGGCGCTTTTTCAGCCAGTTTAAACTACTCCGCAGTCATTAATCCCATTCATCTTGGATTAGCATTGGCCTCCCTGGGGTTACTCTTATCAGCTACAGTCGCGGTTTTCTACCCAACTATAGAGTTTATGAAGTTAGATCTTAAGATTTTCCAAACGCCTTTTAATAAGCTGTCCTTGATCACGGTATTTGCCATATTCATCTTAATGATCAACGGAACTCTGATTGCCAGTTTAGGCGCTTCTCAATCTTGTTCAGGTTGGCCGCTTTGCAATAGTCAGTTGCCGGTCACACCGCTGGCCTGGTTGGAGCTGAGCCACCTTTTGGTAGTTGCAATTGCCAGTTTATTGGTTACTGCCCAATTCTTAGTTGCCTGGCGTAGCCAGCGCAGTCAAAGGGTGGTCCTTACAGCAGTTACGGGTGCATTTATTCTGTTTTTCGGGGAAGTATTAATCGGTGCCTTGAAGGTAGCCCGTGGTTTTCCAACTGATCTGGTAGGGTTGCATGCTGCGGCTTCATCAGGATTATGGGCGGCTCAGGTCATTGTAGTGGCTGCATCCGGCCTTTCGCTGCGCACTCGAGAGCAAGAAATGGCTGAAGCTAATATTCCACTGCCGTTCGGACAACGGTTGCGTGACTTCTTTACCCTCAGCAAACCGGTTATCGTACTATTGTTATTGGTGACAACTTATGCAGGTATGGTAGTGGGTGGAAGGAAGCTGCCGGGCTTGAGTTTGACATTTTGGACCATGTTGGGCGGTGCTTTAGCTGCAGGCGGCGCAAGCGCAATCAACCAGTACATCGATCGCGATCTTGATCGCGCTATGCAGCGCACCTCCCGAAGGCCGCTGCCGGCCGGCCGGTTGATGCCTGCCGAAGGATTGGCGTACGGGCTGGGAGCTTGCCTGGCTGCTTTTTTCCTGCTGGCGGGTTTTGTTAACCTTTTGGCGGCTGTACTTTCTCTGGCCGGTATGATCTATTATGTTTTACTTTACAGTATCTGGTTAAAACGTTTGACAGTACAGAATATTGTCATTGGGGGTGGGGCAGGAGCCATTCCGCCTTTGGTGGGTTGGGCTGCAGCAAGTGGTTCTTTGAATATTCCTTCGCTCTTTCTTTTTGCAATCATCTTTTTGTGGACACCGCCGCATTTTTGGGCTCTGGCAATCGTACGGCGCAATGATTACGCCCGTGGTGGGGTCCCTATGCTGCCGGTTGTGCGCGGCGAAAAAACAACCCGCTTACAAATATTAATATACACAATCGAGTTGGTTGCTCTAACATTAGTAATGCCAATTTTCCACATGGCTGGCAGTCTATATCTGGTTTCTGCCATATTATTGGGCGCTTGGATGTTGTATTCTGCCTGGAGAGTTTATAAGACGGATGGAAATAAAACTGCTTGGTTGATGTACCGTTATTCGAGCATGTATCTGGCACTCCTATTTTTAGCGCTGGCACTAGATGTATTGATATAGATAAAAAAAGCCCCACATTGTTATAATATTTTCTGGAGCGGGGCGAAATCGAGTATTTCTTTTTTTATTGCAGGGATACCAATACTTTGCCGCGCTCCCAAAGTTGTTCCAGGTGATAATATTCACGTTGGTCTGGGGAAAAAAGATGGACGATGATATCACCCAGGTCTACAACCAGCCAGCCATCTGAAGGCCGGCCTTCTGTCTTGCTCAATAAATCAAATTGTTTTTTTGCTGTTTCGATGACAGCATTTGCCAGACTATCTAACATCCGGTCGCTGGTGCCTGAACATATAATAAAATAGTCTGTAAAAGATACGATCTCGTGAATGTCTAGCAAAAGGATGCTTTCCCCTTTTTTATCTTCTAAGGTCTGGATGATACTATGAGCTGTTTCTAAAGTATTCAGATTTCACCTCTCCTTGGAAATATATGAAATGAGTCTCAGGATATAATTATATTGCCTGATCAATAAGATTTCAACGACTAAATTCAGCATTTGCTATCGCAGTATAAACTGCGCCGCCGGGTTTTAAATCACTTTTAAATAATCTAACTGAGTCAACCGTTACAGAGCCTAATTCTTCTACGTGAGTATTGGAGAGTAAAACTGATATTTGGTGAATATCCTCCTGGGTGGCGTTATGAGACATTCTTCCAATCGTAAGATGGGGAGAAAAAGGCTTATCTTCTGCAACATAACCCATCCGCCGGATTTCTGCTTCGAGGCTACGCTGAATAGTTCCAAGAATTGGGGGGGCTTGTACACCTATCCAAACCACACGCGGCTGTCGAAGGTTTGGAAAGGCTCCTATCCCGCCCACGGTAATCTCGAATGGGCGATATCGGCTTACTTCGGATTCAACGATATGTGTCAATACAGGTAAACCGCTGGTTGAAACATCTCCAAGAAACTTCAGCGTGATATGAATGTTGTAAGGCGGTACCCAACGGATAATATCAGTTTTTTTGCTTTTCAATCCATTGATTACCTCTCCAAGCTTCCTTTGAATAGAAGGGGGTAGTTCAATTGCAATAAAGGCTCGAATAGTTTCCATCAATTTTCTTGGATTATTTTCCTAACAATGTTTATTGGTTTCCAGTATACTGATAGGCAGAATTGATGTCAAGCGGACATAAATGATTCAATATCACTCCCAGATCATTTAATCTATTCCAACTTTATTGCATTGGACTAGAAAGGCAAGCCAATATGAAGCGAATCTTGATTGTAGATGACGAAGAAAGCATATTGATGGTTTTGAAAAAAAGTCTGACGCTTTTGGGTGAAGATTATCAAGTGGATACTGCCACCAGCGGAGAAGAAGCAATCAATCATTTGCACCAATCTAACTTTGATCTGGTAATTACCGATTATTTAATGGCTGGCTTAGATGGCCTTGAATTAATGGCGGAAGTAAGAGTGTTACAACCAAACGCTCGTATTATCATGGTCAGTGCATATGGGACGGATGAACTAGAAACTGAGGCGAATGGATTACAAGTTTATCGTTATATCGAAAAACCAATTGAGATAGACAAATTTCGTAGAGTCGTACAAGAAGCTTTAGGTGGCGATTCTCAGCTCATATCACCAGCAAATCAAACTGCTGAGCCAGCACAGCTGCCTTTTGAACATATTGATTTATTACTACAGCTACAACAAGAGGTAAGCGCTCGTTGTGTACTTGTTGCGGACAAGGCTGGGCATATTTTGGCTCAGACCGGAGATCTGAATGAGCTTAAGACCGACGTATTGACGAAATCGTTGACCGAAGGCTTTGATAAATTATTACAGGCTGGATGTACCATCGATAATGATTTTGAGGCTGTGAATTTGGCATACCGGGAAAGCAAGCTACATAATTTGTATGCCGTTTCTGTCGGACAGGATTTTCTATTAGTCTTGGTTATCGATCGTGGGGATTATAGCAACAGGCTGGGGACAGTCTGGTTCTATGCGCGTCAGACGGGCGTTGCTCTTAAAAAACATTTAATCGCTTCTGATTCCCGGCCTTACAAAAAGTCATCAAAATAAAAAACCAATTCCCATATAGGTGAACTCATGGCGAATGAAAAAATACTTGTAATCGACGATAGCCCAGAGATTGTAAGATTTCTCAAGCATTATATATTAGGTCCATTGGGTTACGAAGTGATCACAGCCAATGATGGGCAAACCGGATTGGAGATGGCAATTTCAAGCAACCCTGATTTGATATTGTTAGATATGAGCATGCCGCGCATGACAGGATTGCAAGTTTTAGCTTCCTTACGAGAATCGAGTTCTAAGGCGCCTGTCATTTTCATGACAATGCATGGCTCGGAGCAGATTGCTGTTGAAGTATTTCGTCAGGGTGTGCGTGATTATTTAGTAAAGCCATTTACCGTAGAAGAGGTCACTCAGGCGGTTGATCGTTCCCTGCAAGAAGGGCGGTTAGCACGGGAAAAAGAATCGTTAATGAGGGAACTGGTTGCTCAGGAGACCATTCGTCAAACTGTGATTACGCTTGCGCACTATCTAAATAACAGTTTGACCGTAGTACAGGCCGGTTTATCGTTGATCCAGGAATCAATACAAAAGAAAAACTTTGATACTTCACTGCTATATCAGGTCGTAGAAGATAGCCTGGCAAATGTTCGTCAAATTGGCGCTGTGATGCGGGTTTTACAAAGGATTACCAGGGTTCAGGATATTTCTTATCATGGTCAAGTAAAAATGTTAGACATTGAACAAGCTCTAAAGGATGAGCTAGATAAGGGATAGAAACAAACTCCGAATTGTTGTATCTTCGGCCCAATCAAATCCTCTATACAGTTGATCAATTTTATGGTATAAAAAAATACCCTGCTGTGTTCGTGATGCTGCAACGACCGGTTTTGAGCCAACAAATTTAAAAAGGGTTCTTTACTCTGCGGCAGGGATGCGATAGGCGTGAGCCAAGGCAGACCTGACGGGGAAGAACCCACCTGCGATAGCAGGTTCAAAACTATGCTGCACACGGCATGGCGGGGGCTTTTTATTGGTAAATTGGAGATTGTAAAAAAGCCTGGAAATTTTTCCAGGCTTTTTTGATTATCCTTATTTCTTATCCATGTAGATTTATAGCGGTAGGTGAATTTTATACGCCCAGGTAAGCCGCTTTCACCTGCGGGTTTTCTGCAATTTCTTTTGAATTTCCTTGCAAAACGATACGACCGGTTTCCAGTACATAAGCCCGGTGCGAGATTGATAATGCCATCAAGGCGTTCTGCTCAACCAGCAAGATGCTGGTTCCTTGTGAATTAATCTCCTTGATAATTTTAAAAATCTCTTCAACCAGGATTGGGCTCAATCCCATGGACGGCTCATCCAAAAGGAGCAGAGATGGTTGGCTCATTAATCCACGCCCTGTTGCAAGCATTTGCTGTTCGCCGCCCGATAGGGTGCCACCCAACTGGTTGATACGTTCTTTCAGGCGTGGAAAGCTGCTGAAAACCCGGTTCATAGCCTTCTGGATCTCAGCCGGGTCATTGCGAGTATATGCGCCCATTTCAAGGTTTTCGCGCACAGATAGGGGCGCAAAAATCTTTCGGCCCTCAGGAACCTGACTGATACCCATTTGAACAATTTGTTCGGCAGGTG
>Ga0209039_10002104_pt1 | contig 17390 bp, 19 predicted proteins | sample BogFormECP12_OM1_FD_188238 | JGI IMG/M metagenome (GOLD analysis project Ga0209039, IMG submission 188238) | Bog forest soil microbial communities from Calvert Island, British Columbia, Canada - ECP12_OM1 (SPAdes) (version 2) | ecosystem: Environmental > Aquatic > Freshwater > Wetlands > Bog ... | reverse complement strand
CTCCGAGAACCTCCGGCTCACCGACACCCTCGGCGAACTCTCCGGGCCCTTCTGAGGACTGCGGGCAAAGCCGGTGCTCCCGGCAACCCGGCCGCCCCGCACGACAGCTACGGGGGGCGGCACCCCGTAACACACTCCGGCTGCGGCCGCCCCGGTGTCCGTTTCGGACTTGCGGAGCGCACAGGTACCAAGCCAGCCGGTGGCGCGGCCGCGCCATCGCCGTCGCCGCGCTCGGCGGGCTGGCCGCGATGAACGTCCTGCTCGCGGCCTCCACCCGGCGCCCCGCTTGACGGCGGGCGGATCCTGCGCGATCCTGTGGCGGCGCCATGGCGATCGGGTCCGCGCTGCGCAGCCGACCGCCGCGGCGGGCCGCGCCATCGGCGCGGGGCTCATCGCCGTCGGCATCGGTGAGGTTCTGGTCTGGGCGGATGCCAGCGGGCTGTGGCTGGCCCTGATCGGCATGTTCGTCATGAGCGCGGCCGCCGCCAAGGCCACGGCGGGAACTGCGGCCGCCGCCCTTGCCGGGCTGCGAGCCTGCGACGTGATGACCCCAGACCCGGACATCGGCGGCGCCTGGATGAGCGTCTCGGACTTCATCGACCGGACCGCCCTGAACTCAGCGCAGACCGGGTTTCCCGTCATCGGCCCCGGCGGATCGCTGGCCGGGGTTAGCGGGATCAGTAGGCTCGCCCGGGTCCGGCCGGCCAGCCGGGCCAGCACCACGCTCGGCCAGATCATGACCCCGGTCCCGCCCGCCTACCTGGCTGCCTCCGGCGATCCGGCCGCCCGCTACTCAACCGCCCTGCCACGGACCGAAGACCTGGCCGCCATCGTCCTCAGCGACGGGAAGATCACCGGCATCGTCACGGTCCCCAGCCTGCGCCAGATAGTCCGCCGGGAAGCACTACGCGCCTCCCGGCCCCGGTAACCAGCACGGCGGGCCAGGACCTACCCGTTCAAGGCGGGGCCATGCGGGAGGCGGCTGATGAACCAGTCCCTGGCCAGCGCGGCGGCGGCGTCGAGGGTACCCGGCTCCTCGAACAGATGGGTGGCGCCGGGCACCACGGCCAGGTCATTCTCGCAGCGCAACTCCGCCTGGGCCCGGCGGTTGAGGTCCAGCACCACCTCGTCACGCCCGCCGACGATGAGCAGCGTCGGCGCGGTCACCGCGGCAAGCCGGGGGCGGGCAAGGTCAGGGCGGCCGCCGCGGGACACTACGGCCGCTATATCGGCGCCCGGCTCGGCCGCCGCCCACAGTGCCGCCGCGGCGCCGGTGCTGGCACCGAAGTAGCCGACAGCGGCCTGTGCCGCACGCGGCTGGGCGCGCAGCCATCTGGTGACCTCGGCCAGGCGCCGGGCGAGCAGGCCGATGTCGAATACGTTGGCCCGGTCGAGTTCCTCCTCGGGGGTGAGCAGGTCGAAAAGGAGCGTGCCCAGGCCGGCGTCGTTCAGGACGTCGGCGACATGCCGGTTGCGGGGGCTGTGCCTGCTGCTGCCGCTGCCATGGACGAAGACGACGATCCCCCGGGGGTTCTCCGGCACAGTCAGGTAGCCGGCCAGGCGGACGACGCCGGCGCGGGGCTCCACTTCCTCGCTGCGGGCTGGCGGGTCGGCGGTGCTGGCGGCGCGCGCGGTGCTGGCTTGCGCCGGGTCCTGCAGCGCGGCGGCGCGCTCCAGGCAGGCGACGACCTCGTCGTCGGACACTTGGGGGAACCTGGCGTAGAACTGCCCGATGGCGAAGAACCCGCGTGGCGTGTCCACGCAGACCAGCTCGTCGGCCTCCGCGCCGATCCCTGCCTGCCACCCAGGCGGCGCGACGGGCACGGCGAGCACCACCCGCGCCGCCCCGTGCGCCCGGGCGATCTGGCAGGCGGCCCGGGCCGTGGAGCCGGTGGCGATACCGTCGTCGACCACCACGGCCACCCGGCCGTGCAGCGGCTGGCGCGGCCGCCGGACCCGGTAGCGCGCGGCGCGGGCTTGCACCGCAGCCTGCTCCCGAGCCTGGACGGCCGCGAGTTCGTCCTGCGACACTCCGGACGCGTGCACGACCTCGGGGTTGATGACCCGCACCCCGTCCTCCCCGACCGCGCCCATGCCCAGCTCGGGCTGGAACGGCACCCCGAGCTTACGCACGACGATGACATCCAGCGGCGCGCCCAGCGCCTGCGCCACCTGGTATGCGACCGGGACGCCGCCCCGCGGCAGGCCCAGGACAACGACCGGCTCGCCCCGCAGGTACCCCAGCCGGGCGGCAAGCCGCCGCCCCGCATCATCACGATCAGCGAAAACCATCATGACTCCTCAGGGCAAGCTTCCCCGCAGCCAGGCCGGCACCGCCAGGGACCATGGTCACCTGTGTCTGGATGCCCCGGGGTGCCGGGACCGGTCCCGGCATCGGGACCAAAGGCCCTACCCACTCGCCGGGTCGCGGCATGCGCGGCTGCTGCGGCACCTCCGGGCGGACCGCTCGCGGCTAGGCGCCTTCGGGCGGGCGCAACCGGGCAACTCCTGCCCGGCACCGCGGTACATTCCCAGGTGAAGACCACCGCCGCCGGATGTGGTCGGCGTATGCCTCAGCCTGCTGGCTGGTCGGCAACTGCGGCCGGCTCGGATCCCTTGGCTTCGCTGAGCTCGTTCACCACGTCGACCACTCCGTCAACATCCCCGGCCAGCCGGAGCGCGACTGGGATGAGATCCTGATGCCGTTGCGACACGGACTCGATCGCGCCGGTAAGCGTCACCACACCGTGGCGCACTGTCACGGTAACGTCCGCGGGATTGATGAGCGGGAGCTCCTCTAGGACCTGCCGGACATCGTGGACGATGTCGGCATCCGGGCGCAGGAAGACACTCAGCAGATCACGGCGGCTCACGATGCCGACCAGCTTTCCGTCCGAGTCGACGACCGGCAGCCTCCTGACATGATGCGTGTTCATCAGCCGTGCCGCGCTCGGAATGGTCGCGTCAGGATGGATGGTGATGGCCGGCGCGGTCATCAATGTGCCGGCGACCAGGTCGGTCCGCCGTGGCTGGCGTAGCCGCCAGCGCCGGGGGGATTGCGCGTCCAGCCTGGCTTGCCTCACCGTCTTGTCCTCCGCGGCGAGCAGATCGGATTCAGATACCACGCCCACGACATGCCGGCCGATCTTCAGCACCGGCACGCCGCTGATCTTGTGCCGGGCCAGCGACTGAGCGATTTCCTGGTACGGGGTGATCCGGTCCACGGTTACCACCGAGCTCGTCATCACGTCACTGACCCTGCGGGCCCACCGGCTATGCCGCGGTCCGCCGGTGTGGTGAGCCGGGTGAGGGCTGGCCTGCGGCTTGGCGCTAGAGCGCGTTTCCTGCTCCGTGAGATGTTCCTCCACCGTGTCGAGCGCGCGGGCCACGTCAGAGCGGGCCGCCCTGCCGTGCAGGGACTCGTAGTACGCAGCACCAAGGTGGCGGAGCATGGCATCGAGGTACTCGTCGGTGCGGGACATCATGCTCACTTCCTCACAATTCTTCTACCAAAAGTGTTCCACCGGGCCCGCCCCCCGCGTCACGGCCAGATGTCACCGGCACACCGGGACTTCGGTCCCTGAGACCTCAGGCTCTACTTACGACGGCCACGCGACGATCGCCGGTGTGTCATGGCCTACCTGCCTGAAGTTCGCGAAAATGGTTCGGCTCTCCCAGCCACCAAAATTGTCTGCGGCAGCACGCGACGTTGATTAGGGGCGTTGGTCCCGTCACCAGGGAAACCACCGCAGGTAAACCCATGGCCGGACGTTGTGACCATTGGCCCTGGTGTCGTGGTTCGCACGGGGATGACGTAGGGCCAAGGACGGTCCGCCCCGCGGGAGGTGGCGAGATGGGTTTCGTTGATCGCGCGGACGCGGGGCGGCACCTGGCCCGGCGGCTGCGGCACCTGCGCGGCACCGAGGTTGCCGTGCTCGGCCTGCCGCGCGGCGGCGTGCCGGTCGCGTTCGAGGTGGCCGAGGATCTGCGCGCTCCGCTGGATGTGATCGTGGTGCGCAAACTCGGCCTCCCGGGCCAGCCGGAATACGGCTTCGGGGCGATCGGCGAGGGCGGGGCGCGGGTCATTGATGACCGCGTGATGCGGCTCACCGAGCTGACCGAGCCCCAGATCGCCGCCGTGGAAGCACGGGAGCGTACCCGGCTGGACCGACGGGTGAGCCAGTTGCGCGGCGACCGTACGCCGATACCGCTGACGGGCCGCCCGGTGATCGTGGTCGACGACGGGATGGCCACCGGCTCGACGGCACGCGCTGCCTGCATGGTGGCCAGGGCGCGCGGCGCGAGCCGGGTGATCCTCGCGGTCCCGGTGGGCTCAGTTGAGGCCGCCGCCTCGCTGTGGCGCGCCGCCGACGAGGTGATATGCCTGCACACCCCGGCCAGGTTCTTCGCGATCAGCGAATGGTATGACGATTTCTCCCAGGTCTCCGACGAGGAAGTCACCGTCTTGCTCGCCAAGGCGGCAGGCTCACCGCGGTTAGAAGGTGATCGTATGCAGATGTTCGGGCGTCGCAAGACCGTGACCCGGGCCGACCGGGTCAAGCTGGACGGCGAACTGGCCGGAATCGGCATGGCGCCCGGCGTCGGCGAGCGTGCCTGCTGCTGTCCGGCCAGGCCGTTGGTCAGGGTCATGATGCCGGCCACCGCGACCCGCCCGCAGCCGGTTGACCTGCTGCTGTGCGGCCATCACTACCGGGCCGGCCAGGCCGCCTTGCGCGCCGCGGGTGCCGCCGCGTATGACGAGCGGGGCGAACTGATCATGGTCGGCGCCGACCAGCGCCGACCGCGCAGGCACCAGACCGTCGCGGCTGCGTAGTGCCCAGGCCGCCCGTTCCGGGAACGCCTACGCTCAGGCGGGCGCCGGGAGGTGGATGCTGGTCGCGATGACGCCGAGGGCGGCACCCCAGCGGCGGGCCCGGGAGGCCTCGCCGTCGAGCAGCGTGTTCTGCTGGCCGACCAGGAAGCTCTCCGGGGCGGCGATCAGACGGTAGCCGTGCCGCTTCAGCGACCTGCCGATGCCTCGGCTGGCGTGGCCGGTGAACGCCGCGACGCCGTTGAACCGGGTGTCGAAGGCGGCCACCAGGGCGGGCCCGCCGCCAATGTCCTTGAGCCAGTCCCGCAGGCCCGGGCCGCAGGCGTCCGGGTCCAGGCTCAGCCCGCTGGCCGGTTTGGCCGCCGCCTGGGCCGCCATCCGCCGGCTGGCCGGGCTCGACAGCCCGTGCATATGGGTCGGACCGCCGACGACCAGAAGGTCGGCCCCGGCCACGAGGTCCGCGGTGGCCCCGGCCACCGGGACGAGGGTCACCTCGTGGGTGGCGCGCAGGCCGTCCGCGATGTTGCTGGCGACGACGTGCGTGTTCCCGTACATCGATTCGTACACCACCAGTGCCCGCATGCTGATCACATCCTTAACGCGTTACCTTCAGCGCAGCCGGCCCGATGTCAGCGGGCCAGGAGCCTACGGCCCTTGGATGTAGGGACCAAGGTCGTCAAGGACCGCGGCGGCGACCACGCCGACGGCGGCGGCGACCGGTGGCGTCAGGCCCGGACCCTGGTTCAGGTCGGCCGCCTCGATCGCGTGCACGATCAAGCGCGCGGGCATCCGGTCAAGCGCCACGGCCAGCCCGATCGCATCGTCGAAGCCGAAGCCGTGCGAGCTCGCCGCCCGGCCCGTTCGGGCCCCCGGCCCGTCTACCACGAAACGATGGACCGTCCCCGGCCGGGGCGGCCCTGTATCTGGCGGCTGGGCGCGGACCGCGTCCACGACCACGGCCAGCGCGGACCCGGCCCAGGCGTCGATCAGCCGGGTGGGCTCGCCGTCCGTGATCACCAGGCGGACGCCGTCCGGGGCCAGGTCACGCAGCCGGGCGACGACCGCGGGTCCGGCGCCGTCATCACGGCGGAACTCGTTGCCGACGCCGATCACCACGACCGGGGCGCCGCCGTCAGTGGGCGGGAAGCCGGAAGCGGAAACTGGAACCACCATCCGTTCGGTCGAATAAGGATCTTTCTACGGTGAGATCCAGGAAGTGGGCCGCACAGGATATGCACGGGTCGTAGTTGCGGATGGCCTGCTCGCACTGACGGGTCAGCTCGGCGTCATCCAGCTCGATCCGGGCTTCCACGAAAGCGCGCAGGTCGGCCTCGATGGCCGCCTGGTTCTGGGACGTCGGCGGGATGATGCGGGCGGTGGTGATGAGGCCGTCCGCGTCGATCTCATACCGGTGGCACAAGGTTCCCCTGGGTGCCTCGGTGACGCCGTAGCCGACGCCGGCTCGCGGGCGCACCTCGACGGCGGGCGGGTCGGGCGGGGAGTAGGCGGCGATCAGCCGCAGTGCCTCCTCGACCGCGTACACCGTTTCCACCGCCCGCACGATGATGCTGCGGAACGGGTTGTCGCAGGTCTCTGCCAGCCCGGCGGCGCGGGCCGCCTCGCGGGCCAGCGGAGACAGCCACTGCGAGCTGAGCGAATAGCGGGCCAGCGGCCCGGTGAGGTAGCGTCCGCCGCCGGCCAGGTGCGCGTGCAGCGCGGTGGAGTGCGGCACCTGCTCCTCGATCACGTGCTCGTCCCACTCGGCCGCCGGGAACGCCAGGCCCGAACGTGTCACCAGCGTGCCCTGCTCGATGGCGTAGGTGCCCGGGCGGGACATCGCGAGCATGTCCGCCGCGCAGGCGTGGTCGGGAAAATCGAAGCCGGCCACCCAGCGCACGGTCTCGAGCGCGCCATCGAGCGCCTTTTTCAGCGGCTCGGTCAGCGCGGCCAACTCGGCCCGGGCGGGAGCCCGGTAGAAGCCGCCGACGCGCACGTTGACCGGGTGGATGGCCCGGCCGCCGATCGCTTCCATGATCGCGTTCCCGGCCTTCTTGAGGGCCAGGCCGCGCTCCACCAGGTCGCGCCGGTGCGTGGCCATCTCGATCCCGCTGCTGTAGCCGAGGAAGTCGGGTGCGTGCAGCAGGTAGATGTGCAGCGCGTGGCTCTCGATCCACTCCCCGCAGTACAGCAGCCTGCGCAGGTCGGCGATCGGGCCGCCGGCGCCTGTGCCGCAGGCAGCCTCGATCGCCGCGCACGCGCTCATCTGATAGGCGACCGGGCAGATGCCGCAGATGCGGGCGGTGATGTCCGGCGGCTCGGTGTAGGCCCGGCCGCGCAGGAACGCCTCGAAGAAGCGGGGCGGCTCGTAGATGTCCAGGCGCGCTTCTTCGACCTTGTTGCCGCTGGTCCGGACGTACAGGGCGCCCTCGCCCTCCACCCGGGCCAGTTCGGCGACGGACAGGACGCGCTCGTTCTTGTGGGTCATCTCAATAGCCGCTTCTCGAGGTTCGGCATGCCTACCCCTTAGTCTGCGGGCCCGACGGCAGGCGGGGGCAGGTAGCTGTGTCACCGGGCACCGGGACCAAGGTCCCGACCGCAGCGGACGCGGCGGGCAGGGAGACGACCACGTTATGGCCGCCGCCGGGGAGACGCTCGCTGTAGAGCGTGTCGCCGAGCGCTTCGGTGAGATCGCGGGCGAGCCGGTACGACAGGCTGACCTGGCCGTCGGGCTGGTCGGGCCCCTGATCGGCGATGCGGACCTCGACCCGGCTGTCCCGGCTGACCGCGGTGACCACGGGCGGCTGGCCAGCCGGACTGCGCTGCAGCGCGTCGGCCAGCAGGCTGGTCAGGATGCGGGTCAGGAGCGTGGCGTCGGCGATCACGTCGGGCAGGTTCTCGGCCGTGCTCAGCGTGATGTGCTGGCTGCCCGGCCCCAGGTCGTCCAGGCACGCGGCCATCACCTCGTCGAGGTCGACCGGCCGCAGGTAGGTCTCCACCGCCCCGGCGTGCAGCCGGCTGAGATCGGAGAGGTCGTCGACCAGCCTGCTCACCTGGTCCACCGCGCGGCGCGCGCCGGCGAGCAGGACGGCGCGGTCATCCGGCGTGTCCGCGCCCTCCGCCAATGCCGTCAGCGCCGCCGTGGCCGCGGCCAATTGCTGGCGAGCCCGCTCGCCAGTGGCGGCGAGCAGCGCCGCCCGCGAGCGCAGGTCGGCCGTATGCCTGGCCGCTTCGGCCTGCCGCTCTTCCTGACGCCGGTAGCTGAGGCCGGCCACGACCTGGACCGCGCAGGAGAAGAGCACCCGCATGTCCTCCCGGCCGGGGACGGGACCGCGGGCGGCCAGCGTGACCGTGTCACTGACCGGCAGCTCCACGTCTGCCCCCGGCCCCTCCGGCGGCTGCTCGCCGGCACTGGCCACCACGTAACAGGACGGACCCGAGCCATTCAGCCGCTGTTCGAGCAGGCTGACCGCGTCCAGGCCGAACATCTGCCGTATCTCCTCGAGCAGCGCGGGCGGGTCGCCGTGCCCGCGCAGGACGCTCGCCGCGAGCCGGGTCAAGGCCGCCGCCTCCGCGCTCGCTCGCGCGGCCGCAAGGCGGCGCGAGCCAAGCGCCCGCAGCCCGCGGGCCAGCGCCGGCCGGAGCTGGTCCTTATCGTCGCGGCTGACCACGTGTACATCGATGTGCTCGGCCCGGCGGGCCACTCTCGTCGGGATGCTCTTACCGGTGAGCAGGGTCAGGAACCGGCCGCGCCGGCTGGCGCCGAGCACCATCTGGGTCGCGTTCTCGGCCCGGGCGAACCCCAGCAGCGCCTCGGGAATGTCTTCGCCGGGTATCTCCTGGAAGCTGCCGCCGACCGAGATGACCAGCGCGCGCTGTGTCTCCAGTGTACGGGCCGGAGCCACCAGCAGTCCGTCATCGGAGTTCACGTGCACCGCGATCAGATCGCTGCCGGGGGTCCGGGCGGCGATCCTCGCGGCCCGCCTGATGACGGCCTCGTCGCCTTTCTCCCCGGCGATGGCGACCACGATCCGCTCCTTGGTCTCCCATGGCTCGGCGATGCCGTGCTCGGCCCGGTATCGCTGCAGGCCCTCCTCCACCCGGTCGGCGAGCCACAGCAGGGCCAGTTCCCGCAGTGCAGTGAGGTTCCCCGGCCGGAAGTAGTGGGTCAGCGCGGCGTCGATCCGGTTCGGCGGGTAGACGTTCCCGTGCACCATCCGGCGCCGCAGCGCCTCGGGGGTCATGTCGACCAGCTCGATCTGGTCCGCGCGGCGCGCGACCGCATCGGGCAGGGTCTCATGCTGCTCCACGCCAGTGACCTGCTTGGCCACGTCGTTGAGCGACTCCAGGTGCTGGATGTTGAGCGTGGTGATGACGTCGATGCCTGCGTCGAGCAACTCGTCGACATCCTGCCATCTCTTGGGGTTCCGGCAGCCGGGCACGTTGGTGTGGGCGAGCTCGTCGATCAGCGCGACCTGAGGATGGCGGGCGAGCACCGCGTCGAGATCCATTTCGGTGAAGGTCGCGCCGCGGTGGGTCATCGTGCGCCGCGGCACGATCTCCAACCCTTCGGCCATCGCCGCGGTCAGCTTCCGGCCGTGCGTTTCCAGCAGCCCGACGACGACGTCCGTGCCACGGGCGCGGCGGCGCTGCGCCTCGCCGAGCATCGCGTAGGTCTTGCCGACACCTGGTGCGGCGCCGAGATAGATGCGGAGCTGTCCCCTGGCCACACCAGCACCCTGCTTTCAGAGTTGGTCGCTCAGAATTGGACCTGGGCGGGGTCGGAGCCGAGCACATCGTCGATGATCTCGGTCCTGATGTCGTGGTCCGGCCGCAGGAAAACCCGCAGCAGATCCCGTGGGCTGACCACGCCGAGCAGCTTGCCGCCTTCGTCAACGACGAGCAGGCACCTGACCTGATGCCGGTCCATCAGCCGCGCCGCCTCCGCCACGGTCGCGTCGGCCCGCACCGTCGCCGGGTGCCTGGTCATGATCTCCCCGGCGGTCTCCGCGGTGGCGATGTCGCGCCGGGCCCGGTAGCTGAGGTGCACCGAGTGCTGGCCGTCCGGGTCCCGCTGGAGCTGCTCTTTCCTCAACAGGTCCGCCTCGGCGACAAGGCCGACGGGCCGGCCGTACGGGGAGAGCACCGGCAGGGCGCCGATCCCCTGCTTGACCAGGATGGCGGCCAGGTCCTTGATGGGCGTAGCCGGGGTAACCGTCACCGGGTCAGCCGTCATGACATCGCGTACCTCATAGTGATGCATTTGCGACCCCTCAGATTCGACTCCCTCCCACGGCAGCATTCACGCACGGACTCACGATAGGGACGCACTTCCTTCGCCCGGCAGCCGAACAGCCTTGTCTTGCGGGCCCTACGAACTACCGGTGCCGGCCGGATTCGGACTGGACACGGCTTGCTGCACCGTCCAGATCGCCGAGGTCAGCACCTCGAACCTGTGCAGGTGACGGCGCAACTGGCCGGAGTCTCCTTCCCCGGCGGCGGCGATCGCGTCGTTGGCCGCGGCCGTGAGCCGCCTCAGCCTTACGCCCAGGAAGGTCGCGGCCCCCGGGCCGCCCCCGGCGGCGGCTCGCGCGTCGCTGCCGGCGGCTTCGGCCTCGGCCAGGATCGCACCGGTGGCCGCAATGACCTCGGTCACCGCCTGCCAGGTAAGGGCCGCCCCGGCCTGGTCGTGGGCAATCATCCGCAACCTGAGCACGTGTGGCTGGCAACGTGCCTGATGATCTTCTATCTTGTCGGCGATGGTCATGGCACCGAGCCCCCTTCCGCGTGTGCCACCTCTCATTTGAAACCAGGTATCGGCCGGCATCCAGGGACCAAAGTCCCCGTTCGGGGGGATTTCGCCGCTGGGCGGCCCTTTCTCCAGTTCGGGACCAACGGCCCGCGGTGAGGGAAGGGCGGCCGGCCCTTCGGCCCTAGCGCAGCCGCCCGCGGCATCTCAGGCTGACGGCCACGGCACTCATAAGGAGGTCAGTCATGCGAGCAGAAGTGGGCGACGAACTAACGGTCAAGGGCCGCCACCAGGGCGACGAAGAGCGTCACGGCGAGGTAATCAAGGTCGACGGGGCAGACGGCGCGCCGCCCTACGTGGTCCGCTGGCGTGATGGGCACGAGAGCGTGTTCTTCCCGTCATCCGGGACCGAGGTCACCCACCACCCGGCCCGGCGCGCCGACTAGGGACACCTCATGATCACCCGCACAGAGGTCGAGAAGCTCGGCGCCATGCACGCTGGAATTCAATGAATGTGGCGCTGCCCCAAAAGAAGAACCACACGAGTGCCACATTCATTGGTTTCCGCCGGGGAGCGCGGGGCGCGGGCGCTGTCCTGTTTCAGCGCGACAGACCCTACTTGGCTGGCTTGACCTCGATCTTCTTGACGGACTCCTTCTTCTCGGTCCGCAGGCCGATGGAGATCGCGAGGATGCCGTCGTGGTAGGTCGCCTTGATGTCGTCCTCGTTGGCGTTGGCCGGCAGCGGCAGGCTGCGGGTGAACGCGCCGTACCGGAACTCCGACCGGTGCTTGCCCTCAGTCTTGTCGTGCCGCTCGGCGTGGATCGTCAGGTAGCCAGCGCCGACCGTGACTTCGACGTCCTTCTCCGGGTCGATCCCGGCCAGTTCGGCCCGGACCATGTAGTGGTCACCGTCGAGGTAGTCCTCGACCCTGATCGGCTGGGCCAGGTAGGGGCGAAGCGTCATGAAGGGCTCCTCGAACCACTCGACCAGGTCCGGGAACATGGTCCTCGGGTCCCTGCGCAGCAGAGTGCTCATCTCATCTGCCTTCCTTTCGCAATGCGGATACTTTCATCTCCATCGCATAGCGATCAGATCCGGGAATAGCAGGGCCAGACGGCACAGCATGGCGCGACCTTCGTCATAACTACGGGACCAAGGTCACCGGCAGGCCGGCCACAGGCCAGGTCTCAGCGGGAGTGACCGCTCCAGAGCGGGCCGCTCGCCCGCCACTCGGCATCCCAGGCGCTCAGCCGCCGGCGGTCCAGGGCCCGGCGCACAAGCGCGCCCGAGGCCAGCAGCACTAGCCACGATACGAAGCAGGTCGCAATGACGGCGATGAGGACGTCGCCGACGATATCGCGGTGATCGAGCGGGGGACTGGTGACCGCGCCCGAGGGATCGATCCACGTCCGCACGGTGCTTCCCTTACGCGCTCCCGCGATGGCGAGGACTTCGCCGGTCCGGGACGGCAGGCCCGGCGGCTGCCAGCGGGCCAGCACCCAGGTGACCTGCACGGAGGTGTACGGGTCCGGGGTCCCGGTCGCCGGGGCCTGCTGGAGCAGGACCGCGTTGACCAGGTGATTCGCTGTCTGCTGGGCGTGAGCCCGGTTCAGGGCGGCGTGATCGGCCCGCTGGCCGGCGACGACCGCAGCGGCGGGTACCGCCGTCACAAGCATGATCATCATGACCAGGCGCAGGGCCGCCTCGATCCGGTCCGTTCTCCGGCGCAGCGGGTTGCGGTCGACGCCGAGCCACCGCGCCAACCGGGCCAGGCGCCTTCCCGGCCTGCGATCTTCATGGCTGCGCATCACGGTCACCTCCTGCACGTCAGCCTCTCCTAGCCTGCCCCGCCCGGGCCGGACCGGGCAGAGTCCTTCGGCCCTATCCTTGGGCCGTTGGTCTCGGCTAGCGACAGCGGACTGATGACCCCTGAGTACCGACGTACAGGACCGGGGCCGGGGACCTTCTGCCCTGTTTACCGAGGCTGGCTGGCGACCAGATTGGTCCTTAAGGACGCGGCCTCACCGGGCCGGGTCCGGTAGGGCAAGGAGGTCGCCATGACCGAGATGACTTACGGAATCGTGGCTGGTTATGACGGGTCGCCCGGCAGCGGCGAGGCGCTGCGCTGGGCCGCCAGGGAAGCCAAGACCCGCGGTACGACGCTGACTGTCTGCCTCGCGTGGACGCCAGATCATATGGCGCTGCCCACCGAGTCGGACCTTTGCGACCTGATCCGGCAGCACGGCCAGGAGATCCTGGCCCGCGGGCTGCCCTACGCCGAGTCGGTGCTGGGCCCCGGCCGGGTGCGCGCGGAACTGGCCGCCGGGTCGGCCGCTCACGTGCTGTGCGAACGCAGCAGGACCGCCGCCATGGTCGTGGTCGGCTGCCGCGGGCACAGCGAGCTGCCCGGCTTGCTGCTCGGATCGGTGGCCTGGCAGATAGCCGGGCACGCCTGCGGGCGGGTCGTCGTCGTCCGCGGCAGGTGGCGGCCGGCGAATCAGGTCCCGGGCCCGGTGGTGGTGGGCGCGGACGGATCCTTGGTGGCACAGGCCGCGATCGCCTTCGCCTTCGAGGAGGCCGCGCTGCGCGACGTGCCCCTGGTGGCGGTGTGCGCCCTGACCGACGCGGCCGGCAGGCTCGGCGAAGGGCAGCAGGTGGAAGGGGACTTCCGGCACGTGATGGCCTGCGAGGCCAAGGAGCACGGCGAGGTCATGGTGGCGCTGCGGGTGCTGGCCGGCACCCCGCGCGCGGCGCTGCTGGCCGCTTCGGCCGACGCCCAGATGCTGGTGGTGGGCTCTCGAGGCCGCGGCGGCCTCGACGGCATGAGCCTCGGCTCGGTCGCGCAGGCCGTGCTGCACCATGCGCCCTGCCCGGTCGGAGTCGTCCACTAGGCCAGGTGAACGCAGGGCCGTACCGCCCGGGAGGCGCCGGTGTCGTCACGGCGCCTCCCGGGCGGAGGTCAGGGGAAGCGAGGGTCAGCCAGCGGGCGGTCAGGAGGAGGAGGAGGAGGACGAGGAGGAGGGGACGACGGCCACAGGACCGTGGGCGTGGTTCAGGACGGCGTGCCTGACCGAGCCGGGGCCTGGCAGCCCGGTGTGCTCGGCGTGCCTGCCGATCACCACCAGGTCGGCGCGGGCGGACAGGCCCACCAGGGCGCGGCCCGGATGACCGTGTACGACATCCGAGCTGACCGGTACGTCCGGGTACTTCTCTCGCCAGTCGTTCAGCAGTCCCTCGAGTTGCCCGGCCGCTTCCGCTTCGAAGGAGTGCGAGTCGGCAGCGGTGTACGTATCTCCCGCCCGGGAGATGTCGGTTTGCGGCGCGTGCCAGGCGTGGATGGCCAGCAGGCTGGCCTGGCGCGCGCTCGCGTCTTCGAACGCGAAGGTGAGCGAGTCGGCGCAGTGGTCCAGGTCGCCGATGCCGATTACCACCTGCCGGTGGGTGGCCGCGGTCTCGTCGCGCACGACCACGACCGGGCCGGGCGCGTGGCTGGCGGCGTACCGGCTGACCGAGCCGAGCACCATCGCCGTGAAGGCGCCGCGGCCGCGGGAGCCGACGACCAGCATCAGCGCGCCTGCCCCGGCCTCGCTGATGGTCTGGGCGGGCGGCCCGCTCAGCTGGTCGGTGTCTATCAGCAGGCCGGGGGCCGTCTTGGCGGCCCGTTCCGCCGCCGCGGCCAGAGCCCGGTCCCTGTCCTCGATGAGGACGTCGGTCACCGTGTCGTAGTCGCCCGGCCCGGCTCGCGAGACCATCCGGGGCAGCAGCGCCGCGACGGACACGATCTGCAGCGGGGCGCCGCGGAGCACGGCCTCCCTGGCGGCCCAGTCGACCGCCCGAAGTGATTCCTCAGAACCGTCTGTAGCGGCCACGATGGGCTTGGCAGCCATGTTGCTCGTCCTCCTTGGCGGACCTGGATGCGCCGGGTTGTCCTGGGCACGTCGATCGCCGACTGCCATCATGATCGTGCGCCGTACGGGGCGGCAAGGGCGTTCCTGCGGTATCTCCCGGGACTAAGGTCCCGGGCCGTAACGAGGACCGGCCGGAGCCCGGATAGGTGAAGCGGTCACGGACGGCGACCACACCCTCGAGATGCCGGACCTGGTCGACGATGCTGGAGCCGAGCACGGCGCTGCCGGGGGCGCCTTCCAGCGTGACGATCCCGTCGTGCACGGTCACCGTGAACCGGGCCGGGTCGGTGAAGAACCCGTCTGCGATCACGTCCTGGGTGACCTCGCGGTCCCACACCTTGGACCGGTTCTAGCCTGCCAAGGCGCCGCCGGTTACTCTTACGACGTATCGTCATAGGAGGAACAGCTGGTGGAACCTGGTCCCGGGAACCGACCGGAGCTGCTTCCGCAGCTGCAGCTGGACGAGCTCCTGGCCGAGCTGCAAGGACGTCTGCAGGTCGTGATGGCGACCAGGGACCGGATGCGCGCCCTGCTCGAGGCGGTCGTCGCCATCGGTTCGGGCCTGGACCTGGAGTCCACTCTGCGGCGCATCGTCCAGACCGCGGTCGGGCTGGTCGACGCGACCTACGGGGCGCTGGGCGTCATTGGCGACGACCGGCGGCTGGCCGAGTTCATCCCGGTCGGCCTGAGCCAGGACGAGATCAAGCGGATCCACCACTGGCCCGAGGGACGCGGCCTGCTTGGCATGCTGGTCGACGATCCCCAGCCGCTGCGGCTGGCCGACATCGCCGCCCACCCGCAATCGTCCGGCTTCCCAGACGGGCACCCGCCGATGCGCAGCTTCCTCGGCGTGCCGGTCCGGCTCCGCGACGAGGTGTTCGGCAACCTGTACCTGACCGGCAAGCGCGGCGGCGGCGAGTTCACCGAGGACGACGAGGCGGTCCTGGTCGCGCTGGGCGCCGCGGCCGGCGTGGCGGTGGAGAACGCGCGGCTGTACGACGCGGCCCGCCGCCAGCAGCGCTGGATCCAGGCCAGCGCCGAGGTCACCACCCGGCTGCTGTCCGGCTCCGAGCCCCGTGAGGTGCTGGCCGACGTCACCCGGCGGGCGCGGGAGCTGTCGGGTGCCGACCTGGCCGTGCTCGCGCTGCCTGACGAGGAAGGACGCCGGCTGACGATCGCCTACGCCGACGGCGACGGTGCCGAGGCCACCCGCGGGCTGGTGCTGCCGGCCGGAGAGTCCCTGTCCGGCCGGGTGCTGGCCACCGGCGAACCGCTGATGTCCGCCGATTTCGCCACCGACGAGCGCGCCGCCCGGGCCGCCCGCGGCGCGATGAGCCAGATCGGGCCCGCGGAGCTGTTCCCGCTCGGCGCGCCGGGCAACGTCCGCGGGGTGCTCACCGTCGGCCGCCGCCACGGCGCCGCGCCGTTCCCGCCGAACCAGACCGACGTGGTGGCCTCGTTCGCGGCGCAGGCCGGCGTCGCGCTCGAGCTCGCGGCCAGCCGCGCCGAGGCCGCACGGCTGGAGCTGTACGAGGACCGGGACCGGATCGCGCGCGACCTGCACGACCTGGTCATCCAGCGGCTGTACGCCACCGGCATGTCGCTGGAGGGCACGATGCCGATGATCACCCGGCCGGAGGTGGCCAGCCGCATCACCAACGCGGTCGACGCGATGGACGAGACCATCAAGGACATCCGCGCCACCATCTTCGCGCTGCAGGCCCGGGACACCGCGGACGAACCGGACCTGCGCGGGGACATCGTGGCCCTGGTCGAGGAGATGACCGGCATGCTCGGTTTCGCCCCGTCGCTGCGCCTCGGCGCGGGCCTGGGCACCCAGATCGGCACGGAGGTCGGCGAGCAGATGCTGGCCGCGCTGCGTGAGGCGCTGTCCAACGCGGCCAGGCACGCCCGCGCCAGCCAGGTCGACGTGACCGTGGACGTGGGTCCCGATGGGATGCTGGCCGCGCAGGTCATCGACGACGGGATCGGCATCCCGGCCGAGGGCCGCCGCAGCGGTCTGCGGAACCTGGCCAGGCGGGCCGAGAAGCTGGGCGGCGAGCTCCGGCTCGAGCCGGCCGACCCAGGCGCCGACAAGCCGGGGACTAAGCTGGAATGGCGGGTACCGCCCGGCTGAAAGGGGCGTGCTGAGCCGGGAAGATAAAGGGTCGTACTGAGCCGGGAAGATCGGGTCAGGCGATGACCGTGGCGGGCCGGCAGGCCGGGTGCTGCTGGCCGTTAGCGTGCAGATACCTGCCGTTCAGGATCTCCGGCGAGATGCGGATGAAGTGGTCGCGGGCCCCGGAGGCCCACGAGCTGAGGCCTATCGTCTGCAGCCGGCTGATCTCCTCGGGATCGGTCACCTCACGGGACGGCCCGATGGCGGTCACGCTCCAGCCGGCCTGGTTCGCGAGGTTCAGGCAATCGGCCTCGAACGCGACTACGGCACCGCGGGCGGCGGCGGCGAGCTTGCCGCTGGCGTCGGTCCGCAGGACGATGTCGCCGGCGTCGAAGGTGAAGTTGACCAGTTCCACCGCGGGCAGCGCCCGCCGGGTATAGATGACCCGGCCCACGGGCACCGATGCCATCAGCATGAGGCATTCATCCCTGGACAGTTGCGTCAATGCGGAGCCGTCGGAGTACATGACCGTAAGGATGCCGGGCGGCCGGCCGGAACACCAAGGGCATTAGGTCCCTAGTCGCCGGGACCCGCGGACCTCTGGTGCGGTTCGCCGTCGCCGATGTCATGGTGCTCGTCGAAGACGCGGACCGCGTAGGCGGCGGCCTGGGTGCGGCGTTCCAGGCCCAGCTTGGCGAATAGCGCGGACACGTAGTTCTTCACGGTCTTCTCGGCCAGGAACATCCGCTCGCCGATCTGCCGGTTGGTCAGGCCCTCCCCGAT
>Ga0209039_10002101_pt1 | contig 17394 bp, 15 predicted proteins | sample BogFormECP12_OM1_FD_188238 | JGI IMG/M metagenome (GOLD analysis project Ga0209039, IMG submission 188238) | Bog forest soil microbial communities from Calvert Island, British Columbia, Canada - ECP12_OM1 (SPAdes) (version 2) | ecosystem: Environmental > Aquatic > Freshwater > Wetlands > Bog ... | reverse complement strand
TACATCAGCGAGCGGGCTGACGCTTTTGCAGCTGGATTTCTTCCGCTGGCCATGGCCGTCAAGGAGGATTTGCACATCGAAGGACCTCTTTCTCCCCGGCTGGCATGTGGCTTGCAGGAATATCAACTGGCATTAAACTTTTGGTATCCAAAACAATTGGCCCTGGTGGATATCCAGGCAGCCACTCTGACCGTTTTGCCGCCCGAACAAGCCGGCCAGTCCTGCGTGTCCCTGTTTTCCGGCGGGGTTGATTCGTCCTATACTTTGATGTCGCATCTACCGGATCGCCAGCCCCAATTAGATTTCCAGCTAAAATATGCCCTTTTTGTCCATGGCTTTGATATTCCTTTGCAAAACCGGCCGGATTATCAAGAAGCTCTTAAAACATTTTCTAAACAGCTTACACCTCTGGGTATAGAGATTATTCCCTGCCGGACCAACCTGCATTACTTTAGTTCGGGATTGCTGAATTGGGGGATTGCGCATGGCAGCGTAAGCATCAGTATTGGATTGGTTTTGGATAAGCTCATTCATTACTTTTATATGCCTTCATCCGAGTATTCCATATATGCTGTTCTTCCCTGGGGATCTTCACCCATGATCGATCACTGGCTTTCAACCGAGACCCTGCAAGTCATTCATCAAGGTGCAGCGCAGACACGCATTGAAAAGGTCGCGGCTATTTCAAACTGGCAGCCAGCCCAGCAATTCCTGCGTGTGTGTGTGGATAGCCGTAAAAGGGTTGGGGTAGCTAACTGTTGCCAATGTGAAAAATGTCTTCGCACAATGCTCATGTTGGAAATCTGTGGCAGCTTAAATTCTTTTAAAACCTTCCGCCAGCCATTTGGACGCTGGGACATCATCCGCTGGGTTCCACATTATAATGTGAAGGAAATCTGTCTTCCGACATTGCGCTATGCGCGTTCTTTAGGGGAAAACGAATACATAATTCCGATTTGGATCGCATATCTGGCCGGCAAACTCAGATCATGGTTGCGAAAAATGATTCCTGTACCGCTCTTTAACTACCTTAAAAAGAGGAAATATCCATATAGCAACAATGATTTCAACCCCATCTCCCTGGATGGTACCCGGTGAAACAGAAGCGGAGTTAAAACTGGCAGCATGATCATCTCAAGTCCTGAAATCACGCAAAAGAATGGCGAAGTGATCGTTTCAGCCAGTGTTATATTTAATAAACCGGCGCTCAATAAACCGGAGAAGGCCTGGTTTGCTTTTCCTGAGAGCTATCTGCCTTACATCAGCGAGCGGGCTGACGCTTTTGCAGCTGGATTTCTTCCGCTGGCCATGGCCGTCAAGGAGGATTTGCACATTGAAGGACCTCTTTCTCCGCGGCTGGCGGATGGTCTTCAGGAATATCAACTGGCATTGAATGGCTGGTATCCAAAACAGATGTCTTTGGTAAATATTCAGGCGGCCTACCTGACTGGCTTGCCACTCGAGCAAGCTGGCCGCTCGTGTGTGACCCTTTTTTCCGGTGGGGTTGATTCATCCTATACCTTGATGACCCATTTGCCGGACCGCCAGCCGCTCGCAGATTTTCAGGTAAAACATGCTATTTTTGTCCATGGCTTTGATATTCCTTTGCAAAACCGGCCGGAATATGCAGAAATTCTTAAATTATTTTCTGACCAGCTTACACCTTTAGGTGTAGAGATCGTTCCTTGCCGGACTAATCTGCATTATTTTAGTTCGGGATTGCTGGATTGGGGAATTGCCCATGGGGCTGAAGCCATCAGCACTGGCCTGATTTTGGATAAACTTATCCGTTATTTCCTGGTGCCCTCCTCTTATTCTCTGGATGAATTGATACCCTGGGGATCCTCGCCCATGATCGATCACTGGCTCTCAACTGAAACATTGCAAGTTCTTCACGATGGGACGCCCCTGGCGCGCGTTGAAAAGGTTGCAGCTATTTCAACCTGGCAGCCAGCCCAGCAATACTTGCGTGTCTGTGTTGATGAAAACAAGAGAGTTGGCGTAAACAATTGTTCCAGGTGTGAAAAATGTCTTCGCACAATGGTTATGTTGGAAGTCTGCGGCTCTTTGAAATCTTTTAAGACCTTCCGCCAGCCATTTGGGCGCCGGGACATCATCCGCTGGGTTCCGCATTATGATGCAGGAGAAGTCTGGCTGCCTCAAACACTGCAATATGCCCGCTCCAGGGGAAAAACCGAATATATTTTTCCAATCTGGCTTGCAAATCTGCGCGGCAGACTCAGGTTATGGTTGAGAAAAATGACCCCGCGGCTGCTCTTTCGGCGTCTCAAAAAACGGAAATTCCCATATGAGAAAGATATTTTTAACCCTGTTTATCTGGATAATGTTTCCTGATCCTATGTTGAACGACCCATGGAGCAGTCAAAATGATCATTCATGAACCTGAAATTATTCTTGCGGATGGGGAAGTGACCTTGCAAGCCCGCATTGAAACCCAAGACCCGGCGATTGGATTACCAGAATATCTGTGGTTTAAATACCCTGAGCGTTATCAAAATGTAATATCTGATCGTGCAGATCCTTTTCTGAGTTCCTTGATTCTGGTGGCGATGTCGGTAGGGGAAGAGCTCGAATGCCGAGGAGATCTCTCGCCAAGGCTGCTCTATGCCATGGATGAATACCAACAGATTTATTCCTTATGGCAACCAGATATTTTCACCCCCATCCAGATCCACTCCACAAAACTTTCACCGGCCCGCCCTCCAGATAACCCGGGTCAATATGCTACGGCTTTCTCGGGTGGAGTGGATTCTTTCTTTACTCTGAAGCAAGCGCTTTTCCCGGAACCTGGCAAACCGGCCTGGCCGTTGCGCTACGGCCTGTTTATTCAAGGCAGCCCAGATATTCCATTGATCTATTCTAAAAAATTCGAGATCTTTGCAAAACAGTATACCGAGCTCTTTAATAATTTTGGATTGGAGCTTATCCCAGTACGCACCAATCTGATGCAATTCAGCGCTAACCGGGTGCCATTCAATCCGTTTCTGGAGGCTCCAATTATGGGCAGTGCGCTGGGATTAAGTCCATTATTTTCCGGAGTTTTTATGCCAAGTGCAAGGCTGTATGAACGTTATCGCGAAGGAGGAACCGGGCCTATCACTGCCCACTTGCTTTGCACCGAGACGTTTGAGCCATTTGCAGCCGGTTGCGCCTACACCCGAATTCGGAAATTACAGGCTATCGCCGATTGGGCTCCAGCTCAAAAATACCTGCGAGTTTGTTTTGGCTTCAATTCTGAAAGCACTGAAACGAACTGTTCGCATTGTGCTAAATGCATACGCACGCGCATGGATCTGAATGTGCTTAGCAAACTGGAGAATATTTCGACCTTCGAACACTCCTTTGGATTGAAAGATTACCTTATGTGGGGAAGATGGATGCAAGTTGGTTATGGTTTTGAAACCGATACGTTGAATTTTGTGATGAAAAAAAGAAAAAAATTAGTTCCACTGGTTTTGATTGGAATTTTCATCGGTTATACACGTAATTTTTTACGCCGTATTCTGCCGAACCGGATTAAAAAACAAATCTTCAAATTCACTTCAGAGGGTAATCCCCACCAATTGTTTGCCCAAAATCCAGATTCTAATGAGGCATAAACCCCAGCAATCAGATCTTTTCTAATATTATCCGGGCGTCTTCTTGAGAGCAAGCTTTAAACTCTTCGATCTCGGCTGTCGGGAAAGGCTGCCCGCAATTTGCGACGCATGCCAGAGCCACATCGGATGGATGTAAACCGGCCAGTTCAAAACACAGATCTTGTCGGCGAGTCAATCCATAATACGCCTTTACTTTATTATCCCAGGCCAGTCCGATGCTTGAAATTCCAAAGGCGTTGGCAAGCAGCGCTGCATGCAGGCGCGCCGCCAGCACCAGGCCATATTTTTTGAACGCTAAAATTAAGGCTTCTGGATTAGATGGCCGGGGAGCCAGGATGATTCTCTTCAAACCGCGTTCTCTTGCGGTTATTAATAGCTTTTCGGCGAATTCATAATCAACGGGGCTGCCGGTTGTAAATAATTCAACTGGATGGTTTGTAAGTAACAGATCACTGACCAGATCGATCCAGAGCTCCAGCCACCCCTCACTTGTAAAGCGCTGAGATCGTTCCAGATGAACATTCACCTCGTTGCGATTGATCACTCCCAGGCCGATTGTTTCGGTTCCTACCGGGTCGCTGGAGAATGGATAGACAGCCGCCGCCCAAATGGATGGGTCAAATGTTACCTTGCTTGCGATACCCGCTAAAAATCGCCCAAGTCTTTCTTGAGAAAGCGGATCTCGTAGGGTGATCTCTTCGGCTTCAGTCAGGATGGGGCGCATTAATGACGTGGCAGCTGCCGACCAGGATTTTCCCACTCCACAGGCTGTGATAGTATAAGGCAGGCCCTGCGCCTTTGCTGCCTTAACTATGCTGGCTAATTTCAAAGGGAAGCTCAGGCCATTATCCATCAACAACTGCCCTCCGCCAATAACCAGCAGGTCAGCCTGTTTCAGGGCGGGTTGCCAGGTTGACAGTCGCTTTCTGCGCTTGATCAGATCGTCCGCAAAATTAAGCGCCGGAAAAAAAGGTCGCAAAAACGGATTACTTTGCAGGAGCGCAAGCCGTTGGTTGGGTTTCAATCGGGTGGATAACGCTGCCCGACTCGCACGCCCGCTGATATCCACTGATACGATATCGACCAACGCATCCGTTTTTTTTAATAGATAGGCCAGACAGCTATGGATTGCTTGATCTCCGATATTGGAGCTGTAAATTTCCCCGGCAATTGCAATCTGCTTCAAATGCTCAATCCTTTTTCAAGGTAAATTCTGATATATCTGGCTTAACTTTTCGAGATAGGGCATCAAGCCGTATTTGCGAGCATTGGCCAAACTCTTCACAACCATCTGATCGTATAAATTTCTGTCATCCAATAATTCCTGAATTTTACTTACCAATTGCTGGATGTCCCCATTCGGAACAATTATGGTTGAATGGTCCCCATGAATTTCTTGCGCTGCCTGGCTGTCGAAAACAACCACCGGAACGCCGCAGGCTTGCGCCTCCATTTGCACCAGACCAAACGCCTCTTTTTCAGATGCGATCACCAGTATATTGATCATTCGATAGAAATCAATCATGTGGTCAACATAGCCTAGCAATAAAACCTTTTCTTGTAAGTTGAGCTTTTGAATTTCGTGGATCAGCTTGGGCTTATCTGGACCATCGCCTGCAAACAAAAACAGGGTATTATTGTCGCGCAGCTTGTCGGCGGTTTTCAAAATCATACGCCAACCTTTATACTCCACCAGTCGCCCGGCAAAGCCAATCAGTATATTGCCATTAACTTGTTGTTCATTCAAGCCGAATCGTCGCAACTCTGGCCGTTGTCCCGGAGAGAACCTTTGCAGATCAACATAATTTCTTAATAAATTCACTTTCTCGGCGGGAACTCCACAGGCAATCATGTGCTGTTGAATAAACTCAGATACCGCAATCAGGCTACCGGTTCGGCTTACTATCTTTACGAATAAAGGATAATACCAGCGAGACAAATTGATAAAATCGTGTTCGTGAAAAACCAGTTTCGGTCTTTTTTTGGCCGGTAGACACACATAAATCCAAAGCCCAAAAACCCAGCTATATTGCAGGTGACAGTGGACAATCTGGATGTTGTTTTTCTGGATAAGTCTGGGAGTTTCCAGCAATAACTTTAGCATCTGTAAAAATAAGTTATTGCCGGGTTTGATCAGGTATTTTTCATCCGGGGTTTCGATCTGGCGCTCATCCCCCCCTTTTTTATGGAGCGGCAGCAGTTTTGAATCCGGCATGCTGCAAACGATGCCTTCAACAATCCGTTGCGCGCCGCCCAGACTAAAATGATCAATGATGTGCAGACTTCTCATAGAATACTATTAAAATCGATATCTGAACGGATTGCAATCCTGTTGTGGCAGTTAAAAGGCATGACCTGACTGCCCTATACTTCGGTGTTTCAAGACATCTTATCATTTTCAAAGGGCAAATTGGTTTTGGATGTAAATCCCTCGATTGCTCTGGTAGCGCGGCTGCGCCAGGAATATTGAACTGCATCCTTACGCGCTCGCACGGCTAACCGCCGGTATTTCGACGGGTCGGCAAGGATGCCCGTCAGTGCTTCCTGCCAGGCTGGCAGGTCTTCCGGAGCTGCAAAAATGGCGTTATTTTCGTTCAACACCTCCCGGATCACAGGCAGGTCGCTGGAAACGATTATCCGCCCGGCCGCCAGGTAATCGAACATTTTCATTGGGCTGCAAATGTCGCCAGAATTGCCGCCGCTGCTACCGGCAATTACGCGCTCATACGGCATCAGCAGAATATCGGCCGCCGCCTGGTAAAGCGGCAGCCGGCTTTTTTCGATATAGCCCGTCAGGGTTATATTTTTGAACCCCTCTTGGGAAAGACGATCGCGCCAGGTCTCGATATCTTGTGGATGGCCGCCCACCCATAAAAAATTGACCTGTGTGAAACAGCGCGCCAATCCTAACAGGATATCGATTCCCCGCCCGCTATAAAAATGCCCGGTGTAGCCAGCGGTCAGTTTTGCTGGCAGACCCAATTGCTTACGAGCTTCATCCGGCTCGGGTAGGTTACTGTAAATGTCCGGATCGGTGCCATTCGGAGCGATTTGGATATCTGTCTGCTCGAAGGTAACTTGGTATTCCTTTTCCAAATTTCGGCGCAGCGCTTCTGTAATAAATAGAAACCGCTTTTTCCCCTGGGATTGGATCATTTGCCGGAATAAGTGTTTTCCAAGCCTGCCTGTGGGCTGGTCGTGAACTTCTAAAATGACCGGCAGGCGGTCGGTTTGTGCCAGTACAGCTGCCTGAACCATCCAGGTATAAACCAACTCGGCGCCCCATTTGCGCGCCTGTTGAATGGCTCGCCAGGTGAAATCGTAGCGTTTTAACAGGCGTGAGGATGCCAGCCAATGAATACCAAACGGTTCAGACAATCCATAATGATCTGCCAGATCCTGCCAGGCTGTGGAGTGTGAACCCGGTACCCAAAGTTGCACCTGCTGACCTGCTTGAACCAGTGCATGGCAGGCTTTCATCATCTGGATGCTGTTGGCGGTGTTAGACGGCACGGTTGAAGTCGCCAGGCAGGCGATTTTCATACTGCACCTCCCACCAAAGCGGCTGCTTTTTCCTCTTTGCTCAGATGCCGCAGACCGCGCCAGACAATCGGTATGACTGTGAAAGTGAAATAGCCGGAAAGCAGTGCTGCCTGCGCCAGATATCCAAGCTGTCTGACGATCAAAAACATCAAGACAGTCTTGATTGCTCCAACCACCAGCGTAACGAATAGTGGATAATTTGGATTTCCGAATGCCAGACAGAGCGGCCGGTTCCAGAAGAAAATATTCGAAATCCCGTAACCGACCAGCAGGATCATAATCGCCGGATAAGATGGCAAATATTCGCCGTGTTTCATCAGACCTAATAACCACGGCCCGACAACTACCAGCCCAGCTGCGCATGCTAGAGTCCAGGCAGTCGCAATCCAGGTCGTTCGCTGGATCAGCGAGCGCAATTGTTTCCATTCCTTTAAAGGCACAGAGCGGCTGATTTCCGGAAAGGTGGTCGTTATAAATGGCGTAATCGGCATTAAGATAACGCCCATCACTGCCTGGGCAAATTTATAGTAGCCAGCATCCAGACGGGTCAGAAAATATCCGATCCAAAGGATTTCGCTATCACGGATCAATGTATTGACCGTGGCGCTTACATTTGTGCTGGTTGCAAATATAACCATCTCGCGTCGCTTTTCCAGCAGGCTAAAAGGCGTTTTCAACCACCCTGGTCCGAGCAATTTACCAATCCAGTAAAAGGCTGTACCCATTACACCGATGCCAAAAACCAGCTTACCGGCCAGGTAAGCTATTAAGATCATATATACACCCCCATGCAAAAAGTACGCAACTACAATCAAGCTCGCCGTCAGGATACTCTGGGCCAGATTTAAGATTGCCTGTGTACGGTAATGGTTGCTGATCTGTAAAACAGAGGAAGATGTTTCAGTCATCAGATTTGCCAGTAGAGCCAGACCATAAAAATTGATCCAGGGCGTGGTACTGGGTATTTTGATAATATAAGTCGCTGCCAATGGAGAAAGGAGTAGCAAAAATAAATAAGCTAATACAGAGGTAATCGCTTCGGTGAGCCCAGCCGATTTGATGACAGCCGCGGCGCGGTCTTTTTTACCTACTGCCAGGTATTGTCCGGCGTATTTGATCACCAGTTCACCCATGCGAAAAGATAGTAAGCGGTTCACACTGGAAGCAAACACGATAATAATGCCCAGGGTAGCCCAATCTGCCGGGCCTAAAATAATTGCTGCCAGGATGCCCTGCGCTGAGGTTAACACCATACTGATACTGTTACTTGAGAACAGGTATCCAGTATTTTTGATTACAGATTGTAGCAATCTATCCTGGCGCCAGACGCCCAATATACGTTGGATAGAGGTCATAGAGTTTCTATCTGGCTGGCCCATTCGCGTTCTTCCAGGTACCAGTCAACCAATTTCCCTAACCCCTCTTCAAGTGATATGTGCGGCTGCCAATTCAATAGCTGCCTGGCTTTATCGATGTTGGCGCGGGTTGCACGCACATCAGCCATGCTCATGGGCCCATATACCAGCCTGGCCGGACGGCCAAGTTTTTGTTCCAGGATATGGATTACATCGATCAGGGCGTGCGGATGATCATTCCCCAGATTAATCACCTGGTATTGTAGTGGTTTAAGACCCAGGATGGTGCCTCGGGCGATATCATCCAGGTAGGTAAAATCACGTGACTGGTTGCCATCCCCATATATCTGCACCTGTCTACCCTCGCAAATCCATTGCGTAAAACGAAACAGGCTCATATCTGGTCGACCCGCCGGCCCGTAGACAGTAAAATAACGAAAGATCGTTATATCCAATCCGTACAGATAATGATAGGTATAGCACATCGCTTCAGCGCCTTTTTTGCTGGCGGCATAGGGCGAGAGGGGATGATTGGTATCCGATTCTTCCTGGAAGGGAACCGGGTTCTTGTCCCCATACAAACTGGAGGTCGAGGCCAGAATGAACTTGGGAGTGTTATAACGCCGGGATAGCTCTAACAAATTGAGCGTGCCGCTCGTATTTGTATCGACATACACCCAGGGGTTTTCGACGCTTGAACGCACGCCGGCGCGCGCTGCAAGATTGAAGACTGCGTGGAAAGGTCCTTGCTCGGCAAACAACTTTTCCATTATCTTCAGATCGCAAATATCCCATTGGTAGAATTTAAAATTCGGTTGGGTTTTCAGCCGCTCCAACCGCCAATGTTTCATGCGCACGTCGTAAGCATCGTTCAGATTATCAACGCCAACCACGCTATGCCCATCCGCTAATAAGAGCTCGCTGACCCGTGAAGCGATGAAACCAGCGGCTCCGGTCACCAGATAATTCGCCATTACAACCTCTCTACCTTGGCGCTTTGTTTTCCGCTTTCACCTAGAGCGTTGCGGGTGTCTACGATCATTCTGGCTGCTTCCAGAATGGCCGGGTAGTCATAACAGGAATGATTGGTAACAATTACAACACAATCCGCCTGCCTGACGGCTGCCATCAAATCGGGCACAGAGTTCAGTTTCCAATCTTCGTGGTCGAGCTGTGGAATATATGGATCATGATAAGACACTTGAGCGCCCTTTTTTATTAACAAGCCGATCACATCCAGCGCTGGGCTTTCACGCAAGTCATCGATATCCGGTTTATAGGCTGCGCCCAACACCAGAATTTGGCTGCCTTTGACCGGCAAACAGTGCTCATTCAGAGCATCCTGGACTTTGCTGATCACGAAACGAGGCATGTTTGTGTTGATTTCGGAGGCCAGCTCTATGAAACGAGCGTTATAGTTCAAAGCCCTTAATTTCCAAGACAGGTACAATGGATCGATTGGAATACAGTGACCGCCTAAACCCGGTCCCGGGCTGAATTTCATAAACCCGAATGGCTTGGTGGCCGCTGCATTGATTACGTCCCACACGTCAATCCCCAGCCGGTCGCAGATAATCGCCATCTCATTGACCAGTCCGATGTTGATCATGCGGAAGGTGTTTTCCAGCAGTTTGGCCATTTCAGCTACCTCGACCGTGCTGACCGGTACGACTGTTTCGAGCGCTTGGCAGTACCAGGCGGTTGCTACCTCACAGCAAGCCGGAGTAAACCCACCTACAACTTTAGGCGTATTGATTGTAGTCCAATCCTTGCGCCCAGGGTCCACTCGCTCTGGCGAAAAGGCTAGGAAAAGATCGACCCCGACCTTCAGACCGCTTTTTTCGATTAATTTGGGCAATACCAGCTCACGGGTTGTGCCCGGATAAGTGCTTGATTCGAGCACCACGATCATGCCCGCATGAACGTAGGGCGCCAGCGCCTCGGTTGCCGATACGATAAATGAAAGATCGGGATCGCCGGTCTTGCGCAGGGGTGTCGGAACGCAAATGCTGACAGCATCCGCCTCTTTTAACACCGAGAAATCCGTAGTGGCTTGCAGATGACCACTGGCTACCAGACGAGCGAGTTGCTCAGATGGTACATCCAGCACATAACTTTTACCCTGCTGGACTTTATCAACTTTTTCTTGAATCGGGTCGATCCCGATCACTTTGAAACCCGCTTCTGCAAATACTACTGCCAGCGGTAAGCCCACATAGCCCAGGCCTAAAATTGAAACTTTAGCAGTCCGGTTCTGCAAGCGTTTGATTAAGTCGGATTGTATGGTCATATTTTCGATCTCCCTTTAGAATAACAAAAAGAAAATGACAGAATCAGGTACCTGATTTAGGCGGCCTGCTGATGAACAGCAAATAGCCCAGTTCTAAAAAAGGCTTAATTGAGTTGGTTCATCGCCAGCCTCTGGCGTCTTGGGTTCTTCAGATTCCAATGACATATTGGGCTGGGCATTTCTGGCTGGTTGGGCTTTTTTGACCATCTGGATATATTCGGGCAGACGCATAAAATCTTTTTCAACCGTACTTTTTAAGCTGGGTTGGTGTAAAGCTGCTGCCGGGTGGTACATTGCCACAATTAATCTTCCCTTGACCCAACTGGCCTGACCGTGCACTTCGCTAATTTTAGCATTAGGCAGGAAACGCGCCATTGAATATCGACCCAGGGTTACAATCAGGCACGGATCGATGGTTTCGATCTGTCGTTCGAGGTAACTGCCGCAAGCCTGCAGCTCATCTGGCAGCGGGTCGCGGTTGCCGGGTGGGCGGCATTTAACAACATTCGTTATAAATACTTCTTTTCGGCTCAAACCACTTTTCTCTAGCAGTTCGTCAAGAAATTTGCCGGCGTTCCCAACAAACGGACGGCCCTGCTCGTTTTCATAAAAACCCGGTCCTTCGCCGATGAACATGATCTCAGCCTGGGCAGGTCCTTCTCCTGGAACTGAATTTTTTCTTGAAAAATGCAACTCACATTTTTCACAAACGGCCACTTGTTTGGCAACTTCTTTTAATATTTCAGCCGGTTCCAACATTACCCTCCATATCTTTAGGGCTCGGGTTTACAAACGCCTGGTTTTTAATAATCCGCAGTTTTATCCTTAAAGCAGCCAGGCCTTGCTGCTAGTTATTCTACCATCTGATCCAGAAAATCCAAGTGAATCGTTTCGAGTGTCATCAATAAAGCATCTTCGCCGGTATCCGGATAGTAATGGCGGCGAATGCTGCTGACCTGAAAACCAAATCCTTTGTAAAGCGCCTGTGCAGCGATATTGTTGCGACGTACTTCTAAATACACTTTCTGAATACCTTCTCCGGCAGCCTGTGATAGAGCGTGCGCCAACATGCGCCGGGCCACACCGCGCTGGCGAAAATCCGGATCAGTAGCCAGCGTGCCAATATGGGCTTCGTCAATAATCTGCCACATAACCAGCATGCCGGCGATCTGTTTTTGGTTTTCTGGGGTTTTTACCTCGGCTACCCAGCAGCGTGATGCCGGATTTTCAGTCAGCTCAAAACGGTAAGAGCGTTCTGGCCAGGGTAGACTGAATGACCTTACATCGATCTGGTGGACGGTTTGGATATCCTCGAGTTGCATCGGCCGGATAGTGATATCTGCCCCATTAAATGCTACCATCACGCCGGGATTGACTCCACCACATGGATATAGATTGGCGCCAGCGACATCACTTCGTCAACCTGCCCACCTTGCCAGCGCTTCCAGGCGATCTCCGCCAGAAATGCCGGCCGGCGCGCCGATTGAGCTGGTGAAACCAACACTACGTTTTTATGTTTGCGTGCTAATACATGGCGGTCGTTGGCCGATAATTCACCGCACACCAGCGTCGGTTTACGGATTTGCTGCGCCAGTTCTTCAATTGTGCATACTTTGATTTCGCCCTGACTTACCCACCTGCCATCAACTGCATTGTACCAACCAACCGCCAACCGTTTTCGACCGGCAGGTAAAATTGCCGCCAACGGTAGTTCCTGGATGGGTTGCGCGACAGCCAGGATGTCCAATGTTGGCACACCCACCACGGGTAAATGGAGCGCCAGAGCCATTCCTTTGATGATGGCCAGCCCGATTCGCAAACAGGTAAATGAGCCGGGACCCAGCGCCACTGCCAGCGCCTGCAGGTCGCTGGGTTGGACGCCTGATCTTTTGAGCAAGCTGCCGATGGCTGGGGCCAGCTCAATAGTATGGTGGTTCTGGGTACGCCAGGCCATTTCGCCGATTACCTGATCTCCGTCATAGATAGCCAGTCCGATCCATTGAGTAGAGCTATCCACTGCCAGTAACATGCTCAGCCTCCAACCACCTGTTTTCGGAATTCAGCCAGGACCTTAACATATCTTTCACCTTCTGGCAAAAAAATCATGCCCCGTTGCTCATCCGCAATCCAGCGCATTTGTATCCATAATCGATCGCCAGGCAAGGCTGCCATGATACGTTCTGGCCATTCGACCACCAGCGAGCCGTTTTCCAGCATGCTGTCCAAATCGAGATCTTCGGCTTCCAGTGCGTTCTGCAGGCGGTAGGCATCCAGGTGATAAAGGTTTTGTCCGGAAGGTTTACGGTATACATTCACCAGGACAAAAGTTGGACTCGAAACACCGTCCAATGAACCCCAGCCCTGCGCCAGGCCTTGCACCAGCGTCGTTTTTCCTGCTCCCAAATCTCCGGAAAGACACAGCAAATCACCTGTCTGGAGCAGGGCACCCAGACGCATTCCCAGGCGCCGGGTTTGTTCCGGGCTGCGGCTGAAAAATTCAAATGTGCGAGGGTTCAGTATGGGCATGATCAGTCTTCCACGGTGGATCGCTTAACACTACACGAAATTGCCCGCCTGGCGTTTTTTCGTGCCTGTTAAACTTATATTATATTTCATTTTCTGGGAAGAGATCATGGATCCACTTCATTTGTGCAAATTCCCGCTTGCCGAAGTGGCAAATCATAAGCAAATTCAAATATTTTTTGCATAAATATGACTAAATTTGTTTGGTTGTTTCCTTTTTGATGATTGCCCCAGACATGTCGATTTACTTAGGCCTGATGTCAGGATTTTCTGAAAATCATCAAATTTTGGTAATACCACCAGGTCACTTTATGGGAGTCCGCCCAGTTCTTCCTCCATTTCATCGAAAGCTCATGGTCAAATTCGAAATTGCAGTTCTTGAATTTCTTTATCCAATATTCCGCCGGCTGCTCATTAATATGTCCAAATCCAAATTGGCCAGGTGGCGCCGCAGAAAATACCAATACCGGAGCCAGGTTGGTCAGTAATTCAACGTAGTGATCCGAGAAATCCTCTGACAAATGTTCGGCCACTTCAAGACTGATGCTTACGTCATACTCACATCTGGTAGGAATAAAATCCCTTTCGAGATTAAACTTCTGGACATCTAAGCCCCTTGCAAGGCATAATTTGATGGCTGTATCCGAATACTCCAGCCCGCTTACCTGGCACCCCAATATTTTTAGTTCGTTTATTAAAGCCCCAGTACCGCAGCCTGCATCAATCACTTTGGCAGGTTTCAGGTCAACCATTATTGATTTTGCCATTAATGGGGCACTTTCAATCGCAGTTCGTTCAACGAATTTGAAGAAGTAGCTGTTATAGGGGAGTTTGCTCGATATTATCCTATCCCAGTGAGCACTTTTTAACCAACCCGGTAAAACATTATAAATATTTTTTGTTATTTCCAGAAAATTTATCAATGTGGCTCTATTTATCGACCAGAGTTAGGTTGTGAGGAATTCTTCACACTTTTTATACCCAAAAAGGAATGCTCTCTCGGCTTTGTCATTCACAAAAATTAGTATAATATTAATTTCATGATCGATTTACATTGCCAACCCGCATGAAACGCCCTTTCTAATTAATTTCGATCAATTGATTCTATGCGACAATCCAGAAAAGGGGATATTTGGCTTGATAGATCAATGTTCTTAATACTTAGTAACAAAAACATTTTATTTTACCTTTTGGTTATCAGATTGAGTAGAAAAGTGGCTGATCTTTATATATCTGGGTTTATCAAAGAATTGGAATATCAATGAACCGTATAAAAGTAAAACCTATTAACAAAGAAAAGGCTCAAAATACATTCCAATTAATCCAAAGTGACAAAATATACTCGTTTTTAGAGCGATATTCCGTTGCTCGTGTCTGGTTTTTTGCCTTCCTGGGATATATCATCCTTTATGTTTTGGTTGGTTTAATCGTTGACCACATCTACGCGGGTCAAAGATACATGTCCATCCAAAATCCTGCCGAACTATTAAATGGGATGAACGTTTGGGCAATTTTCCTGCCAATGATCTGGGGGCTTTATCGCTGGATGCCTGGAAAAACTTATAAAACAATCACGATATTGGAAAATAATTGTTTGATTATAACTGAGAAACCTGACTACCAGTCCTTTGAAAAGTTGTCCCAGACCATTAAAAAAGCATACAACAATGGGTTTATCGATCGATTAGCATTTTTGGGGATGGTCGTTACTACCGGTATATTCATGATTTTTTGTGTCCCCTTGCAAGAAAAAGCTCTTGGAATAAAAGATTTCTGGTACTACACCCCAGTCACTACAATTATTTTTACCTTGATATTTGCATTTTCCTGTTATATCATCTTCTTATTGGTTTTTCGACAGATTTATGTTTTATGGCTGATCGATAATTTCTTTAAACAACCGGGTTGCATCGAAAAAATCTATCCCCATCATCCGGATAAGTGCGGTGGTTTTTCAGATATTGGGTTGCTTTCTACGGGCATGGGGCTCTACGTAATACTGGTGCTGGTCTGGGCTTTGATCTATGCATATTATTATCCGATCATTGCAGGTGGTAAGCCGCTATGGACAACCCTGCTTATTATCTACATTGCCTATTTCTTAATCGTTCCAATTTTGATTATTATCCCGCTCTGGTCTCCTCATCAGGCCATGCTGCGCTTTAAACAGACCAAGTTAAAAGACATTTCCACGGAATTATTGAAACTAACTTCAGAATCTATAAACACGATCCACCTCGAGGATTCTACTGAGCTGTGCTCCGACATGGATCGTATAAAAAAGCTTGAAGAACTTTATGTATTTCTGGATGCTCAAACACCCGTTTGGCCAGTTTATTTCAAAAGCTTGCGATTGTTCAGTATCGCTACCAGTATTCCATTTGTACTGAGTATGGTGGCTAACGTGGCCGAGTTGGTGAATTTAATTAATATTAAGTAATAATATATTTTATTGGAATAAAGTTGGCAGTATATAGAATTCGTTCAATTTTAAGCCTGCGAATTTATTATTGGCGCTTAGGTAATAGGGGATAGCTGCAGGTTTCAGGTAAGAATCTTATTTTGTTTGAGTAGTTTGACCAAAAAGGCTCTGCCTGGAATGGTTATTCTGCGTTTCCGAATGGGGCCGCTTTCGGCTGCCTCCCAGACTAATTCGGCTATTTGATAGGCTGCCATTGGCTTACCCAGTCGGGCAGAATTTAAGGCTCGTTCTCTTAACAGCTTACAATCATTTGCCATCCAATTGGTTAAGACTTCAAGTGCATTATTTGGATCGCTCACCCGGTCCGCCGCGCCGCCCTGCACTACAAATTCGGCGTTTCCAATCTCTTGCCCTGGCAACACGTCGATGATCATGATAGGTAAACCGCATGCCAGCGCTTCTGTGGTGATCAACCCTCCTGCTTTGGAAACAATCGCGTCGGAGGCATGCATTAAATCGGGCATATTGGTAATGTAGTCATAAATAAAAGCAGGTGAATGCCAGTCAATTTCTTTGGCCTGGCGGTATATTTGATCGTCTCCACCGGCGACAACCGCAAATTGCAGCGGTTGGTTGAATTCGTTTAACTTGCGGATGGTATTGATCAATCCTTCGACTCGTCGACTGCCTACTACCAGGATGGTTGGTAAATCTGTTCGCCAGCCAAGTTTGGTGCGCATTTCTTGCTTGCTTCGTTTTTCGCGTACAATGTTCGGATGTACCGGAATCCCGGTTATGAGAACCTTGTCCTTTGATAGTCCATACTCTAATGCAAGATCGTAGGCTTCCTGGGTAGGTACAAGACAACAATCAATATTTTTATTGAACCACAAACGGTGGACTTTGGTCAGATCCGTTATGACCGTCAGTAGCGGGATGTAGGTTCTTTTAATAATAAAATTCGAGATCAGGGGAGATTGGTAGATTGGAAATGTTACCAGAATGGCGTCCGGTTTGTAGCGTTTCAAAAGATTGGACATTGCATCATACAAGGACACCGTTAAGGCATTTTGTACGATCAGGTTTGGCACATTTGCGTCGCTGGCATCATAGCCAAAGTGGTATAGCTTGGGCAATTCTCGAATAATACGGTCATAATTGTTTTGACTTTCCCGTATTAAAAAAGGCAGGTCATCCTGGGGATCGACGATATCGATTTGACACTGATCCTTATGGAGTTCTTCCAGGCTCGCCGCTACCGCATTAGCAGCCGAACGATGACCAAATCCAGCATCGGCAGTCAAAATCAAAATACGCTTGGGTTGATCAGGTTGAAGGTAACTCATCAGGACCTCGTGACAGGATTGTTTTCAGGCGGTGCTCCAGCTCCCGCCGGGATAACAACACCCGTCTCCCGCAGGTGCAGCATTCCAGACCAATATCTGCGCCCAACCTGACAATTTTCCATTCATAGCCACCGCATGGGTGGGGTTTTCGCAATCGAACCACGTCATTCAACCTTATATCAGACAGCACGCCAAGATTATACCACCCCATGTTATAATCAAACCTGCAGTCATAGCCCGCCTTTATAGGGATGTCCATGTCCGGTCGTATCCGCCGGAGGCTGTCCCGGGAGAG
>Ga0209039_10002100_pt1 | contig 17396 bp, 16 predicted proteins | sample BogFormECP12_OM1_FD_188238 | JGI IMG/M metagenome (GOLD analysis project Ga0209039, IMG submission 188238) | Bog forest soil microbial communities from Calvert Island, British Columbia, Canada - ECP12_OM1 (SPAdes) (version 2) | ecosystem: Environmental > Aquatic > Freshwater > Wetlands > Bog ... | reverse complement strand
GTTCGAAGAAAACCTCGGCCACAATGTCCTCGGTCTGCCCAGGGTCGCTGAGGCGGCGTCGCACGAAGGCGTAGACCCGCGGGTAGTAGCGCGCAAAAAGCACGCGAAAGGCTGCGAGGTCTCCGCGGGCGACTTGCTGGATCCGCGCCGCATCCTCGGCGTCCGACACGTCGAGGACGGACTCGTCCATTGCATTACTCACAGGTCTCCCTTTGAGTCGCCCCCGCTCACGCGGAGGTTCCCTCCCTGGAGGGCCCGACGCACAACGGTAGGACAATCGAGTGTGGGGTAAAACCCGAATCACCACGGTCTGCCGTAAAATGGCGGGGTGGAAAAGGCGTATAAGGTCTGTCCGGGCTGCGAAAGCGAGTATCTCCCAAGCGTGGAGGTCTGCCGGGACTGCGGCCTCCCCCTCGTCTGGGAAGGAGAGGCTCGAAAGACCGTCGGGGAAGACGGGCTCGTGCTTCCCCCCGGCGAGGGGCTTGTGCTCGTTCGGGAAACGGAGCTCGGATGGGCGATAGGTCTTGGCAAGGCCCTCGCCCGTGCCGGGATCCCGCATCGGCTTGATCCCGGCACGCCCGGGAGCGCGGGCGTGCGCTGGGCAGTCTCGGTAGGCGCGGCCGATGCCGCCGGGGCTGCGGCGGTGGACGCCGACTACGCGCGCAGCGAGCTCCCAGAGCTCGAAACCGCTCCTTCTGAGCTCGGCGTCGCACCCCCGGAGGATTGCTGCCCGGCCTGCGGCGAACCCGTTGCAGGGGACGCCGGGGAATGTCCGGGGTGCGGGCTCGTGTTCGGGCCCGCGCAGTAAGCGGAGTGGCTACTTCTTGCGCAGGAACGTGAGCCCGTCGGCGATCGGCAACATCACGCACTCCACACGCGGGTCGTCTTTCACAAGGTCATTGAACCTGCGGATCGCCAGCGTGTTCGGGTCCTGCGCGCTCGGATCGGCGACCGCCCCTGTCCAGAGCACGTTGTCCACGAGCACAACGCCGTTCGGTCGCAGCCGGGCCAGGATCTGCTCGAAGTAGATGGGATACGAAGGCTTGTCGGCATCGATGAAGGCGAGGTCGAAGAAGGGTTCCAAGGGGAGCTGGTCCAGGGTTTGTGCCGCAGGCGCGACTTTGAGCGTGATCTTGTGCGCGACGCCGGCCTTCTCCCAGTAACGTTTTGCGATCCCGCTCCACTCCTCATTTACGTCGCAGCACAGCAGCTTTCCGTCGTCGGGAAGGCCGCGCGCAATACACAATGCAGAGTAGCCTGTGAAAGTCCCGACCTCGACCGCGCGCTTCGCGCCGATCAGGCGCGCCAAGAGCGTCATGAAGGCGCCCTGCTCGGGAGCGATCTGCATGATGGAAACTCCCCCGAGGCTCTTCGTCTCCTCGATGAGAGCCTGCTGCACGGCGTCGGGAGGGGTGCCGTGCGCCACGAGATAGGCGTGGACGCGGCTGTCGAGATGGAAGGACTTGGGGTCGGTCATGGCTGGCTCCTTCTTTGCCACTCGCCTGCGGGGCAGGCCTTCGCTCCGCGGCGCGCCGAGCGCGCACAGGGCTCCAAAAGGTCGAGGCGAATGGAAGGGCACGGCGGGGCGAGAAGCGCGGGAGAGCAAGGCGAAAGCCCGGGGCGCTCCGGCGGCCTCTCAAGCTCCCTCCGCGGAGCCGGCCGAGGCAGCGCAGCGGCGGCGGGGCGTCTTTGCCCGGCGCCTCACGCAGGCTTTCGTTTCATTCCAAGGCGCATGGCGAGGGCCTTTTCCGCCTCGGCTTCGGGGATCATGCCCTTGCGCTGATAGAAGATGGAAAGGCTCGTGTGTCCTAGCGGTTCGTCCGGCTCGAGTTCGACGAGCTTGCGTCCCGCCTCGAGCGCGCCGTCGAGGTCGCCGTGTTGCGCAAGGGCCATGGCGAGTCCGTTCCAGGCGATGGCGAGCTTCGGATCGGCGTCGAGGGCCTGTCGGTAGCTCGCGATGGCCTCGTCCAGCCGATCGCTCACAAAGTGGGCAAATGCTTCTTTGTAGAGCACGCGAGCATGAGACATGGCGTCAGTATACTCGCGCGGCCATGAAGATCCGCATCCTCGAACGCACGGAGTACGCCGCGCTGCTTGAGCTCCTCGATGGCTGGGAGCTCAGCGACGGCTGGCGTGGACGGGATTTCTTCCGTCGCTATCTCGTGGATGATCCGGCCTTCGAGGAACGAAACGTCTGGGTGGCCGAAGAGGCGGGCCGGCTCGTCTCGTGCGTTCAGATCTTTCCGCGCACGCTGTGCGTCGCGGGTGTGGCGGTGCCGACGGGTGGCATCGGCAGCGTCTTTACGCGTCCCGAGGTGCGCAACTCGGGCGTTGCCGGGACGCTTCTCGGCTGTGCGGCGGACGCCATGCGAGAGCGCGGCATGGAGCTCTCGCTCCTGTTCGCGGCGCGCCTTGCCTTCTACGGACGACTCGGCTGGACTTCGTGGCCGTGCACGCGCACGCTGCTCCGGGCGCCCGCGACTCCCCGGAGCGCCCCCGCGGACATCGAGGTCGTCCCCTTCGATCCCGCGCGCGATCTTCCGGAGGTGGTCGCACTCCACGCGGCGTACTCCGGCGCCCGCAGCGGGACCACCGTGCGCGACACTTCTGGGTGGCAGGCGAGCCTGCTTCTTGCGGGCAACCCGCGCGAGGAGTTCTTGGTCGCCCGCCGAAAGGGCCGCATCGTGGCGTACACGCGAGCCACGGTGCTTTCCTCGTTTCTCATGCTCTCCGAGCAGGCTCGCGAGCTCGCGGCCGACCCCGCGGCCGAGGCCCTCACCACGCTTGTTGCTGCGACCCTCGAGCCCCGGGCGGGCGATCGGCTCGCTCCCCCTGGCAAGCGCTCCGAGGAGTTCCGCTCACAGCTCCTGGCCCCTGCCGCACACGATCCCGAGCTCGAGCGCGCCCTTGCGGCGAGCGCTTTCAGCGCGCTCGCGCTGCCCGATCCTTCGGCCATGCTGCGCTGTCTTGCACCCGCGGCGCTCGCCAGGCGGCTTGGGGTTCCCGCTCCAGCGCAGGCCAGTCGTGACGCGGGGGAGGCCTTTTTGCGCAGCGTCCTCCCTCCCGAGCGGTTCACGACCTGGCTGGCGGATCGCTTCTAGCTCCGGCGGCACGCTCGGAGCGTCTTAGGAAGACCGCCATTTCGCGGCCGGTCTGAAGATCTCCGGTTCTTTCGGCAAGGGCGATGCCCGCACGGAACGCTTCGGCCGCGGCGGCCGACTCACCTTCGGCAAGGAGGCTTAGGCCGAGATCCCGCTGGGCTGCGGTGTAGTCGGGTTTCGCGGCGAGGGCGCGACGGAAGGCGTCGACGGCCTCGCCCGGGCGTTTGAGATCGAGCAGTGCCCGCCCGAGCCCATACCACGCCGTTTCATCGTCGGGCTCGCGCTTGAGCAAGGCGCGAAGTGCGCCGACACGTTGCTCGAGAGCCGAGCTCTCGGGTCTCGCCATGGGGGGAGGCTACCGCGGCTAAGCTCCCGCTGCTTCAGGTCGGGACCCCCGAAGCTGTGGAGGAAGCACTTTTGCGAGGACTGATTCGCCGGGTGTTCTTCGAGAACATGGTGACCAGCCTCGCGGTTCTGCTCGGCGGAATGCAGGTCCTGGTCGGGCACTTTGTGCTCGTCGTTCTGGCGGGTCGCCCGGGCCCCGGGCTCGCACTGGGCTGCGCGCTCGCCCTGGGGCTCACCTCTGCGAACGTGTTCGTTCTCCCATTTATCCGCCGGGCGCTTCGGCGCCAAGGCCCCGCCAGCGTGATCGCACGCGGCTACACGGCGATCGGCTTTGCCACGATCCTGCTGGGCGCCGTGATCGGGGCGGCCTGGGCGGGCTTTTTCCCGCTGGCGGCGCTGCTCGGGGCCGCGGGGCTTGGTCCCGAGAGTCTGCTCCACGTCTTCCGGGTGGCGACGCTGCCCGTCGTGGGCTCGCTTGTGTTCATGCTGATCTGGGGCTTTACGGGGGGGCAGGCGCGGATCGAACGCAGCAGCCTGCGCATCCCGCTGCGCGGCCTCGCCGAGGCGCTGCGGGGTCTGCGCATCGTGCAGATCTCGGATCTCCACATCGGCAACGCCATGGAGGGCACGCTGCTCGAAGGGTTGATCGAGGATGTGAACGCGCTCGAGCCGGACCTGATTGCGCTCACCGGGGATCTCTTCGATTTCGACCCGGCGGTCGTCGAGTCCGGGGCGAAGGTGCTAGGCGGTCTGCACGCACCTTTCGGTGTGTATGCGGTGCTCGGCAATCACGACGTGTATACCGGGCGTGAGCACGTGGCCCGCGCGCTCGCGAAGCATGCCCCGGGTCTGCGCCTCTTGCGGGGCGAGACGGTCCGCGTGCCCGCACCGGCACCGCTCTACGTGGCTGGCATCGAGGACCCGGGGAAGGACTGGACCGCACAAGGGGAGTTGCCTGAGTTAAACGCCCTCGCACGCGAGCTCCCAAACGACGGGCCGGTTCTCTTGCTGGTTCACCGACCGGAAGCCTTCCCGCAGGCCGCAAAGCTCGGTTTTCCCTTGGTTCTCGCCGGCCACACCCACGGTGGGCAGATCGCGCTGCCGACGCCCGGAGGCCACTGGAACCCGGCCCGCGCGGTGACCCGCTTTTACCGCGGGATCTACCACTCGAACGAGCACCGCTCGATTCTCTACGTGAACCGCGGCCTCGGGGTGGCCGGGCCGCGGATCCGCTTCAACTGCCCGCGGGAGATCGCGATCCTCGAGCTCGTGTAGGGCGGCGGGCTACCTTGCCTCGGGCTCGAAGCGAACCCGCATCTCTTTCACTCCGTTCACGAAGTTCGAGCGCAGGCGGCGCACCGGACCTGCCAGCTCGATCTCCTTGGCGATCCGCCCGACGAGCTCTTCGAAGATCAAGTTGAGCTCCATGCGCGCGAGATTCGAACCCAGGCAGAAGTGCTCGCCCACGCCGAATGCCAGGTGTTCGTTCGGATCTCGCGCGACGTCGAACTCGTCGGCCCGATCGAACACCTCCTCGTCGCGGTTCGCGCCGGGATACCACATGGTGATCTTGTCGCCCTTGCGAATCTTCTGCCCGCGAATCTCGACGTCCTGGGTTGCGGTGCGCCGGAAGTAGTGCACCGCTGGATCGAAGCGCAGGATCTCTTCCACGGCGGTCTCTACGAGCTTGGGATTCTCGACGAGGCGCCGGCGCTGGTCGGGGTGCTGGATCAGGGCAAGCATCCCATTGGTGGTGACCGTGCGCGTGGTCTCGTTGCCCGCAACGGCGAGCAAGAGGAAGAACGAGTTGAACTCGAGCTCGGAAAGGTGCTCCCCGTCGACCTCGGCATTTAGCAGGGCTGTGGCGAGGTCCTCTCCCGGGTGCTTGCGCGCTTTTTCGGCGAGCTTGCTGGCGTAGACGAACATCTGGACCGAGGCCAGCTCTGCGTCCTGCGGCGAGGGCTGGTACTCCGGGTCGTCGAAGCCGATCAGCTTGTTCGTGAGGTCGTAGATGTGCGGCCGGTCCTCATTCGGGACGCCCATCATCTCGCAGATCACCTCCATCGGGAGGTGGGCCGCAACCTCGGAGACGAAGTCGCACTCGCCCTTTTGCGCCACGCGGTCGACGATGCGCTTTGCCATCTCTCGCACCCGAGGCTCGAGCTGCTTCACCATCCGGGGCGTGAACGCCTTGTTGACGATGTTTCGGAACTGCCGGTGTTTGGGTGGATCCATGTTGAGCATCAAGACGCGCATGCGGTCGAGCTGTTCACCGTCGCGGTCTTGGATGTTCGTTCCGCCCACCCAGGAGGAAAAGAGCTGCGGGTTGCGCGAGGACCACTTCACGTCCTCGTACTTCGTGAGGACCCAGAAACCGGGCCCATCGGGCTCCGGGTGGAAGTAGACCGGCGCTTCGCGGCGCAGCACGCGGAACATCTCGTGGGGCACTTCGCGCACGAAGTTGTCGGGGTTGTGGAGGTTCACGTCACTGAGCTTCATGGGGGCTTCCTTCCGGGTGCGGCCCCGATGGGCCTACCAACAGCTGGGAGAGCTTGCGCAAAAACCGCGTCTGCCGTGCGAGGCTCGCCGGCGCAAGGGGGTCTTCGTCCAGCACTTCGGCCAAGAGCGGCGCCATGGCGAAGTGCCCGAACACGACGTGCAGGTACGCGGCGATCAAGAGCGGGAGTTCGTCCTCGCTCCAGCGGCGGGCATCGGGGCTCGCCTTGAGCGCCGCGAGGCCCTGTTCGAAGAGGGGCCGGATCCAGCGTCGGGCGAGCCGCCCGAGGTGCTCCCCTCCCCGCACGGCCTCATGCTGGACGAGCCTCGGCAGAAGCGGGGTGCGCTCGAGGTGCGCCATGAGAGCCCCGATGATCCGGTTGCCCGCGGCGGGGCTCGGGTCCGGGGTTGCCGCCGCTTGGATCAACTCCTCGAGGAGAGGATGGATTCCGCGCTCGAGGACCGCCTCGTAGAGCGCCTGCTTGCTCGGAAAATGGTTGTAGAGGCTCGCTCCATTCAGACCCGAGCGCGCGGCGATGTCCCGGATTGCCGTGCCGGCGAAGCCGCGCTCGGCAAACAGCAACTCGGCGGCTGCAAGGATCCGATCCTTCGTTGTGAAGTCGGCCTCGGCCATTGCACCTCAGGGGCTTTGTGGAGCCAAACGAACGTTCGTTTCCTCAGGGCTTTTACCAATCCTCTCAGTTCAAGGCAAGGCAGAGCTCGAGGCCCGCCGGCCGGCTCAGAGACCTCGCTCGAGAACGTCCACGAGCCGGTGGCGACGGAAGCCCGATTTCTCATAAGCCCGCAGAGCCGTGCGGTTCGCGGGCGAGATCAGGAGGAGGGCGGACTCGGCGCCGCGCTCGAACTCGCGTTCGAGGGCGAAACCGACGAGTGCCGAGCCGACACCGCGGTCGCGCAGGTCGCTGCGAACGCCGACATAGGCCACCCAGACGCGGCGGACCCAGTGGGTTTCGAGCTCCACGAAGGCCACGAGGCGCCCGGACTGATATGCGACCACGGTCGCATGATGGGGATCGGCGAGTACGGCGAGCATGGCGTCGAGACTCCGCGGCTCGAAACCGCACTCCTCATACAACTCGAGCACGCCCGCGGCCGCTTCGGGGTTCGCGACCGAGAACTTCACGTCGCGAAGCAGCGGGCCTGCGGCGTTGGGCTTGCGGTCAAGGCGCATCAGGAAATGCTGGCGCACGGGCCGGAACCCCATCCCCGCGAGCAGGGCGTAGCCGGCATGGTTGCGAACCCCGATGCCCGCCGTCACAAGCTTGATCCCAAGCTTCTCGCCCTGGGTGAGGGCAGCGCGCAGGAGCTCGCCTCCGAGGCCATGGCCGCGCTCTGCGCGCGCGACAATCGGTGCGTACAGCCCGGCCACCTGGGAGCCCGGCCGCCGCAGAAAGCCTGCGAGCCCGGCTACCCCGCCGCTATCCCCATCGGCGACGAGCAGGTGGTCCTCGGGCGAAATCCCGTTGCGCTGGAACTCGGCGAAGAGCTCGTCTTCCGTCTCCCACAGGGGATTCAGCACGAAGTCGCTCTGGCCTTTGGCGCAGGATGCCGAGAGCGCGGCAAGGGCGCCGGCATCGTCGGGGCGAAAGGGACGCACACGCATCCTGCTCTCCTTGGGCCCGCCGGCCCAGTATAGGCTCACGGCGCCGGCCTCCTCCCGAGGCAGGCCGCCTTTGACACCTCAGTCATCGCTTTCTTACACTGCCGCCGCTCGATCCCGAAGTCCCACGCATCGATCCACCCGCCGCCCCGCGGGCCGCGCGCCGCCCCCCGGAGCCAGAGAGGACCCCCAGATGGGCAAGCTTGCCAAGGCCGTGATTTGTCGGGAGTGGAATAAGCCGGTCGTCGTCGAAGAGGTCGAGATCGAGTCGCCTCGGCGCGGCGAGGTCATGATCAAGCTCGCCGCCTGTGGCGTGTGCCACAGCGATCTGTCTGCCACGAACGGCACGATCCCCCTTCCGCCGCCGCTCGTCCTCGGCCACGAGGGCGCAGGCCATGTGGTCGAGGTGGGCGAGGGGGTCAGCGACATTGCGGTCGGCGACACGGTCGTGGTCTCGTGGGTCGCGATCTGCGGCCGCTGCCGCTACTGCGTGATGGGCCGCCCCGCCCTGTGTGACAACGCCCAGAAGGCGGCGATGACCCTGCCTGACGGCACACGGCGCATCAAGGACAAGAGCGGCAAGGAGCTCAATCACTTCGCCGGGGTCGCCGTGATGGCAGAGTACGCGACGCTGCCGCGCGAGAACATCATCAAGATCGAGAGCACGATCCCCCTCGACAAGGCGGCGCTCGTGGGATGCGCGGTCATGACGGGCGTCGGGGCAGCCCTGAACACCGCAAAGGTCGAAGCCGGCTCGTCTTGTGTTGTCTTCGGAGCCGGGGGAATCGGCCTCAACGTGATCCAGGGCTGCGCGCTCGCGGGCGCGGAGAGGATCATCGCCATCGATACGGCCGACAAGAAACTCGAGTTCGCGCAGCAGTTTGGCGCGACCCACGTGATCAACCCGAAGCAGGAACCGAACAGCGATCCGGTGGGCAAGGTGTTGCTCATGACCGGCGGGGGTGCGGACTACGCCTTCGAGTGCATCGGAATGGGCAGCACGATCGCACAGGCCTACAACAGCGTGCGGAAGGGGGGCACGGCGGTCGTGGTCGGCGTCTCCAAGGTCACGGACACGGTGACCCTTGGCGCCTTCATGATCCCGTTCGTGGAGAAGACGCTCATCGGCTCGATGTACGGGTCGGCGCGGCCGAGCATCGACTTCCCGAGGCTTTTGAACCTGTACAAGGCCCATCGTCTGAAGCTCGACGAGCTGGTGAGCGCGACCTACAAGATCGAGGATGTGAACCAAGCCTTCGCCGACATGCAGTCGGGCGTGAATGCGCGCGGGGTCATCGTCTTCTAGGCAGCCAAAGGGCGCGGAAGCTCACTGCGAAGGGGCTTCATGCAGGGTCCGAAGGTACTTCCTCCGCGGGCCGGACTTCCCGTCCGCTACGGTGTCGTGGACGTCGGATCCAACGCGATTCGGTGTCAGATCGTCGAGCTGCGCGAGGCGGGGGCGCCTCCTGCGGTGCTCGAGACTCGGCGCGAGCCGGTCCGCCTCGGCCAAGACGTCTTCCTCACCGGCTCGATCCCCGAGACATCCATCGCGGCCGCCGTCGACGCGCTGCGCCGCTTCCGCGCGCTGTGCGACCGCTATGAGGTCGCGGGGATCCGCGCGGTCGCGACCTCCGCGCTGCGCGAGGCGATGAACCGCCAGAAGATCGTCGATCGCATTGCCGAGGCCACGGCCATGCACATCGAGATCATTTCCGGAACCGAGGAGGCCTACCTCTTGGCCCGCGCGGTCGAGGGGCGGGTCGATTTGTCGACGGGCCGCTCGATGCTGGTCGACGTCGGCGGCGGGAGCGTCGAGGTGACCCTCGTCGAGGAAGGCCAGATCACGCTCTCCGATTCCTACCGACTGGGCGCGGTCCGGCTGCTCGAGGCTCTCACTCGGGACGCGCCCGGGGGCGAGGGACCGGATCTTCTCGAGCTGCTCGACCAGTACGTCGGGAGCCTCGATCGCCGCATCGCCGAGCGCCTCGGCACAGGTCGGATCGACCGCCTGGTCGCGACGGGCGGCAACATCGAAACGCTCGCGGACCTTGCGGGGCGCGAGGGTGGCCTGCGCTCGGCGGAAGGCTGCGATGCACTGGCCGTGAAAACGCTGGCGGAGTGGATCCAAAAACTGGCCCGCCTTTCCTACGCCGAGCGGGTGGAGTCGCTTGTGCTGCCCCCCGACCGCGCGGACGTGATCCTCCCGGCCGGAGTCGTCTACTACCGGCTTGCCGCGGTGTCGCGCGTCGATCGCATCCTCGTCCCGCGCGTGGGGCTGCGCGATGGCTTGGTGCGCGACGTGGTCGAAGGTCACCTCGACACCTCCCTCGCCGCGGACCGACGCGAGACGGTGCTGGCGGGTGCGTGTGCGCTGGCGCGCAAGTACCACTCCGACATGGAGCACGTGGAGAAGGTGCGCGAGCTCGTGGTGAGTCTGTTTGACCAGACGGCTTCGCTCCACGAGCTCGGCCGCGAGGAACGTGTGCTGCTCGAGGCGGCGGCGGTACTTCACGATATCGGGGGCTTCGTCTCCGCATCTGCGCACCACAAGCACTCGCACTACCTGATCCGGGTGAGCGACCTCGTGGGCCTCTCCGAAGAAGAGCGGGAGCTTGTCGCCCTTGTCGCGCGCTACCACAGGCGCAGCCATCCGAAGCGCACGCACCCCTTCTACGAAGCGCTGCGGCGGGAAGACCGTGACCGTGTGGCCAAGCTTGCGGGGCTTCTTCGTCTCGCCGACGCCCTCGACCGGGAGCATCAAGGCAAGGTTGCGTCGATCGCCGCACACGTCGGCAAGCGCTCTGTGGATCTCGTGCTCGAGGCCACGACGGGGCGCGGTGACCTCGCCCTCGAACGCTGGGCGGTGCAGCGCAAAGGTGCACTCTTTGCCGAGGCGTTTGGTCTCCCGGTGCGGGTCTTGCCATGACGGCGAAGCGGGCTCCCCCGGGCGCAGGTGCTCCGGCCGAGACACCGCTCGAGGTGGAGTGGAAGCTCTTGGCGCCCGCCGACGTGTCGGACGAAGAGGTGGCCGACGTCGTGCGCGATGCGGGGTTAACGCTCTCGCCACCCTCGAAGCGTCACCAGGTCGACCGCTACCTCGACACGCCGACGATTGATCTCGTTCGTCACGACATCAGCCTGCGGCTGCGCGAGTCAAGCGCGGGCTCCTTCCTCACGCTGAAGATGCGGTTGCCAAGCGAGGACGCCGCAGCCGTCGAGGGTGCGTGGACCCGGCTTGAGATCGAGGAGCCGGTGCGACGCGGGGGCCCGCCCCCCGAGCGCGCCTCGCAGCTTCCCGAGCGGCTGCGCAACTACGCGGAGCCCTTCGTCCTCGCCCGCCCGCTCGTGGAGGTGGCCCGGCTTCAGGTCGACCGCACGCTGCGCGAGCTGCGCGGTCCGCTTTCGGGAGTTCACGCCGCGCTCGCCGTCGATCGCGTGCGCGTCAGCGGTCAGGAGCGCGCTGGCGAGTTCACCGAGGTCGAGCTCGAGGCGCTCTCGGGCGACCCGGTCGGCCTGGCACGCCTCGCGAACGATCTTCAGCATCGGCTGGGCCTCGTTCCTTCGGCTTCGGATAAGCTCACGCGCGCCCTGGCGCTCGCCGGCATGGAGCCCCCCGAGCCCGGCTTGGCCGCCCCGGGGCTCGTACCCGAGATGCGCCTGCGCGAAGCCGCCGCACGCATCCTGCGCCTGCACCTGCACGCGCTCGCGCTCGCCGAACCGGTGGCACGCCTCGGCGAGGACCGGGAAGGCGTGCACCACATGCGCGTCGCGACGCGCCGGATGCGCGCGACCTTTCGCCTGTTCGCGGACGCCTTCCCACCGAAAAGACTCGAGCGTGCGCTTTCGTTCATGCGGCGCGTGGGGGCGGAGCTCGGGCGCGTGCGTGACCTCGACGTGATGCTCGAACAGCTCCCCGGGCTCTCCCGAGAGCTGCCGCAGATCGTGGCCGCCGACCTCGACCCGCTGCGCGAGCTTCTGGTCGAGTTCCATGCCCGAGAGCGGCGTCGACTCGTGGCCTGGCTCCGCTCGGCGCCGCGCCTTGCCCAGGCGCAGGCCTTCGAGCGCTTTGCCCTGGGTGTTCCGCTCCGCCTGCGCGGAGCGGCGGCACGCCCGCTGCGCGAGGTCGCGCCGGTGCTCCTGCAAACGGCCGCCCACCGCGTCTTTCGGCGGGGCGACCGGGTGCGCAAGAACTCGCCCCCCGAGCACCTCCACGCCCTGCGCATCGCCACCAAGCGTCTGCGCTACACCGCGGAGGCGCTGGCGGAGCTCTACGGAGATGACCTTGCCAGGTGCCTGAGGCGCATGGTGAAGCTCCAAGACGTGCTCGGCGCGTACAACGACGCCCATGTGGCGCAGGCGCTGCTCTCGGGCTGGGTCGACACTCCGCAGGGTCGACGTCTTCCGCGTCGCACGCTTGTGGCGGTGGGCAGCGTGATCGCAGCCCAGGACGCACGGGCGGACCACGCACGGCGCGCTTTTCGCAAAGCATGGAGGGAGTTCGCGCGCGAGAAGGTGCGGCACGAGTTCGAGGCGTTGGAGCGGCTACGGCTCGAGAGCGCCTAGCCCCGGGGCAGAGCCCAAGGGACGCACATCGCTGGAGCGCGTCGAAACCCGACGAGGGTGCGCGAGAAGGCTCCTCCCGCCTTACCCTTCACCCTGCGAGGAGTTCGCGACCGGCGGCACTCGCCCTGCCTCGTTCGCCCCCCCGCGCCCCACCCGGCGACGCAACACCCCCATCAGCCAGCCGAGGTCAAAACTCCGGCCGCGCGGGATCTGGAAGTATTGGTCGCCGTCGTCCTTCACGAGGAGCTTCACCGTCTGGCCGGCCAAGACCTCCTCGGGTGCTTGGCCTTCCTCGGGCAAATGGTCGAGCTTTGCAAACACGCGCCGGCCATCGATCCGGACAAGCGCGACATGCACGGGGCCGGGCTCGCCACTTGCGGTCACGTAGATCGTGGTGGCGGCCTCGACCACCGCCCGCGCGCCGTGGAGCTTTCGCAACTCGGCGAGATCGGCGTCGCGCTTCACGCTCGTGCCCGCCTCGAATCGGGTGCGAGGCCGGGGCACGTGCGCGTGCGGTCGGCGGTTGTCGGCGGCTTCAATCACCGTCACATAGACGTTATTCCCGGGTCCTCCGATGGAGTGGGAGATCCCGATCCTGGCGCCACGCACCTGTGCCTTGGGGTTTGGGAATCGCTCCGTGATCTGCAGGTAGTTCTCAGCGATCTGGAACAGGCCCGTTCCGCCCACGGGATGGCCGCGGGCTTTCAGGCCGCCGGAGAGATTCGTGGGGAGTCTGCCGCCGACGCCGGTCACAGGGTGCACAAGAGGGTTCGCCGGCCGCGCCTTCGGGCTGCCCACCAGCGCCTCGACGGCGTCGTCGGCGTCGACGAGACCGAGGTCCGCGAGGTTGATGGGAAGCAGGCTGTTGAACGCATCATGCGCCTCGATCACGAGACCCTCGAGCTCCCGGGGCTGCGGGATGCCCGCCCGCCAGTAGGCGAGCTGTGCCGCGCGGCGGGTTGCATCCAGGCTGGAGAGGGAGGCGCGGTCGAGGATCGACGAGGTGTCGGTCGCCGAGCCCAAGCCCGCGATGCGCGCGGCCTGGGGTTTGGAGGTCAGGATCACGGCCGCAGCGCCGTCGCAGATGGGCGAGCAGTCCTTGCGTGTGAGAGGGGTCGCGACCGGCATGTTCTTGCGGTCGTCGAAGTACGCCTCGAGCGGTTCGGGCCTGTCGTGGAACGCGGCAAGCGGGTTCTCGGCGCCGAGCGTGTGCGCACGCAGCATGAGCCGTGCGAGAACCTCGGAGACCTGGGGACCTTTCAGCCTGCGCTCGCGAAAGAAGACCTGCGTGATGAGGGCGATCAGTGCAGGCATCGTGAAACCGAAGCGCCGCTCTTCGGGATCCACGGTTTTCGACATGATCGCGGTGGCCACCTCGGTGGTGACGTTCTTCATGCGCTCGCCGCAGAGCACGAGCACGCTGTCGAACTGGCCCGACGCGATCTTGTAGTAGGCCTCGTGCAGCGCCGCGGCGCCGGTCGACGAGGCGGTCTCGCTGCGGATCGCGGGGATGCCTGTCAGGCGCAGATGATCCACCACCTTGGTGGCGACGTTGGCGCGGTTCTCGAACTCCTCGCTATCCATCACGCCGACTTGCACCGCGTCAAAAGAGCGGATCGGTGAGTCCTCCAGGGCTCGCCGGTACGCCTCGCCAAACAGATCGAAGATGGTGGCGAAAATCCGGCCGGTGAGGTCCACCTTCGTGAGGCCGACGCCCGCGATGTAGACCTCCTTGGCCATGGCTGCCTACGATACGCTAGGCCCTTAAAAGGGGGTACCGATGCGCGCGTTCCGACGCCTTTTCGTGGTACTGCTGATCGTCGTGGCGGTGACGGTCGGGGTGGCGCTTTGGAACGCGCCGTCTGTCAAGCCGGGCAGTGTTCTCCAGCTCGACATCGCTGGCAGCTACGTCGATGAGTCCTCTGTCCCCTTCACGGCCCGTCTGTTCGGCGAGCGCAAAACCCCGCTCGCTGCACTGCTCTCGGAGCTTCGCAAGGCCGAGCATGACGCGCGTCTTGCCGCGGTCGTGCTGCGCGTGCGCAAGCTCGACATCGGTTGGGGGAAGGCGCAGGAGATCCGTGACGCGGTCACAGCGCTGCGGACTGCCGGCCGGCACCCGATCGCGTACCTCGAAGTCGAGGACTATGGCGCGAACCTCGAGTACTTCGTGGCCAGCGCCGCCGAGCAGGTCTACCTCTCGCCCGCTACCCGCACACCCTTTGTCGGCATGGCCGCCGAGTATCTCTTTCTCGGCGGCCTCTGGGAGAAGTTCGGCGTGCAGGTCGAGGTGGAGCGCGTCGGCGAGTACAAGAGTGCCGCGGAAATCTACGCGGCCAAGGAGATGTCGGAACCGCACCGGGTCATGGCGAACGCGCTCTTGGATTCGATCAGTCAGAACTTTGTGCACGCCGTGGCCGAGAGTCGCGGACTCGCCCCGGAGCAGGTGAGCACGACCATCGACGCCGCGCCGGTGATCCCTCGGGAGATGAAAGAACGCAAGCTGATCGACGGCATCGCTTTCCTGGATGAGGTGATCTCGATGCAGGGGGAGCGGCCGCTCGTCAAGGGACAAGAGTACGCCGCGATCAGTCCCGAGAGTGTCGGGATCAAGCCCGAGGCCAACTTCGCTCTGATCTACGGGACCGGTGCTGTGGTGACCGGGGAAGGCGGCTCGAATTCGCGCGGCTCGCCCCAGCTCGCCGCGGAGACCGTCTCACGCGCATTCCATGACGCGGCCGAGGATCCGAGCATCCGCGCCATCATCTTCCGGGTGGATAGCCCAGGCGGCTCGCCCCTCGCTTCGGACATCGTCTGGCGCGCGACCCAGCAGGCGCGCGCCAAGGGCAAGCCGGTCGTTGCGTCCTTCTCCGACGTCGCCGCTTCGGGCGGTTACTACGCGGCCTGCGGAGTGGATGCGATTGTCGCCGAGCCCACCACGCTTACGGGATCGATCGGCGTTTTCGTGCTGCGCCCGATTGTGGGGGGCCTGCTCGACAAGCTTGGAATCGGTGTCGCGTCCCTCACGCGGGGCGCGCATGCGGATTTGTTGCTCTCGACGCAGCCGCTAAAGCCCGATACGCGGGCGCTTGTGCAAACCGAGGTCAGGGCCGTCTATGACCTGTTCGTGAGCCGTGTGGCCGAGGGGCGAAAGCTGAGCGCCGAGCGGGTGGACGAGATCGGACGCGGCAGGGTGTGGACTGGCGTCCAGGCGCGGGAGGTAGGCCTCGTGGACGAGCTCGGGGGTCTGCACACCGCGGTGATGAAAGCCAAGGAGAAGGTGGGCCTGCGTCCCGGGGCGGACGTTATGCTGGTTGCCTTCCCCGCACCCGAGCCCTTGGCCGTGCAGATTCGGGAGGCGCTCCAGGGTGCGGCCGTCCGCGCCGCGGCGTCGGATCCTCTCCTCCCGGAGCTGCCCGCGTCGCTGCGCCGTGTGGTGGGCTGGCTCACGAGCGTTCCGTCCGGAAGCCCGGTCCTCTTGCCGCCCGTCGCGGTCGAGATCCGCTAAGGAGGGCTCCCCATGCATCTCGAGAAACAGTTCGACGTGAAGAGCTCCCGGGCCGACGCGGCCGCGGTGCTGGCCGAAGACACGACGCTGGTGGAGCTCTTCCCTGACCAGGAGACTGAGATCGTCGCCCGAAAGGGCAACCGCAGGACCACCCGTACGCGCTACCGCGCCCTGGGACGCGAAGGCACGGCCACCTTCCACTTCGATGTGGATCACGACGGGAGCGTGCGATTCGAAAAGGTGTGCGACGGTCGTGTGTGGAGGGAGCTCACGGGAAGCGTCACGCTCGAGGCGCGCGGCCAGGCCACCCGGGTCACGATCGAGATGGAGGGCCGGACCAAGATGCTCGTGCCCGAGTTTGCGGTCCGGGGAGAGATGCAAGAGCAGATCGAGCAGATGGCGACCGCCCTGCGCAAGAAACTCGCGGCCGCCGCGAAGGCGGTCAAGGACAAGACGTCGCCGGGTCCCGCAGCCTAGTGGCCGAGGTCGTTGCGGCCGATGGCTTGCGTCTTTACGCGGAAGCACACGGCGCGGGAATCCCGTTGGTCTTCTCCTGCGGCTACTGCACCACCCATGAGAATTTCCGTCCCCAGGTCGAACCCCTGATTCGCGCCGGAGCGCGCGTCATTCTGTGGGACTACAGGGGCCATGGCCGGTCCGAGTCCCCGCCCGAGAGCGCGCCGCTCTCGATGCGTACCGTCGTCTCGGACCTCGCGTGCGTGCTCGACTGGGCGGCGCCCGGGCAGGCGGCGGTCCTGGGGGGCCTCTCGCTCGGCGGCCTCGTGTCGCTTCACTTCGCACTCGCCCACCCGGCCCGGACCCGCGCCCTTGTGCTGATCGACAGCGGCCCCGGCTTCAAGAAGTCCGACGCCCAGGCCCGCTGGACGGCGCAGGTCGAGCGCATCGCCCTGCGGCTCGAGGCCGAGGGGATGCAAGCCTTTGTCGACAGCCGAGGGGCAGCGACAGCGATCGGCCGCAGGCGCGAGCTCCCGGCCGCGCAGGCTGCCGCCCGCGCCATCGCAGCTCAGGACGCACGGGCCGTTGCGCACTTTGGCCGCTGTGTCGCCGGTCCCGCGCCCAGCGTGATCGATGAACTCCCGAGTCTCCCCCAGCCCGCCCTCGTCGTGGTAGGCGAGGAGGACGAGGCCTATCTGCAGGCTGCCGAGGTGATGGCGGCCAAGTTGCCGCGAGCACGCCGGGCGACGATCCCCCGGGCCGGTCACATCGTGAACATCGAGGAGCCCGAGGCCTTCAACGCCGAGGTCGCGAAGTTCCTGGCGGCGTTGCGGGCACCGTGAGGGGTGACCCCGAGGGGCCCGCGGCCGCGCAACCCGGCGACGCCCGAGGGGTTTCCTCCTTGTTGTGTGGGGACGGCGATGGCGGAGGACGGTGACCCCCCGGTCCCTGGACCGGGAGGCGCGGCCGCGGGCCAAGACCCCGATGTCCAGCTCATGCTGGCCTTCCGGGGCGGCGGCCATGAACATCAATTGCAGATCGCCGTATCGGGGCGTCGGCGGGGGCTCGCTCTTGCCGACGCGGCGCGCGACGATGAAGAGTTGCAGCGAGTCGAGCGCCAGCGGTCCGTCGGCGCGGGCCAGAAGCTCCCAGGGCGCGTCGAGCAGGGCGATCTCGTTCGGGCCGACCTTGCGCCCGACCCTGATCTCGAGGATGCGGTCGCCGCCGAGCGCGCCGGCCCACTCGGACGCCCAGCCGAATTCGTCCAGCCAGCCGTACATCTCGCGACCGATCGAAGCGAGCTCGGCCT
>Ga0209039_10002099_pt1 | contig 17398 bp, 18 predicted proteins | sample BogFormECP12_OM1_FD_188238 | JGI IMG/M metagenome (GOLD analysis project Ga0209039, IMG submission 188238) | Bog forest soil microbial communities from Calvert Island, British Columbia, Canada - ECP12_OM1 (SPAdes) (version 2) | ecosystem: Environmental > Aquatic > Freshwater > Wetlands > Bog ... | reverse complement strand
GCAGAATCGGGATACGCTTCGGCTAAAGCCCGCATGTACTTGAGGTTACGTGGCGAGAACCCCAACATATCCGGGAACGCGCGATGCAGGTCCGCGGCGAGACGTTCGATGATCTTGGCTCCCCAGCCCGCCCGATCCTGGCGCTCCAGGATCTCGCGGCCGATCTGCCAGTAGAGAACCACCAGTTCGCTGTTGACGGCAAGGACCGCCCGGAGCTGAGCCGTCTTGATCCGCTGTTTCAGTTCACGCAGAAAACTCTCGTAGCCTTCGGGACGCACGGCGAGGGAGGTTCTCATGGATGGCTTCATCCTATACACCGGCGCCGGAACGGTCAACCGGAACCAGCGTCTTTCCCCTCCCTGCCGATCCTCCGGTAGGGTCGTTTTCGCGCTGCGGGTCTCTTGCTATAGCGGGCGGTCGTGGTTGTTACAGCCCTGGGCCGTCGCCCCGGGACGGTAAAGCGGCCGGCGTGCGCGGGGGGGCGGGTCACTCCTCGGGCGCTTCCTCGGGCGGCTCGAACCCGTCCAACAGATCCGGATTGCGCGCGAACCGCTTCAGCGCCCGCAGAATGTCGCCGGTGCGGAAGCCGGCGCGCAGCAGCCTGCGGTAGGCCGACGCGATGTCTTTGTCCTCCTGGAAGAGGCCGTCGCGCGGCGCCAGCTTGTACTTGCGGCGGATCCACTCTTCGATCAGAGCCATCTCATCCACGTCGCGATACACCTCGCGGACGGTCTTTTCCGCCAGGGCGGGCGCCACCCGCCGCTGGCGCAGATCCCGTTCCACCCGCGCCCCGCCCAGCTTTTCGTTCGCCAGGCGCGCGGTGGCATAACCCTCGGCGTACCGCTGGTCGTTCAGATAACCGTGATCTTTCAGACGTTTCAGGATGCCGTCCACGTCGCCGGACACTTCCGCGCGGCGGGCAAGCTTCTCGCGCAGTTCGCCGGTGGAATGGGCCCGCCCGGAGAGCGCCTTCAGGGCGTAGGCCCATAAACCGGCGGAATCCAGCCGCCGCGGCTTGCGTTCTTGCATATACCGCTTTCCTATGCGGAGTATACTGGAAAATGGCGAAAGCCATCCGCCCCGGCCGAAAGGGGCGTGGCGCCGAAGAGGAGGAAACATGGATTCAAAAGGGCTGTCCAGCTTTTTGCTGGGGCTGGGCGTGGGTATCGGGATCGGCATACTGTTCGCGCCGCAGTCGGGAAAGGAGACCCGCAAACTAATCAAGGACAAGGCCGACGAGGGCAGCGACTATCTGAAGCAGCGGAGCAGCGAACTCAAGCAGTCGGCGTCGGAATGGGTGGACAAGGGCAGGGAAGCCATTAACCGCCAGAAGGATACGCTGGCCGATGCCGTGGAAGCCGGCCGCCAGGCGTATCGTGAGCACACCGCCGCGCCGGAAGCCAAACCCGAGTAAGTCACGCCAACCCAGGGGCACTCTCTCATGACGGAAGAAGTGTTTCGCATTGTAGTAGCGGCAGCCGTTGCGCTGGCGTGTCTGGCCATCCTTGTACAGGCCGTCGTGGCGGTTGCCGTATACCGTGCGATCCGAGGGATCGAAAAAAAGGCCGCGCCGCTGATGGCGCGTGCGCAGCCCGCCATCGACCGCATCAACCCCGTTCTTGATCGCCTGGAAGCCACATTCGAGAAAGCCGGTCCGGTCTTCGAGAAGATCGGAGTGGTGGCCGAAAAGACCGGATCGGTCATTGAGCGGATCGGCCCGATGATGGCACAGGTCGGACCGGTAGTCGAGAAGATGGGCCCGGCGGTGGTGCAGGCCGGCCTGGCTCTGGAGAACGCCAATAAGTTGCTGGTGGAGACCCGCCCGCGGATCGTTCAGATCTCCGACGAGATGGCCGGCATGGCCAAGTCCAGCCGCGAGCAGGTTGACCGGGTCGGCGAGTTCCTCCGGGAGGCCGGCGACCGCGCCCTCACCCGCCTGGAGCAGCTCGACCGCACCGTGGAGAGTACCGTCGGCCAGGTGGAGCAGGTCGGCGAGGTGGTGAAGCGCGCCGTCATGACGCCGGTCCGCGAGGTCAACGGCATCGCGGCCGGGATTTCCGCGGCCGTCTCCACCCTGGTCCACCATCCGCGCCGCCCCCAGGTCGACCAGGCGACCCAGGACGAAGAGCTGTTCATCTAGCTCCGGGGGCCGCTCTCTTGGAAGAGACTCTCGCCGGCGATGGGCTGCGGGGAGTTCTGCATCATCCCGGACACCCCAACGGCAGCGCTCTCGCGCTGACCCATGGCGCGGGGTCGGATTGCCACGCGCCCCTGCTGGCAGGCTTGGCGCGGGCGTTCGCCGAAGCGGGACTCCTGGTGCTGCGCTACGACCTGCCCTTCCGCCAGCAGCGCGCCAAAGGACCGCCAGCGCCCGCGGCGGCCGCAGGCGACCGCGAGGGCGTGGCGCGAGCCGTGGAAACGCTGCGCGCCAGAGTGCCGGGCCGCGTGATCGCCGGTGGCCACTCCTACGGCGGGCGGCAGACGGCCATGGCAGCCGACGCCAATCCGCAAATGGCGGATGCGCTGCTGCTGTTGTCCTATCCCCTGCACCCGCCAAATCACCCGGAAAAGCCGCGCACCGCTTTTTTCCCGGACTGGCGCGCGCCGGCGCTCTTCGTCCACGGCAGCCGCGATCCGTTCGGCACGCTCGACGAGATGCGCGCCGCGCTGAAACTGATCCCCGCGCGCGTGGAGTTGGCGCCGGTGGAGGGCGCGGGACACGATCTGCAGTGCGCCTGCCTCGCGGCCAGTCTCGTGGAACGGCTGCGGACGCTGGTGCTATTCTGAAAACTACGTTCCCCAAGGGGCATACCGATGCGCGACTATCGCTACACGACTCCCCACGGGATCCGGGTCACTCGCACCCTTACCAGGACCAGTTACAGTAAGGGCCTGCGGCACCTTCTGCGCGATCTGGACCGGCACCGTGGCATTTACCTGTCTTCGGGATACGAGTATCCCGGGCGGTACTCGCGCTGGGACATCGCCTCCACGTGCCCGCCGCTCGAAATCGTTTCGCGCGACCGCAGCGTGCAGTTCCGTCCGCTCAACGAGCGCGGCCGCCGCATCGCGGAGTTGCTGCATCCGGTGCTCGAGCACCATCCGGATTGGGAAGAATTCGGTTGGGCGGAGGGCGCGCTCGATGGCCGCCTGAAACCGCTGCCCGCCCTGTTTCCCGAAGAGCAGCGCAGCAAGCAGCCCTCGGCGTTCACCATTCTGCGGGCGCTGATCGGGGAGTTTCGCGGCGAAGAGAACTCCCGCCTGGGGCTGGTGGGCGCCTTCGGCTACGACCTGCTGTTTCAGTTCGAGCCCATCGAAAAGAAGCTGCCGCGCCACGGGCACAAGGACCTGCACCTGTTTCTCTGCGACGACATCTGGTTCATGGACCGCATGAAGGAGCAGGTGGAGCGCTACCGCTACGATTTCGAGAGCGGAGAAGTCTCGACCGCCGGCCTGCCGCGCGACGCGCAACCCGTGCCGCGCCCGCACAAGCGCGCGCCCGGCCCGATCGCGAGCAATCATTCGCCGGAAGAGTACATGGCCAACGTGGAGACCGTGCGCGAGGGCATGCGCCGCGGCGACTATTACGAAGTGGTGCTGCGCCAGACCTTCAGCGCGCCGTACTCCGGCAAAGCCTCCGAACTGTTCGAGCGCGTCCAGAAAGCCAGTCCCAGCCCGTACGAGTTTCTGCTGCAGTTCGGGGAGGAGCAACTGGTGGGCGCGTCGCCGGAGATGTTCGTGCGCGTGGAGGGCCGCCGCATCGAAACCTCGCCGATCTCCGGAACCGCGCAGCGCACCGGCGACCCCATGCGCGACGCCGACAACATCAAGGAACTGCTGAAGTCGGCGAAGGAGGAATCGGAACTGACCATGTGCACGGACGTGGACCGCAACGACAAGTCGCGGGTCTGCGAACCGGGCAGCGTGAAGGTGATCGGCCGGCGGCTGATCGAGTCGTACGCCGGCGTGTTCCACACCACGGATTACGTGCAGGGGACGCTCAAGGAAGGCTTCGATTCGCTCGACGCGTTTCTGACGCACATGTGGAGCGTGACCATGATCGGCGCGCCCAAGAAGGCGGCGGCGGTGGCCATCGAGGCGCTGGAGAAGAGCGCGCGCGGCTGGTATGGCGGCGCGGTGGGAATGATCTCGCTCAATGGCGACATCAACACCGGCATTCTGATTCGCACCACCTATCTGCAGGACGGCGTGGCGTCGTATCCCGTGGGGGCGACGCTGCTATACGATTCCGTGCCGGCGCTGGAGGAGCGCGAAACGCGCTTCAAGGCCACCGCCTTCTTCCGCGCCATGGGCGTGGAGGAACCCAAGGCCGCCGCCGCCGAAGTGCACGCGCCGGGGACCGGACCCGGCAAGGGTGCGCGCCTCTTGCTGGTGGATAACGACGATTGCTTCATCCACACCCTGGCCAACTACGCGCAGCAGACCGGCGCCGAGGTGGTGACATACCGCGCCGGATTCCCGCCGGAACTCATTGAGCAGGTGGCGCCGACGCTGATTCTGATTTCGCCCGGCCCCGGCCGCCCGCGGGATTTCGGCGTCCCCGATCTGGTGCAGACGGCCGTGCGCCTGGGCGTGCCGGTCTTCGGCGTGTGCCTGGGATTGCAGGGCATCGTGGAAGCCTTCGGCGGCGAACTGGGCGTGCTGGACTACCCCATGCACGGCAAACCGTCGAAGGTGCGGCACCGCGGCGTGGGCGTATTCGAGGGCTTGCCCGAGGAGTTCCTGGTGGGCCGCTACCACTCGCTCTACGCGCGACGCGAGACCTTTCCGGCGTGCCTGGAAGTGACCGCCGAAACCGAAGACGGCGTGATCATGGGTGTGCGCCATCGCGAGTTGCCGATCGAGGCCGTGCAGTTCCATCCGGAATCGATCCTGTCGGCCGCCGACGGCCACGGGCTGAAGCTGATGGAGAACGCCGTGCGGATCGGGAGAGCGGTGGGGGCGTGATGAAGCGGGCATGACCGCGAGAGATCTCTCCGGCTTTTGCGCGCGGGTCTTCGCGGCATCTTCCCTGCCACGGAGGACCGTCCTGAAGTACCGGCCGTTCATCTGCCCGTTCGAGGAACTGCTGCCCTATGTTCCCGATGGGGCTTCGGTATTCGACATCGGCTGCGGTTGCGGACTGTTCCTGCTGGCCCTGGCCTTCGCGGGCAAGCGGGTTTCCGGGGTGGGCGTCGACGTGGCTCCGGACGCCATCCGCGCGGCCACGCTGGCGGCGCGAACCCCCGAAATCCCAGCGACGGGTTCCACGCTGAGTTTCCAGGCCGCCAGCGGGTCGGATGCGTGGCCGGCCGGCCAGTTCGACGTGGTGAGCCTGATCGACGTCCTGCATCACGTTCCGGCGGCCGAACAGCGCGCGTTTGTCACGGCGGCCGTTTCACGGGTAAGGCCGGGCGGCGTGTTTATCTATAAGGATATGTGCCGCAGGCCCATCTGGCGGGCTTGGGCGAACCGGCTGCACGATTTGTTGCTGGCTCGCCAATGGATCGAGTATCGAGAGATTGCGGAGGTGCAGGAATGGGCTATCGCTCTGGGGCTCGTGCCGCAAAGCCGGCGGGATTTTGCGCGGCTGTGGTATGGTCACGAACTGTGCGTGTTTTGCAAGGGTGATGGCGGGCGACGGTAGACTTGCTGCTGGAGGCTTTCCGGTGGGCGTTAGGTCCCCTCGACATTCCAGCATCCCTCCACGGCTACCGAATCCCAGACGGTGAACTGCCGCCCGAAAAGTTCCAGACAGCAGGCCAGAAAGGACGCCGCGTGGCGAAACACATTACCAGCGTCGAACTCCCGCGCACGCCCGGACCAACTCATCCCGTCCGGACTCAAACGGAGGAACCGATTGGCAAGGCGGACGTCAGCGTGGGCGAATGAAGAGAGCTCCGCGTAGAACACATCATAGGCCTCTTCGTGATTCACTTCGACAGCCATCCGGCGTATGCTCTTACCGGACCAATTACGAAAAGGAGCTGCCTTGTTCCCCTTCCCGCTGGTTTCAAAGCGGCGTCGGACCTCGTCATGCTTGGCGTTGACCTCTCGCTCCCTGTGAGCCCAGCCGTTTCTCCAAAGCAGATCCATCGCTTGGCCCCAATTGGCGTTCTTGCTGCCCCGGTGTTTGGCGCACGCATCCATCGCGTGCTTGTCCAGGACCCGCTCAAAGAGGATGTATTGGTGGGCGCGGTCACTTGGCTGCTGGCTAATGTAGTGGGCTGTCACATCCGTCTCAAACATCGACCGGGCGATGAGATATCCAACTGTGGCCGGAAACCACTGCTCACCGGCTGATTGCCACAGGCGCAACAGAGAATCAGCGGCGGACAAGTTGTGTACCAGAAAGCAGACCATCAGCGACGTGTATTCTGGGCCTGCTGCGTGGAATGGCGCTCCATCGGCCCTGCGCCCAAGGTCGAGAAGCTGGGACAGCACCCGCCTATGTTGCTCCACATTGAGGTACTTGATCTCCATGACGAGTCCTTCGTCACCGCTGGGATCGGAACTCTCCGGGACCAACGCGTCCCCTGGGCACGCTCGCAGCGCTCCACCGTCTCGGCCGAGAGCGGGATGGCTCTTCTTTGAGTTTACTCCGCTCGTTTCTCCGCCAGCACTAAGTCAGACGGCAGCTCCTCGTCGGAGGTGCCACTGCGCGCGGCGGGAACCGGCGGAGGTAGACTGGATGTGAGGGAGGACGCCCCGATGGCTGCTTTGGTGGAGCGACTGGATGCCCGACTGCGCGAGTGGCAGCCGGAAACGGCGGCTCAGGTGCGGCAATGCATGACAGAGGTCATTGAACTCGCCGACAACGACGTTCTCGATCTCATGCGCCCGCGCGCGACGGAACAGGAAGTTCTCGACCTTCTCGATGAGCCCACAACCAGGTGAAGTTTGGCTGGCCGACTTGGGCCTCGCCGCCAAGACAAGGCCGGTGGTGGTTGTTTCTCGTCAAGATCCTAACCCTCCCCGCGCGCTCGTCTTGTATGTGCCCCTTACGACGCAAAACTGACTCAGCCGTTATGAAGTGCCCCTGCCGCGATTCCCCTTCCTTGACCGGGATTCCGTGGCCAACGTTCAGGGGCTTGCCTCACTACCGGCGGTCCGATTGGAAAGGAAGCTGGGAAGACTCCCCGGAGAGGTGATGACGGAGCTGAAGAGGGCTTTGGCATTCGCGCTCGATTTGGGATCCGCGACCCAGTAGGGTTGGCTTACTCCGTTCCATCCGATCCCTTCTCCGCCAGCACCAACCCCGACGGCAGTTCCTCGCCGAAGATGCGGCCGAGGGCCCGGTCGTCCTCTTCCTCGCCTTCCAGCATGGCCAGCAGGCGCTCGCCGTTCGGTAGCGCCTCCAGCTTGCGTTTCACGGTCTCTCGCGGGGCGGCTGGCAAATCGCGGGTCGGGTCCTCGGTGCGGCGGGCCATGGTCGCCAGGGCGTCGCTGGCTGTGGGCACCTTGATCAGCGCTTCCACCCAGCGTGTGGCGGCGGCGGCAGGAACCACCAGGTTGATGGGGCCGTAGAACAGTTTGCGCGCGCCCAGGCGGGAGAGACACCACAGCTCGCTCTCCTTGAAATCGCCGGCCTTCACGCGTTTGACGAGGGCGTCGCCCAGCTCCGTCTTGGTGCCGATGGGCAGCAGCTCGAAACTCGCCGCGGCGCGCCACATCTCGCGGTGCAGCGAGGGGTTCACCCGCGGCGGTTTCTGGCCGCCGCGCGGCAGCAGGTACGCGGAGAGACGCTGGTAGGCGTCGGCCTGTTGATGGCGGTTCAGACCGCCGGCCACGCGGCCCCAGAAGATCCACCAGTCGATTTCATTCTGCGCCTGGTTGCCGTAGGTCAGGCCGCCGTGCCAGATCTTGCGCGCCTCTTCGATGCGGAAATCGTCTCCGGGATAGCCGAAGCCGGGGCGCAGGCAGAAACCGCACAGGTTGAGCCAGCGCATCTCGTACGCCGGGCTCTTCCTGCGGCCGGCGCCGTTGGCCAGAAACGCGTCGGCCATTTTGCGGATGGCCGCCAGCGGCCACGAATTACGGCCCAGGCCCATGGTCTGTTCGAGCCTGGCCGGGACTTCCTCCGGCGCGACGGGCGCTTTTCCGCCGGCGGAGAACACCGCTTGAATCAATTCCAGCGAGGCCGCCAGCGCCTGCTCGCTGACCACGGCCGCGGCCTTGCGCTCCACCGGTTGCCTGGCGGCCTCCTTGCGCAACTCGAATTGCAGGCGCCAGCGGTTGTCGCTGATCTTCGACTCGCACCACGTCTCCAGCGTCCCGATCTCAGTGAGGCGCGCGCCCAACCTAACGGGGATGAGCCGCTCCTCGGCCTTCTTGCCGAAGCGGATCACGGCGTTCAGCGGCGCGTGGCTGTGCAACTCGGGATCGTCCACGGCGAACTCCACCACGTCGGCCAGTTTGTCGCCCTGCCGCGTGAGCGAGCTGTAGAGACGGAACGACACGGGGCGGTTGGCGACAAGCTGCAGCGCGCCGTTATCGATCTCCACCGCCGCGCCCTCTTCGGCGCCCCGCGGCACCAGGCACACCGCCGGGAACCTGCCTTCGCGCGGTTCACCGAGCCCGACGTAGTAGGTCCGCGGCAAGCCGCCGCGGACCAGGATGCCGCTGCCGGTGGATCGAACGTAGGAGTAGTACGCCGCGCCGCGCGCCACCGCCAGATCCAGCTCGCTGTTCTCCAGGATCTCGGGACGCCGGCCGTACCAGCGGCCCACCACGTCGGCCACGCGCTCGCGCAGAATCTGCGGAATGAAAAATCCGCCGTTGAACAGGATGGCGTCGGGCTGCTGGCCGGTGGGCTCCAGAAACGCGTTCAGGTGGCGAGTGACGGCCGGGTCGGAAACGTATGGCAGCCCGAGTTCGCGGAACAGGCTGCGCTTTTCGTCCTGCGGCGGCTCGTTGCGCTCGGTGAACGGCAGGAAGCCCTCGAGCGCCAGTTCCAGCGCCTCTTCGCGCAGAATGGCGCTCTTGAGCGAACGGCCGATGAGCGCGGACCCTGAGCCGGCGATGGCGATGTCGGCTTGCTTCAGCTCGGGATCGTTGAGCAGCCGTTCCTTGGCCGCCGAGCATTGGCGGCGCAGACCGCTCCGCTGTCGAATCGAGAGCTGCGTGTTGAGCTTGGTTTCCACCAGCCAGGCGAGCGTGAGATCCAGGTTATCGCCGCCCAACAGAAGGTGCTTGCCGACGGCGGTGCGCGTGAAGTTGACCAGGTCCCCCGCGCGCGAGATGCGGATGAGGCTGAAATCGCTGGTGCCGCCGCCCACGTCGCAGACCAGCACCACCTGGCCGTCGAACAGCCGTTTGCGCGATTCCGCCAGGTGGCTGGCGATCCACGAGTAGAACGCCGCGGCCGGTTCCTCCAGCAGCGTGAGCTTGTCGAGCCCAGCCTCGCGCGCGGCCATCACGGTCAGCTCGCGGGCCTCTTCGTCGAACGACGCGGGAACGGTGAGAACCAGGTCCTGTGCGGCCAGTGGCGCGCCGGGATGGGCCTTGTCCCATTCGTCACGGAACTTGGCGAGGAAGCGCGAGGAGACTTCGACGGGCGAGAGCACGCGGCCGGTCTCCGGCGAGTCCCACGGCAGGATCTTGGCGGTGCGGTCAACGTCCGGGTTCGAGAGCCACGATTTCGCCGAGTGCACCAGGCGGGTGGGAACGATGGCGCCCTGGTCGCGCGCGTACGCTCCCACCGGCTGGCCCTCTTCCAGAAACAGGAACGAAGGCAGCGTGCGGCGCGGCTCGATGCGGCCGGCCGCCACCAGTTGCGGCGTCTCGAAGATCCCTACCGGCGGAAAGTCCCGTTCCTGGGCTTCGGCCGCGTCGATGTAGGCCAGCGCGGAGTTGGTGGTGCCGAGGTCGATGCCGATGTTCATGCGGGCTTACTCGATTTCGATTTCCGCCGGCGCGACAATCGCGGCATCCTTCCCGGCGGCGGGCGCCGGCAGATTGACATTGGCGGCGCGCCAGCCCTTGTGGCGGAGCGTGCCGCCCTCCGGCAGCTTGGCCGGAACGTTGCCCACGAATCGCACTACCGACGGATTCTTGGACGGCGCCCTGGCGAAGGTGCCTTCCACGCCGTCGATCACCGGCTCCAGTGTGACCACGCGCGCCAGGGCATCGCGCGATTGAGTGTGGATGTCGCGCACCGCCCCGCCAATCCGTTCGTCGGAGTACGAGGCGATGTCTTCCATCAGGAAATCGATCAGCCGGCCTTCGCGCTGCAGGATGCCGAGGATCTGCACGGCGCCGTCGGATGCGAGAGTGGAGGCCGGGGACGGCGGCGCGGCCGCGGCCGTCTTGGGCGAAGGCGCGGGTTTCGACGGCGTGTCGCGGCGCGGCAGACGCAGAGCGGCGATCACGCCGGGCGGCAGATCGCCTCGAAATAAAATGCGGAAAAAACAGCGGAAAGCGAGAACGATACGATTCAACTTTCGAGCTCCAGGATTCCAGGATAACCTGTGAGCGGGCGATGCCACACGTCCGAGATTCCGGGCGGCTAGATGGTCATCGCGCCGAACCCGCCGTCAACCCGCACGATGCTGCCGGTGACAAACGAGGAGGCCTTGTCGGAAGCCAGGTAGATCACCGCGCCGACCAGCTCGGAAGGTGAGCCGTAACGGCGCATGGGCGTGTGGTTCATGATGGAATTCACGCGCTCTTCGGTGAGGATCTTGCGGTTCTGCTCGGCGGGAAAGAAACCGGGCTGAATGGCGTTCACCCGCACGCGATGCGGCGCGAACTCGCGTCCCAGAAACTTGGTGATCTGATTGACGCCGCCCTTCGCCACCGAGTAGGTGAACACCTTGGACAGCGGAGGGTCTGAAGAAGCCGACGAAATGTTGACGATGGATCCGCCTTTGCCGGCCTCGACCATGGCCTTGCCGAACACCTGGCAGGCCAGGAAGACGCTGCGCAGATCGACGTCGAGGATGCGATCCCATTCGGCTTCCTCGATTTCAAGAAACGGGGTGGCCGAATTGATGCCCGCCGCGTTCAACAGAATATCCACGCCGCCGAATTCGGCCAAGGTGGCGTCGAGCGTGCGCTGGATGTCCGCCTTGCTGGTGACATCGGCCTTGCACGCCAGGCTCTTGCGCCCCAGGTCGCGGACCGCCTGCGCCTGCCGCTTGGCGGCGTCCTCGTTCAGATCGGCGATGACGATATTCGCGCCCGCTCCCGCAAGGCCCATGGACATCTCGCCCGCGAGCACGCCGCCTCCGCCCACCACCACCGCGGTCTTCCCCGCCAGCGAGAACAGGTCTTCAATCAACGTATGGGCTTCGGCATTGCTCATGATTCAGGTCTCCGACCACGAATGTAACAGCCTGAGCTGGAAAAGGTCAACAAAACCGGGTCTGAAAGCCGTGCTGCCTGCGCTAGACAATCACCGATTGCCGGAGGCGTTCCAGTTGGCGGCGCGCGATGTCGGCCCACGGGCCGGAACCGTCGAGCTTCAGGTAGCTCTTCCAGTGATACACCGCCTTGAGGCTTTCGCCGTTTCGCTCGCACAACAGCGCCACGTTGAAATGCGCGTCGGCATAGTTGGGATTGAGGGCCAACGCGCGGCGATAGTGTTCGAGGGCCTCATCCAGGCGGCCCTGTTCGTCGCACAGGTTCCCCAGGTTGAACTCCGCCAACGGATAGCCGGGATCGGCGGCAATCGCCTCCCCGTAACGCTTCTCGGCTTCCGGAAACCGGCGCAAGCGATAATAAATGGTGCCGAGATTCACCAGCACGCCTGCGGCTTCGGGATTCAATTCCAGCGCCTTCTCATAAGCCTCGATGGCCTGCTCGGCGGGAGCGCCGGTCTCTTCCAGCGCCAGTCCCCGCTGGAACCAGGCCTCGGCCTCGCGCAGCAGGGTGGGCGAGGGCTTGCGTTCCGGAAAGCTGGTCACGCCGCCCAGTTCGGAAGCGTCGAAATCGAACAGGATCTGGCCGGTGAGGGCTTCCATCCTCTGGCCGGCCACCTGAACCGCGATCTTGCGCCCGTTGGAGACAATGCGCAACTCGGCCAGCGGCTGTTTGACGCCTTCCAGTTTCTGGCGCAGGCTGGCCATGGCGCGCCCGATCTGCCGCGGCGGGATGCGGCTCTCGCGCAGTTTGACAAGCGCCTGGATGGCGATCAGGTCGGAAAACGAGTAGGTTGCGGCGGCCGGAATCAGTCCTTCCCGCTCCCAACTTCGAAGCTGCCGCTCGGCGACGCCGAACTGCCGGCGGACGTCCGCGCGCGAATACTCCAGCTTCGGGGCCACGCGAACATTTTACCAGGACCGGCCGTCCCAGTTTAACTTCATACGAAAAAGTACTTGAAACTAGTTCAACTGTGCAGTATGCTGGATGCATGGCGGCCCAAGGTTCCGAACCCGTAGGACTTCACGCTCACGCCATGGAGAACCTGCGGTATATCCGCGGCGCGATGGAGCGCGCCGGCCTGTTTACCGCGGTCCCGGGATTGGGCGGCGTGCTGATGGGCTCCACTGCGCTGGTTGCGGCCTGGATAGCCGGGCCTCCGCGCGCCGAGGCGCGCTGGCTGGGGGTGTGGGCGGTGGAAGCCGCCGTGGCGTTGCTGGTCGGGCTGGCCGCCGCGTGGGAGAAATCGCGGCGCACGCGGATGGCGCTGGTTTCCGGTCCGGGCCGCAAGTTCCTCGCGGGATTCGTGCCGGCCATGGCGGCGGGCGTCCTGCTGACCGCGGCCCTTTGGCATGCCGGAGCGGTGGGTTTCCTGCCGGGTGCGTGGCTGCTGCTCTACGGCGCGGCTGCGGTCTCGGGCGGCGCATACTCGGTCCGCGTGGTGCCGCTCATGGGCGCCTGCTTCATGGCTATGGGCGCGGTGGCGCTGTGGATGCCCGCCGGTTCCGGCAACCTGTTTCTGGCGGCCGGATTTGGCGGCTTGCACATCCTCTTTGGCACGGTGATTGCGATCAAGTATGGTGGATGAACGGCATGCCCGGTAAACAGAGCACAGCACGGCGCGAGCGCGAACGGCGCGTCCCGGCTCTTGCCAACGGCCCAGTTGCGTCCGTTGCCGACCCCACCAAGCTCGACCGGTTGGTCCACGAGCGGTTGCGGCTGGGAATCCTGGGGGCCCTTTCGGTCAACGAAACTCTGACCTTCAACGAGTTGAAGAAGCTGCTCGACACCAGCGACGGCAACCTGAGCGTGCACGCCAGAAAACTCGAAGAGGCCGGGTATCTGTCGGTTGCGAAATCGTTCGAAGGGCGCATGCCGAAAACGGAGTACAAGCTGACGGCTTCGGGAAAGCGCGCCCTGGAGCGCTATCTCGATCACATGGAAGCCCTGGTGCATGCCATGCGGGAGAGGTGAGGTTTTTTTATGTCCTGTTACTTTACGATGAAAAGTACTCTACATACCGGGATCATCATGGATGGAAACGGGCGCTGGGCGCTGGCGCGCGGGCTTCCCCGCGTGGCCGGCCACACGGCCGGAGTGGAAGCCGTCCGCCGGGTGGTGGAAGCCGCGCCCGGCTCCGGCGTTGGGGTCTTGACGCTGTTTGCCTTCTCGTCGGACAATTGGCGCCGGCCGGCGCCGGAGGTCGAGGCGCTCATGCGCCTCATGGGAATGTATCTGGAGCGCGAGACACGCCGCTCGGTGGCAGAAGGCGTCCGGCTGGAGGTCATCGGCCGCCGCGACCGGCTGGACCCACGCCTTCTCGACGCCATCGGCCGGTCCGAAGCCGCGACCGCGTCGGGGCGCCGGCTGCGGCTGCGGATTGCCGTCGACTATTCCGCGCGCGACGCCATTCTGGCGGCCGCCGGCAAGGCCGCCGGGCCGTCCCGCGAAGCCATGGACGGCGCGCTGGGCCCGCCCGTGGACCTGCTCATCCGCACTGGCGGCGAGCAGCGATTGAGCGACTTCCTGCTATGGGAGTGCGCCTACGCCGAACTGGTATTTTCGCGCCGGATGTGGCCCGATTTCGATGGTGGCGATCTGCAGTCCGCAGTCGGCGAGTTCCGCTCGCGCCAGCGCCGTTTCGGCGGCTTGCCCGAACCTCCGCCCCACCGCGCAGAGACCTGGCTGGAGTGAGGCGGCTGGGGGAGCAGGGCCGCACAATTTGATTGGCCCCTAGGCTCGCCCGGACATTGCAACTGGCGGCCGTCCTGTTGGAACTGCCTCGCGATTCGCCACAGGCACGCCCCCCTGTCTTCTCAAGATCGGTCGAACGCCGGGGATCACCACCGGGAATGGCAGGAACTCGTTAAGAGACGCTCCCCGAATCTCACCCGCGCTCCTCCTGCCCGAACGACCAAGTCCATCCGGCTGGCCAGGTCTTCTCTGGCCCGCTAAGCGAAGCCCCCGCCCGAATGCGCCGGATTTGACACTGGCTGCAAGTGTCTGATTAAATGGGAATACACCACTGCTCCTCAGTAGCTCAATGGTAGAGCATTCGGCTGTTAACCGAAGGGTTCCTGGTTCGAGTCCAGGCTGAGGAGCCAATTTAAGCCCTTTCCTTTCAACGTATCCCCTACAGAACACGCCAGTTGCCGCGCCGCGCCCGAACTGCGGCTGAAATCGGGGATTACCCATCCTTACCCAAATTTACCCGTCCATGGACGGCGGGGTCCCCCCAGAATCCCCCCAGTGCGGCATTTCCGCGCCGTGTTCCGCCTCTGGATCGTTGTCGTGCCGGAAGGGCGTCCGTGTTGTCCTGCCAGTCGGCCGCCAGCGGCGCGACAGGGGCGCGCGTGTGGCCAACGGCGGCCAACCTCGGGCCACTGGGCAGGTCTTCTTGTCGGGCTGATTTCCGTTTGGGGCGTTGCACGTGGCACCCGCGTGGCACCCGATGGCCGGCGCTGGCGCAGAAGGCTGTCTTGCCCTGTTAGGCGGCCCGGCACTCGCCGTGCACACCCGTTCAGTTGTCATCTGCACGGGCACCCGTGCAGATAACTACTGACACAGCGTAAAGCAAGACGGCCGGGCAGGAACGGGCCGAACGGCGCCATGGGCATCGCAAGCGCTCCCTGATTCGCCGCGGCCTGGCGCAGCCGCTTCTTCCAGGCGAAGAACCGCGGCGCGCACAGACCGAACTCGCGGCAGAATGCCGCCACGCTCTGGCCGCTCCAGGCCCGTTCCGATATCAGCCCTCTCCACTTCGCCCACGCCTCATGCACGCGCTTCAGCGCATAACAACAGCGAGGCATCGCGCGGGGAATCTCAAGATGGGGTTCGCGCAGCGTTCACTGAGATCTTCCGGCAAAGGCCAACGGAGCTGGGCGGCCTCAGCCAGTTTCAAATATCGGTGAACGGTGGATTGGACGATCGAGCAACTGCGGGCAATCTGGTGCTGCGCCAGTCCTAATGCCGACAGTCGCAGGATCTCGCGGATCTTGCGCATGGACAATGCCTCTTCCGGCAAAGCTGATTCTCCTTGTTACAAACAGAATCAGATTGCCTTGTTGGATGTCCAGCGCCGCCCGGTCCGGCGTTCCGAGCCGATGTCGATCAGCCGTTTTGAGCCGATGAAACTCGGTCATTCCGACCTGATGTCGATCATGCATTCCGAACTCATGTCGATCACTGGTTCCGAGGTCGAGCCGGTTTTTGATCGACATCAGCTCGGAACGGGCAATCGCGACCGGCTCGGAACGACGATTTTCATCGCCTCGGAATGATAATTTTCATGGCTCGGAATCCGCAACCCGTGCCTTGAACTGCGGACTGTGCTGTTTTCTCGTCGTCGTCATCGACCTCTCCTTGTCAACGACTCCGTCGAAATATTAGCTTATTGCCTGGTCTGAAATCCTGGGACCACTATAGGTTGCAACCTGTTGCAGGTGGCGGATTGCGCCACTCCGGCGCGCGAACCTGTTGCAAACGGTATACAAACGGTTTCAGGCTGTTACAAACCGCCCGTTTCGGCCAGGACGGGCCGCGACAGCGGCTTGGCGGCGGCCTGCGCGGCGATCATGGCGGCGCGGTGCGACAGCAACGAGCCGGATTCCCCATCGAGGGGGCTTGGTCAGATGCCCGGAGCCCGCGCATCGATCTAATCCGGCTTGAAGCGCTCGTAATATCCGCCCTCCATATTGTCAAATGCGAAGTACCGAATAATCTTGCCTTCGAAAGAAACGGCAACCGCCTTGCTGAGATCAAAGTCCTTTGGGATGTTCGCTGGCGACAGCACCCTGTTCTGGAAAACGACCACAAATTCCCTTTTCTCGGCAGCCTGACCCGTCCAGGTTCGTCCATCCTTCAAGACCAGTTCGTTCTTGTCCGATGTGACCACTATAAAGAGATCGGCACTAATGTTACCCACGCCTCCCTTTGAGGACAGTCGCAGCGTGGCGAAATCGTAGACCTCCCTTTTGAATGGACGGCGGTGCGTCTCCTGACCAAATCCTAGGACAGTAAGCAGCGAAGCGGTCACGACAGTATGGATTACGATCCTCATAGTGGTGTCTCTCCTAAGGTTCATGGTTTCGGGAAGGCGCTTGTGGGCACGACGTAGCCGCGACCATACTGCGCAGTCAGTTCGTTGCTTAGCGTATAAGGGTTCGGTATGTTCTCTGGTCCCCAATCCAGCTGGTGGAGCCACTTATCGTAAGCCCGAGCCGGGCCAACTCCATCGGGAATGTTGATCCCGATTCCAAAAGCTATCTTCCGCGAAGAAGACGTGCAGTTTACCCGCGGAGTAAAGTTGGGCACATGCTGCCTAAAATCCGCTATCTCTGCCCTTCCATTGCTAAGTTGCTGCTCCGTGATGTAAGACTCCCAGGTGCTTGCCACGGGCTCTTTGAGAGGCCAATGAGCAGTTCCGGGCAGCATTCCCCTGAAAAACCTATCCTGGTTGAAGAGGATTGTTGGGCCGGGGCCAAAGCTCAGCAGGGAAACGACGTTCCCCTTTTTGTCCTTGAAATATACAAACGTATGCCCTGGGTCGCTCTCAACATTAAGCACGCCGTTCTCTATCGCCGACGCTTTGGGCACCTCTATCCCGATTCCAATCTTCGGGCGATCATTACCCGGCGTGCCCGGCCCGCTGCCACCTCCGCCGCCCGGCTTCCGGGGATCGGCAAACATCGCCGCGCACCCCGCCACCCTCCCAATCATGGTCCTCGGGTCCGCCACCACCGATTTCGTCACGCCCCAGAGGCACTTGATATCTTCCCTCATCCCCACGAACACCCCGACCCGCGGCATAAACGCCGCCAGCATCATGCCGAACTCAAGGACATCCTGCGTCCCCGTCGGATCGTGCCCATTCACCGGGTCCGCCCCCGCGTACGCATACGGGTGCTGCCCCTGGTCCGCCAGCGGGTCCACGCTCAGAAACCGCCCCGCCGCCGGATCGTAGTATCTCGCCCTCAAATAGTACAGCCCCGTCTCCGCGTCGAACGCCTCCCCCTGATACCGGTACACGTTCGCCGTC
>Ga0209039_10002098_pt1 | contig 17400 bp, 15 predicted proteins | sample BogFormECP12_OM1_FD_188238 | JGI IMG/M metagenome (GOLD analysis project Ga0209039, IMG submission 188238) | Bog forest soil microbial communities from Calvert Island, British Columbia, Canada - ECP12_OM1 (SPAdes) (version 2) | ecosystem: Environmental > Aquatic > Freshwater > Wetlands > Bog ... | reverse complement strand
AAGCTGCGAACCGTTGCTGAATTCCGGCTGTGTCATACATCGGTCCCAGAATACATCAAGTCGACCTAAATGGAAACGTTATTTCATGACGGGCCCTAACCTGTCAAACATCTGAGGCTAAATCAGTGTGTGCGACGTTCCTGCTCTTCCAGGTTTGAAAGACTGGCGCGGGCTGGGGCGTAGTTGGGTGCTACGGTGAGGACTTTCTCTAGTTCCGCGCGCGCCTCGGCGAGGTGACCGGTGAGCCCGAAGGCGCTTCCCAAATTCGTGCGGTACTCAGGGTCATCCGGGGTCAGCTCGACGGCACGCTGGAAGTGGGCGATACCTTCCGAACAGCGTCCCATCTCGCAGTACACGGCTCCCAGGTTGTTATGAAGGGAGGCGTTGAAACTGTCGGATGCAGGATGCGCTCGAAGCGCGCGCTGGAAATAGTCCACCGCTTGTTCATACTGATGTTCGTCCTGCCAGGCTATGATGCCCAAACCGTTTAGGGTATTCTCGTCATTCGCGTTTGCCTGAAGTGCGTTGTGCAGGACTTTCTCCGCTTCCCTCCACCGGCCAACTTGCAACAATACACCTCCGCGAGCTGACTGGACGCCATTGTCGTTGGGGTCTGCAGCCTGCGCTTTGTCGAGTGCGTCCAAGGCTTGGTCGAACTGACCTCGTTCACTGTAAATGAGGGCGAGCCCGACGTAGGCAGAATCGATTTGGTCCCATTCGGGAGGATCTCGGTCCTGGGCGAGGGCGACCGCGCGCAGGTAATGATGCTCGGCTCCCCTTACGTCGGCTCTCTCGGAGCGAAGCAACTGGGCAACCCCGTTCTCCATGTCAGGTGAGTTCGGCGAGGCTTCCAGGGTTCTGGAGAAGAAGGTGAAATCGTCTCTCCAGTCCGTGGTGCGCCTGACAGTCTGGGCCAGGTAGAGAAACGCAAGCAGCGTGAGAGCGCAGCCCCCCGCCCAGGCTCTGTGGCCGACCGGAAGCATAGCTATCCCCTTGCTGGCCAGCCAAACGATGAGTAAACAGAAGCCCACCGAAGGAATGTAGAGGTAGCGCTCCGCGAATACGTTTCTTCCTACGGCGCGCAGGTTGAGCACCGGAACTAGCGTCAGAAAGGCCCAACTCGCGGCGAAAACCGCCAGCGGGGCCCGCCGCCAACCGTACCCGACCCCGGCGGCCGCCAGCACGAGGAAGAGGATCGCCCCCAGAGCGCGCGGCTCTGCCAACGATCGGACGGGGTCAAACATGTGGTACGCGTTCAGGTGCACAGGGAGCAGCAGCTTGCACCAGTATTTGGCCGTAAGGTGGATGATCGTCAGGACGTAGTCACTTGGCGAGAGCACCCACTTACGTTGGGAAACGTAAAGGAATCCCAGCGCGTGGTAGCGAAGCGGAAGGTACGCAGCGACCACAGTCCAATAGGGCAGTGTGATAAAGAGTGCTTTTCGGAGGCGAGCAAAGGCTGAAGGCGTGCCGGCAGCGCAAAGAATAAGGTACGAGGCAATGGCCAGCGGCAGAGTCAGGGCCATTTCCTTCCACAGCAGCGCCAAGGCGAAGCAGCCGCACGAGGAAACCCACAGCGCGCCTGTGCGGAACCGCTCGCCACGTTGTTCGGCGGGCCCTCCGGCCGAGGCCCTACTCGCGAGAAGAAACAGATAAAATGCGAGCAGAAAAAAGACACCGCACCCGAGTTCCGTTGAGGCTGATATCCAGTCTACCGCCTCCGTATGGATAGGATGCACGGCGAACAAGGCGGCAGCCGCGAGAGCCAAAGCTAGGCGACGTGTGATCTGGTACAGAACGGCGTAGGCCAGGATCGTTGCCAAAAGGTGGAGAATCAGATTGACACCATGAAACGCGCGAGCGTTGAAGCCAAACAATTGCGCGGTCAGCCGATACGTCAGCATCTGCAACGGCCGGTAGTAGTTGTTGCGGGATCGCTCACCGGGGTGGGTGAAAGCCCAGACGTCGGAGGTAAAGAAGTGTGACCAACCCGCCCCCCCGATATCGGGGTTTCGGAGAACCTGCTGGGTGTCGTCCCACACAAAGTCGTTCTGGAGAGTATTCACATAGGCTGACACCGCCAGAACGGCCAAAAACACGACAACCGCGAAATGGCGCGCCGTTCTTGCCGTGAATAGGGGCGGACGCTTGTCGTCCGCTAAGCGGGACGGACCCGTGGATGGGATTCGGTTTCCATGCGGCGTCCTCGATGAGCCACCTTGACGGATCCCTTGGGACAGCGACCAAACCTCGACTGCCTCCCTCAGCGGCGCCTGTGGGGTGCATGCTGGTGAGCGCACCGCGCCCGGTGGATTCCCTCCCCGCGCGTGGAGTCCCATCACTGGGTAGGTATGCCCTCTGAGGACGTCGCAGCCCTCGTCACGGCTGCCTGCTCCGACGAGGAGAGTTGTCCGACCCAAACCCTTAGAACCTTGCCCCGCGAGTCGAAACGAGCAGCACCGTCGAGGTGCCAGCAACCCCGAGCGCCCGGAGATCCACTCGTTCCAGCGTGTCTACCGTGCGGAGCCGGCCCGCCAGCGACCGGCGGATCTCAGGTGCAGATTCTGGGAAGGCTGCCAACACATGCGCCTTGATGCCTCCCGAGATCTCGAGCGCGGACAGTCGTCCGTAGAACTCCATGCTGTCTTCACAGTATCGACAGCCCACGTGCAGGGCGAGTACGAGGGTCCTCTTATTAGCCTCCCACTTGTAGCCCGGCGGACTAGGCAGCACGCCGCCGCGAGAGACTGTAGCCATGGGCGACTCATGCCACATGGCTGGAGGATAACGCATCATGAATAAGCTGCCAGCGGCCAGCGAAACTGCAAACGCGACGGTCGCCGTGACCGCTCGAACCTTGGTAGACCGTCTCACAGGCCCTCCGCCCCCTCTCGGCAAGCGGAGCGCCTTGGGTTGGTTATTTGCTAGAACAGGCACGCGCAGGGGCCCCCGTTGCCCACGAGCATGCAAGAGCCACCAACGCAAGCCCTGTCGATGCAGGTCCCGAGGTAATATTGACACTGAACCATCGGCTCTGGAGGCTGCGAAGCCTGGACGCCGCTAACAATGAACGCCGAGACGAGCGAGACGAATAACACGGCCTGGAACATTCGTTTGAACATCTTCAACCTCCTTGTGCAGGGCGAGGTCACTTGCATGTTTGGGGCGGGCGGTTGACTGACGTGGGCCCGCATGGGTTCGCTGCCGCACCGAGCGCATCGGTCGCAGGAAGAGGGCCCACCCTGGCCGTGGCAAAGTACGCGAAGACCTCGCTCCAGCGCGTACCGTCCAACAGCCCCGTCCAAACCTTCTCTACAGTACCATCGTTGCGAACGACGACCGTGTTGGGAACCGCCTTCAGTGCAAGTTGGACATAGGTTCGGTATGGCGGGTCAGCCACGGCCGCTGATAGCGGTATGTGCTCCTTGAGACAGTATTCACGAGTGATGTGAACGGTGTCCCCGACTCACCCACAGCACGCTCCAGCCCCGTTGCTCCACCCGACGCGCCAAGTCCGCCCAGCCCGACTGGTTCGCCCGGCAGGCAGGGCAGCCCGGGGAAAAGGTGATGAGAAGCAACCCAGCCCCGGCCGTCGGCGAGGGCAAGGTTCGCAACTGGCCGTCCAAGCTCAGGCCGGCTAGGTTGCGCAAGCGTGTTCCTACACCGATTACCGTTCCGGCAGTGAGTTGTATGTCGCGCAACTGCCTGTTCTGCCTGAGAAGGATGAAGTTCTGGATGAGCACCGCCACGGCAGCACACCCCAGTAGAACCTGGAACGCCGTGCGCAGCACGAAGCGGGCTTTAAACCCGTTCATAGCACACCCCAAGACAAGGGACAACTTGCCGGGATTAAACCATGAACTTGAGGCGCTTGTCAAGTAAAAAGAACAGATAGGCCGCATCTTATTCTTCATCTTGCTTGTATGCCAGGTTTGACATATCATCGTGATGATGCTTGAAGCCGATAAGCCGTTGGCATGGCTTCATGGCGAAGTGAAAACGCCGCCCTTCTCTGCCCAGGCGCGGCTCGAAGCCGGCTGGCTGCTCAGGCGGCTGCAGCGCGGAGAAAGGCTCGGCCTGCCTCACTCGCGCCCGATGTCTGGGATTGGCCCGCGCTGTCACGAACTGCGCATTCGCGACGCCGATGTGACGTGGCGCATCATCTACCGCGTGGATCGGGACGCGGTGATTATTGCGGAGGTGTTCGCCAAGAAGACCCCGACGACGCCGAAAGAGGTGATCGCATCATGCCGACGCCGGCTGAGCGCCTACGACGAACTGGCAGGCCGCCAACGAGGACTCGCTCTATGAAAAAGACCAAGCGCGCAAAACTCGAAGCCCGTGGGTGGCGACTCGGTACGGCAGCTGACTTTTTGGAGTTGACCCCGGAGGAGGCGGCCTTCATAGACACCAAGCTGGCGCTGAGCCGGAGCCTGCGCGATCGCCGGATTGCCCAAGGCCTGTCGCAGTGGGCCTTGGCCAAGCGCCTGAATTCCAGTCAGTCCCGCGTGGCCAAGATGGAAGCTGCTGATCCCTCCGTATCGATCGACTTGTTGCTCCGTGGCCTTTTTGCCCTCGGCGCTACGCCGAAAGACGTTGCCACCTCCATCCGCAAGAGTCGTTCCGAGGCGGCCTGACCGGAAGATTGAGTCATTGAGCCATCGGGTCATTGGGCGATTGAAGAAGAAGCCGGCTTTTCCTTTCCAGGTTCTCGCAGCTTTCGGGCAGGGAACTCCGCTCGATCAACGACGAGCCATTTTCCTTTCTTGACAAATGTGATAGCTCACCCTATAATTACTTCGTCGGTTAAGCTAGCTGAGTTGCCGACTCAGGTGTACCTAGAAATTGTGCGGCGTGAAGAAGGCTGAGGTGAAGGTCGCGGTGACAGGCGGCGGAGCCGAACGGTCACCAAGCCGGAACTGGACAGGGCATCGGCACCAGCTCCGAGCCGCAGCCAGCGCCTGCAAAAGGGCCAGGAGGCCAAGACGAAGCGAAGCGGGCCATTAGGGTTAACAAATTTGTATTTAATGGTATACGCTTACAACGAGAAACACGCGACGGTGAGGGAAAACAAAGCCAAGACAAAGCCATTGAATTAAGTTATTTTAAGTCAGTAAGATAGGCCAAAAATGGGAAAAACAGAGCCACGGGAGGTAAAGGCAGCTTTATCAGAGGCTTACGGAGCTTTCAGTCCCGATTTACGGGAAGTTGCTGCCGATGGCAGGACGCTCTCTATTGCCGATTTGGGGTCACCCACCTTGGACGCCGGCAGCATCGGCGAGAAGACTCGACGCGCTTTCACACGGAAGTCGGAATGTCATTTGTTTTCAGTAAGTAGGGGACCGTTGCTTGTCATCCGATTGCTGAATTGTGGTTCAGGAAGCGGCAACGCTCGAAGCTCGAAATGGCGAACTCCATGAGCCCGGTCTTCAATCTCGACCCTTTCTCGCGCGACGCCCTCGAGTTCGCGGGCGTGGTCGAGCTGGTGCGCGGGTTTCTCTCCGGCCAGATCAGCCAGCCTCTCGTTGACACGCTGGCGCCAGGGACTGACCTCGGTCTGATTCGTCGTGACTTGGCGCGGGCGGGTGAGGCGCGCGACGCTTTGCGTGAAGGCGAGCGGCCCGGCCTGGCGTGGCTCAAGGATCCACGTCCCATTTTCCAGAAGCTGGGCATCGAGGGCATGGTGTGCACGGCGTTCGAGATCCTGGCGCTGGTGGACGTGGCGCGCGCCGCTCGCGACGTCCGCAACCTCTTCGCCAAGACTCCTTACACCCGTCTCGATCTGCTGGCGGGCGGAGTGGCCGACTTCCGCGACCTGGTGGCGCAGCTTGCGGGGAAGATTCTACCCGACGGTTCGATGGACTCCTCGGCGAGCCCAGAGTTGGCGCGAATTCGCCGCCAGAGCGAGCGCCTGCGGCAGGAGACGGAGGCCACGCTGGAGAGGCTCCTGCGCCGCCTGGGCCACGATCAGGTGCTACAGGACGCCGTGGTGACGATTCGCAACGACCGCTTCGTGCTGCCCGTACGCGCCGAGGAGAAGCGGCGCGTGGACGGAATCGTTCACGGGGCAAGTTCCTCCGGCGCCACGCTCTTTATCGAGCCCATGGAAACCGTGCCGCTCAACAACGAGCTGGTGGAAATGCAGGACCGCGAGTTCGCCGAGATTCAGCGCATCCTGGCGGAGTTCACGGAGAAGCTGCGGGCTCGCCGCGACGATTTGGAACACGCGACGGAGATTCTGAGCGAGCTGGACCTCGCATTCGCCAAGGCTGAGTTCGCGCGGCAGTACGAGTGTTGCTTGCCTGAGTTCATCGAGCCGGTGTCTGGTTCGCCGCAACAAGAGAGACAAGAAGACGAGAGATTCACCACAGAGGGCACGGCGCCGTCCTTGGCCGCAACCGAAGAAGATCTTAACGCAGAGGCCGCAGAGGCGCAGAGAGTACCCTTCTCCCAAAATCCCGTGGGCACGGTGGCGGATGCCCTTTCCTTCGACCGCCGAAATGAAGAGCCGATTTCGACCAGCACGGAGCAGCACGGAACGGCACCCCGAGACCGTTCTTCTCCGCGCCTCCGTGTCTCTGCGGACTCTGCGTTGAGTTCTTATTCTTCTGCGCCCTCCGGCGGCGAGCGGGGCTCGGGCTTACGTGAACTGATGCTGGCGGACGTCCGCCACCCGCTGCTTCAGAAAGCGTTGCGCGCCCAGCACCAGCAACCGGTGCCGCTCACCATTACGTTGCGCGAGCCCAAGACGCTCCTGCTGATCAGCGGACCCAACACCGGCGGCAAGACCGTGGCGCTGAAGACGGCGGGCCTGGCGGTGCTCATGGCGCAGGCCGGTTTGCCGGTGGCGGCGGGCTACGCTCGCTTGCCGCTCTTCCAGCGCGTGCTGGCGGATATCGGCGACCAGCAATCGATCGAGGCCAACCTCAGCACCTTTTCCGCCCACGTGCGGAACATCCAGGCGATGGCCCGCGTCGCGGATCGCGACAGCCTGGTACTGATTGACGAGATCGGGTCCAGCACCGACCCCACGGAGGGCGCGGCGCTGGCGGTGGCCGTGCTCGAGCACTTCCGCGAGCGCGGCACCATGAGCATCGTCACCACCCACCACTCGCGCCTCAAGGCTTACGCCGCCGAATCGCCCGCCGCCCTGAACGCCGCCATGGAATTCGATGAAGCCACGCTCCAGCCGACCTACCGTCTGTTGATCGGGCTGCCGGGGAAGTCGAGCGGGCTCGATATCGCCCAACGGCTGGGCCTTGAGCCCTCGATTGTCGCCAAGGCGCGCTCGTTAATCGATCCGGCCGAGGCTGAGGCCGCGGCGCTGGTGGCCACGCTGCACGAGCAGAAAGCAGAGTTGGAGCGCGAGACAGGCCGGCTGCGCGACCGCGAAAAGGAAGTGGAGCAGCAGGCGGTCGAGCGCGAGCAGAAGTTCGAGCGGGAGCGTCGCGCCAAACTGCGGGATCTGGACCGGCGCCTGGAAGAAACGCTGAAGCGCAACGAAGAGAAGTGGGAGAAGACCATCGCCGAGATTCGCGCTGAGATCCAGCGGTTGGGCCAGAGCGTGAAGTCGGCGCGCGGTCTGGATCGCCAAGCGACGCGCCTGGTGAGCGCGACACGCGAGGATTGGAACGCGGAGGTGTTGGAATCTCTTGGCCAGCCGGGGTCCACCGAAGACGCTGTGACGGCGGCGCCGCCCGCGGTGGGCGACCGGGTCCGCGTTGCCAACGTGGCCACGCCTGGCGTGGTGACGGCGCTGGTGGGGAACGACGGCATTGAAGTGCAGGTGGGCGTGCTGCGCATGAGGCTGAGCAACGACGAGGTCCGGGTGCTGACGCGGGCCGCGCCTGCCAAACCGTCCAAGGCCGGAACGTCGACTGCAAGCAGCAGCGGCCACGCCGGACAAGCCCCGTCGGTCCCGTCGGCCGCGTCGCGCGAAACCTCGGTCGGGGCGGAAACGTCCGCACTGAGCGCCGCCGTTCGGGCCTCGCTTCGCTCCAATTTTAGTATGGACCGGGAAGTCGAAGCGCCGGCGGAGATCAACGTCATCGGCACCACCGCCGAGGAAGCTCAGGAGCAGGTGGATAAGTTCCTCGACCAGGCGTTTCTGGCCGGCCGTTCGAGTCTGCGCGTCATCCACGGCCACGGCAAGGGAATCCTGAGGCGGAGCTTGCACGAGATGTTTGCGTCGCACCCGCACGTGGAGCGCTTTTACCCTGCGCCGCCCAACGAAGGCGGTACGGGCGCCACGATTGTGGAATTGAAAACGTAGCACTGCCACAAAGAGAAGAGAAGAATGAAACGCAGCGACACGGAGACGCGGAGAAAATCAGAAACCGTCCATGGCGCCAGAAGTCGGTTCGCATGGCATTCTGAGGGCAGCGAAGAATCTCTCTCTAATTCAACGGATCGGCAAGACCAAAGAGGGATTCTTCGCTGCGCTCAGAATGACATGCTTGGAGGGTTTTCGGCATCCACTCAGGCTGAGCACAAAAGTCCGAGTTCACGATCAAGATTCCTGCATTCTGCGTTCTGCTTTCTGATTTCTGCTTTGTTTTCTCTGTGCCTGAGCGCCTCTGCGTTTAATTTTGCTTCCGCAACAGCCCTCGCAGCAGATCCGTCGCTTGATACGCTGATCAAAGAGGGCCACTGGAAGCGCGCGCGGCCGCTGGCAGAACAACAATACGCCGCACACCCTAACGACGCCCACGCAGCGTATCAACTCTCACAAGTGAAGGAGGCCTTCGGCGATCTCGATGGCGCACTGCCGCTGGCGGAGAAGGCCGTCTCGCTCGATGGCTCGAATGCAGATTACCATTACCAACTCGCTGGGGTCTGCGGGGAGAAAGCCGATGCGGCGTCGTTCTTCCAAAAAGCGGGCTGGGCCAAGCGCTTCAAGGCGGAGGCGGACAAGGCGGCGGCCCTCGATCCCAAAAACGTGGACACGCGCTTCGCCCTGATCGAGTATTACCTGCAGGCACCGCGTTTGATGGGCGGCGACAAGAGCAAGGCGCGCGAAATGGCCAATCAAATAGCCAAGGCCGACGCGGGCGAGGGCTATGTGGCCGAACTTCGCTTGGCGCGCGAGAACCACGACACCGCCACGCAAGCAGCGGTGTGTGGAAGGGCCCTGGCCGCGGCCATCGAGAACTACGACGCGCTGGTTTCACTGGCGAGCTACTGCAACCTCGACCCGCCGCAGACGTTCGGTGCGCCGGAGCAGGTTGCGCGCCGGGCGTTGAAGATTGATCCCGACCGCGCTTTCGGCTACGCCACATTGGCTCGCTTCTACGGGCGTGCGGGGCGTTTGACGGATTTGGATGCGTTGCTGGCGGAGGCGGAAAAGAACGTCGCCGACGATCTCATGCCGTACTACGCGGCCGGCAACGGCCTGCTGGCGGGAAACAAAGACCTGCCCCGCGCCGAGAGATATTTCCGCAAATACCTCGGAGCCGTCCCGGAAGGTGAAGAGCCGGACCTCGCCACCGCGCACTGGCGTCTCGGCCTGGTGCTCGAAAAAGAAGGCCGTAAACCGGAGGCGATCGCGGAGATAGAAACAGCCGTGAAGATGAGGCCGAGTTTGCGTGAGGCGAAAAAGGATCTCGATCGGCTCAAGTAGTTTTGGGCCCCGCGCAGTCTATAGCCGAGAAGCTCATGTCCTGTAACGTGTATCTAATTCTCGACACCCCCTCACCCCCGGGCCCCTCTCCCCCAAGGGGGCGAGGGGGGAGTAAACGCAACGCACTGGCCTGAATTCTTCGCTCCCCTCGCCCCCTTGGGGGAGAGGGGCCCGGGGGTGAGGGGGGTGTCAAAACTCAAGGGCCATACAGCACACTAAAACCCAAGCTCGACCGCGGCGTCTCCGTCAGCGTGTTCTCCCTTCGACCTGCGCACGCAGTGAGGCCGGTCGATGAGCTTGGCCATCCTGTCCGGGTTGATCTCCATCTGCACGAGGACAGTCTCTTCCTGATCGGTGGTGACGACAAGAAGCTGTGCATCCTTGCCCCCATCTCTGGCGTAGACGAGGGTCCGTTCGCCGCCGCGTTCCTTGACCTCAACGAAGGGCCGCCACTCGGGACCCAGCGCGCTGCGCACGACGTCCACCAAGTCGGCCGGGCTCTGGTGACCGCGGAAGCGCTCGTTCTGGAACAACGCCAGCTTGAGGTGGCTCACGCCCTCGGGTCGCGCCGCTACGCTCGCTATCTTCACTCCCACGCCGAGAATGAACCGATAGGAGCGCCGGACGTGATAGGTGGACTCGACCTGTTTCACGGCGCGGCCGAAGTCGTTGTCGCCCGCCACTGCCGGGGCTGGAGCAAGGCCGGCGGCGAACAGAGCGAGAGCGGCGATGACGAACGTGTGCGAAAGCTTATTCCTCATGTTCATGGCTGCCCTCCTTGGAAGGCTTTCGGGCTTGCGGACGGCCCGAGGGGTCGGTGCGGTCGAGATCGAGATGGGGGACTCCGAGATGTCCTTCCAGCTTGCTGAGCTTGTCGAGGTCGATGGGGCCGACGATGTTGACAATGGTCAACTCCTTGGGCTCGGCGGCGATCACGGCCAGGCCAATGATCTTGCCGTCTTGTTCCATAATGTAAACCTCGTCGGTCTCGCGATCTCGCTTGCTGCGGACGTCGACCAGCTTCGACCAGCCCGGGCCCTTGAGCTGCGTGAGGATGGGCTCGATATCGGCGTCGCTGTACTCGCCTTCCTCATCGAACTCGAAGCTCTTGACGTAGATCCCTTTCATGTCTTTGATCAACGCGAGCGCCTCCGCGTCGTCGTCGTCCTCATCCTTCATAAACTTCGACGCCAACTCGAGCATCGGCTTGTCCAGAGTGACGTCGACCACCTCGGCGGCCTTGTCGGCCAGCTTCTCGAGGTTCTTGATCCGCAGCTTGGCATCCTGACCTCGCGCCGTCGCGGCCGGCAGCAGCGCCAGCAAGGCCAGCGGCAGAAACCAAGGCCGGTGTTTCACAGTTGTCGTTCGTGTGGTCATAATCGCTCCGTTCTTCTCGTCGCTTTTGCCTTGGCGCGCGTGCCGCTTTCGACGCGTTCCACCCGGCGTACCTCGCGAAATGCCCGGTTCAGCTTGCCGCTGGCCAACTGGAGCGCGACTTCCAGTTGCTCCCTGGCCGCTTCGGCTTTGGCGCGTTGCGCCCTTTGGCGCCCAACCACGACTACGCCGATCAGCACGCAGCACATGGCAGTCGCCAGCGCCCAGCGAACTCGCGGTTGCCAGAGCCACGAACGCAGGCGATTCCATGCGCTTGTTTTGACTACCTCGGACGGCGTGGGGTGTGTCTGGCGAGTCTGGCCAATGCGGGCCAACACCCGCTGGGCAAGATCGGGCGGCGGCGCCGTGCGCCGCAATGCTTCCCGGAGCTCATCTTCCAGTGGTTTCATATTCGAACATCTCCAGCGCAGCGGTTCAGCTTCTGGCGCAGGATGGCGAGCGACCGCTGCAAGCAACTTTTCACGCTGTTGATCGGTATCTCCATGACCTCGGCAATCTCGTGGTACTCCAGTTCCTCCTGGAAGCGAAGCACCACCACCATTCGTGCCTTGCGCGGCAGGCTGGCCACCAGGCCTCGCAGCGTCCTGGCCAGCAGCGGGTCCTGCGGCGGATCTTCTCCCACTGGCCCAATGGGGTCGCGTGGCTCCGGGATGTCGTCCAGGCTAAGGTGCGGCCTCTGACGGCGCCCATAGTCAATCGAACGGTGGCAGGCGACCTTGCGCAGCCAGAACTTCAGGTGCGTCGCCGATTCGATGGACGCGAGGTTCTGATAAAGGTCCAGGAACACTTCCTGCGCCACTTCTTCTGCCAGCGCCCGATCACGGAGGAAGTGGAGCGCCAGGCTGAAGACCATGGCCTGGTGCTCGCGCACTAAGTCGCCAAACGCCGTCGGGTCGCCGCGCATCGACCGGCTCAACGCGTCCTCGACCCCTTCCGGCGCCGCCACCTTCAAGCCTTCCTCCTGACACTTGATACGCAGAACATCTTGACGTGGGTGCACTTTATTTTAGCCAGTCCACGCTCCGGCGTTCTGAAGATATTTTCTTCTTGACCTGGGCAAAGCGTTAGGGCACTATACCCATCGATAATCTATGGGAAAGCGCAAAGGCAAGGAAAAGGGCGAGCTCTTACCCGGCACGCTGGATATGCTGATCCTCAAGACCCTTTCGCACCGGGCCCTGCACGGCTACGGCATCGCGCAGCAAATCCAGAAGACTTCGGGCGAGGAGCTACAGATCGAAGAAGGGTCGCTCTATCCGGCCTTGCAGAGGTTGCAGTTGCAAGGCTGGGTAGCGTCGGAGTGGGGCCAGTCGGCCAACAAGCGGCGCGCCCGCTACTATCGACTGACGCCGGCGGGTCGCAAACAGCTTGGCCTCGAAGTCTCGAACTTCGAGCGCTTGATGGCCGCGATTGCGCGGGTAATGCGCACGGCGTGAGTGACCGGGATTCGGGGTTTGCGGGAAAAGCGGGATTCGTTGGTTCGGATTTCGGGGTTCGCAGAGAAAGACGGGATTCGTGATCTTCTTCTACGAATCCCGAATCCCAAATCCCGTTCTTCCTGCGGACTCCTGATCCCGAACCCCGAACCTCGAACCCTAAGACTATTATGCTTGCCATGATGAGGCTCTGGAAACGCGTGTTGTTCCTTTCGCGGCGCAGCCGATTCGAACGCGAGATGGAAGAGGAAACTCGCCTGCACCTGGAAATGAAGACCGAGGAAAACCTGGCGGCTGGGATGTCGCCGGAGGAGGCGCGCTCCGCGGCGCTACGCCGCTTCGGCAACCGGACGTTGATGCACGAACAATCGCGCGAGGTGTGGATGTTCCGCTGGCTGGAAGACCTGGTGCAAGACCTGCGCTTTGCCCTTCGCTCGTTTCGCGCCTGCCCCGGTTTCGCCGCGGTGGCCGTCGTCACCCTGGCGCTCGGCATCGGCGCCAACACGGCCATCTTTACCGTGGTCAACACTGCCCTGCTGCGGCCCCTGCCTTACCGTGACGCCGGACGTCTGGTGATGGTGTGGAATCAGCTCTTGAACCTCGGCCTCACGCGCTTCGGGGCGAGCTACGCCGATTACTTCGATTATCGCGACCAGAACCGCTTCTTCGAGAGTATCGCGGCGTTTAGCCGCCGCCAGTTTGACCTTACCGGCAGCGAGCAGCCCGAGCGCGTCTCCGGTGTGCGTGTCTCCGCGAATCTCTTGCCCCTTCTGGGCGCCTCGACGGCACTCGGCCGGACCTTCACCAGCGGCGAGGATCAGACCGGACGCGACACGGTGGCATTGCTGAGCGACGCCCTTTGGCGAAGGCGCTTCGGAGCCGACCCCAGCATCATCGGCAAGACAATCTCGCTCGATGGGTCACCTCATACGGTGGTCGGCATCCTGCCGCGCGGCTTTCGCTTCTCCACCGACGGTTCGGATTCACCCGACGTTTGGGTGCCGATCGCTTTGCACCCTGACCCGGCCAGGACCACCGAAGGCGTGCTGCGCTTGGTCGCCCGCCTGAAGCCGGGCATCAAGCTGGAGCAGGCGCAATGGGAGATGAGTGCCATCGCCGCCCGGCTCGAGCAGCAGTTTCACCTCTACCGCGGCCCGCACGGTGAGGATGCCGGTTACGCGGTCCTTGTGGTTCCGCTTCGCGAGCAAGCTTTCGGCGACATGCGCCAAAGCCTTCTGGTGCTGTTGGGAGCGGTTGGTTTCGTTCTTCTGATCGCTTGCGCTAACGTTGCCAACTTGCTGCTGGCGCGTGCGGCGGCGAGGCAGAAGGAGATGGCCATCCGAGCCGCGCTCGGAGCGGGCCGCTTCCGCGTGATGCGCCAACTCCTTACCGAGAGCTTGCTGCTGGCCGTGTTGGGAGGCGCCGCTGGACTCGTGGTCGCGCGCTGGGGACTCCACCTGCTCCTGGCGGCGAGCCCGGCTCAGGCGGCGCGACTGGGCGCCGTGGCCTTGGACACCCGGGTGCTCGGGTTCACCCTGCTGGTTACGGTGCTCACCGGCCTCCTCTTCGGCCTCGCGCCCGCTGTCGAGAGCGCTCGGTTTAATCTGAACGAGTCGCTGAAGGAAGGCGGCAGGACGTCGGTGGTCGGCGCGGCCGGCAACACGCGGAGCCATTTCTCCCGCCGCGCCGGACTGATGGTGGCTCAGGTGGCGCTCTCTATGGTTCTGGTGCTAGGCGCGGCGCTCCTCATCCGTAGCTTCTTGCGGCTTCGGGAGGTCGATCCCGGGTTCAACCCGGAGAAGCTGGTGACGGCCCAGATCACGCTGCCTCAATCCCAGTATGGTGAGGACTACCAAGTGGCGGGTTTCTTTGAGCAACTTCTGGGCCGGATCCGGGCGCTGCCGGAAGTGAAATTGGCCGGCGCCGCCTCGGGGCTTCCGCTGAATGGCCAAACCGGCGGAGATCCCTTCAGCATCGAGGGCCGGCCGTGGCGGCCGACCGCTCCCGGGACCCATACCCCGCAGTTCATGGACCAAGCGGTTGTGACCGTAGACTACTTCCGGACCATGCAAATTCCCTTGATCGAAGGCCGCGAGTTCACCGGGCAGGACGCCGCCGGCAGCCTGCCGGTGGTGGTGATTAACCAAACCATGGCGCGCGGTTTTTGGCCTCACGACGACCCTATCGGCAAGCACGTCATGCCGGGAGCGCCTCGTCCCGGCGCCTCGTGGCTCACCGTCGTCGGTGTGGTGGGTGACGTGAAGAGCGCGGCGCTTGATGTCGCTTCGATTCCGCAGATGTATCAACTGGAGCGCCAGCACCCGGTTCGGACCATGAGTCTCGTCATCCGCACCTCGGCGGACCCTCTGAGCGTTATTTCCGAGGTGCGGCGCCAGCTTTTCGCGCTCGATAAGGATCGGCCCCTTTACCACATCGGTGCCATGGAGCAAATCGTGTCGGACTCGGTGGCGCCGCGACGCTTCGATTTGGTGCTGCTCACGGCCTTCGCGGCGCTGGCTCTCGTGCTGGCTGCGGTGGGGATCTACGGCGTCATGTCGTACTCGGTAGCGCAGCGCAGCCATGAGATCGGCGTTCGTTTGGCGCTTGGCGCGCGGTCGGGCGACGTGCTGAGGCTGGTGGCACGTCAAGGTTTCACCCTCGCGTTGGCCGGTATCGCCATCGGCCTGGCAGCGTCCCTGGCGCTGACGCGCTTGATTTCCGGCTTGCTCTATTCCGTTCGCGCCACCGACCCGGGAACCTTCATCACTGCATCGCTGCTCCTCGTGTGCGTAGCACTGGTAGCCAGCTTAGTTCCGGCCCGCCGCGCGACACGCGTCGATCCGGTGGTGGCGCTGCGACACGAGTAATTGACGATGGTCGATCTGAAAAGAGAAGGCAGAAGTCGGAAGTCGGAAGCCAGAAGCCAGAATGAAGAGGAGTTGAAAAGTCGAATGTTAGAGGCCGAGGAGTTAAGAGGCGACCGAAGCCGGTCAGTTCTTTTCTTGACTGTTCGACCTTCAACCTTCGACTCTTCGACTCTCTGAACCCAAAAGGAGCTGACCATGAAACGACCACTCATCTTCATCACTCTCTCGCTCGCCGCTTCCCTGGCTCTGACGCCGCGGCCCCACCTTCGCGCCCAGCAACAGAACGCGAAGGAGGGCGACGAGCTCGTGAATCTCGTTACGCAGTGGCTCGATGCCGAGGCTCGCAACGACCGGACGGCGCTCGATCACTTGATCGCCGACGACTTCATGGGCACGGCATTCGGTGACAATATCCTCACCAAGGCTGATATCGTGCCGACCGAAGGCAGCGGCAGCCAAGGCCGGTTTCCCAAATCGACGCTGAAGCAGTCCACATCCCGACTTTTCGGTGACGCCGGCGTGGTGATGGGGCAGATCGCCGTCGACGGGCAGCCCAATTCGGACATGAGGTTCACCCTTGTTTACGTGAAACGTCAGGCGGGCTGGCAAATGGTTGCCGCGCACCTGGCGCGTAACCCCCCGGCGCAGCAGTAGGCTGGGACCTGCTTGGCGTGGCTAATTGTTCGCTCGCAATCGAGCAATCCGCTAGAAGACGCGAACGCAATCGCCGGTTCACTTGGGCAGTTCTTCATTCCTTGGGTCCTGCAATTCAACCTTATTGCTTCCGTACGGCTGAAATCCGGCGCCCCAATCCACGGCGATCACTTCCATGCCGAGCTGATCGCCGTCCACGCGGACGATGACGAAGTGATAGGGATTCAAGCCCCGCTCGGCACTCGGTTTAACGAGGTGTTGGAGCGTGACTTTGCTCGCTTCGTTGGCTTTCAGATACTCTCGAAGATCGGGCTCTCCCGAATAGGTGTAGATTGGCGCTCCGCCGCCGCCGGAGACGACGAGGTCCATGCGATGCGGCCCGCTGGCGTCCATGTAGTGCTCTACCCAGTGCTCGAAGAGGTGCTCGTGGCCGGAGAATACGACGCGCACGTGATGGGCGTTAATAAGCGGCATGTAGCGCGCGCGCAACTCCACGGTCGGCTGCTCAACGCGGGGCCCGCCATGCGGACCGGAAGAAAACGGCGCTTGGTGGCAGAACACGATCACGTTGACGTAACGGCTTCGGTCGAGCCCTTCGAGCTGGCTCTTCACCCATTGATACTGGCTCTCGTCTCCCGCGATATTGGCGTCCAAAGCCAGCACGAACGTGTTCCCATAGCCAAATGAGTATGTTGTCCGGCCCGTCAGGCGGCGCGGTGAGCCCTCCGGCGGGATGAGGGCTGACACCGCATCAAGATAGTTTCGCAAGCCCGCTTCCGTTGTGGTCGCTTCATGATTTCCCGGCACGAGAAAAAACGGCACGCCGCCTTCCGTCGTCACGCGATTGATGAGGGGCACGAAGCTTACATTCCATTGCTTTGGGTCGCGTCCGTTAGCGACTTCGTCACCTGACAGCAAAACGAAGCGCACCGGATACTTCGTGCTTTGAAGCCGTTTGATCTGCGCCAGCATGGACTCCACGATGAGCGAGTGTTCGTACTGAATCGCGACACCATCCCGGCGTCCCCGGGTGTCGCCGTACACGATGAACGAGAATCGTCTAACGTCGCGAGACTGTGCCTCCGGTGGCAGCGGCGTGGCCGGTGCTGCGATAGCGGTGACACGCTCTGCGTCCTGAGCGGCTATCGACAGAACGTAGAGCACGGTCAGTGAGCTCACGGCTAAAAGAATGATGGCCAGTGAGATTCTCATCGGGCGTTTCGGCATAGCGATTGGCTCCTTGGCTGCGAGTGGCAATTATAACTCAGGCAGGGCAGCAGAGTGGCGCGGTCAGTGCCGGCGTCGTCGCCCGCCCAGAACCTCGGATTGCCCTTGCGGATTCGTCGGTAAACACCAGGCGACCATCTTGGGATATGTCGCTCATGGCCTCACGTGGCGTTGGAACGACGACGGCAGCGGCGGGATCAAC
>Ga0209039_10002097_pt1 | contig 17408 bp, 14 predicted proteins | sample BogFormECP12_OM1_FD_188238 | JGI IMG/M metagenome (GOLD analysis project Ga0209039, IMG submission 188238) | Bog forest soil microbial communities from Calvert Island, British Columbia, Canada - ECP12_OM1 (SPAdes) (version 2) | ecosystem: Environmental > Aquatic > Freshwater > Wetlands > Bog ... | reverse complement strand
TGTATCGCGCGGCCAGTTCGGCAAAGTTGGTCGCGTAGATGTCCGGCCCCAGCATATCGAGCTGGGGGGCGCCCGCGCGCCAGATATCGTGCATGTGGGCCTGCGGGCCGCCGCTCGGATAATCGCCCGGCCCTTTATCCGCCGGCGCATTGAGCCAGGCGTTCGCAAACATCGGAACGTTGTACTCGCGCTTGCCCGCCTCAGCCACCTGGCCTACGTACCGGGCATAGTTCCAGCCCATGAAAATCTCGTCCGTTTGCACGCCCTTTCCGAACACTTCCTCCCAGGTTCCCGAGGTCTTGAAGCCGGCGGCCTCCCAGATCTTCCGAAACTCCGGCAGCAGCGTGTCCTTGTGCGCACGGAGATAATCCATGAACTCCCTGGGCACCGGTTTGGCGAACGCCTCATTGGCCGCGGGCGACCGGTCGCGCGAATCGCCCAGCAGTCCGACCTCGTTCTCCACCTGCGCCATGATCACGCGGTGGTTCTTGTCCACCTCGCGAACGTGCCGCATGAGCGCCGCAAACGCCCGCGCATCCGCCTGCAAGTTGCTGTCGCTGAGCGTCGAGAGGATTTCCACATTCTTGCCGTTCTGGATCTGGGCGCGCGGAAAACGGTCCTGGTCGGCCTTCACCCACCCCGGCGCGAAGTTCGACTCCCCGTTCTTCCAACTGCCGAACCAGAGCCAGACGATCCTGAGATCGCTCCTGTTGGCAAGGTCGAGGGCCGCGTCCACCAGGTGGAAATCGTACTGGCCTGGGCGCGGCTCGATCCACCCCCACGCCACGGCCGTCAGCACCGTATTCAGGTGCACCTGGCTGGCCAGGATGGGAAAGATATGCCGCATGTAATCGAGGTTGGAAGGCGCCGTGTTGGCCAACTCGCCAGAGAGCGCCAGAAATGGCTTGCCATCCACAATCAATTGCGTCGCCTGGCCGCGCTTCTCCATATGGGAAGGGGCCTGAGGGTACGCCGCCGCCGTCAGCAGCGCGCACAGGAGTAGAGTTTTCATTGCGGAAAAATGGTAACAAGCGGCGGTGGGGATGGCAAACGCGATTAGATTGCACGCCCCTTGGCGCGGGCTTTGCAACCCATAGCGCCAGTCTTGCGGAAGTATTCCATCACATCGTCAGGGATTCGCAGCTTGCCCACAGATCAATACCAAACCTACGCCTACGATAATGCGATACTCATTTTCAGATACCAGGGCCTTGCTTTGCTCTAACAAAAGGAGCATGATTTGAAACGGCGAACAGGAGCGCGACCATGGCGCAATCTGGAATCCCCGGAGACGACACCCCGCGAACATCTGCCGAGACGCAGGCGCGGAGCGTGCCGGAAGAATCGACGCTGGTGCAACAGTCGGGCAGACGCTGCCCGAAGTGTGGAGCGTTGAACCCGAAGGCGAGTAGCTTCTGCGGAAACTGCGGTGGACCGTTAAACTCCGTAAGTCTAACGCCAGAGGAACGCCAGCGCCTCTATGCCGGGGAGAAAGCCCGCATTGAAGCACGGGACCGCATCAAGGCAGAACAGAACCGTATCAGGGCAGAACCCCGCCGCTTTGGGACCGGATACTTGCCAGTCGTTATCGCAATTGTTGGGTTTATAGTACTGGTGATTCTCCTCTCTCAATCTCTCAACAGGCCACACTCAGGCTTTGAGAACACGGCAAAGGAAAGCAGTTCGCGCTCTTTAGACGTGTCTCTTGACGGCTTGCAGCAGGCGCTCGGAGATAAGTTCAGATTCGCCAAGCCCGATCACAAGTTGGCGGGTCCGGAAGCTGTTGATGGGCAGCCTCGGATAACGGTGATTTCGCAAGACCATGTGCATATGGTTGAAGTGACCGGACCTCCAGGCAATGTCACCAAGATCACGCTGACGTATGCTTTCATAAACGATTCGCTACAGCCCAATGCAACGTTACAGGCCAATACAAACAGCCTCATCTACCTCGGGAAGCTCTCAACTCTGTTGGTTGGTGACGTGCCAGGGTTCGCGGCCACACTTCTCCATGCACTGCGAGAATCAATGAACACAGGCAAAGAAGAAGTTACCTTGGGCAGAGTCGTTATACACTTTGACTTAAAAGAGCGATATCACACACGTATGATGTGTGTGTCCTTTGAGAGACTGATTTAAGAAACTTTCATGAACTGGAATTGTCGTGGCTTGTACCCTCCGCATTCCCGGCACAGATTCGGCGCGCACAGCGTGGCTGAAATATCTCGGCTGACAGTGGCTTCGCTCACGCCCAAAACGGCCGCAATACGGGATCAGCCTCCGGCATTGGGTAGCCGTGATAGATCCCATCACTTTCGCGCTGTGCCTCAAGCGGCTCCCCTCTTTCGGTTACGGCCCAGACGTTCTGGGGCCAACCGTTACGTTGTTGGGGGCTAAACATGCCTCGCCGCAAACCTTCTCGCAGGAGTCTGAGAGCTTCCGTACGGCTGAAGATTTGTACGTCGTCACAAAGCGTCTTCCAAGGCCTGGGCGCGCTCGGCGGAGTCAGGCCGAAATCGCCTGGGCTGCGTTTGTGTTCCGGATTTCCTCTGTAGTGGACGTTTTCGAGAAGCGTGGATAGGGCCTCTTGCAGGCTCTGAAACTCCTGCTTTGTGCAAATCCGTCGCTTGGGGTTAAGCGTCCTTCTCTTCAGCGTCATAGCACAGATTGGCGGGTACTCCCCACATTGTCAGGATACCGCGCTTGATCCCAAACACACAGCGCCCACCATTTTCGCGAGGATGAGGAGCAGAAACCAGCGGCTGTTATTCCGATTCTCCAGCAAGGTGTCGTATGTTCGTAGTCAACTGTACAAAAGGACGAACAAACGAGGCAGGCAGCGGGGATCGCTTCCCTGTCGGCGCCGCCGCGCCGTTGCATCCGTCAGTCGTCAGTCTGCATCCGCCCTCAGCACCATCTCAACCGCCTCGCCCAAATCCCGCGCCGTGAAATCGGCCCGGCAATCCTGCTCGGCTCCGTAGCCAGTCATCACCAGGATGGTACGCGTGCCGGCGCGCCGGCCGCATTCGATGTCGGCGCTCTTGTCGCCGATGAAGTACGACCGCGCCAGGTCGATGTCCCAGGCTGCCGCGGCTTCCAGCACCATGCCCGGCTCGGGCTTGCGCCGGGTGGAGGGCACGCCCGGCGGATCGGCGCAGAAATAAGTTGCGTCAATCAGCCCCGCTCCAAGCTGGCGCAGCAGTTCCTCTTGCACGGCGCGGTATTGCGCTTCTGTAATCAGGCCGCGGCCGATGCCGCTCTGGTTGGTAATGACGAACGTCCGGAAGCCGGCCTCCTTCAGCTTTCGCAAGGCCTCGGGAACGCCCGGGAATACCCGGACTCTGGCGGGGTCGCCGCAATAATAGGCCTCTTCCATGAGGGTGCCGTCGCGGTCGAAGAATGCCGCTCTTGCCCGGCTCATACCTGGGCAAAGCCCGCCTCTAGTTCGGCGGCGGTGACGGTAGCGGTGCCCAGCTTGCCCACCACGATGCCGCTGGCCCGGTTGGCTAGTTCGGCGGCTTCGGCGGGAGTGGCTCCGGCGGCGAGGCCCAGGGTGAAAACCGCCAGGGCCGTATCGCCGGCGCCGGAAACGTCGAATACAGCCTTGGCGCGGGTCGGAATCGGGTATGGCGGAGCGCCGGTCTGGAGCAGCAACATGCCGTGCTCTCCCAGAGTGATCAGGATGCTCCCGGTTTTCCACCGCTGAAGCAGCCGGTTCCCAGCCTGGAGCAGCGGCTGGTCCGAAAGCACCGGCGCCACGGGGTCGGAGGGCGGCAGGCCGGCGGCCATAAACGCCTCGGCTCGGTTGGGCTTGATGGCGGTGGCGCCGGGCCAGGAAAGCGAAGTGTATGGATGCGGGTCCACGGTCAGGATTTTGCCGTGCGCATGCGCAATCCGGCAGATATGATCCGCCAGCGGCTGCGTAAGCAAGCCTTTGCCGTAGTCGGCGACGATGATCGCATCCAGGCCCGCGGCGATTCCGTCCAGGTAGTTCCTGGCACGCTCGGTCGGCTCCGGGGCGAGCCGCGTTCTGCATTCACGGTCCACGCGCACCACCTGCTGGTTGCGGGCGATAATCCTGGTCTTCACGGTGGTCGAAAAGGCGGCGTCCCGCTGAACCCCGGAGGTATCGATGCCGCAGCCTTCCAACAGATCCAGCAACCGCCGCCCATGCCCGTCCGCCCCCGCGACACCCATGACGGCGACCTTATCGGTGAACTCCCGGACGTTGCGCGCCACATTCGCGGCACCTCCGGGATAGTACGATTCTCCCGTGACGTCGACCACGGGAACGGGCGCTTCGGGCGAAATCCGCGACACCCTGCCCCAAATGAACTCGTCGAGCATGAGATCGCCGACGACGAGGATCCGTTTGCCGGCGAACCCCGCCAACAGCCGGTGGAATCGGACGATTTCAGATTCAGCTTGCATTCGTTCGGCCGCCGCGCTTGCGCCCCACGACGATGAGAGAGAGACCCGGCCACGGCATCAGCCAGTCGAGCCGCCTCCAGATCCATACCGTCTTGTCGAAAACCTTCAACACCAGCTTGTTGATATTCCTGGAACCGAACAGCCGGCTGTATGCCCACCATGGCGGCGCGCCGACTTTATTGAAACTGTAAGCGGTCTCCACCGCCAAGCCATGGGATTCGAGCAGTTGGCACGCTTGGAGCTTGCTGTAGCGGCGCTTGTGTCCCAAGCTCTTGTCGAGGGTCCCGAACAAACGCGGGCCGCAGGGCACCAGGACCACCAGCACGCCATTCGGCTTGAGGGTGGAGCGCAGAGAATCCAGCACGCGGCCGGGGTCGTCCAGGTACTCGAGCACATTCAGGCACAGCACGGTATCGAAGCGGCCCTCGAATCTGGCCAGGTCCGCTGGAACTTCGGGGTCGATGCGCTCCACCGCCACGTTCGGCGTGCGCAGGAAGCGGTTGCGCAACGCGTGGAGATGAAGCGGATCTTTCTCCGCGGCCATGTAGAGCATCCGCCTGGCCATGAGCCTTCCGGCAATGTTCCCGATTCCCGCGCCCACCTCCAGGACTTCGTCGCCAATGTGCGGCCGGAGCTTTCGCGCCAGCCAGCTCAGATATTGGGGTGTGCCAGTGAGATTGTTGAGAACGCCGCGGCCATAAGGGGCGGCATAGAGATCGTCGATGAGCCAGAATTTGAAAATGACGGCGAGCGCTCTCAACCCGTCCTTCCAGCCGATCTTTTTGCCTTCTTCATAAGTGCGGCCGTGATAGCTGATGGGCACTTCGTAGATCCGCAGCTTCCGCTTAGCGCTCTTCATGACGATTTCCGGCTCGAAGCCGAACCGGTCGGAGCGGATGGGAATGCTCTTCAGGAGGTCCGTGCGAAAGACCTTGTAACAGGTTTCCATGTCCGTAAGGTTGAGGTTGCAGAACATGTTGGAAACCAGCGTGAGGCCCTTATTCATCATGGAATGCCAGAACAGCAGCACACGGGTCTGCTCGCCGGCCATGTAGCGGGATCCGAAAACGGCGTCGGCGTGGCCGTCCAGCAGCGGCCGTAACAGGCGCGAGTATTCGGAAGGATCGTACTCCAGATCGGCGTCCTGAATGATCGAGAAATCGCCGGATGCCGCCTGGATTGCGGTGCGCACGGCGGCGCCTTTCCCCCGGTTCTTCTGATGCCGGAGGAGGCGGATTTGCGGGAATTCCGCGGCTAGGCGCTGGAGAATGTCATACGTGCCGTCGGTGGAGCAGTCGTCGACGATCACCAGTTTCCGCTCCATGTTCTCAGGCAAGGGAGCCGTCAGAACCTGCGAGATACAACGTTCCACCACGGTGCGCTCGTTGAAGACCGGCATCAGGATCGACAGCTTCATGAAACTAAGAAGTTTAGCAGATCGGGTGAGCGGCCTCCGGATGAGGAGCGCGGCTTGGGTGGAGTTGGCCCGCAATTCTGTGTGATGATCGAGATCATGCGTAGAATCGCGATTTGCCTGTTTATTGCGCTGACGCTTTCGGCCGCCGATAAGAAACCCGCCAAAGCGCCGGCGCCAGTTCCGGCCGCCGCGCCTCAGAAAAACGACGACGGGTATACGGCCAAGATCCGCGAGTACACCACCGAGCCTTTCTTCCTGACGGAAGTGGTGGACCACCTGCCCGCTTCCGATAGCGTGCCCACGCCGGAGAAGGTGCTGGGGTACGCCATCGGCACGCCCAACAAGCTCACTTACACGAAGGACATCTACCGCTACATGCGGGAGCTGGAGAAGGCCTCGAAGCGAGTCAAGGTGTTCACCATCGGTCACTCGGAGGAAGGCCGCGAGATCATCCTGGTGGCGGTCTCGGACGAGGGCAACATCGCCAAACTGGACCATTACAAGGAACTCACCGCCCGGCTGGCAGACCCGCGCCGGACGCCTCAGCCGGAGGCGGACCAACTGATCGCCGAGGCGCTGCCTTTTTATTGGGCCTCGGGCAGCATCCATTCGCCCGAGACCGGCTCGCCCGAGATGCTGATGGAGCTGGCGTACCGGCTGGCGGTGGAAGAGTCGCCGCTGGTCGAGAACATCCGCAAGAACTCGATCGTGCTGATCACGCCGGTGTCGGAAGCCGATGGCCGCGACCGAGCGGTGGACGTGTACAACTATCGGAAGGCCAATCCGGGCAAGACGGCGCCCACCCAGATTTACTGGGGCAAGTACGTGGCGCACGACAACAATCGCGATGGGTTGGGCATGGCGCTGGCGCTGAGCCGGACCATGATGAGCGCGTTCCTCGAGTATCACCCCACGGTGCTGCACGATCTGCACGAATCGCAGCCATTCCTCTATGTATCCACGGGCATGGGCCCTTACAATGCGTGGCTGGATCCGCTGGTGATCGACGAGTGGCAAAAAATGGCGTACGTGGAAATCGAGGCGATGACCAAGCGCGGCGTGCCGGGCGTGTGGACGCACGGATACTACGACGGTTGGGCGCCGAACTACATGTTCTACGTGGCTAACGGGCACAACTCCATCGGACGGTTCTACGAGACGTTCGGCGGCTTTGGCGCGGATACCGGCGAACGGACCGTGCCGGGGAATGCCACCAGCCGGACCTGGTACCGTCCCAATCCGCCTCTGCCGCGGGTGAACTGGTCGATTCGCGACAACATCAATCTGCAACAGAGCGCTCTGCTGTTCTCGATGAACAACGTGGCGGCCAATCGCAAGGAGTTTCTCGGAAACTTTTATCTGAAGAGCGAGCGGAGCGTGGACAAGGCCAAGAATGAGGGACCGGCGGCATGGGTGATTCCGGGCGACGATCCGCGTCCCGCGGAGTGCGCGGAGGTGGTCAACCTGCTGCGCTTGCAAGGCGTCGAGGTGCAGCGTCTCAACGGCGACATCGAAGTTGCGGTGGGGCAGGATGGGACGAAGCAGAAGTTGGTTGCCGGCAGCTACGTGGTCCGCATGGATCAGCCATACAGCCGCATGGCGGACATGCTGCTCGACACGCAGTATTACAATGTCAACGATCCGCCGCCGTACGACGACACGGGATGGACCCTGGGCCCGCTGCACAACATCACCACGGTGCGGGTCGCCAAGCCCGACATTCTGCAAGCGTCCATGACGCCGGTGGGAGACGAGGCCAGGGCGCTGGGCAAAATCGCGGGACCGGCGGGGCGCCCTCTGGGCCCCGCGGCGTATCTCATCAATCACAATGCCGACAACACCCTGGCGACCTTCCGTTTCAAACTGAAGGATGTCAAAATGTTCGCCGCCGAAGAGGCCTTCAAGTCCGACGAGCGCGGTTTCGCCGCCGGCTCCTTCATCATTAAAACGGAAGGCAATCCGGACGACCTGCGCACGCGGCTGGAGAGCGCCGCAGCGGCTCTGGGGACGGCCGTCTATGCCTCGGCCGAAGTTCCTAAGGTTGCCATGCACGAACTGGCGGCTCCGCGCATCGCGCTGGTGCATACGTGGACCAACACGCAGAACGAGGGCTGGTACCGGGTGGCTTTCGACCGCCTGCAAATTCCCTACGATTACATTTCCGACCAGAAGCTGAGGGAGACGGCCAACCTTCGCGACAAATGGGACGTGATCCTGTTCGGGCCGGTGGGCGGGACCGCGCAGCGCATCGTCAACGGCATGCCCATGCGCGGCGATCCGGTGCCGTGGAAGAAGACCGACCTTACACCGAACCTGGGCGGCTCTCCGGACACCACCGACGACATGCGCGGCGGCATGGGGCTCGAGGGGGTGGGGAACGTGGCCCGGTTCATCGATGCGGGGGGCCTTTTCATTACCATCACGGGGAACGCGTCGATTCCCATCGATTACGGCATCATCGAGGGCGTCGCCATCAACAGCACGCCGCAATTGCGCGCCAGCGGCAGCGTGATCGGCTCCGTGATCGCGGATAAGCGCAGCCCGATTGCCTATGGTTACGGGGACAAGCTGGCCGTGTACTTCAACCAGTCGCCGGTGTTTTCGGTGAGCGCCGGCGGCGGATTTGGGGGATTCGGCGGAGGCGGAGGTGGAGGCCGTGGCGGGGCGCCCTCTGGGCCCGGAGGAGGCCGCGGGGCAACGGCAGCGGGCGGCGCGGGCGCAGCGGCGTTTGGCGGCGGTGGAACGACAGGCCCCAACCGTCCAACCGGCCGCGGGACGATGACCGAACCCGATACTCCGCAAGGGCGCCCCTTGCAGATGGCATCGCCGCCGGCCGCGCGAGCCGCCGGCCAACCGGCCGAGGAAGCGCCAATGAGCGATGCCGGCGGCGGGGGCGGAGGCGGCCGCGGCGCTCCGTTACCGCCGGAGCTAAGGCCACGCGTGGTGGTGCGGTTCGCCGAGGAGAAAGACCTGCTGGTATCCGGCATGCTGGCGGGCGGCTCGGAGCTGGCCAATCAACCCACGGTGGTAGACGTTCCGCGCGGCAAAGGCCACGTGTTGCTGTTCGCCAACAATCCGATGTGGCGCAATGAGACGCAGGGCAGCTATTTTCTGCTTTTCAACGCCATGCTGAATTTCGACCACCTGGGAGTGGGCGTGGCGGCGGCTCCGGTGGGCGGCAGAGGCGGGCGGTAAAGAGGACAAGCTAAAGCATGCCCTACCGCAGCAAAGCCGAGGCGCTCCACAAGACCGGCGCCTGGCCGTGAAAGTCGCCGGTCATGCGCGGGCGGGTCAGGTAGTAGTTCAGATCGTTGAGCTTGTTGGTGCCCGCGCAGATGCTGGTGACGTCCGCGTGCTGGTCAATATAGCCGATCAGAGCGAGCCAGGCCCGGCGAGCCGCGGGGCCGTACGTGTCGGCGTCGAGCCAGCCGTTCTTGACACCGGTGACCATGGCGAATGTAAACATGCCCGTGCTGGAGGTTTCCGGCCAAGCCTCGGGATGATCGATCAGTTGACGCCACATGCCATCCTTGCCCTGGAACTCGAGGAGCGACTTCATCATCTTCCGGTAGCCCTCCAAAATGCGGGCGCGGCGGGGATGGTCCTTGGGAAGCGAGCGCAGCAACTCAGCCATCCCGGCGGCAATCCAACCGTCGCCGCGCCCCCAGAAGAAGGGGACATCCTGAGCATGGTAGAACAACCCGTTGGGCTGCTGGAGCGTTTCGAGGTATGCGACCATTTCCAGGGCCGCGCGGTCGATGTATTTGGCATCGCCGGTGGCGCGGTACGCCTGCACCTGCAAGGCCGTGATCATGTACATGTCGTCGATCCAGAAGCGGGTCTCGCTGGTCAGCCCATCCGGCTTGGGGTCGCTCCACTGCCGGTCGGCGATGGCCTTGCCCATGTCGAGATACTTCTGCTCCTTGGTTTCGATGGCAATCTCCAGGGGGACGACCCCGAAGACCGAAAAGTCCACATGCCGCTCGTTGACGACCAGCCCGGACTCCGCGGGCGTCATCAGCGGATCGAAACGCTTGATGAGGCGGGCGGAAAGGTCTTTATCGCCAGACAGTTGGGCGAAGGTCAAGGCCCCGTACCACGTACAGACTTCCGGGTAGATGATGCGCTTGGGATCCTGGTGCGGGGCTCCAACGAAGTGCTCGGCCACGCGTTTGCCGATTTCGGTCGGCGAACTGCGCGCGGGCCAGTTGGCGAAATCGGTCGATTGCGCCACGGTCGGGCGCACGGCCGCCAGGATCATCGTCCCGGCCACCAGTAGAGGTATGAGTGCTCGGTAGTGCATAATGCATCGGTCTCCTTATTCACTATACCGATTTTTGCCGATTTTCCACAGTTTAGTAATCTTGGAGAGTGCCGGTTCCCAAGGTTTTTTTGTTCGAGGACGCCTCCCGCCGGAACCAAGTGCGGGTGGTGCTGCGCCGCCTACCGCCGATCTCCGGAGCGCCCGTCCGCATTCAAAGCGCGCACGCCCTGGGAGGCAGGCGTGGCGCGGTGCACGCCGGAACGTTTGTGCGGGAGCGCCGCATGGCGTTCGATTGCAGCCGGGCGGAGTTCCCGCGCATCTTCGTCCACGAGATGTTCCACTTCATCTGGGCGAGGTTGGGCAACCCGGCACGCCTCTCCTACGAGCGCCTGGTGAAAAGCGAATTGCGGGCGGGCGCGCGCGGCGAGCTGGGCTGGTCGGCGGAATGGCGAAAACGCGCCCTCGCCGCCGGCGATGTTCAACGCCGCGGCCGCCGCTGGCGGGAGTACTGCTGCGAGAGCTTCTGCGACACCGCGGCGTGGTTGTATTCGGGCGTCAGGCGGCACCATGAGTTTACCCTCAGGGACACATGCCGCGCCCGCCGCCGCGCCTGGTTTGCGCAAAGGATCGAGTCGGGGCGTTTGTCGATATAATTGGATCGGGGAAAGGAATCTGTGTCGGCACTGCGCGTCTCGTCGGCTCTCGCAATCGCGCTCCTGGTGGGGTGTTTCATATATTTCAACTCTCCCGCGCCGCGTCCGGCTAGATCCGCGCCAGTCAAGCCGGACAAAGACCGCCACGTGGCTCCGGATTTTGCGTTGAAAGATGTGAACGGCAAGACCGTTCGCCTCTCGGATTATCGCGGCAAAGTGGTGCTGCTGGATTTCTGGGCCACTTGGTGCAGCCCGTGCCAGATCGAGATCCCCTGGTTCGTGGACCTCGAGCGCAAGAACAAGGACAAGGGCTTCGCGGTGCTGGGCGTTTCCATGGACGACGATGGTTGGGAATCCGTGAAGCCGTTCCTTGCGGAGTTGAGGGTAAATTATCGGGTGGTGATCGGCGACAGCGAAACGGCCCAGCTTTACGGCGGCGTGGATGCGCTGCCGACCACGTTCCTGATCGACCGGGGCGGAAAGATCGCCGCGGTCCACGTGGGTCTTGCGGATCGGAGGGATTTCGAAGATGGTGTCCAACAGCTTTTGCAGTCTCCGGCGCCTGCCGCTGATAACAGTGTTAGCAGCGCTGCTCTCAATGCCTTCACTCTTCGCCCAGAGTAGCGGTTACCTGACGGTGGGCGAGCCGCGGAAGGTGGCCGGCAAGCGGAATGCAGCCGTTCAGGCGAAGATTCCGGTCTCCGTCCGCCCAGGGTTCCACGTCAACAGCAATACGCCCACGGAAGAATATCTCATCCCGCTGAAGCTGACGTGGACCTCCGCGGGCGCCCTGGAGGACGGATCGGTGACCTACCCGAAGCCCTCCCTGGAGAAGTACGAGTTTGCGGAGAAGCCGCTATCGGTCTACACGGGCGACTTCGAATTGGTGGCGAACTTCAAGGTGGCGGCCCACGCACCGGCCGGACCGGGCGCGGCAGTGGGGAAACTGCGCTACCAGGCGTGCAACGACCGGGCCTGCTTCCCGCCCAAAACGGTCGACGTCACAATACCCTATCAGATTCAATGACATCAGCCGGCGGCCGGTCTCCGATCCCCGGCCCCTGGCCCCCGGCCCCCGACCCCTTCAGAAACTGCCCGATGGAGCGCGTGGCCTGGCGAATGCGGTGCTCGTTTTCCACCAGCGCGAAACGCACGTGCCCTTCTCCCAGCGGTCCGAAGCCGATACCCGGTGAGACGGCCACCTGCGCCTTCTCCAGCAAAAGCTTCGAAAACTCGAGCGAGCCGATTTCGCGAAACCGCTCCGGCACGGGCGCCCACAGGAACATGGTGCCCCGCGGCTTCTCCACCGCCCAACCGGCCCGCTTCAGCCCGGCCACCAGCACATCGCGCCTCTTCTGGTAGACCGCGCAGATCTTGCGAGTATCTTCTTCGCACTCGCGGAGGGCGATGATGGAGGCGATCTGGATGGGCTGGAACACGCCGTAATCCAGGTAGCTCTTGATGCGCGCCAGCGCGGCGATCACCCTCGCATTCCCCACGCAGTAACCCACCCGCCAACCGGCCATGTTGTAGCTCTTGGACATGGAAAAGATCTCGACGGCCACTTCCTTGGCGCCTTCCACTTGCAGGATACTGGGCGGCTTGTAGCCGTCGAATCCCAGGTCCGCGTAGGCAAAGTCGTGCACCACGAGCGTGCCGTGCTGGCGCGCCAGGCGCACGATTTCGCGGAGGTAATCCAGGTCGACGCAGGTGGTGGTGGGGTTGTGCGGGAAGGAAATCAGCAGCAGCTTGGGTTTTCGCGAACCGTTGCGGTAGAGTTCCTCGAGGCGATTCAGAAAGGTGGCTGCGTCGGGCATGGGCAGCATCTCGGCCTGGCCCTCCGCCATGATCACGCCGTACTGGTGGATGGGATAGGCGGGGTTCGGCGAAACCACCACGTCCCCGGGCCCGACGGTGGCAAAAAGCAGGTGCGCCAGCGCATCCTTCGCTCCTATGGTGACGATGGCTTCTTTGTCGGGGTCGAGTTCCACGCCGTAGTTGGCCTGGTAGCGCCGGGTGATCTCCTCACGCAGCCTGGGAATGCCCCTGGACTGCGAGTAGCGGTGGTTGCGCGCATTGCGCGCCGCTTCGACGAGTTTGCTCACCACCACGCGCGGGGTAGCGCCGTCGGGGTTCCCCATCCCCAGATCGATGACGTCGATTTGGGCCGCGCGCGCCTTCGCTCGCATTTCATTGATGACGGCGAAGACATAAGGCGGCAGCTTCCGGATGCGGTAGAACTCCTCGGGGTTTTCGGGCATGATGCCCATTTTACGATACCGCCGCTCCGCGCCGGGTCGACAGACCACAGAAGGCGATGGTCTGTCCTACCTTACGCCCGCCTGTGTCCCTTGGTTTATGCGCGCGCGCTGCGACGCAGGCGGCGCAGGGCGAGTCCGGCCAAACCCAGACCCATCATGCCAAGAGAGGCTGGTTCCGGGACGGTGGAGGTCCCGCCGAAGGCGAGAAAAGTCGGGCTGTTCAACGGGCCCGAACCATACGCAACGAAGTCGTCCATATAGGCGCCCGTTGTTCCGTTGAACAGGGCCACCCGTCCCTGGCTATCCGTCACATACAGGTTCCCGTCGGGACCGAACGCCAGGTCGATCGGCGTGGACAAGACGTTCGGTGTGATGAAGGTTCCCAGAAGATTGCCGCTGGTGTCGTACTTGTACACGCCGAAGGGACCACCTTCGCCGCAACCGTAACCCGCGTCGGAGACATACAGACTCTGGTCGGGGCCGAATGCCACACCTTGCGGGTTGGCAAAGGGCGTCGGTGGGCACCCGGCGGGAATGAGAGTGCTGAAGACGCCCGCAATGACTTTATCCACTGCGTCGTTCGAGGAGTCCGCGATGTACAGGTTCCCATCCGGTCCAAAGGCGATCGCTCCGGGGTCGGACAGACCTGTAGTATACGGAACAAAGGGAGACGCATCGACGGGGTTTCCGCTGGAATCGAAACGCACAATGTAGCTGTCGTTGCCAATGCCCCAGTTGGCGACGTAGAGGTAGCCATCCGGACCGAACGCCAACCCGCTTGGCGCCCACAGACCCGAAGAAACGAATGTGCCCAGGAACGCGCCGTCTGCGCTGAAGCGATCCACGACGTTGTTGGAGGCGTCGGCGACGTAGACGTCCCCGTCGGGCCCGACTGCAATCCCGCTAGGGTTTCCCCAGCCGCCCGTAGGGGTCAATGTGCCGGTGAGGGATCCGGTGGTGGAGTCGAACATCGTCACCGTAAAATAGCTGGCATCGGAAACGTACAGGCTGCCGGCTGTTGCCGAAGACGAACATGCGGCCAGAACGAATAGGCCAGTAAGGATTCGCATCCGATTATCGGACATATTGCTCCATTATAATCCTCGGTGCAGCCGAGCTGTTCAGATTCGAGGTTCCGGAGGTTCCGGCCCTTGGGCTTGGGCCTGAAGCGCCCCGCCATCAACGCCCGTGGGGCGTGTTCTCGAGCTTTTGCAGGATGGCGGTCTTGCGTTCGCTTCCATCCACGTCCTGGATGAGCAGGTGCCTCCGGGTCACGGCAAACCGCATGGGCACGTGCAGGTCCAGCTTCAGCGGCTCATTGGAAACCACCACGTATCGGGCCGTGCCCCCCCGCACCCGATAGACAAACTGGTTCTGAAAGGTGTTGCGGCCGACAGGGACGGTTCGTCTGGAAAGCAATTCGCCATCCTGCCAGACTCGAGAGGGGGAAGTGGCGCTTGCCGTCCACTGGGTAAGGCCCAGGAGGGCGATACCAATTAGCATCCCCCGCCTCGTCATCTCGGTACTCCTTGCTACTTCCGATTCTAAGGCAAAATCGGCGACTCGGCGCGATTATCTTTTGGCCATGCGGCCTTACTGCATGGTCGGCTTCTTGCGCGGCCGGGAGATGCGCTTCTTGGCGCCGGGTTCCCCGGAGGTCTTGCGTGGCGCCCGGGGGCGCCGTTGAGGCTTGGGTGGGGCCTCGGGAATGGGGATCTCGCCGGTGGCGGTAGGCTGGCCGGGCACCAGGGGCTGCGGCTCGTCCTCTTCCTCCTCATAGGCCGCGGCGACCGGTTCCGGTTCGGGCGGAGGGGCGGGCGGATGGAATTCGGAGCCGAGGTAGACGATGAGACCTCTCTCTTCGTCGGCCTGGTTGCGCACCAAGCCTTTATCCTGCGCATAGTTCAACAGCTCGCTGAACTCCTGGAAACCGTACTCGCGCCAGTCGAGTTTGGGCTGCTCCTGGCGCACCCATTCGGCCAGTTCGTCGGCCAGCGAGCCGTTGTCCACTTCGAGGCGGTGCGTTTCCAATACGTCGCGCAGCAGGGGGATGGCCTCCTCGGGTTTGTGGCCGGGCTTTTCGGGGGCGGCACCGCCGCCCTTCATGCGGATCATGTAGCGGCCTTCGCCGCCGGTGACCTCGACAAAGTCGGCCTTCTGCAGTTTCTCGACGAAATCGGTGAATGAATTGGCGCCGTAAGCCTTCTCGTTGAAGGTGGAGTCGAGCTGCAACATGGTGGATTTCAGCAGGCCGAGCTGGGGGCGCACTTCGCGCCGCTCGAGCACGCCCAGCGCGCGTTCGACCAACGGCATGGACTGGGCCAGATCGAGCGCCACGCGCTTGTGCGCCTGGCGCTGCTGCTGATGTTGCTGCTGCGGTTGTTGCTGCTGTTGCTGCTGCTGCGGCGGTTGTTGCTGCGGTTGCTGCTGCTGTTGCTGTTGTTGTTGCTGTTGCTGCTGGTGTCCGGAGCGCGGCCGCGGCTCATCGATGATGGATTCGTAAGCCACGAACTCGTGGCAGTTCTTCTGGAGAATGGTGCTGGTGAAGGCGCGGCCGCCGACGACGAAGACACGCTTGTCGTACTGCTTCAGCTTGTTGACCAGGGCGATGAAATCGCTATCGCCGCTGACGATGGCGAAGGCGTTAATGTGGTCGTGAGTGAAGGCCATCTCGAGCGCGTCGAGGGCCAGGTTGATGTCGGCGCCGTTCTTGTCGCCGCGCGGCGAGGGGTCGCGCTGGACCATTTGCACGGCGTGCTCGGAAAGCGCGCGCGTAGCGGAATCCTGCCTTCCCCAGTTGGCGTAAGCAAACTTGGTGACGATTTCCCCGCGTTCTTTAAGCGCGTCCAGCACGGCAGCCACGTCGAATTCGCGGTGCAGGGTGGACTTGACGCCGATCTCGATATTGTCAAAATCGATGAACACGGCGATCTTGAGTTTTTGTTCCATGTTGAGTTCCTTAAATCCGGCCCCGTGTGCGCCGGACCGTGAGGTCCTGCGCGCCTGGAAGGCCGCGGACCCGCCGGCGGGCGAACCGTCCGCCGGCGGTGTAGCTACGTTCAATAGCCTCATGCGTAGTTTATCCTAATTCTGCGCTGCAGGGGCAGGGCATCCGGCTACACACGGACAAGTTGCCCGGCCCCTACAGCTTATGGGGTCCGCCGCAAGCGGCCCGCCATGGCGGCGCCGCGTTCGAACTCCTCTTGAAGCTGCCGCGTCCGAAGGTTCTCGCGCATGTGCTCCAGCTTTTGAATGTAGACGGCCAAGGCGCGCTCGATGTGCTCGGTGTTGGTCGCCAGAATGTCGCGCCACAGATCGTACGAACCCAGCGCGAGACGGGTCATGTCCTCGAGGCCGGGGCCCGCCATCCGCCATCGCGGGGAAGCGCCCATGCGCTCCGCCACGGTGGCCGCCAGGGCGGTGGATGCCAGTTGCGGAAGATGCGAGACGATCGCCACGACGCGGTCGTGTTCCTCGGCATCGAGGACCATGATGCGCGCACCGATGCGCTCCACCCAAGAGCGGAAATCGCGGGCCGCCGGCGTGGCCAGTTCGGACGGGTCATCCGGCGTCAGCGCCCAGGTGCGGCCTTGAAAGAGATCGCCCTCGGCTTCCGCCGCGCCGCGCTTTTCTTTGCCGGCCATGGGGTGGCCACCCAGGAACTGGCAGCGGGCGATATTCTGCCGCGCCAAGTCGACGATTTCGCACTTGGTGCTGCCGGCGTCGGTGACGAGGGCACCGGGGCGGACTAAAGGATCGAGATGCCGGATGGTGTCGAGAATGCGGCCGATGGTCTGGGAAAGGAAGACCAGATCGGCCTGGGCCACGGCTTCGGCGAGCGGCGCGCCGCGGTCGATGGCCGAGGCGGCAATGGAATCGGCGATGGCGCGCGGAGAGCTGACCCCGATGATCGATCCCTCGAATCCGGCCTGGCGCAAGGCGAGGCCGAAAGAGGAGCCGATCAGGCCAGTGCCGACGATGGCTACGGTCTTCATGGGAAAAACCTACGCTCCCTCACGGTCGCGCCTCGGCCATGCTGCGGCCCACGGCGGGGGCAATCATTCGTAACTGAGACATCAGCTCCTCGAACTGCTCGGGGCGCAGCGACTGCGCGCCATCGCTCTTGGCATGGTCCGGATCGGGGTGGACCTCGATCAGCAGGCCGTCGGAGCCGGCGGCCACGGCGGCGCGGGCCATGGGCGCCACCTTGTCGCGGCGGCCGGTGCCGTGCGAAGGGTCGGCGATGATGGGCAGGTGCGAAAGCTTCTTCACCACCGGGATGGCGGAAATGTCCATGGTGTTACGGGTGTAAGTCTCGAAGGTGCGGATGCCGCGCTCGCACAGAATCACGTCGTAGTTGCCGCCGGCAAGAATGTATTCGG
>Ga0209039_10002095_pt1 | contig 17409 bp, 14 predicted proteins | sample BogFormECP12_OM1_FD_188238 | JGI IMG/M metagenome (GOLD analysis project Ga0209039, IMG submission 188238) | Bog forest soil microbial communities from Calvert Island, British Columbia, Canada - ECP12_OM1 (SPAdes) (version 2) | ecosystem: Environmental > Aquatic > Freshwater > Wetlands > Bog ... | reverse complement strand
GTGAATACAGGGGCAATGTTGGATGCTACTACCGAATTGGAGGTGCCCGTGCCATTGATGAGGTCTGTATAATTATACCCGGGCAGGGTGGGCATATCCGGGTGGTCTTCAGTCGTCCCACTGACGAGACTCGATGCATTAACGGTAAACGTACCTACTGCATTTGGCACGGTTCCCACGACTTGCCAATTAATCGCCGTCGATTGATTACTTATTATGGTCCCGGCACTGAAATTTTTCGTTAAATTCTCGCCGGATGCCAGCGCGAAACCTGCCGGCAACTGGATCGTCGCGTTCAATAGCGCTAGGTCCCCTTGGCTGGAATTGGTAAAGGGAACCATGTTGTTCAGATTCGCGGATACCGTGAAGGGCACGTTGACTTCGACCGATGCTGGGGCACTGACGGCATAAGTCCAGGGGTGCACGAACAGCGACCAATTGTCCGAATAGGCCCAGCAGGCGACAAACTCCGAATAATTCATTTCATTCCCAGGCCCGTGGTATGGGAAGGATGGACCGCTATAACACCACGGGTCGTTGAAGATGAAATCCTCAATGGTGCCGTTGGCGGCAGCAATATATCCCGTCACCACGCGAAAATGACCGTATTGATTAGACGGGTAATTATAATATACCAAGATGATTACCGGGTATCCCGCGTCAATCATTTGGGTCACATTTCGCGCGTCGCTAAATTGCTGTTCGTACGCCACGTACCCGTACTTCCGGAGTGTATAGCCGGTGATATTTCCCGGCGTATCATTTCCCTGAGATGTACTTAATTCACTGAAATGGGTGGCGCGGCGCATGTCATCTTGCCACGTGCCATCGGGGGAGACCGTACGCGCGACTTTAGCAATTTCTTTTTGGGAGATGTTTTCCCCATAATAATTGAATACCATTTCGAGGCACGCGTCGCCGCAGTAATAATCGGTCGTCTGATAATAAAAGGGCACGGTTATGTTCGTAGTTGTATCCGCGCACCTTGGAAGCGAATGGAAAGTGGGAATAACTGAAGTGTTTTTAGGTTCTGCATCAGGTATTGATTCAATTGCCTTGCTTGTAACTCCATTCTGCTTTTGAACACGCTGAATATAGCAAATTGACCCTAAACTCATTAAGACTAGAAGAATCAGGTATCCTGCCCGACTGCGCGACAACGTTGTGCATTGACTCCGCTATTTTCCACCCCCTCCTTGGAGAAATTAGAATAAAGGTCTTTCCTAAGTCTAACTAAATCAAATCGCGCATTAAATTTTATCATAGTTTATTTGCAATAATAAGGTGCGATTTCAACTATTTCAAAGAAGGAAAGAATATCGTCTGCTTCCGTGAATGATGCGGCGGATTTCTACCAAGTTTTCCTTGATAAAATAAAATACCAGATATTTATCGATAACGAGCATCCTATAACCAAGATTCTGGAGTCTTTCATCATTGGGCACGTGTCCGCTTTTTGGAAACCGCGCCAAGTTTGATACTGCTTTGTCGAGTCTGTCCGCGAATGATTTAGCGGCATCTGGGTTATCTTTCTGTATATAATCAATAATATCGTTAAGGTCTTCTTGAGCAATCGGGAGGTACTCAATCCGGAAATTCTCAACCATGCAATCGATTCCTTAATTGTTGCATCATTTCTGTATGAGTTAGGCGTCCTTCTTCCGAACAGCTTTGCTCTTCTGCAACCCCTAACTTTTGATATAATTCTAACAGAGCTTCGAGTTTTTCATAGTACGCCAGACTCATGACGACGAGGTCTCCCTCCCCATTTTTGGTTATGAAGACCGGTTCGCCTTCATTATGGCAGATTTCTGATATCTCCGTAAATTTATTTCGGAGATCTGAAATGGATTTAATGATTGGCATACATTATCATTATCGTGATAGCCCCTTAAATTGTTTTAGGTCGGCGAATAAGCCCTAGATCATTAAAAAATCCAAATTAATTCGAATTATCCCGCATATTCGTTAATTTTTCGACGACTTCTTCGTATGACTCCGCGGTTTCTTGGGGAGGGCACATTTCCAAGCACCGGGCGTCTTGTTCATTCTCGTCGAGGTACCGTTGTGCGACATAGCGCTTGAAGTATATTGCCTGCCACCCCGCCCCGAGTGCCCCGCAGATGTCGGCGCTTATCATGTCCCCGACGTGCACAAGCTCATTAAATTGTAATCCGAGCCGTTCCTCCGCTGCGCGGAAGATTTGTTGGTTAGGCTTGTAATACCCAATCTCGTCCGAAAACACACAATCGTCGAAGAACTTTAAAATGTCAAATTGCTGGAAGAGCTGGCGGAAGGTTGCCCCTGAAGTCTTGCCTGTATTGGATATGAGGCCAATTTTCCACCCATTTTCTTTGAGGGTCGCCAACATATCAGGCACTCCATCGCCGATGGGCGGCACGACGTCGAGAATTGGGAAGATATATGTTTCTTTCAGCTGGTCGTGTAATTTCCGATTATTAAGGGCAGTCGGGGCAATGAATTGGACCAAGCGGGCAATATGCTCGTCTGTGGAAAAATCAATCCCATTGAGTTTTCGTTGTCGATTTATTTCCGCGTCGAAGGTCCGAATTTTGACCTTAAGCCGCTTATTGTCGAATAAAAACCCGTGGTCTGCAAATATTTGGTAAGTGCTCTTCCGGCGCATTTTTTCCCACTGGCGGTCCAGCTCGCGGTTTGACGGCAATAACGTGAACCACAAATCAAAAGTGACGCCTTTGAGCATGAGTCTCCAAACAATCCAAAGGTCCGACAGGAAAAAACCTTCGTGCAGCGGCAGAGCACAAATTTTATTACGCTTCCAACTTGGCCCATAAGTATGAGCACAAATGACATAAAAGTTTCCATTTGTGGCATTGGATATGTTGGTCTTTGCCTTGCGGCGGGACTCGCCAAAAAAGGGTACCGCGTGATCTGCGTCGACGTGGACGAAGAACGAATTGCCCAAGTCGCCGCGGGCAAGGCTCCTATTTTTGAGCCGCAATTAGAAGAATTCCTGTCCGAGGGTGTTGAAGCGGGGTTGCTGACTGCCACGCTGGACATCAAGGAAGCGGTCATGGGCTCTGACATCACCTTCTTATGCGTGGGCACGCCCTGCGACGACACCGGATACATCGACTTGAAGTACATCCGCGAGGTTTCTAAGGAACTGGGGGAGGTCCTGAAAGAGAAAGAGGACTTCCATGTCCTTTCCGTCAAGAGCACCGTCATCCCTGGCACGACCGACGGGGTAGTCAAACCCATCGTGGAAGAGTACTCCGGTAAAACCGCGGGCGTGGATTTTGGCCTCGCGATGACCCCCGAGTTTTTGAAAGAAGGGTCCGCCATTGCCGACATGATGGAGCCGGACAAGACAGTCATCGGGGCGCTGGACGACGCCTCGCGGGAGAAGCTCGAACTGCTCTTTTCCGTGTTCCCCGGCGCGGTCGTCACGTGTGACCTCCGGTCCGCCGAGATGATCAAGTATGCCAATAATTCGTTCCTTGCTACGAAAATCTCATTCATTAACGAGATTGCCAACATGTGCGAGAAGTTCGGGGCAGACTCGACGATTGTGGCCCGCGCCATCGGCCTGGACGTCCGCATAGGGCCCAAGTTCCTCATGGCCGGGTGCGGGTTTGGCGGGTCCTGCTTCCCTAAAGACGTGAAGGCCCTGTATTCAGCGGCCAAAGAAGCTGGATACGACTCCAAAATTCTCAAGGCGACCCTTGCGGTGAATGAAGTGCAACCACTCCGAGTAGTGGACGCCCTCCAGAACTTGCTCGGCGACCTCAGTGGCAAAAAGATCGCCATTTTGGGGCTGGCTTTCAAGCCGGACACGGACGACATGCGGGAAGCCCCCGTCATTAAAATTGTCAACGAGCTCCTCGAGCAAGGAGCTCAAGTGGTAGCCACCGATCCTGTTGCTATTCCCAACGCCCAGAAAATCCTCGGGGACAAAATCTCCTTCGCAAGCGAAATCAGCGACGCTTTGGCGGGGGCGGACGCGGCCGCCATCGTGACCGAGTGGGCTCAGTTCAAGGCGCTGTCCCCCGACGACTTTTTGCAAGCAATGAACTCGCCGGTCGTGGTGGACGGGCGGAAAATCTATGACCCCAAAGTTATGTTAGGAGCCGGCGTGAAGTATTTCCAGATTGGGTACTCGCAGGATTGTTCTTTCGTGCCGAAGTAAGACTCTTGTTTTTCCTTACAAATCTAATTTTGTTACTTGGTCATGGGTTAATGTAATGCTAGATTTACCACGCACTATGCTATGAAAGTAGTCAGTCCCGCAGTGAAGCCTCTTGATTTATTTTGCTTGATTTTCTATGACCGCCGAGATAATATGCCCCTTTAAGTCACATTCTCCATACCGCCATGCATTTTGCTTACCGCGTGAGATGACTTTAATTCCCTTTAATCGCGGTGTTAATCAATTCTTGCCCAAGGAATTCTACGGCGTCATTAACTTTGCCCCAATTATTTAATCAATATTTATACGATATCCGAAAAAATACTCAATTTGTTAAGCGGCGACCTGTATCGCGGGAAATCTCTTCCCATGTACTTCAGGGTTTCAAATCTTAAGCGTGGAACCTGCTACGCCGCAAATACCTCTATCCTTATTAGGTGGTTCGAGAATCTCCATCAAGGCGGGTCTGGTAGTTTAATTGACAATTAACCCCCACCTGGAGAGGTGCAAGTAGATGGGAATGAATCACCCAATGAATTGGTTTTTTCGAGGCAAATTTCCGAATATATTTGATTTACTTTCAAATGCTAGCATTCATTTCGCGAGAGTTAATTTCACGAAGTGTTCTTCCTCTCGAGCAACCGCTGGTTAAGTTTCTAATACGAATGAAAATTTAGGAGGTTTTTCTTTATGCGCCGTTACAAAATGTTGAAATTTTCCTTTCTAAGTGCCATTTTAACGGCGTGCATCGTAGTTGCTTGCGGATCATTTGTGTCACATATGCATCAAACGACCCCTATTGTGCAATACAGATCAGGTCCTTTGCCTATAACAACTTCGGCATTATTTGGGACGGGTGTGCCAGAGTTATTGGAGGACATTACTGGTTCAATTAACTGGTACCAGCTTATCCGGGGGTTCGATTCCCAGTTCCTGCAGCAATTAAATCGTGTTTTACAATACTTGAAAAAGGTCTCAAAGGTAATACGCACCACGGTACTATTCCATCGATTGTTATCCTCTTTCCCTAAAGTAGACTACTTAATGCTTAAGGCCGCTTTGCAATATTATGCTACCCAGGAAATAATACAGTTCGGGCGCGACGGCAGTTTCGTTATTTTGGATCCAGAAAGAGTAGATAAATTCGTTGCACGCATAGTGAGTCTTGCTGCAAATGCGAATGGGCAAGTACCCCGGGCAAAAATTGAAAAAATTTGGCACGAAAACAAGCAGCAGCTTAACGATCTAGTCGAGTATTTACAATTAGAAAACATATGTTACACTACTGACGAAGGTTCAATCGTGTTTCCCCACACGATCCACCAAAAAGGAATTGTGCCAAACCCGTATGTAAATGCTATCTTGAACTCTTCTTCTCAGACCCTAAATCAAACCATTGTGGGTCCCGGAGACATAATTTTTGCGAGATTCCTGGTTGTCCTAACACGAGAACTGGGGATCCCACGGGCGATTACGAACACCGCTGGATTATGGGTAACAGGTGAAGGAGCATCCAGAAGTGCTCTGCTTGCAGATCTTGTCCAAGAGCAAAATTGTGACATTATCCGATTGCGCAGCGGAGGGGAACAATGTTTGCAATTAATCCAATCATCTCATGACCTTTTAATACAACTGACGAAGTTATTCAAGTGGGGGAAAAAAGACCTCCTTAGCCAAATTAGCAACGGTTAGGAGAATCGTCGATTTCTCTGAAATCTCAGTAGGGTCCCTTTTCTCGATGTTTCAATAATGCTTTTTACTTAAACAGCGACAATTTAATTGAGAAGAAATGACAACCATTAAAATCCTCGATAAGGACGCGCTCGAAGAATTACAATCGAAGTTGGTCTCGACATTAGGGCGGGAAATAAGTCTCCCGGAAACAGTAGATTTCTGCGCCCAATTCGCTATGGGAAATTTCGACGATTTTATTGCTTTTGCATCATCTGTGTCTCCTGCGGGTTCAACAAAGACTGTGAAAGTCACCTCCCGCCTCGAGCGTCAAAAACGCACGCTGTTTGACGACGATACATTATTTCCCGACGAAGATAACGGGAACCTGTTCAAAGAATAGAGGAATCTTGATAAGTGGTACGCATGAGGTCGAAAAAGCAGAAACCGTCCCGCGTGGTTCAATGCCTCGATCAATTCCAACCTGGCACAGTTGCGGCGCAAGAAGCAGTTGAATTGCTTCAAAAAATGGTCCGGGTTGATACATCGAACCCCCCTGGCAACGAAATCGCCCTCGCAACATTCCTACAAAGTTATGTTGAAAGCGAGGGACACCCAAACCTTTCGACCACGATCATCGAGAGTGAGCCCACCCGAGCAAACCTTATCATCACCATTGCTGGGAGCAATCCCCAAAATCACCCGTCGTGGGGATTCATGTCCCACCTTGATGTCGTGCCCGCGGAAGGGACGTGGCAGAACCCACCGTTTTCCGGAGAAATTATTCAGGAGGAACACGACCAATTCATCTGGGGTCGCGGCACCGTGGATATCAAAGGGCTGGGTGCGGCAAATATTACTGCGCTCTTAACTCTCCTCAGGGAGGGATTCCAGCCGCAGGGGAATATTAAAATTCTCCTTTGTGCCGACGAGGAATGCGGGGGGTTCAAGGGCTTGGGGTTTCTGGTCGATAATTATTTGGAAGACGTGCAGGTGGATTGCTGCCTAAACGAGGGTGGCGGATTCAAGCTTCCATTGAAGAATGATTTCATGATCCAGATTGGCGAGAAGGGGATTATGTGGACGAAGTTGCGGGCACGCGGTCAAGGTGGGCACGGGTCTATGCCGCCGCCCCCCCACACTATTGCCCTTTTTAAAATGGTTCAAGTGCTTGAACGTCTCAAAAACTACCGCCCCCCCCTAATTCTCGGCCAGGAGTACCAGAATCTCCGCCGGCAAATCTCTCTACCCGGCGTCGCCAAGTGGCTCATGGGTCGGAAAACAATCCTGCGTTCCTTACTCGGTGCAGCATCAAAGATTGCCAAGCAAAATTTGGGGCAAGTTGTTCTCCCCCTGGTCCAAGACTCCATCTCCTTTACGAATTTCCATTCCGGGGTCAAGGAAAACTCCATCAGCCCGGTTGCCGAAGCGATCTTAGACATTCGGGCTTTGCCGGGGCACGATCGCCCTTACATCAATCAGATGCTGGAGAAGGCAATTGGATCCAAGCTTTTCCGCCAGCTAGAACTCGAGGGGATTGACAATACCGTCGCCACGACATCTTCTTTCGATACGCCAGAGTTTCAACGTATCGAGGCGGTGACCCGCGAAATGTGGCCGGAAGCAAATCTGGTTCCCCTGCTCAGCCAAGGATCCACGGACTGCAAGTATTTTCGCAAAAACGGCATCCTCGCATATGGTTTCAGTCCCACCCTGAAGGACCCTGACCTCTCGTATAAAGAGCTGCTTTCTATGGCCCACGGCGAAAATGAGCGGATCTCCGTCTCCAATCTCCGGTATGCCATGGATTTTGCATACCGCATGATGCGTCTCGTCTAAGCTTCGTCTAAATTTTTTGTTGCTTCGTCTAAGTTTTTGGTTACTTCGGAACGATGTTTGTGGCGTTTGTGGCGCGGTTTTTTCGGCGGTTTATATTGCGCAACGCCAATGATGCCCCCAAGCAACACCAAAATTGGGTCGAAGTAATATAACGAGGTAGATAATGGCGCAGCAGGGATGGTATTTTGTGTTCCTTGATAGGATATTATTTGGGCCGCTGAAATCGTGATGAATTGGCCCACAATTGCAAGAATTCCAACGATCAAACATAATATGACGCCGCTTTTCCGTCCTTTCCAACCAAGATCCCCCCCAATGATGGCTAGTATGCCCCAGGCTAGCGTCATGATAAAAGTCACAATAATTGGGGTCACATCTATTCCGAGGGAGCTAAGCGATTCCCCGTTCCCATTTACCATTGCCATTATTGCGAGTATCAAAAATATTTGAAGGAATCCCTTGATGGCGAGAAAAATGCCACCGATTATTGAGAGAAATGGTCCTACTTTTGCCATTTTGATCCCATTAAAATTAATGCGTGAGGATTAAGAAACGCTCGTAATAGTAGAGGATGGACTGCGTGCTCGGCGACCAGTGTAACGCGTCAAACCCGTGATTCTGGAGGAGGTAACTGCAGAGGATGACGGTATTGCCACTACCTGCAACCACCTTGGCGAAAGACCGTGAAAACCCGTTCGGTATGAGCATGTCGTGAGTGCCCTGGAGAACTAGCGTCGGGCACAATGCCCCAGGGGCGGAATTTCGTGCAAGCCACGTGGGGTTGTAATAGTTCCACTGGGGGTTATAGTCTGCGTCCAGGGGGTTGGACGACCCATTGATGATCGGGCCGTCGTGCGGGCCCATGCCGACGAGCTCGAGGGCGTTGGAGTCGATGCCAATGTCGGAGAGGGGATAAAAGGGCATCACTCCCCGCACCACCATTGTGTCCGCGAACATGCCGGCGAAATAGGTCTTGTTGTACCCGTAGGCACACACTAAATCGTAATACCCCCCCAAGGAGCGGCCTGAAAAATAGACATTTTTCAGATCCGCGTGGTAGTACGAGGCGTTCTGCTGGAGCATCCACGTGAAATTGCCGAGCTGGCGGACGCCGTCCGTAAAATCATATCCCTTGTTGTCATTGGTTTGAGACCCATTGCCAGTCTTCCCATAACTCATGTCGCACACGAGGTACCCGAGGGACGCGAAATAGCGGCTAATTTGCCACACGTTCCCCCACCCGCGATCCATCCCGCTCCCGTGGGTCATGATAATGACTGGTAGCATGTCTGGCTTGCCGTCTCCAAAATTCAGTCCCGCGGGCAAGTACGTGTCAAACCGGAACGTGTCTGTGAGGGACGTGTTGCCATACCGCTTTTGGTCCGTCATGTAGGGTACATTGTGAATTTCGTTGACCGCCGGCACCTCGAACCCGAACATGGCATCGAACAAGGAAAACTGGTACTTGCGCATGAAAGCTTGTTGCTCCGGGGTTGCTTTTGCCAGCACCTGTGCTTCCCAGTTGGGTCCAAAGACCGCCGCGAATTGTACGTCATTGTTGTTATTTGTCCACGGGATGGAAAGAATGGGCACAAGACTAATTCCCACAACGATAACAAAGGCCTTGACGGCGGTCCAGTACACTTGGCGGTAGCGGCGGGGTTTCCACGGGAGCATTTTCAGTAACATGATAAATATTGGCACGTAGATGGTGGGCAACAAGTAATAGGAAATTACGGGCAAGACCATGGCGAGCTGCGGGGCGTCCAAGCCTACGAGCAGCAGCAGGTTGAACACGAGGAGGGTAATTGCAATTCCCCCAAGGATCACTTTCGCACACAAACGCACGAACCAGCGGAACGACCACTTGACATCTTTTCGCTCGTACGTGGTTGGCATTTGCCACACGGGGGTAACGCGCAACATCTGCCACCCCAGCAGCACGACGATGGTAGTTTGGACGGCAAGGAACGCGGTGTATCCGCTTGTAAAAATGGGAAGCCATTCCGGGGAGTTGAACTGGGGAAGAACGCCGAGGATAACTACTAAACGGAAGATAAACACCAAGGCGGTCAAGGGTAGGATGAGGAGGTACCCCCAGGAAAGGATTTCCATGATCTGGCGAGACTTTTCCGTAAGGACTTCCTTCTTCAGGTAAAATCCCGCGGCCACGCCTACCATGGCGATACTGAGCACGTACCCGACCGCCCAGACCACGCCTGCAAATTGAGACACGTCGGGAATGGGCACCACGGACCGGATCACCCAAAAAATGAATGTCAAAATATTCCCGATCACCCCGCCCAAAATGACCGCTTTATTTCCCCATTTCTGATACGCCGCGATGCCCGCAAGCTTGGCGCGGTAGAGGGCGCTTTGGGGCACGTATTGCCCTGTTTCTTCATCCGCCATCGCGGCCTCCACCTTTGCGCGGTTAGCCGGCTGGGCAATCCAATAGTAAAACAACCACGTGCCCGCGTGGGGCAACTTAGCGGCAATCAGGATAAGCAGGAACCCGACCAGCCAATAAAGCATTGTCACGCCTAAGTCTACAAGCGTTCCGCCCAGGTTCGCCGGTTGCCACCCGCCAAAAGCATAGAAAGCCCGCCCAATAACGACGCACGCGGCGAATACGAGGAGGAGCGGCACCACGGGAGTGAGCCAGCGGAATTTCTGCCGGAATTCGGACGGGATGCGGCGGGCACACTCGGAGCAGAACTTGGACGACTCGATGCATTTCGTGCAGAGCAATTTCCCACAGAACGCACATTTTTCAATATGCTGTAAAAATCCGATTTTCTGCCCACAATGCGGGCAGTCCACCAGTTTGGCTGTGAGTTGCTTCATGTTAATGTTTCCCCATGCAAGGAGAAATTCCCATATTTCTTGCAATTCATTGGGGCGTTCAAGTTTATATTGTAACTCCTTCGGCGTGGTTAAATTCTAAGGGGTGACCTTTTTGCAGCATTGATGGAAAAACATTAAAACGGGTTTGATGGAAAATACATTAAAAGGGATTTCGGCTTAACGGGGAAGATACTCAAATTGTCTGACCTCACCGACTTAGTGAATGAACTCCAGCGAAAGCTCAAAGAAAAAGATTCGAGCATAAAAAAAATCAATCAATTACTCCAGTCCGCAGGTCTAAGTGCGAGTGATGCTGTTGGTGGTGACCTCCAAGGGAGGGTTGCAGAATTAGAAGCGCAAGTCCAAGAATTGCAAGCCCAGCTCGAGGAAGAAAAACAGAAATCCACCGCGCGCCCGATGGATGACTTGTTGAAGGAACTTCAGACGAAACTCCGGAAAAAGACCGAGGGGTTTGAGAAACTCGAGACCGAAGCAAAGAACTTACGCGACGAACTGTCTCAGTCCTCGAAATCCTTGGCGGAGCTGCAAGATAAATTGAAAGAAAAAGACGAAGCTCTTGCCAAGCTCACAGGAGATCTGAAAGATCGGTCCCAACGATGGTGGTATTGAGATTTTCGTTCCTCTATAAATCGTACCTCTGGGTTTTGTATGTTCAACTTGCGAGTTGGCGGCGCCGGAAGATAAGGTAGCTCAGGAACAAGGAAACCCCCGCATAAATCAGGCAACCAGAGACGGCGGTGATCGGGTCCGGGGTGGCCCACATGCGTTCGTTGATGGTAATTGTGCCGACACTGATTTTATAATCGGTGTACCGTGTATCTGGCATTTTCATGATGTTCGTAATTATGTTCGCATAGTACGTGAGCAACAGGATGGGCTCGTCTGTGGTGAACACCGAATACAGAGATAGCAAGCTGCTGAAAATAATAAATAGGAAGAGTAATCCCAAAACTGCCGCGCCTGCCACAGATTTCATCCACGAACTGATGAATATGACGAAGCTGAGGGCCGCCAATGCCACGAGTAAAGCAGTGCCAAAAGATTCCCAGATTTCCCACGGCACCGCTGCATAGTGAGTAATTGTATATAGCGCAGCGAGGCCATAATACGCGCCCAAGAGCAGGGCAAAAAGCAGGTACAAACCGCCTATGCGCCCGACTAGCAATTTGGTCCGGCTGACCTTGGGGAAGAGCATGTGCCCCGTCTGCTTCTCAAAGTCTGCGGCAATGCTCGAGCTCCCGAGGACCACTGCGATGAGGTAAATAATGTCGGACATAGAACCGAGGCTATTTGCAACAAAGTCGCGCGAGTCGTCCGGGAGGAGGATCCCCTTGCTAACATTCGACTCGGTGAGGATCACGTCTAATACAAAGAAAACTCCCACTAAAACAAGGAGATAGAGGGTCTTCCGCAAGTTCCGTTGAATTTCAAAGACGATCGTATCGAAAACTTGCGTAATCTTACTTTTGGGCGAAACTGTTGAGATCGAAAGATTTTCGCCAGTTGACAGGGAAGGTTGCATTGCCACGAGGATACCTCCATTATTTTGACACGAATTCGACGCCATCACCGGGAACTGGAGCAGGATGACGGGTCTTCTGCTTTTTTTGATTCCTCTGGTCTTCAAGATTTTTTTGGTCGCCTTCTTTGACTAAGGAGAGGTATAATTGCTCAAGTAGGGAGGTCTTTGGCACAGTAAATTCAATGACTTCCAATCCCCCGTCAATCAGTTGCTTCAAAATGTCGCGTTGCGCTTGGGGGGACCCGTCAAAATCGATTTCAAACTCGCCGCTGTCGGGATTATATTTCATAATCTCCGCGCTAGCCCCCCCAGCATCCGCGGTTCCGCTTTCTAACGGTGAACCCGCAAGGGGCGTGATGAGCGGGTCGAATTGTGCAATTATATCACCAATTTCGCCATTTCCGAGTTTATTGAGGACTCTTACATTAATCCGGGGGTGGCGGGCAGCGGCCTCCAGGTTTTGCAGGGTGTCGAGGGCTACCAGCTCGCCGTGGGAAATGATCGCAACCCGGTCTGCGACTTCCGTAATTTCATAGAGGTTGTGACTTGAAAGAAAGACCGTCTTTCCTTGTTCCTTCAAGAGGCGAATAAAATCGCGCATTTCTTTCTGCGCCTTCGGGTCCAACCCCGATTGGGGCTCGTCGAGCACTGCGACGCCGGGGTCATGGACTATGGCCGCGACGATGCCAAGTTTCTGCCGCATGCCCTTGGAAAATTGCTTCACGGGGCGGTTTGCCCACTCCCCCAACCCGACTAGTTCAAGCACTTCTTGGACGCGTTGGGAGATCCGATCCCGGGGGTACCCGTTCAATTTCGCATAATAGGTGAGCAAGCTCCGCGGGGTCATGTGCTCGTAAAACGCGGGCGTTTCGATTAAAAAACCCATGCGTTCCATGAGCGTGTCCCGTGTGCTCGGCGTGAGTCGCACCCATTGGGAATTATGACTGACGTGAATTTCACCTTCGGTGGGCTGGAGGAGGCCCGCTAGCATTTTCATCGTGGTGGATTTCCCCGCGCCATTCGGTCCCACGAACCCGAGAATCTCCCCCGCCTGAATTTCAAAATTCAAGTGCGAAACTGCACAGAAATTGCCAAAAAATTTAGAGATGTTAGTGAATTGGATGATGGGGGAGCTAGTCGATTGCATAACCAAGCCTCTTGACTACAGAAGTTTTTCCATAATAAAAATTATGGTGCAGTTTGGTGACTGATTATTGATTCTTTGCAGTAAATACACCGATACCTCCAACGATCGCTAGGAGGCCATCAATATAAAATGTCGAGGTTAGATATATTATCACAGGTATGGTCGCTCCGGACAATACATAACTTCCTGCCGCTGCGATTGGGATGAATGCCCCAACGATAACGATAATGCCCGCGAGTAAACAGAGTATTCCGCCCGCTTTTGTACCTTTTATCCCCATAACGCCACCGATGATTGCTATGGCCGCTAAAACGAGGGTTATTGCTGCGGGAACGCTATACAGCGGATCTGCAATTAGAGACGCGGGGAGTGTCACGCCTAATAAGCTAGCTGTGTTTTGAAGTATAATTCCCGCAAAAAACGCAGTAATTCCGGCGACTAACATTATGATCCCACCAACAAGGCCTAAAATTCCCCCAGTTTTCATTTTCATCTGATCGTTTCTCCTAAATTGTGTTGTTTTTGATGTGATTAAATTAAATTCAATTCGCAATTATTCGTGAGGTTTGCAAAAAGCCTCAAACAATAATCAGATCGAGCAATTATAAGTTACCAAGGACTTCAAGTCCTTATCCTGCAACCCTTAAATTCAAGTGCGAGGCCGCAACAAAAATTGCCAAAAAATAGAGATATTGGTGAATTGGATAATCGCGCCTGAAGCCGGTTGTAGGGACTCACGTGTTATTCTTCGTTCGTGGGTTCTTCGTCACTGCCGCCTTCAGGTTCTTCGGGAGGTTCTTGTTTGACCGGTGCTTTCCCTTTTGGCGGGGCAGTGGTTGACTTCGCCGGGGGCAGGGGTTTCACCGCGGGCAGCTGCTTTATTGTCGGCAATTGCTTCACCGTGGGCAAGGGTTTGGCCGCGGGAGGTTGTTTTATGGCGGTTGCGTTGGCGGGTTTAGCAAGTGCTTTCGGTGCCACTGGGGTCTTCACAGCGGGAACTTCCTTTGCATGCGGCGGCGTAGTTACCTTTGGCGCCGGGGCTGGTGCAAGGGGCTTCTCCGCGAGATCGGGTTGAAGGTTTTCTTCTACTTGTCGTCCTCCAGTGCTTTCGCTCCCCACAGGTTTTCCAAGGGTTTTACCCGTGATCTGGGGAAGGAGGCTTTCGTTCAGGCCCAAATTCTTCCTGAATTCTTTGACGAGGGACGTACGCCGGTCTTCGACCTCGATTGTCGACACTTTGGCTTTTTTCAGGTTACCACGGATAGAGCGCATTTTCCTGACGGGTTTGGGATATTTCAATACCTTCTGGTACAGGATCAAGTAGCTCGTCATGAATATGGCTGCTGCAATGGCGACTATCATGATGATCTCATTCATTAAGGCGGTGCCTGGCGGAGTCACCACGTTCAAGGTAACGACATATTGTTCGTAGGCAAAGTCATCGCCCGCGTACACGGTTATGGTGATCGGGAAGTTCCCCACCTGCACGTTGGGAAGGGAAACCTCGTAAATTCCGTTACCAACATAGGTCAGTGAGCCGTGCCCAAACACCCAACCGTAGGTTACGGTTGCATTAGTAATGTTGCCACCGAAGTCCCCATTTATAATGCTGATCCGTAACGTAACGGTATCCCCTGGAGCTGCATTAATTGTAGGGGAACCTGCTTCTGTCGACACGTTAACTGCGATGGTCCTCACGGTTACCCGGATCTTGATGGATTGAGCTTGGAAGGGGGATAATTGGGCAGATGCCGTCAAGAAATACACGCCAATTCCGAGCGTCTTTGTATCTATGACAAAAGTGTAGTAGGGAGAGATGGTGGTCGACAAACTTAACCCCTGCCCCACCAAATTGACTTGAGCCCCTCCGATGAAAGCGGAAGTGGAAGTGTCATTGTATTGGAGTGTAATGGTTAAATTCGTGCCAATGGGGACTTCGATGGTGGGATCAGATGTTTTGTCAACTTGGTTGATCAATACCGTAATGGAAGTCACGCGGTCGATGACCGAAATTGAGATCACCTGTTGGCTGGCGGTCCGATTGTCTTCGATGGCATATATGGTCAAGGTGGAAAATCCCACGCCAAGGGCAGTCGTGTCAAAGATGTAATAATACGCGTTTGATGTTGCATCGAATAGCATTTGCACCGTGCCAAAGCTGCCCGGTCCGGTCAAGTTCACGCTCGCAGCTGTGAGATACTGCTGCGACATTTGTTCCATATACCACGCAGTCACATTGAGGAACTGCCCGCTATGAAGCGTGTATGTGTTATTGCCATTCGTACCGTTCAGATACACTTGTGAAATACTGGTGGGAAGAGTGAGCACGGATATTGAGATCACAGCCAAACCACTCGTAAAATTCACGTTCTGAGCCGAGATCGTCAACGGCTTAAATCCGACGCCAAGGGTTGTTGTGTCAAGGAGGATTGTGTATTGGTGGAGCAGATCGGGTCCAAATGTATTTTCAAATAGTGCCTGCGATACGCCCGGTCCCACGACCTGAACATTCGAATTATTAATGAAAGCTTCGGTGAGGTTGTCATTGTACCAGACCGTAACATTAACAATCTGACCCCAATACAGGGAGAATGTGTTTGTGGGCGTGTCGTTTAAAAATACCTCACTAATCCAAGCGGCGCGAACTGTCACAGAAATCGAAATTACTTGCTGGGCCCCTGTGTAATTCTGAAGCATTGCGCTAATCGTGAGCGAAGTTAGTCCTGCACTAATTTCAGTCGAATTAAATTCGACCATGTACTCGGAACCGACTTGACTCATCGTCCGGTTGTTGAAACCTGTACCATTAAGGTAGACCGTGGCGCCCCCAATGAAACCACTTGAATCCGCATCCTGATAAACGGCTTCCACGGTGAGGTTTTGTCCACCGTATAGCTGGACCGACGTGCCGGGTTGTCCGTTTAAGGTCACGCTCAAGATGGTATTCCGGGTCAGTACCGTTATCGAAATCAAGACCTGATTCAGAGTATAATTTGACAAAAACGCGGTGACCGTTAATAAGCTAGATCCTATGCCCAATGTAGTCGAGTTAAATTCAGTCGCATACTGCGTCATCAATTGAGGTATGTTAGATGTGCCATTTAGAGTCACAGTGGCGCCCCCGATGAAGTAACCCAACAAAGTATCCGTATATGTTACAGATACACTGACGTTCTGGCCATAGTAATAAGACCCTGAATTTCCAGGCGTCCCATTCAGAGCAATACTCAAAGCAGTGGGTCTCGTAAGAATAGTGATCGATATGACGGTTTGACTCAGTGTGTAATTCGTCTGCGAGGCCGAAATCGATAGTATGAACGTCCCAATTCCCAGTGTTGTTGTGTTCACGGGGTACCCGTACTGAGTCCCGATTAGAGTCATGGACCAAGTTCCATTTAGGGTGACGCTGGCACCCGAGATGGGATAAAGCAATAGCGTATCCGTGTACGTCACGTTGACATTAAGAGTCTGGTTCCAGTAAAGCGTGATCGACGTGCCCCCGGCGCCGTTAAGGACCACGCTGCTGATGGAGGTGGGGCGGGCGAGGACCGTGACCGAGATTACGACTTGACTTAGAGTGTAATTCGCCAGCACGGCTGAGATCGGTAGTATGAACGTCCCAACTCCCAGTGCAGTTGTGTTCACGGGGTACCCGTACTGAGTCCCGAACGGGTTCATAGTCAAAGTGCCATTTAGGGTGACGGCGGCGCCCGTGATGTTATAACCCAATAATGAGTCCGTATATGTCACGTTGACATTCAGAGTCTGGTTCCAGTAGAGCGTGATCGACGTGCCCCCGGCGCCGTTAAGAACCACGCTGCTGATGGAGGTGGGGCGGGCGAGAATCGTGACCGAAATCAAAGACTGGTTCTGCGTATAATTCGTATACACAGCCGAGACTGTAAGAGTGAACGTTCCAACGCCAAGTGCGGTCGTGTTGACGAAGGTCGTGTACTGAGTCCCTGTGCTGGGATTCATAACCGCTGAGATGCCTGACCCGTTAAGTGCTACAGTGGCGCCTGTGATGTTATAACCCAATAATGTGTCCGTGTACCACGCGGTGATGTTGAGGGTCTGGTTCCAGTAGATCTGGTATGACCCACCACCCGTGCCGTTCAGCAAAACGTTACCAATGGAAGTGGGGCGATTGAGTACCGTGATCAAGACCACAGCTTGGCTTAAGGAATAATT
>Ga0209039_10002094_pt1 | contig 17414 bp, 16 predicted proteins | sample BogFormECP12_OM1_FD_188238 | JGI IMG/M metagenome (GOLD analysis project Ga0209039, IMG submission 188238) | Bog forest soil microbial communities from Calvert Island, British Columbia, Canada - ECP12_OM1 (SPAdes) (version 2) | ecosystem: Environmental > Aquatic > Freshwater > Wetlands > Bog ... | reverse complement strand
CGTCCAATGTCGGGTCGCGCGATGTGACATGGGCCCTCCCAGCCCACACCTCTCTTCCCCCTTCGCGTCTTTTCGCGTGTTTCGCGGGCCCCATTCGCCAGGCTAGAGGATGTAGAGAATCGTAAACAGGAAGACCCAAACGATATCGACGAAATGCCAGTACAACCCGGTGCATTCTAAAAATCCGTGGCGATCCGGCGTGATATTTCCAGTGAGCGCCCGAAACAAAGACGCGACCAGCATTAGGACGCCGATGAAAACATGGCAGCCATGGAATCCAGTCAAAACAAAAAAGCAGGAGCCCATGATCCCGGCTGTATTAAACCAAAAGCCTTCATTATGGAGGGTGATCCACTCAATTGCCTGGTTCGCGAGAAATGCCGACCCTAAGAGGATCGTCAGCAGGAGAAGAAGCTTTCCACCCTTGGTTTGCCTGATTAAGCGGCCCTCGGCAAAATGCAGAGTGAAGCTGCTCGAGATAAGGCATAGCGTCGCAACGACCGTTTTGACCATCGTCTCAGGGTTCTTTAACGCCTCCGGCATTTGCCAACCGGACCCGGCACCTCCGCGCAGAACCATGTAACCGCAGATGAGCCCCGCAAACAGCATCGCTTCCGAGGCCAGGAAAGTGAACATTCCGAATCGGACAATATTCGGTCCCTCCTGCTGTACTTCATCAATCGTTGTGGCTGAAACGTGCATGGTTAAGTCTTTTGATAAATCGATAATTTCCAAAGAATGACAAGCAAAGTAAGACCAACAGCGAAGATGATTATTGCGATGAGCAGCCGGCGATTGTTCTTCCTAAGTTCTTCCTTCATCACAATCGGGCAAAAGCGAGGGCTGCGAGCGTTACAGGCAAATACACAATCGATGCGACAAACAAACGTCTGGCCGCTTGATCAGTTCCAGAGATCGCAAATCGAAATGCCATCAAGAGAAAGTAACCGCCCATTACAGCTGCGATCGGGAGATACCAAAAACTGGTGAGTTCCAGCATGGCCGGTAGAAAACTCACCGAGATCAACCCCATTGTGTAAAGCAAACTCTGACGCCCAGTCACCTGGCATGCCGGATCAAAGCTGGCGAGCATAACGAACCCCGCTTGCTTATAGTCCTCGCGATAGAGCCAGGAGATCGACAGAAAATGGGGCATCTGCCACAAGAAAAGGATTGCGAACAGAATCCAACTTTCGAAGCTGGCTTGACCACGAGCAGCCGTCCAGCCGATCACCGGAGGTAGAGCACCGGGGATTGCACCCACGATGGTGTTTAACGTCGTCACCCTTTTCAGCGGAGTATAAACAAAGACATACACACCGATCGTCAAGGCGCTCAGCATACCGGCGTAAAGATTGGTCGCAAAGCTCAGCCAGAAGATTCCGCTCACAGAACAAGTTATGCCGATTATTAGGCCTTCATCCAATGTCATTCGGCGTCCCGGCAGCGGTCGATTCCGCGTTCTGCGCATGCGTGCGTCGAGTTCCACTTCAAAGACCTGGTTCAGCGCAGCAGCTCCTGAGGCGGCCAACGCGGTGCCACCAAGCGTTTGGAAAAGGTAAAGGAGATCCAGAGGTCCGTGCCAACCAAATAGGAAGCCAACCAGCGTTGTGACCAGGACCATCAGCGTTATTCTGGCCTTGCACAATTGGGAGACGTCCGAGATCCAACGGCGTGCGTGAGACCCTTGACCATCCGGGAATCGCGTTACTTGAGGTTTGTCCGTTAGTGCGCTCACGCCCTGGCAACCTCCCTCGTCGTCCTTCCTAAAGAATCTTCGCGCGAAGGCGGAGAAAGCATGGCCGACAGGATGACGCTAAGCAGCACACCGGTCATGAAAGTCAACGCACCGACAAACACATGGGAAGTCGCTATATCAGCCGCCTTGTTACTCCAGACCGTCCAGGCCCCTAAGGCGAATTGCGCAAGAACAAGTACGAGCCAGAAACCTGCGGCAGAACGCACCGGAACGGTCAGTTGCCGCCGTCGAAGAATCTTTATTGCTACCGAGGTAAGGCCAACCACGATCAACACAGCCCAGACTCGATGAATGTACTGCAATAGTATAAGACCCGACGAGATTGGTGCTTGAGGCGGTTTACGAGCCTCGTTGATCCTGGCGACCGACGCAGCATCTATTGGCGGAAGGATATGCCCGTAGGCGGTAGGGAAATCTGGAATCGACAAACCCGTGTGCGAGTGGCGCATCGAAGCTCCCAGCGCCAGCTGCATAAACAGCATTACCGTAACGATTATTGTCCAAAATCGAAGGCTTCGGATGTCGCGTTCGTTCGAGGCGTGTTTAATGCCGCGCCAGAATCGGGAGGTAACAAGAGCAACGGTCGCCACCAATGAGAAAAAACCTTGCGCCAGACAACCGTGAAAGAGACCTAAAACCGCGTTATGCTCGGTCACGCGCAACCCACCGAGGACACCCTGGACGATAACGGCGATCACGGCGATTCCGCTCAGCCACTTTACCCAGAGCCGGTCCTCGATAATTAAGGTCAAAACACAAAGCCCAATTGTCAGCAGACCGACGGCGGTCGCAATCAGTCGGTGGGTGTGCTCGAAAAATACACCGCCGACCCAGCGAGAAACCGGGAACAGGAACATGTTGTACCCGAAGCTATTCGGCCAATCCGGCACTGCCATCCCGGCTCCCTGACTTGTTACCAGCCCACCGCTGCAGATCAAAGCGAGAACGCTGGCGGCAACGAAAATCGCGTACCAGTGCAGCAATCGCTTTTGAACATCAAATTCAGCCATCGATTTTACTGAAATAGATTAGTGTGCGGCAATTCTGGCAGTCTCTGGAGCAGGTTGATTCTGCGGCAAAAAGTCTTCGTCCATTCCCGGAACACTATATTCGTAAGGCCCATGGTATACAGTCGGGGTCGTTTCGAAATTCCCGTGCCCAGGAGGTGAAGGAACCGTCCACTCCAGTGTCGTCGACCGCCAGGGATTATTCGGAGCTTTCGGTCCTTTGAAGATGCTATAGAAGAAGTTGACCAGGAAGGGAATCGTCGATAGTCCGAGAGCGAACGCACTCACACTGACAAAAACATTAATCGGCTGCGAGCTCTGAAGATGATCGTACAGCATCGGATCGGCGATTCGGCGCATCATCCCGTTCAACCCCAGATTGTGCATCGGAAAGAAAGTGCAATTGAAGAAGATGAATGCGAGAGCGAAATGAATCTTGCCCCAAGTCTCATTCATCATGCGGCCAAACATTTTTGGAAACCAGAAGTAAATCGCCCCGAAAACGCCGAAAAGGCTTCCGCCGAACAACACATAGTGAATATGCGCAACAATGAAGTAAGTGTGGTGGATGAAGAGATCGACCGGGGTCGCAGCCATGTAGATTCCGCTCAGGCCGCCGATCACGAACATTGATACAAACGCCAAAGCAAAACACATTGCGGTCGTGTATCGGATAGAGCCACCCCAGACCGTTCCCATCCAGTTAAACGTCTTAATAGCAGACGGCACGGCAATCACCATCGTTGAAAACGAGAAAGTGGCTGAGAGCAGAATATTCATCCCACTGACAAACATGTGGTGACCCCAGACGATGAAACCCAAAAAAGCGATCGCACCCATCGCAAAGACCATCGCCTTATAGCCAAAGATCGGCTTGCGGGAATTGACCGCCAGAATTTCCGAAACCAGCCCCATGGCGGGCAGAATCATGATGTAAACTTCGGGATGACCGAAGAACCAGAAAAGGTGCTGCCAGAGCAGCGGCTGCCCGTAGTTGCTGGCTGAGAAAAAGCTAGTTCCGAAATTCAGGTCACAAAAAAGCATCGCAGCGGCGGCCGAAAGAACCGGAACCGCGAGCAGCAGGAGAATAGCTGTAATGAAAAGCGCCCAGACTGGAAGCGGCAATCGGAACATCTTCATCCCAGGCGCGCGCATATTGATGATGGTCGTGATGTAATTTGCAGCTCCGGCAATCGAGGCCAGCCCATTGAGGAAGAGACCAACACACCAGCAACTCTGACCGGCTTGCGTCCCATTGTACTGGGCGTGCGATGACAAGGGGGCGTACGAGGTCCACCCGCTGGCAGGGAAACCGGCAGGAACGAAGAAGCTCGATAGCAACACGATTCCCGATAGGAGAAAGAGCCAGTAAGAAAGGGCGTTAAAGAATGGAAACGCCATGTCGGGCGCCCCGATCTTGAGCGGAATTAAGAAGTTTCCGAACACGCCGATCAACAACGGCATGATCACCAAAAATACCATGACGGTTGCGTGCATTGTGACCAGTCCATTGTACCCACCGGGTTGAAACGCTCCTGCGGAGGTCACTAGCCAGCTTGGCAGCAGAGTCCCGATCAAAGGTACGGGAGCACCCGGGAAGGCCAACTGAAAGCGGACGCCCATCGCAAGCGAACCTCCCACCAGCAAGAAAAACAAGCTCGTAAAGAGGTACTGCAGCGCAATCGTTTTGTGGTCCTCCGACCAGATGTATTTGCGGAAGAAACTCAACTCGGGATGGTGCGCATGTGACACATGCGCCTCTCCGGGAATGGTGTCAGCTAATATTTCTGCCATAACGATTTCCTACAACTATTTAATTTGCGCCGGCGGGTTGCCTGAAGAAGCGCCGGCTGTGGCGGCAACTTTCTCTTTATACCATTTGTCGAATTCCGCCTGAGAGACAACCTCGATCGGTGCCTTCATATTATAATGCCCTGAGCCGCATAGCTGGCTGCAGGCCAACTGGTAGCTTCCGATTTTTGTCGGAATGAACCAAACCCAATCGATGGTCCGGCCGGGCACCGCATCCTGATAGATGCGAAATTGCGGAATATAGAAGCCGTGTATTACGTCTCTTGAATTGAGACGTATCCGGACCGGTTTATCGACAGCCAGTTCGAGCACTCCTGACTGAAAGTCTTCCTTCGTGGCCGGATCGGTTGGATCGTTTCCGAACATATTGTCGGCGCTCATCAGCTTCACGTCGGATCGCCCGAGATTACCGGTCGCACCGGGATATTCAAAGCTAAATCCAAACTGGTAAGCAGTAACCGCAATCTCCATGGTGTCCTTCGGTGATTCCGTGTGGATGACGTCCCACCACATGTGATTGCTGTAGCCCCAAAGCCCGATAAAGATCGCCGTAGGTATTGCCGTCCAAACCAATTCAAGGCGATTATCGCCATGGAGATAGGTGGCTCGCACGCCTCTCCTCGCCCGATACCTGATCAGGAAATAGATATAGACAATCTGCGTCAGGATAAACACTCCACCGGTGAGATAGTAAATGAAATAGGTCAGCTGATCGATCTGCTCCCCACTCTTACTCGCTACGTCCGGCATCCACCAGAGACCCGAAGTGCGCGGCGCCCCGTAGGCGGACGCACCTAGCGCAAGAAACAAGGCTGCCAGCACCGCGATCAAACTCCTTTTTCTGGATAAGAACTGGCTCATAGACGGCTTGCTGTAAGAATACTTGGGGGAAAGGCTCTTGTCATGGGACTTTACTTCGGAGCGTTGGCAGGAGCCGGCGGTTGCGATTGAGGCTGAGCAGGAGCTGGCGCTTGGCCGGGCGTCTGGCCCTGCGGCGCAGGTTGTTGCCCAGTCGGCGCAGGTGGCTGTCCAGCCGGTGCCGGAGCGCCGGGCTTTTGCTGACCCGGAGGCTGCCCACCTCCAGCAGTCAGATTCTTCGGAGGAATTTTTTGGATTTGCGGCCACGTCCATTGCTCTTTTTGATCCTTAAACTCGTCCCGTATCTGTTTGACCATCTCCGCCGTGATCGCGGGAGCGTTATTTCCCCAATCGGATCGAACATAAGTCAGAATTGAAGCAACCTGCTGATCGGTGTACTGACCCTCCCAGGCTTGCATGGCATTATTAAATGGTTTCCCCTTGATCTCTACCGGTCCTTGCAGGCCTTTGAGCACGATCGCAATGAGTTGATTCGTCGCATCACCTATTTCCACCTCGGAACCGGCAAGCGGCGGATATTGCCCGGGCAACCCCTCGCCGTTGGCCTGATGGCAGGTAATGCAGTTCGCTGAAAAGAGAGCTTTACCAACCACTTTTGGATCCGGAGGCAATCTTGGGCCGCCACCCTGCGCACCGAATTTCGGTTCATAGTCAAACACATCCGCCTTGAATCCGCCACTGAACGAAAACAAATAGGCGCCAGCCCAGAACAATCCCAGACCGATCAGCCAGACGAGCCACAAAGGGATCGGCCCCGTTTCAGGCTCAGGTATTTCTTCGTTTGATCCGGAGTGTTCTTCACCCGAAGACTGACCGCCGCCAAAACTTCCAAAACGCTCCTCCGAATGCGGCCTGGCCACTTCAACCTGATGTTCGTGCTCTGGGCTCATTCTGTTGGTTCAGGAGCTTCCGGCAAGGGGTAGTTCTTTTTCAGTGAGAGCAGATAATCCACAAGCGCTTTTCCTTCCGCTGTTGGGACCACTTCATGACCGGGAGACGGCGTATCTGTCCCCTCCAGCTTGACGGCATTGGCGGATGGTTGACCCTGGATCTCCTGGGTTCTAAACAGCCATCGGTAAGCCGGCATGACCGACTCAGGAGTCGTGGCTCGGGGATTGTACAAGACCCGGTAGAACCACTGCGGATCAGTCTGCCGATCGCCCGCATTGGTCAGGTCTGCGCCGAGCCTGGATGTCCCGAGAAAAACTGCCCGATCAAACATGTAATCCCTCGCCACCGTGCGCCGTTTACCCCATTTGCGATCAATGTCGCTCCCCTCGTTTTTGTCGCGCACATATTGGCTATGACAATAGAAACAGCCGTTCGCTGCATACACGCGGGCCCCCTGGTCGGCTGTACCAGGATTGCCGGGCGGAGCCAAGGCGCCGGTCGCCTCGTCCTTGTTCTGCTGCAGGCCAGCAAACGTAATGTATGGATAAGCTGCCAATGCGAGCCAGGATAGCCCGAACAGCAGAAAAACACCGAAAAAGAGCCCAGTCAGCTTGTTCACGCGATGCTTACCTCGGGTGCAATTTTCTCTGAGGCGTCGGCTGACGCTTCGATAACGGCAGATCGCTGTTTCACCGGTGCCGAGATCAGGAGAATAAGAGCGAACGCAACCGCGAAAGCGAGATTCGCCAGCACCAGCAAAAGCACGGCAAAGTTTTGAATGAGCAGAAACGGCCAAAGCAGATCGCTCACTGCACTCATCGAGACCTGCGGATCCTGCAAGCCGAATCCTTGAATCAAACCGCCCATTGTCAGATCAAAAAGTAGCAATCCGATGCCGACAACGCTGAGCCAAAAGTGCGCCGTGATAAAGCCGGGCGACAGCCACCGCCTGTCCAGCAGCCTGGGTACAATGTAATAGAAGGCTCCGAACAGGATCATGCTGTAGAAGCCAAAGAGGCCAAGCTGAGCGTGGCCAAACGTAACGAAGGTGAACTGCGTGATCTGGGCGATCGTCCGAGTCGAAATCAGGCTCCCTTCAAAACCGTACGCTGTGTAGGCCATGGCGCCGATCACAGCAAAGCGGAGCGCGGGACTCCAATGCAGGTCCTCGAACTTGCCCGTCATCGTAAGGTGAAAATTCGCTGCCACGGCCAATACCGGAAAGATCATCAGCACCCTGGCCACGATGCTGGCAGTTATCATCCATGCAGGAAGCGGCCCGCCGATCAGATGCGCCATACCCGTCCACCCGCCAAGAAGTGCCAGCGACCAGAAACCGAACAGAGCTAGTTTGTAGCTATAAATCGGGCGGCCAACGAGCTTCGGAATCAGATAATATGCGGTGCCCAACGCGATTGGCGTCAGCCATAGATCGATAAGACTGCCGATGTACCACCAACCAATCGCCGGCTGCGCAGGCCCGGGGGCAGACGCGACGTTCAGCAGGATGTTTGCCGTTGCGTACATCCACGAGAACCAAAAAAATGCGCCGAGGATATACCATTGTGAAACGTACGTGGGCCCCGGCTTCCTGGCCCAGAAGATCGTCAGAGCCCACACCCCGACGATCACAAACGCGAGAAGGACAATGAAAGCAACGTACGACGGAAACTCCAACATCTGTTTACCGGTCGTTGCTCCAGCCAAAACCGATAGGACTCCAACAGCGATCCCGATATTCCAGGTGGCTGCCGAGAGGATCGGAAACAATGGATCCCGCAACGGCACCCTGCTGAACCGCGCCAGCAGCCAAATGCCGACACCGATACCGGCGCATGTAGCCCACCCGTAGACGAAACAGTTGAGAAAAGCAGGATAGGCACGGCCGAAACTCAACCAGGCAACACCCGGGAACGTCCACCAGGCCGCCGGTGTATGAATTTGCGAAGAGGCCAGAAGCCAGAAACCCGAGGCAACGACCAGCCAGAAAACGCCTGATGCTAAAAAGATCAACACCGGGATTCGGACGGATCGATCGATGATCGAGGGGTCGCTCCGTTCTTTTACTGGCTCGGATCGCGTCTCTGGCTCTGAAATGGCAGATTGTTCCATCACTTATGTGCTCTCTTAAAGATCAATTGTTCGGTTAGAAGATCGGCACTCATTGATGAGCTCCAGGCATTTGAGCGGTTGGAGAGGGCGCCGGAGACGCAGCCGCCGGAGCGGCGGCAGGAGGATTAATCGGCCCTGCTGCGTGCGGCTTGTTTGCCTGCAATTGAGCCACAACCAAATCCATCGCTCGATCGATTGGAATTCCGACCACGCCCTTATTTTTGTCTACCCAGTGATACTGTGTCAGGATCTTCTGATTTTCTGCATTCAGTTCGGCGAGGTTTTTCAAACGCACTGCCGCAGTTTGTTCATCCACAGTAGGAATGTTCTCGCGCTGCGAGACCAGAAAGGCAGCCAGGCCAACAAACAACAGCATCATCACCAGACCGGTTATGATCACCGAAAGTGATACTCTGTTCTTTTGTGTATTCTTCGCCATCGCCTTAGTTGCTCAATTTTAATGATTCAAGCAGGCGCGGATCCCGAGCCGGAAAGAGCGAGACACCACCAAGACGCCGGATAAAAATAACTGCCAACGGACAGCCGATCGCCAGCAGACTTAGCAGGTCGAGAATGCTCAATTCGAACCCTCGCGGGTGCACAAACGGCATGATTGTGACGTAGGTGTCCAGGGTATGCATTCCCAGCACCCAAAACGAGATTGCAGCCAGAAACTTTGCGTTCCTCTTCGTGTATTGAAACAATAGATAAAAGAATGGAATAAAAAACCGGCCAATGACCAGGAAGGTGTTCAGAACGTTCCATGACTCGATGTTCCGTCGCAGGAACCATTCTGTTTCCTCCGGAATGTTTGCATACCAGATCAGCATGTACTGGGAAAAGCCTATGTACCCCCAGAAAATCGAGAAGACGAAGAGCAGTTTGCCCATGATGTGGTAATGCTCTTCGTTCACAAACTGCAGGTAGCCTGCATTTTTAAGTGCCATCACCACCAGAATAATCAGGGCAATGCCGGCGCCCGCCGCGCCGGCGAAAATGTACACACCCCACATCGTCGAGGCCCAACGATAGTCCGGCGACGAGAACCAATCGAAGGCGATCAAGGTCGTGCAGGCCGCAAAGAGGAGAATCCCGGGAAAAGAAACACCACGCATCTGGATCGACCACTTGGGATCTCCGTCGCTGTCCTGCCGGACGGAAGTACGCCGAAAATAGAGCGCCGCAAAACCGAAGAACGCAAAATAAAGAATGGCCCGGATCCAGAAAAAAGGGACCACAATCAATCCGAAACGCAGTTCGAAATAGCCGAGCTTGTCCCTCAAATGCGGGTCGACCACCGGGCTATCCTTCGCCGCGATCCAATCCCAGATATCGCGGCGGACGATGAACAGCGGCAAAAAGAACAGAAACATCCACGGAAGGAGACTCGCCAAGTTCTCCATCTGGCGCCGGACAACGATTCCCCAACCAGAATCGGTCGCGTGGTGGACGATGATCCAGAAGAAGCAACCAATCAGAATTGTGAAGAAATACAGGAAGGCAAACAGCCACGAGAATGCGAATTGCTTCCGCAACTCGCTGCCGGCAGGAGCCACGAAACCGATGATTAGCGTGACCAGCAGGGAGGACAAACCAATTCCCAGGAGTCCCAACAACAACCGGTTGATGTTCCGGTTTTCAAAAATTTCTGCCTTTGGAACGGTCAAATGATCGTGGCTCATTGCTCCTATCGCGTTTGCTTTGGCTGCGTTTGCGTTTGCGGCGGTTGCGCCGGCTGAGGTGGGTTCTCCTGTTTGCCCTCTTTTTCGAGTGCGGCTCGCTGATCTTCAGGAACATCCGCTAAGCGCGCGTCCTGACTCTTCTGCAATGCGCGAATGTACGCGATGATCGCCCAGCGATCCTTCACGGTTACTTTGTCGCCATAAGCCATCATCGTGTTATAGCCGTGCGTGATCGTATTGAAGATCTGGCCGTCCGCCATCTGCCGATACTTATCCTGGTGATAGTTTGCGATGCCTAGCAGCCCATATTTCGACGTGATCCCATTGCCCTGCCCGGTCGCACCATGACAGACTGCGCAATCGATTGTGAATTCTTTCTGACCTCGCTGAAGTAGTTCGGTTGTGACTGGCAACGGAAGGCCGGTGCCCCACTGGTCTCCCATCTTGCCGGTATTAAGATAGTCGGTTCCGGCAGAAAACTCTCCCAAGGGCGAACTGATATCATCCTTCGGAACGTCGGAATTCTGCATCGGATGGCCCGGAATGTCGTACCCCATCGGAATTGTTCCATCGACAGGCGGACGCGCAGCCCGGCCATCCGCGAAAAATGAACTTGGCTTTTGAAATTTCACCTTATCCTGGCGCTTCATGTCACCGAAGAATTCAATGGCGGTCTCCTGACTGCGTTGTCCCTGGAAGCCCAGCAACGCGATCGCAACGATCGTCAGTAAGATGAATCCGATCAGAAAATTCTTAATCATTCGCGTAAAGCACAGTGACCTCTTTACCACCAATTCCCTCCAGGAATTCTCGAGTCGCGGTCTCCGAAAACCTCGGATCCACTGACTCGATCACCAGGAAGAATGCGTCATTTGTCACACGGCTAAATGGTTCATGATCAAAGAGGGGATGGTGCATTCGAGGTAATCTGTTCAAAATGAATACGCCAAAAAACGCGGTGAATGCTGAGATCAACACGGTCAGCTCGAACATGATCGGGAAAAAAGGTGGAACGGTGAAAAAATTCACCGGCTTGCCGTGTACGATCAATGGGAAGAGAAACGACGAAGGAATGAACTCGAGCAATGCAGCCGTTGTGAACCCGAGAAACCCACCGCAAAAGATGATATAACCGAGCGGTGATTTCCCGAGTCCCATCGCCTTGTTCATGCCATGGATCGGAAAAGGCGAATGAACATCCCAGAACTTAAATCCTGCGTCCCGTACTCTTTCTGCGGCCTCATATAACGTCGTTGCGCTCGGGAATTCCGCTATTATCCCGAAGACAGGTTTTCTGATTGCAGCAGCGCTCATGCGTGGGCCTCCTCAACAGGTTCTTCTCCTCCGCCGACCGGCGGATGATAGTGAGGATCGGACTCAGGAAGCACACTCTTGACCTCCGACATCGCGACCATTGGAAGGAAGCGGATAAATAACAAAAAAAGAGTCAGGAAAATTCCGTGTGTTCCAATGAAAGTGAACACGTCCACCCACGTAGGGTAATACATACGCCACGCGGACGGCAAAAAATCCCGGTGCAGCGAGATAACAAATATCACGAAGCGCTCGAACCACATGCCCGCGTTCGCGCACATCGACACGAAGAAGACGATGGCCCAGTTTCTGCGGAACGCGCGAACCCACATAAGCTGCGGCATAATCACGTTGCAGGTGAACATGGTCCAGGAAGCCCACCAGTAGGGGCCGAAATACCGGTTCAAAAACGCAAATCGTTCGAACGGGTTCGCTCCATAGAAAGCCACAAAAAACTCCATACAATACGCGTACCCCACGATCGAGCCCGTCAGGAGTAGCAGCTTGCACATCACATCGATATGATCCCACGTGAAAACATCGTGGAGCTTGTACAGGGACCGCGCCGGAAGCATCAATGTCAGCACCATGGCGAATCCGCCAAAAATTGCTCCGGCGACAAAGTAGGGAGGAAAAATCGTCGTATGCCAACCGGGTACCAACGAAGTCGCGAAGTCGAATGACACGGTCGAGTGAACGGATAAGACCAGCGGAGTCGAGATACCGGCCAAGACGAGGTAGGCCATCTCGTAATGGCGCCACTGTCTATTGCCGCCGCGCCATCCGAACGAGAGTATCCAGTAAATAGTTCGCGAAACTCGTCCCTTTGCCCTGTCCCGCATCGTCGCCAGGTCCGGCACCAACCCAAGATACCAAAACAAAACTGAGACCGTGAAATAGGTGGAAACTGCGAAGACGTCCCACATTAGCGGACTCCGAAAATTGGGCCAAATCCAATTCGGATTCGGAACCGGAGCCATAAACCAGACCATCCAGATCCTGCCGACGTGAATCGCCGGAAAAATTCCCGCGCAAATCACCGCAAACAGTGTCATAGCCTCAGCCGCTCGGTTGATCGAAGTACGCCATTTCTGACGGCAAAGATGTAGAATCGCCGAGATCAAAGTCCCGGCGTGACCGATACCGATCCAGAACACGAAGTTGGTGATATCCCAGGCCCAACCTACCGGAATATTATTCCCCCAGACACCGACGCCGGTGAACAGGAGATAGAGAATGCAGAAGATGCCGAAAGCAGCGAAGGAGCTCGTGATAGCGATCGTAACCCACCACCAGAGCGGAGCCTTGTTCTCCACGATGCCGGCAATCCGATCGGAAATCCACGCCATCGAATGGTTATTCCAAACGAGCGGGTGCCTCGGCATCCGTTCCACGAAAGCAGTCGTTGATGCGTCGCTTTCAGCCATTAGGCATTTCCTCCGGTGGTTTGAGTGTCGGCCTGCGGTAAGTCGTGTCTCTGATCGCCGTTTTCGTCCACATTGATTCGGCCAACCCTACCGGCACCTGGCATCTTCGGATTTGGGTTGCGAAGCCGGGCCAGATAACTCGTGCGCGTCTGTAGGTTGAGATATTCGAGCAGATGGTAGTTCTGCGGAAGCTTTTGGAGCTGCGCGACGCCGCTCTTCGGATCCTTCATGTCGCCAAACACAATCGCTTCAGCCGGACAAACCTGTTGGCAGGCCGATTTCACAGAATCTGTCGGGAGTGCCAGATCGCCCCGCACACCGACCTTTATCCGCTGCGAAATTCTGGCCGTTTCGATTCGCTGAACACAGTAAGTGCACTTTTCCATGACCCCACGGGTTCTGACCGTCACGTTTGGATTTTTCTGCATCTTCGAAATCTCGGCCATGCCCCATGGAGCCAACGGCCCAAGGTACAACTCCGATTTGCCCCGAAATCCGGGCAAGCCGTTCTCGATACGATCTAAAACCGGCCGGTCGTTGTAGTTGAAGAAGTTGAAGCGACGAACCTTGAATGGGCAGTTGTTCGAACAATATCGCGTGCCGATACAACGGTTGTAGACCATCACGTTGAGTCCATCTTCGCTGTGGACGGTTGCGTTCACCGGACAGACGGTCTCGCACGGTGCGTTCTCACAGTGCTGGCACATCATAGGTTCCATCACCATTTCCGGGTCATCCTCGAGGTGCGGATTGTTCTTATCGCCATCGGCGCTGGCAAAATAACGGTCAATCCGCATCCAGTGCATCTCACGGCTGTTATTCACCTGCTCCTTGCCGACCACCGGAATGTTATTCTCCGCCTGGCATGCCAATACGCACGCGGCACAACCAATACATGTGTTGAGATCAACCGCCATCGCCCATTGGTTTGGAGCGTTCAGCGGCGGATGGCTGTAAAGAGAAACGTTTGGCGGAATGTCAGCATCCATCCATACCGCCTTGGCGAATGCCGGGTTCTTCTTGTAATCCTCGACTGTCCCTTCGCGCACGAGAGCGCGACCCTCCATGCTGTAGTGATTCTGGGTCTGGACGAGTTTATGCCCATTTTTCTGGATCAACTTCACCGTGGCCCTCGTGGCATAATAAGGTGAGTCAGTAGTTCGCAACTTGTACGCGTTAAAACCGGTTCCCCGCCCAACCTTGCCAACCACCCATCGGCCGTAGCCTAACGAAAGGCTGAGCGAATAGTCGGCGTGGCCGGGTGCGATCATCACTGCCGCCTGTAGCTTTCGGTCGCCAACACTGATTTCCACCAGGTCTCCATCCGCAACTTGCAACGCTTTCGCAGTCGACTTGCTCAAAAGTACAGCGTTGTCCCAAGTCAGCTTCGTAATCGGGTCCGGCAATTCCTGGAGCCACGCATTGTTCGTGTAGCGCCCGTCGTAAACTTTGTAATCCGCCGGAAAGACAATCTCAATGGCGCTAGGCGTCACCGGGCCTTCTAACAGACCCACAGTTTTCAACAACTCAGGCAGAGCATTCGGATTAAACTCCACCTTCGCGGGTTCGTAGCCGGTTTTCTCTCCATAACCTTGCCGCAGAAATTTCGTCCAGGCCGCCTCAAAGTCGTTCTCTTTGGTAAATGCCTTGAAAGTCTCGCGAATGGCCTGCACACCATTCGGAAGAGCGGCCAACCGGGCGAGGATGTCTACTTGGGATAGCCCGCCGAACAACGGGAGAATCATCGGCTGAATCGGCAGGTAAGTGCCATCCGCCGCCCGCTGGTCTCCCCAAGATTCAAGAAAATGTGCTTCAGGCACATGCCAATTCGCCTTACTGGACGTCTCATCGAAATAGTAGCCGAGCCGAATGACTTCCGGGATCGACTTCTGAACTCCGGACCAGTCGAGATCTGCTGGCGCGGTATAGACCGGGTTGCCGCTTAGAACAAAAAGCGTCTTGATCGCGCCCGATTTTGCATCAGCGGCCAGTTCGCTAAGACTCGCCACCTTTACCCGCGGAGCGCTGAATACTTCCAGCGTCGAGCCGAAAGCGTCGAGCGCGTTGTTCATGGCGAGAACCAGGCCGTGCACCCACGCCGGATAGCGGTTGCCTACCAATACTAGACTTCGCCCTTTTCTCGCCACCAGATCGTTGGCACACTCCGTAAGCCACGCGTCGTCGAACTCCCCGCCGGTATCCTTTAGTTGAGTAACTACACCGTTCAGAACACGGTCGGTTGTCGAGGAAGCAACCTTTTTTGCCAACTGTATCGCAAACGCGGGAATCTGGGACGCAGCGCAGCGCAAGCGGTGATCAGCCATTCCGCCTGTAGTTGTGAAGCGGTTCTCGACCGCGTAAAGCCGGTTCATCCCATCAGTCGACCCCTGGACACGCCGGCGACGACTAAAATCTCGGACACCCTGCAGAGTTAGTTCGGACCCCAGAAAGTCGCAGTCCAGCGAGACGATGATGTCGGCGTTCCCAAAGGCCGGTTTAACGGCGACATCCGGACCGAAGAGAGATGTGACCGCGGCGTTGTGTTCTTCGAAACCAAGGGGCTCGTAGGAGTAAAGGCCGATTTGCGGGAATTGTTCCTTCAAAGACCTCAACAACCGATCACGAGTCGGCGAGGTTTGTTCATCCGTTAGAATGCCAATTCCCGCGCCTTTGCTCGCTTCGAGCTCCTTTCGGATTTTTTCGAGACCCTGATCAAACTGCCGGGCCGTGGCTGGTTTGCCATCCAAAACAAACGTCCGAGCTCGCTCCGGGTCGTAGAGGTCCAGCACAACGGCTTGCGCGAAAACATCGGTTCCGCCGTTGCTAGAGGGCGCGAGCGGGTTTCCTTCGAGCTTTGTTGGGCGCCCTTCGTAGGTTGTCGCGATGAGCGGCAAGCCGCCCGACGGCCCAGGCATCGAAGTTGTATAAAGAACTGATTTGCCTGGTACCAACCATTCGACGCTCTTGGTGTATGGGACCAGATATGCTTCGGGTCGCCGGCAGCCACTCAACCCAATACCAGCCAACGCCATCGAGGCACCCATGAGCCGCAGAAAATTGCGGCGTGAGACCCCATCCAATTCCGCAGCTCCTGCTGGAAATTCGCGTTCCAGCCACGACCTGAACTCTGGAGTATCGGCCAATTCTTCCAGGCTGCGCCAGTAGCGCTTGCCGGTGAAATCCTCGGGAGGGTGGCGAAAAAGTGTCTTCATTATCGGTGGCAACCCGCGCAATTCTGCGGCGGATTTATATCCCATTGTTCCTTTAATCCCAGACCGATCTGCTGTTGCGATTGTCCATTATCCGGCTTCCAATCCAAGTTAAAGACCTGACTTACGGGCCGCAGATTATTTTCAGGGTGGCGGTGGCAGTTCAAGCACCATCCCATCGAGAGCGGTTCTTGCTGATAAACAACATCCATGTGATTCACCTGACCGTGGCAGCTCGCACAGCTGATCCCGCGATTGACGTGCACCGCATGATTGAAATACGCAAAATCAGGTACCTGGTGGATTTTCACCCAGTCGACCGGATTTCCGCTTTCCCAGCTCTGTTTCACTGCGGCCAATTTTGGGTCGTTGGCTTTAACCTGCGTGTGACAATTCATGCAGGTCTGGGTGGTCGGTATATTTGAGTGGGACGAGACCTCCACGTAAGAGTGACAATACCGGCAATCCATACCTAGTTGCGTGACGTGGATATTATGCGAGAACGGCACCGGTTGAATCGGCTGATAACCTGCCCTCATGTACTCTGGCGTGAGGTAATACCAATAGACTGCCGAAATTGCGCCACCCAGCACCACGAGGCAGAACACGATCTTCAACGGCAGGTAATTCGCTGAGCGAGGAAAGATATTAGCCATGCAACATCACAAAACAGTTCAAATGCGTGTGAGCGCAGAGTGCGACACGACTACAGCAACCAAATTGCCTACAACCTTCTGGGGTTAACAGCGTCTTTTTCAAGCGACATCTCAAGCTTTTTGAAGAGCCCGAGAATATTGGCTTCGCTGACTTAGGCAATCAAAATATGCGCACATTTCCAGTCGCTCCTCAATAGACGTGGAAGGCTAATATTACTTTTTCTAATGGCAATGGTTTTTTGGCCCCGAATTGAGAATTTTTTTTTGCGCGTTTCATTAAAATTTAATACCACGCGGCTGAGGGCACGTGTCGGCGTGGTGCGCGCGTACGGCGTGGTAGGGACGCGCTCCCGCGCGATCCGACGTGGCACGTCCAGGGCAGGTGAATAATGGCCATACCCCGCGGACGCACGCATGGCAGAAGAAAAAATTGGCTTCGAGACCTGCGACGCCGGATCGCGCGGGAGCGCGTCCCTCCGATACTCCGATGCGCGCCCCTACCGCCCGATCATCGCTCTTCCAGCGCAGTCTCGGCTTCCGCGTTACGTTCTCTCATGGCCGCCTTGCGACTGAGTTTTACGCGGCCCTTTTCGTCGATTCCAATGCATTTGACCCAAACCAGATCACCGACTTTCGCGACATCCTCAACACTCTTCACGCGGAAAT
>Ga0209039_10002093_pt1 | contig 17425 bp, 20 predicted proteins | sample BogFormECP12_OM1_FD_188238 | JGI IMG/M metagenome (GOLD analysis project Ga0209039, IMG submission 188238) | Bog forest soil microbial communities from Calvert Island, British Columbia, Canada - ECP12_OM1 (SPAdes) (version 2) | ecosystem: Environmental > Aquatic > Freshwater > Wetlands > Bog ... | reverse complement strand
AGGTCTTCGCGGGTTCCTCGGCCCTCTGGTTCGCGACCCCCTGGGGCTTGATCATCACCTTCTGGCTTTACCTCGCCCACCTCATCTTACTCGTCAACTTAGCTCTCAGCTTCAAGCGTACGTCTCTCACGTCGCTGTACCTATGTGGCATGTGCTTCGGCCTCTATGAGTCAGGATCACGAAAGTCCTCTGGTCCGGCTACCCTGGCTCGCATCAATAATAACTCAATTGTCATATACGTACGTTCTTTTGACATGATTTTGAACTTCGAGCTAAAGAGATCAAATTAAATCTCAAATATATGCAAAAATATATCATATATTAACACATAAGCAATTACTATATTATAATAAAAAGTCGAGAGTCGTTTCATATGGCCGGCATAATTGGTATAGAGTCAAAAGATAGCATAGTTCCTGAGAGTAAATTATTTAAAGACACCAAAACAACTTTCATATGTATGGAAGCTGTGCCGGAAAACGTGATATCATTGATCGAACAGTTTATCAAAGAAAATAGCGGCGAATATAATAAGAAAACGTTATTTGCTATATTTTCCGGTAAATTAAATCTTAAAGAGTTTAAGAAGATAATAGCAAAACTAAGGGAATCCGGGAAGATCGCCATTGATCGAGAAGGCACGATCGTCTGGATATGTTACCCTGAATTAGCAAAAGAGTATCTCAATTCCAGCAACCTCGTTTTTTAAGATGATTTACTGCCGAAGGCATTATGGCACCGATAGTTAAGGTGGTTATTGAAGAGGAAAATATAAAAAAATTTGAGAGATTGCAGTATTCATCTTTTGAAGATCAAATTATATATGAAAAATTGCTTGTTGCTATCGATAAACTAAAAGCCAACCCGTTTCATGGCAGAAATATCCGGAAAAAGCTCATACCTAATAAATATAAAAAATTTAAAAATTTGTGGAGAGATAAGCTTTCGGATGACTGGCGTTTGTTGTATTCAGTGGTAAATACGAGGGATAATATTATTGCCGTAGTTATTGTAGATTGGATGCCCCATAAAGAATATAATAAAATATTCGGCTACGGCTGATTTAAGGAATCGATAATAATATTAAATATCAATAAAATGAAAAAATATATAATACTATACGGCATAACCGCTTACTATATTATAATTGCAGGTAGTGAAGATGGCCGGGATAATAGGTATAGGGCCAAAGGATAACACTGTGGTTTCGAGAAAACTATATAAAGAGAGTGAGGCGAGTCTCATGTATATGGAACCAGTACCGGAGAAGGTTGCTTCAGGCTTAAAAAACAACGATACGAAGCATATGGTATCGGTAATCGAGCATTTTATCAAAGAAAATAGCGGTGAATATAAAAAAAGCTCTATCTGGCCAAATTTCTCCGATACGATGACCTTAAAAGAATTTAATAGCATAATCGAGGAATTACACAAATCCGGTAAGATCGCTATCGATAAAGAAAATAAGATCGGCTGGATATGGAATCCGAAATTAGCTAAAAAATATCGAAACAGGACCGACCTTGCCTTGAGATAAAAGCAAACTATTTTTTGGTTCTGTGTTCATGAAATGCTTGATACGATTTTTCGACGAGCGAGTACGTGACAGATTTTATTCGCTGGAGCATTCCACATCGGAAGATCAAATGATGTATAAGGCAATTCGTCGAACCATCGATAAGATCTCAAACGATTAGAGTCCGGCACATTCATAGAAAAAAGCCTCGTACCTAAGCCATATAGAAAAAAAACGGAGCTAACACCCTATGGAAATATGACTTGCCAAATGGATGGAGACTAGTATATATAATGATTAACGATGAAAACAACGAACCTATCGCTATTATCCTAAAATGGATGTCCCATATACAATATAACAAAGATTTCCATTATCATTAACCCCAATGATATTTTGGAGTTTAATCAAAATAGGCGGCGTTCGTCTATGTAATAATTCAGCTACCGACAGCTTGACTTTAACTGAAAAAGCTTCTTATACTATTTCCAGGGTTATATTAAGGTATAATATGGATAATTTAAAACAAGATAGATTATTTTCATGGGATAACATCAATAGCACCCGCCTTTTTGTGGTCTTTATGGGATTGCTTGCCGGACTAACGGGTTTCGTCCATGGCTTATACGAAACCTTCCAGGGAAATACGCCGACAGGTGGCAATGTAATAGCGTCATTTGGCATATTCACTCTTATTCCCAACTATCTCCTTACCGGCATCGCCGCAGTGATCGTCGCTTTATCTGTAGCCATATGGACCATCGGCTTTATCCACAAGAAGAACGGCCCGACCGTTTTCCTGCTCCTCGCCATATTACTCTTTTTAGTTGGAGGCGGTGTAGCCATCGTCTTCTTTACTCCCTTTGTCTGGGGTGCCGCGACGCGTATCGATAAACCCCTGACCTGGTGGAGAAAAGCTTTACCTGAAAACGTAAGGAAGCTACTGGCGAGATACTGGCCGGCCATCTTTATCATCGGTTCCACATGCTTATCCATCGGCATCGGTATCTGGCTATTCCTCACGCCGCCGGGGCCCTCGTATAAAGACCCAGTCCTCCAGCAGATCTGCTGGATATTTGTCGGCCTCGGGTTTTTACTGCAAATGTTGACCATAATGTCTGGATTCGCAAGAGATATCCAGCGACAGGAAAGTATCGTTATCAGTAAACACCATTAAATTATGCGGGCCGAACATAAGAACATAAGACGCCCTCTGATTCCGAATTAATTTCCATCATCCTGGATTAAATTTTTATATGCTCCCACCATAATATAACATGCAAGCTGGATCACATCATGGATACCTCTGAAGACCTGATAAAGATAAAAGACGCGATCCTGAAAGAGATCGATGACGTCGAAGCCATCTACTTATTCGGAAGCGTAGCAAGAGGCACCCAAAACGAAAAAAGCGATTATGACATCGTAATATTCGTAAAAACGCAGCCCTCGGACAAGCTTGACGTTTTAACTAACATCCGCATGGGACTTTTTAGAAAGATAAGCAGGCCCCTGGAGCCATTCATATTAAGCCTCGACGACCTCGGATATCCTTCGCCATTCCTATATGAAGTATACACAAATCATCGTTTATTATATGGTAAAAACGTGATCGAAAAATGTAAAGATGTTATCAAGAACGTCAGGCCAATCATAAAAAATGGTGTGAAGATCGGGTATTATGTCTAGTATTAGCGAGGCAAGGGCTATCAGCTATTTATGCGATGCCCTGGATGATACGACCTTAATAGAATGTGCGCAAAAAGAGCGCATTTTTAGCCGGTCGGTCTTTTTTTGCCAGCAATTATGTGAAAAATCGGCTAAGGCTTGTTTAGCATCCATGAACATTCTAATTACTGATGAACATAAGTTCGTTGAATATTTTGAGGATTTCGTAATGCCGGAATCCGAAGAGCTAAATGATGAATTTGAAAAACTTCTACGAAGCCTTGGTAAGCTTGAAACTTCCTATATTTCTTCAAGATATTCGGTAGATAAATATGGGAAGATAATGAATATAAAATACGATGAATATCGAGTCGCATCACTCTGTAATGATTCGTATAAGTTTTTAGATCTGTCATTCAAATTTATCGAAGGAAAAATCGAAAAACAATTACCTAGAGGTAGAATAGATTTAAGAGACTACTTAAATCGGTATTATCACGATAATGTTGAAGATCTATCCCTTTGATGACCATATCCTTGGCATAGGACCCACATGCTTATCCATCGGCATCTGTATCTGGCTTTTCCTCACGCCGCCGGGCCCGTCGTATAAAGACCCGGTCCTCCAGCGGATCTGCTAGATATTTGTCGGCCTCGGGTTTACTGCAAATGTTGACCATCGTTTCCGGATTCGCCCGGGAGATAGAGCGACAGAAAAGCGTCGTTATAAGTAAAAAGCATTAAACGACAGCCATTAGAATCTTCGGGCAGTGTCCCATATTTTCTTTGACTATTCTAGTTTCCCCTTTCCTCCTGTCGGGTATCACAGAGACACAGACTTTTTTTATGATTGAGACACAGAGAGCAAAGAGGCTCATTTTTTACTTTCCTGAGACACAGAATTCATTAGAGACATGGCTGATTAAAAATGAACGACTACAATTACTAGCTAATTTATCGAAGTATATTATTGTTTATTCCTCAACCGTGCCCTAATAAAACTCTGTGTCTCAGGAAATCCAATAAACCCTTCTCTGTGCTCTCAGAGCCTCAAATTTTAAAAAGAATCTGTGCCTCTGTGATACCCGACAGGAGGGCTGATGGCATTTGAAGAAAGTTAGATAATTTTGCACTTTAGCATTATTTGGTCTAATTAGTTATACCGAATGGTATAATTGAATATACCGTTTAATATAACTTATAATATTTTTCTGGATTACTTTCACAATACACGTATTGCTAAATTTAATTACAAATTATTACAAATAAGATATAATGCAATGTTGAAAATTAAGGTACTGATAAGATGAACCCAATGATTATTTATATTAAAAAGATATACTTGTATATACTGGGGATATGCTTTGATTGATATCCACAATATCCCCGTTAAATTTAAAAAACACGCTGCTGAGGCACTGACCAGTCGATTTAAACTAGATATGGAGGATGCTGAACATTATATTAAAACTGCCCGCGTCATCAAATCGATAGAAAAAGATGGATGCATAGGGATATTGCAGAGCAATATTGGCAATTCCAAAATACAATTCGTATGCACGATAAGAGAAAAGATACTATACATAATAACGGTGGAGGAATGCAAATGAGTTCATGCCCAATATGCAACACGCCCATGAAAAAGGAGAAAAGAGAAATTGAAAAAGGCCTCTATTCCCAGGTAGAAGTATGCCCAAAATGCCAGGATGAATGGCTTGATAAGAAAGCATATGAAGAGCTCTATCAATATTACAATAGAAAGACCTTTAAGTTAGGCGGAAGCCTGGCGATCAGGATACCTAAAGATCTGGCTGAGATCGTAGGCATAAAAGAAGGTACGCGCGTTAAGTTTGCCGTTAAGGATAAAAAGCTCGTAATAGAAGCCATAGCATAAGACTAATAAATTTGTTAATAATAAAAAAAGCTAATGAGACTATGGATGCCACTGTACAAGAAGACTTAATTTTAATTAAAGATACCATTTTGAAAAATTTGGTAGGAGTAGAGGCTATCTACTTATTCGGGAGCGTAGCCAGGGGAACCTATAATACAGGAAGCGATTATGACCTGGTGGCATTTGTACAAAAAGCTCCAAAGGATAAAGTTGACCTGATAGTTAATATAAAACATGACCTCTCGGATAGAATAAAAAGAAGGATCGATCTTTTTATATTAGATATGGAAGACCTTAGATTTGCTTCTCCCTTCCTATATGAGGTATATCACAATAACATTCTATTTTATGGCAATAATGTCATTTCGGTATGCGAAGACCATATTAAAGACATTCGCCCGCTTATTATTGATGGAGAGAAGATCGGTTATAAAATGAAGGTCAGTAATGCAATGATTATCAAACATTTGCTGGACGCTTTTGATGACAAACGTTTTTTAGAAATAATGACCGGACAAGATTATCATTCGCTTTTAGTGCAACATATGGAACTCCTATGTGAAAGTTCAACTAATGCTTGCTTTTGTACGTTTAATATAGTGATAACAAAGGAGCACGCCTTTTTAAGTATAATCGAGAAACTACTTATTCCTAAGGCTGGCCAGTTTAAGGAGGAGCTTACCAGGTTGTTGCCATCAACACTGAAACCCTGGATATAGCATCATTGACTATTTTTTCACTTGCAGCCTCACAAGAAAAGCATAGTAGATTTTTAATTAGAACAATGGAAAGCTAGTATTAAGCCAGATGCCTGTCCGGTAAGTAGTCCCACAATGGCCCATAACCAGGAATCCGCTATTTTCGCAATGATTCTGCCACAAATCACCTATGAAAAAACCCATATTTTAATAAACGTATATTTATAATATTCTAATTAAACAGTACTATCCCAGGGTAGCCTATATATAGCTACCTCTAAAAAACGGAAAACGGAGGAAGGTGGAGGTCATCATGATCAGAAACATCGAGAAATACCTAATATTTGTATTTGCATTAGCGTTAACCTTGAATATCGTATCCCCGGCCGTACAGGCCCAGGGTGCTGAGTGCATCATCACGGGTACCGTCACATATAACGGTGACCCATGCAGTGGTGCCATGATCACTGGCGGCGGCCAGACGACGTATTCAACCGGCGGCGGATTCTATTTCTTCATGCTCCCCACGGGCATAAATACGTCCATCGTCGCTACCTTAAACGGCCACTCGGCATCCTCCGACCCCTTCACGACCTACGATGGCCAGCCAAAGATAAACCTCGCCATCACAGGACCGCCCCTCCCGACGCCGACACCCGACCCGAATTCCACACCTACACCTACCGCAACCACTACTCCAACGAATATTGTAGGATCGGGCGCCACGCCTATCCCGCACCCGGCGTCAAACAACCAGCCCGCGTATAATCCCGGCTATATACCACCTGCCACACCCACCCCGACACCCTCCACCGGCACGGACCTGGCCCAACTCGACACCTCTTCAATTACGCCACGTAAAGTGTTCTCATCCCCCAAATGGGTCAATGACCATGAGACCATTACGGTGACCAACAACGGCGACCCTATTACCGTCCTAGCATGGATCAACGACGAGTCGAATAATCTCGCTTTCCCCATCGCCGCCGGCGCTTTGAAGTCCGTCTCGACGCCCTCCATATTGACCCAGGATAATGAGATCGTTACCGTCGGCTATGATGCCTATCAGAGCGGCGTGAAGATCGATTCGTTCAAGGCCACGATAGGGGTAAACAGCGGCACCCCCACTCCGGCCGCCAGCGCAACGACGACCAGGTCCCCGGGCTTTACGACGCTCATCGCGCTGGCATGCATCCTGGGCATGGCGGTATTCTTAACTAGGAAAAGGATGCGTTAAAAAATAATAATATTGAAGAAAAACATTTTACTTTTTTTGGATCTTGTATGTTTTTAGGATTATCCTTCGAAGGATACAGTTAATACATGTTTAAGCTTTTGAGGAAATGAAAAAAAGTTATTATTTTTTATTCTTTTTACCGGTACTCTTCTTAGCTTTCGGCTTCGGTTTAGCCGTTTTCGCTTTCGGCTTCTTTTCCTTCTGCTCCAGGAGCTCGAGAGTACCTTTCGCATCGAAGTTCATGGGGTCTAATTTTAGGATCGCTTTCAATTCCTTTTTCGCCAGGTCATCCAGCTCGAGGTCGATGTACGTATTCGCGAGCTCATACCTGGTATCGATATCCTCGGGCTCGATCTTTAAGGCCTCTAAAAACTCCTTTACGGCCTCTTTTTTGTTGCCGAGCACGTTATACCCAAGGCCCATGTTATAATGCGCTCCCGCATGCCCGGGGTTTATTTCCAGGCCTTCCTCTAAAGCCTCGATGGCTTCATTATCGTGGCCCATCTCGAAAAAGATCTTCGCCACAGTAAAATAGCCATCCGTATTCGCCGGGTTCAGCTTCAGGGACTCCTGGATCTCCAGTATGGCTTCTTTGGTCTCGCCTTTTTCCATTAGTATGAGCCCCAGCCCGTAATGGTGCTCCGGGTTCTCCGGCGCCAGTATGACGGATGCCAGGTATTCCTTTTGCGCGTTATCCAGGTCGCCCTGCATATAGTACAGGCTCCCGAGGACTCCATGCGCCGCCGCATTTTCCGGCAATATCTCCAGGGACTTTTTTATCTCCTTTATCCCTTTCACTTCGTCGTGCTGTAGTACCAGCATCGAGCCCAGCTTAAAGTGCGCTTCGGCGTTTTCGGGATCAATGACGATGACGGCCTTGTATTCCTTTGTCGCCTCCTCGTATTTTTCCCCCACCGCAAACGCATCGGCGAGGAAAAGCCGGGCCTCGACGTTCTCCGGGTTTAACTTCAGGACTTCTTTGAGGCTTTTTTCGGCCTCTTTTATTTTTTGTTCCGATAAATAGACGAGCGCAAGAGATATCCGGGGCTCGATGGACCCAGGCTCGAGCTCGATGGTCTTCTTCAGCTCCCGAATGCTGTCCTTTATCTGGCCTTTTTCCATGTACGCCAGCCCCAGGCCATAGTGGGCCGGAGGATAGTCCTTATTGATCGTTAAGATCGTCTTGAAATGATCGATTGCCCCGTCGAAGTCGCCTTCCTTGAAGTCGTCCTGAGCCTTGCTGAGAAGAGATACGGCATCCTCGAAGCTTGCCTGGGGCTTCTTCGAGCCATTACCATTCGAGCTTTTCGCCATGTATACCAATCGCTTAGATACGAGCCATTAATATATTAATATATCCAAGGGTCTGTTTAACGTTTAGCCTATTTTAACACATTGCGTACATCCCTCGATTTCCCAACACGAATCGCACTAAATTTTTTTTAGAGGGACACTAAACTACGAATTCCACTAGCATCACGGCTAAGCCACAAAATTACCACCAAGGCACAATACAAGCTCACAAAAGCACCAAGGGCACAGCTATTAATACACTAAAGAGTTCCGCAAAGGGCCCGAACGACACAAAAATGATACGACAAAAGGACCACAAGCCCAGCTAACCACTCGAAAGCTTAATAATAAATGGTATTTATTTACAATATATTGCAAATAATATTTTTATTTGGTGAACATTATCATGGAACCTAACACGAATAAAAATTATGAAAAAATACCCCAACACGTTGAGGACGCAGCCAGATACGCAGTAGATGCAGCATACCATGTCCAACGAAAAATGGGACAAGGACTACCTGAAAGATCATATGAAAAATTCATGGAATACGAACTAAGAAAAAGAGGATGCAACGTAAAAAGACAGGTAAAATTCCCCATCACATACGATGGAATAGTATTCGATGACGAATACTTCATCGTAGATATCCTCGTAGATGACTGCCTCATCCTGGAACTCAAAGCAGTGGAAAACATCATAACCCTACACAAATACCAACTATTAACCTACCTCAAACACACAGGAATAAGACTCGGATTGCTCATCAACTTTAACAGCGCAAACATGAGAGAAGGGATATCCCGAATCATAAATTAATATAAATTGCAGTTTGAATTATGATACACCGAAAATGGCTGCAATTGGGAATCTGGTACCGTGGTTCTTTCGAGTATCGTTTTGGTGCCGTTCGGTTTTTCGCGGAACTCTTTAGTGTATTAATAGCCGTGCCCTTGGTGCTTTCGTGAGCTTGAATTGAGGCTTTGTGCAATTTAGTGATTTAGCCGTGATGCTAGTGGAATTCGTATATTTGTGTCCATCTAAAAAAAATTTAGTGCGATTCGTGATGGGAAAGGGGCGAAGGGATCGTACGAAAGAAGATACCTTAACAAATATAGTAAATTTATGGATAATTCGGTTCTGTCTCGGGTATAACAGGCCCCTCAATGGCCGGCAGCGTCAACACAAATTCAGTACCCTTTTTATAATCCCCGGGCTCCCGGTCCTCGACCCGGATATCCCCGCCCATCCTGTCGATGATAAGCCGGACTAAGAATAAAGGCAAGGCCTTCCCATGCGCCTCAGTGAGCCCAAGATGATAGGTGAATAATTCTTCTTTCACATCGTCCGGTATCAGTTGTGAATTATCGGCTATGGTGACCATATAATAGGGCTGCATATCGATGCGGACCTTATCCACGTTGATGTCGATGGTCACGTCTTCCCGTGAGCAATAGATGGCATTATTAAACAGAGTAAAGAACACGTCCTTGAGCATTTCGATACCAGTGATCGCCCGTCCTGTCTTCGGTTCATAATGGATGGTCACATCCTTATTCTCGGGCCGTGCCAGCTCATTAATGGCTTCCCTGATCATGTCGTCCAGGTCCATGGTCTCCACCGGCAGGTCCTCGTTCAAGGTCAGATGGAGCTTGCGCACGTTATCGACGATGGTCTCGCTTTCCCTGACGTCCCTCTTGACCGCCTCGATAGTGTCCTTAATATCCCGGTCCAGGCCGGGTGTCGATAACACCGTTTCCAGGTCGTCCATCATGATCCTATGAAGATTATTCAGGTCGTGCTCGATGATGTCCAGGTACATGCAGGCCTGCTTGCTCAGATCACAATTGACTTCGCACATCCGGGCAATGGCGATCGCCGATGCGCATCTCTCGGCGCCGATCTTTAAAACTTCCAGCTCCCGCTCGCTGAACAGGTGCGAGCTCAGCCAGTCGATGTGCAGGACACCGATGGCTTCGCCGCCATAGAGCAATGGCACGCCGAGCATCGAATGGATGCCGGCCCGCTTGACGTAGGGGCTGATGACGATGGGGTCCGTCTGGGCGTCATGGACGTATAGGTGCTCCTTGGTCTCGGCGATCTTCCCCGCGAACCCCTGCCCGAAGGGCACGGTAAACCGCTCCACGGCGTCTTCTTCCGCCCCCAGGCTCAGGAACGCGCTGAGGACCTTGCCTTCCCGGAGCAATATGACGGCCGCGTCGGCCTTCGTGAGGTCGATCAGCGTCTGAAGGACTTCATAGATCTGTTCCTCGGCGTCCTTTGCATCGTGCGCGCTCATCCCGATGTCCAGCAAAGACGCCAGCGTCTCCCTTGTCTCCGATAGTTCCCGTTGAAGGTCCCTGTCCTGCTGCTGCCCCATCATACCAGATTCACCACAAAATTACTTCTCGCGATTAATATAAAAACACATATCAATTTTCTACCGATATATGGGTTTTATTAACCAGAAATGATACAGTTAATGGGCGGACACTACATGCGTAAAAAGGGTAATGGTACTGAGACAAGTTCTTTCGGCTCGCCGGGCCGGTTCAGCCACGATTCCTCGAAGTTCTATGGTAGCCGGATGTACCAGGGGCTGGGGGCCGAAGAAAATGTCGATTTCAGCGAGAACGATGTACCTGCCTTCGGCCTGGACACGGTCTTTTGCAAGTCCAGCGAGCGCATGGAGGAACTACCCGACAATACCGTTCACCTGATGGTCACTTCCCCGCCCTATAACGTTGGCAAGGAGTATGATGAAGACCTGACACTGGGCGAATATCGCGAATTTTTATCGAAGGTCTGGAGAGAAGTTTATCGCGTCCTGGTGCCCGGTGGCCGGGTATGCCTTAACGTCGCCAACCTGGGCCGTAAGCCCTATTTGCCGCTGCATGCGTTCATGGCGGAAGACCTGTTAAAGGCTGGATTTTTAATGCGCGGCGAGGTCATCTGGAATAAGTCCTCGTCTGCCGGCCAGTCCACCGCCTGGGGGAGCTGGCAATCGGCGAAAAACCCGACGCTCCGGGACGTCCATGAGTATATCCTCGTTTTCTCGAAAATCTCATTTGGGCGTTCGCCCGGCGATAAATTATCTTCGATCACGAAGGGCGAATTCTTAGATTTCACAAAAAGTGTGTGGGCTTTTGGCTCCGAGTCGGCAAAGAAGATCGGCCATCCGGCGCCTTATCCGGTGGAGCTGCCTTCCCGGTGCATCAAGCTCTATACCTTCGAGGGAGACGTCGTGCTAGACCCCTTCATAGGTAGCGGCACCACGGCCGTTGCGGCTTTAGCGTTGAACCGGCATTTCGTCGGGTATGAAGTCGATAAAGAGTACGTAAAGCTGGCTCAAAGAAGAATAAAAGATATGAGAGACACGACACGATGAATGATGCGGAAGACGCCGGCTTAAGTAGTGAAGAAGTCCGGGAAAAGCACCTGCAATACGGCTATAATGAGGTCCCCGAGAAAAAGCAAAATATTATTTTACGTTTTGTCCTAAAATTTTGGGGTATAACGCCCTGGATGCTCGAGATCGCGATCGTCCTTACGTTCGTGCTGGGCAAATATTCGGACTCCTTCATGGTCCTGTTTTTATTGATCTTTAACTCTATTCTAGGTTTTGTACAGGAGGAGCGGGCGAACACGGCGCTCGAGTTCCTTAAAAAAAAGCTGAACGTGAATGCCCGTGTTCAGCGGGACGGCCGTTGGTCGCTGGTGCCGGCCCGGGAGCTCGTCCCTGGCGACCTGGTCAGGCTGCGGGCCGGCGATTTTGTGCCTGCGGACATCAGTATCATCGAAGGCTCGCCCGATGTCGACCAGTCCTCTCTGACCGGGGAATCGTTCATCGCCGAGAAAAAGGCGGGCGACATTCTCTATTCCGGCACAGTCGTCCGCCGGGGCGAGGCCTCGGGCATTGTCACGGCGATAGGTACGAAGACATATTTCGGCAGGACCGTCGAGCTGGTGCAGATCGCGAAGCCGAAATTGCGCATGGAACGGGTCACATCCAGCGTGGTCAAATGGCTGATGCTGATCATCGCCGCCTTATTATTGCTCGGGTTCGCGGTCCAAATACTAAAAGGAAATGATATCGTCAGTTTGCTTCCGCTTGCCGTCATTCTCCTGATATCCGCCATACCGGTGGCCCTGCCCACGATCTTTATCATCAGCGCTTCCCTGGGCTCGCTGGAGCTTGCGAAAAAAGGCGCACTTGTGACAAGGCTGAACACGCTGGAAAATGCCGCGACCATGGACGTGCTCTGTGTCGATAAAACGGGCACTGTCACCATGAATGTGCTCTCGATAGCGGAAACATTACCTATAGATGGCTTTTCGGAAAAAGACGTTTTATTATACGGAGCGCTGGCATCCCGGGAAGCCAATAAGGACCCGATTGATAACGCGTTTATATCGTCTTCAAATGAAAACGGGTTAGACACTTCAAGTTTCCTTACAATAAATTTCAAGCCATTTGACCCCTCGAACAGGAGAACGGAGGCAACCATTGAGAAGGATGGCCAGTCCTTCATCGTCTATAAGGGAGCGCTGAATACCATCATTCCGCTGTGCAAAAATGGCGTGGAAGACCTGGCGAATGCAGAAAAAACTTGTGGCCGGCAGCTTTCAAGTAAAGGCTACAAGGCGATCGCAGTTGCAAAAGGGTCGCCCGGCGGAGACATTCGCCTAGTCGGAGTCGCGTTCTTATATGATAAGCCCCGGCCCGACTCTTCCAGGCTGATTAAAAAATTAGACGAGCTGGGGATCGACGTCAAGATGCTGACCGGGGACGCGCTGCCCATCGCCGTCGAGACCGCAAGGTCGGTGGGCATTGGCGACGACATTGTCAATTTCACCGATGTAAAAAACCATGTTAATACCGGGCCTTTGGAGAAATTTAATGGCTTTGCGGAGATCTATCCCGAGGATAAGTTCTACATCGTCGATAGCTTGCAGAAAGGCGGGCACGTCGTCGGCATGACCGGCGACGGGGTGAACGATACGCCGGCTTTGAAGCAGGCGGACGTGGGTATCGCCGTCAGTAATGCGGCGGATGTCGCGAAAAAGGCAGCCGGTGTGGTCCTCACCGGAAACGGGGTCGAAGGCATCCTGGACCTGGTCATCAATGGCCGAATGATTTACAAGAGAGTCCTCACCTGGATCTTTAATAAGATCGTTAAGACGCTCCAGGTCATCATTTTTATCATATTAGCCTTTATCCTGACGGGCCAATACCTGATATCAATATCCGGGATTGTGCTCTTTTATTTTTTGACCGACTTCGTCACGCTTACGTTGTCCACGGATAATGCGATCCCCTCGAAAAAGCCCGATAGCTGGGATATAACGGCCGTCGTCAAGACCGCCGTCCCCCTGGGCATCGTCCTGGTCATCGAATCCTTCCTGCTGTACTATGCCGGCGTCCATTACTTAGGAATTTCGGACGCCGATTCGACCTACACATTCGTCTTCGATATACTGATGTTCATATCTTTGCTGGACGTGCTGATCGTGCGAGAGCGGGGGCATTTCTGGGAGTCCCAACCCGGAAAGTTCGTATTGTTATCTATTATCGCCGACATACTGGTCGTGATCGTCATCTCAGTGCTGGGCCTGCCGGGTCTGGCCGCCATCGGCATCGGTACGGTCCTGACAGTACTGGCCGTGTCGATCATTTTAACGTTCGTGGTCAATGACCTGATAAAAGTGTGGCTGGTCAGAAAGCTATGGAAGAGATAAAAAAAATTATGGGTGCGTGTAATAGGCCTCAATGACGCCATTGATCTTGTCGATCCGGCAGAATGCGAAGCGCTCGAACTGGACGACATTGTTCAGCTCGTCATGTACGCCCTGCTCGCAAACGCCGTGGAACTCGCCGTCCGGCCCGACGACCCTGACGGTAAACCCGTCCGTCGGTACCCAGTGGATGATCTTAACGCCCTGCTTAAGTTTGAGTATGCCAACGTCATTCCCGATGTACTCGGCCTCCAGCGGGTCCAGGGACGTGATCTTTATGTTATACAGGTCCTTGAGCCGGATGATGCTGCCAACTTTCATGTCATATTTATCGGCCAGCGTTACCAATATCACCGGATCATCACAGACACATATTTCCCGGAATCCCCGCTGATGGTCCAGCGGGTGCAGCGGCGCCCTAGCCTTAATGCCGGGGGCGTTATTGATTTTAATCGGCACGGGGTCGTTGACAAAGAAATACCGGTTCGCCTTCGTGTCGACAAGCTTTCGGTTTTCCGCATACAGCGTGTCCATGCTGAATTCAATGTCGGTCTCCGTCACGCCCATGCCCACCATGACATTCCGGATGGCTTCCGCCTCGATGCCCCTTCTTTTTAACGCGGCCACCGTGGGTAATCTCGGATCATCCCAGCCGGTATATTCGCCTGCCTCGATACCCTTTTTCATGACGCTGGTGGAGAACTTACCGAAGCCCAGGAGCCGGACACGGCCCCAGTGGCTGACATTCGGGTACTCCCAGCCCAGGTAATCGTAAACGTAGCGCTGTTTATCGGCGGTCTTCATCAGGTCCTTGCCGCGGATGATGTGGGTGACGCCCAAAAAGTGGTCTTCCATGGCCGACTCGAAGTCCAGCATCGGCCAGACGAGGTACCTGTGGCCGGTCCTGGGGTGTTCCTCCCGGACGATACGGAATGCCACCCAGTCCCGGAGCGCCGGGTCTTTGTGTTTTATGTCAGTCTTTATCCTGAGGACGACCTTTTCCTCGAAGTCTCCGTTGAGCATGGCCTTCCAGTTCTTCATGTTCTCTTTAGGCGATGCGTCCCTGTGGGGACAGGGCTCTTCCTTATCCTTAAGCTCCTTGAACGTGTCATGGTCACAGAAGCAGACGTAGGCCTTTCCTTTTTTAATGAGCACTTCCGCGTATTCGTAGTACAGCGGCAGCCGGTCGGAAGCGATGACCACCTTATCCGGCGGGCACCCGAGCCATTTTGCCTGCTCGACATACCACTGGTAGGCTTCCAGCATCGGCTTTTTTATGGACGGGTCGGTATCGTCGAACCGCATGATAAAGGTCCCGTCATACATTTTAGCGTACTCGGCGTTGACGATGATGCCCCGGGCGTTACCCAGCGATGGGGGGCCGTTCGGGTTCGGCGCTATGCGCAGCGTTACTTTCTGGCCCGGCTTGACGTTCGATATGTCCAGCTCGGGCAGGCCTCTCTTCGTCTCTTTTTTTACCAGTAATTCCTCGATCAGCTCGGGCGCGATCGCCGCGAGCTTCGCCTTGACATCTTCGGGAGACATCTGCCCGATGTCGGCGAGTACCCGGGTAACGATCGGCATCAGTTCCTTTGCCTGTGCCTTAAGCTCGGGGTGGGTGCCCAATAGTTTACCCATGACTGCCCCCGACTGGGGGGCTTTTCCGTACTTATAGGCGTTCTGGAGCGCCAGCTTTTGAGCGATGATCTCGATCTCTTGGTTTTCCATGTAATGATGCTCCTATATCCTTTCGAGCGTCCGTGATGGGCTACAATATCGCGATTGTTATACTTATTATTTGCTGTAAAAGGCCATTATTTTTATTTTTTTATTAGCGCCGGAGCAACGCTGTTTTTCCATACGCTCGCCGACCGGTCTTCTTTACCCCTGGTCAGCGAGAATATGCCTGCGATGATGAGGATGACCAGCGAGAGACCGAAGGCGGCGTCGATGCCGGTGAGGAATGCCGGCGATAGTCCTCCCGTCAGCTTCGATGTGCCGAGGAAGATGCTGAACGCTGTCTGCCGCGAAACAAAAGCGGAGGCGGCGGTTATCGAGAGCACGTAGCTCCCGAGCGTCCCGATGTTGGCCATCGTCCGGAGGAGCCCCGATGTACTCCCATGCCGGTCGGCCGTCGCGTACGCCATGACGGCGCTATTATTCGCCGGCCAGAACATCGATCCGCCGATGCCGGCGAAGAGCGATGCCACCACTACGATATACAGTGGGGTATCCACCCCCAAGGTCAGGTAGATCAGGACGGTGATGCACATCAGCGCTATGCCGATCGTGGCGATGATCCTCGCGCCGTACTTATCCGCCCGGCTTCCCATGAAGGGCGCCAGAACGCTGCTCAGGATATATCCGGGGACCATGAGAAGGGCCGCGTCCAGCGGGCTAAGCCCCCTCACGCCCTGGAGATACAGGGTCATGAGGAAAGCGAGGGAAAGATATCCCATCGACTGGAAGAACGAGGCGAGGATCGAGGAGCGCAGTACCTTATGTTTGAACGTACTGATGTGGATGATGGGCGCCGCCGACTTGCTTTCCCACCACAGGAAGGCCGGGATCAGAATTGCGCCCGATGCGATCAGGGCAAGATTCATCGTCGTCGTCCCGACGCCGACGAAGTCGATGAGGCCATAGGATATGAGGCTGAGCGCGATCGCGAGAAGCGCCATGCCCGGCAGGTCCATGGCCTCCTTGACCACGGTGTTGTCCTTGAGGTACCTCAATCCGAAGATCAGGCCGATGATGCCGATGGGCAGGTTTATGTAAAAGATGAACCGCCAGCCCAGGAATGTCGTCAGGATGCCGCCGAGGACGATGCCGACCATGGCGCCCAGGGTCCAGCTCATGCCGAGATAGCCGTACGCCTTGCCCCGCTTGTTCGGCGCGAACGTATCGGCGATGATGGCGCCGCTGTTCGCTTCCAGCAGCGAGCCGCCGAAGGCCTGGACGACCCTGGAAAATATAAGGAAAAGCATGTTGGGCGCAAATCCGCAAAGCGCCGAGCCGATGGTAAAGACGGCAAAGCCCAGGTTGAAGAGCCGGCTCCTCCCGAACAGGTCGCCGAGCCGGCCCAGCTGGGTGGTCGCCACGGCCACGATGAGCAGGTAAACGACGATGACCCAGATCGTCAGGGAAAGGTTCGAATTAAGCCCCTGGGCGATGGACGGCAGCGCCAGGAGGACGATGGTCGTATCGATGGAGCCCATCATCATCCCCATTATCAGTATTAAAAGGATCTTGTTTTCCCGAAGCAAAGGATCACGCCGGATAATCTAATGCCAGATAATTAGGGACTTCACCTATAAAAATCAGACCATAATCGCTTAATATATATTGAATATTATGAGCAGTCCGTTCGCCGGTAGCCCCA
>Ga0209039_10002092_pt1 | contig 17426 bp, 16 predicted proteins | sample BogFormECP12_OM1_FD_188238 | JGI IMG/M metagenome (GOLD analysis project Ga0209039, IMG submission 188238) | Bog forest soil microbial communities from Calvert Island, British Columbia, Canada - ECP12_OM1 (SPAdes) (version 2) | ecosystem: Environmental > Aquatic > Freshwater > Wetlands > Bog ... | reverse complement strand
GCCCTCCAGCAAACGGCGGGCGCAAAAAGCGCGCCCTCCAGCAAACGGCGGGCGCAAAAAGCGCGCCCTCCAGCAAACGGCGGGCGCAAAAAGCGCGCCTCTGGCGCTGAATTGAGTATCGGAGAAGGTTATTTGGCGCCGGCGCCGGCTGGGCCGGGGGTGTGGTGCCACCAGCCTACGGACCGGGGCAATTTGAGTAGCGAGTCGTGTTTGCCGCTTTGCTGTTTTTCTTTGTGGGTCCTGTGGAAGCTGAACCAGTGGTGTTTGTGGACAACGGAGGCGTCACCTTGCTGCTTATGTGCGGGGAAGGCGGCGAACGGCGCTGCCATGGCTAGAACTACGGCGCAAGTGAGAACTAGGAGTAGTCGCTTCATCAGGATGCCCCTTTTTACCGTTTTCCATTTCTAGCATGGGGGAGGAGGTGGGGACTACTGTACGAAGGTACCTTGTGGCGAAGTAGGCATGGGGGAGGGGAGGCAAAGGTTTTCAGTTTAAAGTGATCAGTTTTCAGTTTCGGAAAAGACGAAGAGAAGAGACGAAGGAAGCGAGATGAGGTGCGATTGGGCAGGTGAGATTTCGACCGCAAAAGCGGCGGCGAGCCGCCGCACTCCAGAGGATGAAACTAAGAAACGGCGCCCACCTGAGAAGGTGGCGGCTAGAAAATCGGGAGTGAGCGGTGTGGTAAGATGAGAGATTAATTTGCATGGGAAAGTGGCGGAATGGCGGAATATCCACTCATTGATAACACACAGTTTGAGCCGGATGACGAATACCGGCCGGAGCCGGAACCCGAGCCGCAGCCCCCAAGGTGGATGGACGGGAGTTTGCGGATCGGCATACATACGTCCATTGCGGGGAGTTACCTGAGGGCGCTGGAATCGGCGAAGAAGCTGGGGTGCAACGCGCTGCAGATCTTTTCGGCGAGCCCGCGGATGTGGCAGGGGGCGGTGGCGCGAATTCCGGAACCGGATGCGAAGGTGTTTCGTGCGCGGAGGGAAGAGCTGGGGCTGGGGCCGCTGGTCATCCATGCGAATTACCTGGTGAACCTGGCGGCGGGGCAGCCGATGCTGCGGACGCGGTCGATCCAGGCGTTTCATGAGGAGTTGGTACGCGGGGTGCTGCTGCGAGCGGATTTTCTGGTGGTGCATCCGGGTGCGCGCGGGGAAGCGTCGATGGAGCAGGCGGTTGCGACCATTGTGGAGAGCGTGAAACAGGCATCGCGGCGCGTGCCGATGCGTGGGATGCGGATTCTGATTGAGAATACCGCGGGGATGGGGACGGCGGTGGGGTCGCGGCTGGAAGAAGTGGCGGCGATTGTGCGCGGGTTGAAGGAGCTGCAGGTTGGGGCTTGCCTGGATACAGCGCATTTGTTCGCGGCGGGATACGACATTCGGAGCGTAGAGGGGTTGGCGAATACGGTGGGGCAGATCGAGCGGACGATTGGGCTGGAAAATGTGCCGGTGTTTCATGTGAACGATTCGAAGATAGCGCTGGGCGGGCGCGTGGACCGGCACGAGCATATTGGGAAAGGGAAGATTGGCGAGACGGCGTTTGCGCGGATATTGCGGCACCCGCGGTTTGGGGCTACGGCGCCGGAAGGACTTGTGGGACGGGCGTTTCTGCTGGAGACGCCGATTGATGAGCCGGGAGATGACCGGCGGAATGTGGCGAAGCTGTGGGAGCTGGCGGGGATTGAGGGGCCGGAGGCGGAGAAGGGGTTCAGCATGCTGACACCGGCGTTGAAGAAGATTCGGAACGAGATGGAGAAGAAGGCGAAGAAGGCGAAGAAGAAAACGAAGAGGGGACGGTAACACAGAGGTCACAGAGGGAAGAACACAGAGCTCACAGAGAAGAACGGAGCGGAGAAGCCCAAGAGCACAGGCAGGAGTGACTGTGCGACAAAACACAGAGAAGTGGGAAACTTCAGGGGCTTCCGCCAAGATGCGGCGGACGCGAAAAGCGCGAAAGCCCAGATGATTTTGCGTGAGTTACGTGGGGGCTGAAGCCCCCACCTCCAAAAGAGGCGGAGGAAAAGACGAACCGTGGCGGACTATAACCCGCAAGTGATTGAGAAGAAGTGGCAGAAACGGTGGGAAGAGAAGCGCGTCTTTGAGAGTGAAGCGGAGATAAGCGAGACCCAAGCCCCAGGTGCAAAATCGGCACCTGGGGCACCCTCAGCCCAAGCAGCAAAATCGTCAGAGGGATTCCTCGCTTCGCGGACTCCGCTCGGAATGACGGGGAGTGGGCAGGGTGGAGCACAATTAACCCAGGATAGGAAAACCCAAGACCCAGGCACATACTCCGTGCCTGGGGTACCCGCAACCCAAGACCCAGGCACACAGTCCGTGCCTGGGGTACCCGCAACCCAAGACCCAGGCACACAGTCCGTGCCTGGGGCACCCGGCGGAAGACCCCAAGACCCACCCTCACAAAACGATGGTGGGGCACCCACAACCCACGAAAGGAAAACCCAAGACCCAGGCACACACTCCGTGCCTGGGGCACCCGGAACACAAGAGAAGCAGAAGAAGCCGAAATACTATGTGCTGGAGATGCTGCCGTACCCGAGCGGTACGCTGCACATGGGACACATGCGCAACTACACGATTGGGGACGTGGTGGCGCGGGTTAAGAGGATGCGCGGGTTCAATGTGATCCATCCGATGGGCTGGGACGCGTTTGGATTGCCTGCGGAAAACGCCGCGATCAAGAACCATACGCACCCGCGGGAATGGACGAACAAAAATATTGCGGAATTTCAGAGAGTGCTGCGGCGGTTTGGGTTCAGCTACGACTGGCGGCGGGAGATTTCGACGTGCGAGCCGGAATATTACCGGTGGAACCAGTGGTTTTTCCTGAGGATGCTGGAGCGGGGGATTGCGTACAAGAAGAAGAGCCGGGTGAACTGGTGCCCGAAATGCTGCACGGTGCTGGCGAACGAGCAGGTGGTGAATGGCGGGTTCTGCTGGCGGCATGAAGATACGCGCGTGGAGGCGCGGGACATCGAGCAGTGGTTTTTGCGGACGACGGCGTACGCGGAGCAGTTGCTGGAGGATTTGAAGGAGTTGGAGGGTGGATGGCCGGAACGGGTCATCACGATGCAGAGGAATTGGATAGGGAAGTCGGTGGGGGCGAAAGTTTGGTTTGGGGTGGAGACAGCTGACAGAAAAGGCCAAGAGGAGAAACTTAACGCAGAGGGCGCAGAGTTCGCCGAGAAAGGCAAGAAGACCCAAGAGAAGATTGAGATATTTACTACGCGGATTGACACGATTTATGGGGCTTCGGCGATTATTTTGGCGCCGAATCATCCGCTGGTGGGGAGGTTGATTGCGGGTGCGAAGAATCAGGTTGAGTTGGAAGGCAAGCTGGAGGAGATGAAGCGGTCTTCGGTGAAGATGGAGGATATCGCCACGGCGGAGAAGGACGGATTCTTTACGGGGCGGTATGCGATCAATCCGTTTAATGGGGAGAAGATTCCGATTTGGGTAGGCAACTTCGTGCTGCTGGAGTATGGAACGGGCGCGATTATGGCGGTGCCGGCGCACGATGAGAGGGATTTTGAGTTTGCTAAGGAGTTCGGGTTGAGGATACCGGTAGTGGTGAAGGCAGTTGACAGTCCACAGTCAACAGTTCACAGCAAGAAAGAGAAAAGCTTCACCACAGAGATCGCAGAGGAAGAAAAGAGAACCCAAGAGAAAGAGAGATTCCTCGCTGCGCCGACTCCGCTCGGAATGACGGGCCAGGAATGGGGTGGGGCACCCGGGGAAGACCCAGGAGCACAGTCAGGAGTGACTGTGCCACAAGAGGCGTACACGGAGTATGGGGTTAGCGTGAATTCGGGGCGGTACAGCGGGTTGGAGACGGAGGCGGCGATTGAGAGGATGGCTTCGGACGCGGAGGCTGGAGGATTTGGGAAGAAGGAGACGATTTACCGGCTGAGGGATTGGGGAATATCGCGGCAGAGATATTGGGGAACACCGATTCCAGTGGTGTACTGCGAGAGGGATGGGATGGTGGCGGTGCCGGACAAGGATTTGCCGGTGCTGTTGCCGGCGAACCCGAAGTTGACAGGAGAAGGGCAATCGCCGCTGGCGACCGATCCGGAGTTTTTGAATACGACCTGTCCGAAGTGCGGCGGAGCGGCGCGGCGCGAGACGGACACGATGGACACGTTCGTGGATTCGTCGTGGTACTTCTACCGGTATTGCGATCCGAAAAATGACAAGGCGCCGTACGATTCGGCGAAAGTGGGGTATTGGTTCCCGATTGACCAGTACATTGGCGGGATTACGCACGCGATATTGCACCTGCTGTACGCGCGGTTCTGGTGCAAGGTGATGCGGGACTTGGGATTGATTACGCATAACGAGCCGGCAGCGCGGCTGTTCACGCAAGGCATGGTGTTGAAGGGCGGGGAGGCCATGTCCAAGTCGAAGGGCAACGTGGTGGGCGCGATTGATATGGCGGAGAAGTACGGGGCAGATACGGGACGGCTGTACACGTTGTTTGCGGCGCCGCCGGAAAAGGATCTGGAGTGGAGCGAGGAGAGCATTGAGGGGGCGTGGCGGTTTTTGAACCGGGTGTACCGGGTGGTGGAGAAGCATGCGGGGAATGGGAAAGGGATATCAGATATCAGCGATCAGAGATCAGGAGGCGAAGAGAAGAGAAAGGCTTACACAGAGGTCACAGAGAGCGCAGAGTTCGCAGAGGAAGAGAAGAAAACCCAAGAAAAGGAGGGATTCCTTGCTGCGAAGACTGCGCTCGGAATGACGGGTGGGGCACCCGGAGAGAAGCCAAGAGCACAGTCAGGAGTGACTGTGCCACAGGAGCTTACGGAGAGGGAGAAGGGGTTGCTGCGGAAGGCGCACCAGACGGTGCGGCGGGTGACGCAGGATTTTGAGACGCGGTGGCATTTCAATTCGGCGATTGCGCAGATTATGGAATTGACGAATGCGATTTATGCGATGGAACCGCTGGAAGAGAATCTGCGGCCGGAAGTGCGGAAGGAAGTGCTGGAATTGGCGACGCTGATGCTGGCGCCAATGACGCCGCACCTGGCGGAAGAGTTGTGGGAGATGCTGGGGCATGGCGATGGATTGTGGAACGCGGGTTGGCCGGCGTTTAACGCGGAATTGGCGAAAGAGGAAGAGGTGGAGATTCCGGTACAAGTGAATGGGAAGGTGAGAGGGAGAGTGAGGGTGGCGGCGGGGGCTTCACAGGAAGAAGTGATGAAGCTGGCACAGGCGGAGGCGGGAGTGGCGGGGCATTTGGCGGGGAAGACGGTGCGCAAGGTGATATTTGTGGCGGATAAGCTGTTGAATATTGTGGTTGGGTGAGGGGAAGTTATCAGATATCAGAGAGCAGATATCAGTGATCAGGAAGCGAAGAGAAAAACGAAGAGAAGAGCGAAGAATTACGCAGAGGCCACAGAGAGCACAGAGTTCGCAGAGAAGAGGGGAGGAACCCAAGAGAAGGAGAAATTCTTCGCTCCGCAGACTCCGCTCTAAATGACAGGGCTGGGGAACGAAGAGGGGATGTTGCCACGATCCCTCCGCTGCGTGGCCCGGCGCGCCGGAATGCGGCGCGGAAGAGAAAGCCGGGCCACTCCGGTCGGGATGACAGGCATTGAAACAAGGGGGGCGGATGGATGGGGCTGCGGGAAAGAAGATGGAGAGAGAGCAGGGGCCGATGAAGACGGAACGGGGCGGAGTGGTGGTGCTGGATTTTGGGGGGCAGTATACGCAACTGATTGCGCGGCGGGTGCGCGAGCAGCAGGTGTTCAGCGCGATATTGCCATGCACTACGGCGATGGAAGAGATTCGGAAGCTGGAACCGGCGGGGATTATTTTGTCGGGTGGGCCGAGTTCTGTGTACGACAAAGATGCGCCGAAATGCGATCCGGCGGTGCTGGCGATGGGAATCCCGGTGCTGGGGATCTGCTACGGGATGCAGTGGATTGCGAAGAATCTGGGCGGAACAGTGGAACCGGTGGAACGGCGGGAGTACGGACCGGCGCAACTGGACCTGGAGCAGGCGGCGAGCGAAATCCTGGCGAATTTTCCGCGGACGATGCGGATCTGGGCGAGTCACGGGGACAACGTGCTGGCGCTGCCGCCAGGGTTTCATTTGACGGGGAAGACGGCCAATGCGTTTGCAGCAATGGAAGATCCGAAGCGCAAGATTTATGCGGTGCAGTTCCATCCGGAAGTGAATCACACGGAACACGGCACGGAGATATTGAGGAATTTCCTGTTCAAGGTGTGCAAGGCCGAGCCGAAGTGGAGCGGAGCGGCGTTTATCGAGGAGTCGGTGGAGGCAATACGGCAGAAGGTGGGAGCGCACCGGGCGATCTGTGGGTTGAGCGGGGGAGTGGATTCGACGGTGGCGGCGGTGTTGGTGCACCGAGCGATGGGCGACCGGTTGACGAACATCTTCGTGAATACGGGGCTGCTGCGGAAGAACGAGTTTGAACATACGCTGGAGATGTACCGGGAGAGGCTGGGGCTGCGGGTGATTGGGGTGGATGCTTCGGAGCGATTCCTGACGAAGTTAAAGGGAGTGGCGGACCCGGAGACGAAGCGGAAGATCATTGGAGGGGAGTTTATTGCGGCGTTCGCGGAAGAGGCGGAAAAGCTGCAAATGGGCGAGGCGCACGGGGAGATCAAGTTCCTGGTGCAGGGGACGCTGTACCCGGATGTGATCGAATCGGTGTCGGTTAAGGGGCCGTCGGCAACGATCAAGACGCATCATAACGTGGGGGGATTGCCGGAAAAGATGCCGTTTACGCTGGTGGAACCGTTGAGGGATCTGTTCAAGGATGAAGTGCGGAAGATTGGAAAAGACTTAGGGTTACCGGTAGAAATACTGGTAAAACACCCATTTCCGGGGCCGGGGCTGGCGGTGCGGCTGCTGGGGGAGATTACGAATGAGAGCTTGGCAAAACTGAGGGAATCGGACGCGATCGTGACGGAGGAGATTCGTCGAGCCGGGCTGTATGAGAAGGTATGGCAGGCGTTTGCGGTGCTGCTGCCGGTGCGGAGCGTGGGGGTGATGGGGGACGGGAGGACGTACGGGCTGACAGTGGCGGTGCGGGTGGTGCAGTCGGATGATGCGATGACGGCGGATTGGGTAAGACTGCCGGGAGAGGTGCTGGAACGGATTTCGACGAGGATTGTAAACGAGGTGCCGGGAGTGACGCGGGTGGTGTACGACATAAGCAGCAAGCCGCCGAGCACGATCGAGTGGGAGTGAGGGGGAGCGAAAAGCAGGTTCTTCGCTCCGCTCCCTTGGGCTCCGCTCAGGGCAGAGGGGACAGCGTTGGAGTTGTGCCGTGATCCCTCCACTACGGCCCGCAAACGGCGCGTGCCTCCGGTCGGGATGACAGTCAGTGGTGTAAGGCGCGGGTTCGGGATGGCAATTTGTGATGGGACGAAAGGTGGGGGCGAAGGCGAGGCGTAAAGAGGAGCTATAAATAGAAAAGCCGCCCCCGGCGCGGGAGAGCGGCTTATCTGGACGTTGAGCTTTAGACGAGAGGGATGGATATGATTGCAGTACTACCGATTGGCCATTTTTTGCGCCATATACAGCAGCAACTTGCGATCTTCCTCATCCGACTTGCTCAGCAAGCGGCGAAGCTTGTTGAGATAGCGTGCCTCTTTGCCGGCAGTGCCCCAGGCAATGTCGTCGGACGACCTGCGCTTGGGGAGATTGGGCAACTGAGGCGGCTCCTCACCGTCGTAGAAGAGTTGATAGAGTGGGCATTCGAGAGCACGCGCCAGTTTTTCCAACGTTTCAATGGCAGGGACGGTATGGCCATTTTCGACGCGGGAAATGTAACAACGCAAGAGACCGGTACGCTTCTCGATATCACCCTGGGAGAGTTTCTTTTCCTCGCGCAGAGCGCGAAGACGGTCACCGATAATCATGAAGTGAGTATTCCACAGTTAGTACAAGGTAGCAAGTGGAAACATTGAGGGGCTGTTGAAATAGGGGTACGGGGACTGGACAGGATTCTAAGAATAGCGTAACCAAATGAGGATGGCGCGCGTCCCAAAACCAGAGGCCATGGCGCTCCCCGGACTGGCGGAGACGGAGAGGCTTGTGGCGGAGGCGCAGCGGAGCGGCGATGACCGGGAACTGGTCCGGCGAGCCAAGGACGGCAATAAGGAGGCGTTCGAGGCGCTGGTAGTGCGGCACCAAAGCCGGGTATTTGCGGTGGCAGGAGGGATCCTGCGGAACCGGGAAGACGTGGAAGACATAGCACAACAGGTATTCTTGAAGGCGTATTTTTCGCTAAAGCGGTTTGATCAAAGGGCGGCCTTCAGTACTTGGCTGTACAAGATTACGGTGAATGAATGCTGGGACCTGCTGCGAAAGAGGAAGGTACGGCCGCTGGTGCTGGAAGTGGACCTGAGCGAAGAGCAGGCGCGGCAGTATCAGGCGGCGGAACAGCTTTCCGATGGGCGGCCGGACGCGAGCGAGCAACTGGCGTCGCGGGAACGGATAGAGCAATTGCTGGGGTGCCTGGAGGAACGGGACCGGTCGATGCTGGTGCTGAAGGAAGTGCAAGGATTTTCGGTGGATGAGATTGCGGAGCTATTGGAGATCAACGCGAATACAGTGAAGGTGAGGCTGTTCCGCGCGAGACAGAGGATTGCGGAGAGTTTGAAGCGACGATTGAAAGCGAAAGCGTAAGGAAATGAGATGGCGGAAAGAAATTATGGGCAGAGAGGGGAACGCGGGATGTCAAACAAGCTGGAGATGAAGGACAGCGAATGCCGGCGATTCCTGGAAGAGATGGAGGGGGCGCCTGCGAGCGAAGGGCGCGAAGGATCGGCAGAGGCGGCGTTGGAGAGGATGTCGAGCGAAGCGCGGGGGCACGCCGGAGTGTGCGAGGGTTGCCGGGCGGCGATAGAGGATATGGTAGAGGCGCGGAAGGTGCTGCGGCCGATGAGCGTTCCGGTGGCGGAGGCGGGGCCGTGGTTTGCGAAGCGGGTAATGGCGGCGATCCGGGCCCGAGAGATTGAACTGGAAGAGCGGAGCAATGGAGTGTGGGTCGGAATAAGGAGACTGGCGCCGCGGCTGGTGGCGCTGTGCGCGTTGGTGCTGGTGTTGGGGACAACGTGGGCGGTGCAATTGAGAAGGGCCGGGGTGGCGACGCAGCCGGAGATGCGGCCGGCGGAATCGGTGTTTGAATCGGTGCCTGCGCCGATGAATGATGACGTGCTGGTGAGTGGGACAGGGGAGCGTCCATGAACGGAGAGACGCGGCGGAAGGCGTGGGAATGGCTGGCGGTGGTGTTCGTACTGGGAGCGGCGATTGGCGGGGTGTTCGGGTACAGCTTCGCGCACCGGAGTGTTGCGGCGAGAAATCCGAACATACAGACGCTGAGCGAGCCGGAGCGGCGGGCCCAGCGCGTGGCGGAGATGAGCAAAGAGATAGGGTTGACGGCGGAGCAGAGCCGGGCGATGGATACGATCATCGCGGCCGCGCACGAGGAGATGAAGACGATTCACGACAAGGCTGAGGCGGACGTGGATGCGGTACGGCAGAAGGCGCGGGCGCAGATGAGGGAGTTTTTGACGGTGGAACAGAAGCCAAAGTTTGAGGCGTTTGTGCGGCGGATGGACGAGGAGAGGAAGAAGCAGCAGGGGCGGTGAGGTAGCTTTCAGTATTCAGTTTTCAGTTTTAAGTAAATCTTAAGTTGGAGCCGGGGGAGCGTGATGCCTTCCCGGCTTTGTTTTTTGGGGAGAAGAGAAGAGCTTACGCAGAGATCACAGAGGACACAGAGTTCGCAGAGAAGAGAAGAGAAGAGAAGAGAAGAGAAGAGGGATTCCTCACTTCGCGGACTCCGTTCGGAATGACGGGGGTGGGGCGTTGGGGGCGGATCGATTGAGCAGACGGCTCAGAGTTCGAGGATTAGTTTGCCGGTATTTTGGCCCTGGAAGAGCATGTTGATGGCTTCGGGGGCCATTTCCAGACCTTTGACGATGGTTTGGCGGTCCTTGAGTTTGCCCGTCATTTTCCACATGCCGAGTTGCTGGCCGGCTTCCATAAAGCGCGAAACGTAATCGAGAATGATGAAGCCCTCGACGCGGAGACGCTTCATGAGGACCTGGCCGAAACTGGCCAGGGCGGGATCTTCGCGGGTGTAGCCGGAGATGAGGCCGCAAAGAACGACGCGGCCATGAAGGTTCATGCGATCGAGCACGGCTTGCATGATTTCCCCACCCACATTTTCAAAATCGATATCGATGCCGTTGGGAGTGGCGGCGGCGAGTTGCTGCTTCCAATCGGGGTGTTTGTAATTGATAGCGGCGTCGAAGCCGAGATCGTCCTTAATCCATTTACATTTATCGTCGCTGCCGGCGATGCCCACCACGCGGCAGCCGTGAATTTTGCCAATCTGACCGACGATGCTGCCGGTGGCGCCAGCGGCGGCGGAGACGACGAGGGTTTCGCCGGATTGCGGCTTGCCGATTTCGAGGAGTCCAAAATAGGCAGTGAGGCCATTAATGCCGAGGAGGCCGAGGAAGTTGGTGTCCGATAGAAAGGGGATGGAAGGAAGTTTCTGGAAGGAGCGGGTATCCTTGGCGTCGATGAGGACGAAATCCTGAAGGCCGGTGAGGCCGGAAACCCTGTCGCCCTTTTTGAATTGGGGATGGCGGGATTCGAGGATTTCGGCGAGGCCGAAGGAGCGCATGACTTCACCGAGGGCGACGGGGGGCATGTACTGGGGAATGTCGGCCATCCAGACGCGCATGGTGGGGTCAATGGAGAGATATTTGACGCGGGCGAGGGCTTGGCCGTTCTGGAGGGCGGGGAGGGGAGATTCGGAGAGTTGGAGGTCGGTGGGGGCGACGAGGCCCTTGGGACGAGCGATGAGTTTCCACTGACGGACGGTGTTGGGCATGGGAGCCTCCGAGGGAAGAATAGTGGAGGAGAACGAGGGAAGCAAATTGGGGAAAGCAAAGAGGGGAAGCAAGGAAGGACGCTAACACAGAGTTCACAGAGGGAAGAGCACAGAGGGCACAGAGAAGAAAAAGATAACGCAGAGGCGCAGAGTACGCTGAGGAGCGTAGAGGAAGAGAAGAGGTAAAAGAGTTTAAGAGTGAAAGAGTAAAAAAGTTTAAGAGCTGACTCGCGCGGTCAGGGTTGCGTTGGTGGTGAAAGGCCTGACCCGTGAGGGGGATACTATCCTGACCTCGTTTGGCAAAACCTCTCCCTGAAGGGTGAGCTACAGGGAAAGGCGAGGAAGGCTATTTGAGGTTGCGCATCAGGTCGGAGGCGGATTTGGCGGCTTTTTTGATTTCGGCGACGCTGTGGACGGCGGAATCGGAGCCAGGGAGTTGGTCGGCGAGGACGTCGGCGTTGGCGCTGATGACGCAGAGAAGGTTGTTGAGAGTATGGGCGATGGCTTCCATGCGGTTGGAGGGGAAGTGACCATTGCCATGGGGGTCGAGAGCAAGTTCCACTTGATCAGCCATTCTGAGATGAGCTTGAGTTTTCTGTTCGGAATGGGCTTCGAGAAGCGTGGTGTGGAACAGATCAGCGGAGAGTTGATTGAGAGGCAGACAATGCGAGGCGCCGGCTTGCTGAGCCTTTTTGTCGAGATCCTTGACAGAGGGGTAAAAGAGAGCGAGGACAGGAATGGCGGGGTATTCGGCGCGAATTTTCTGGATGACGCGCAGACCCTGGAAGCTCCAAGCATGAAGATCAATGGCGAGGGCATCCCAATAGCCCTCGGCGAGGACGCGAAGCAGATCCGAGGGTGAGTCGGAGCGATGAATGCGCAGAGGGGTGGCGGGGGCCTCCGCAAGCGCGTGAGAAACTCTCATCCAGGACGGATTCTCGCCCAGGAACAGTATTTGGAATACGTTGTCGTGCATGGTTCTTTTCAGCTTCTCCTTGCAGAATTAACACGAGCATGTTCATTGATGAACCCTCGCTCGCAAACATGCGAATTGCTACGCTAAAACAGAATCAGGAAGCGCCTTCAGAAACAACGCGACGGCCACCCGAAGGAAAGAGCCGCTGAATCTCCATCAGGAGGCCCTCCGGGAGAAGACTCTTGGGAACGAAGCTGTGCGCACCGTGCCGAAGACATTCTTCGCTGAGGGAAAGGCCGTGCAATTCGGAAAAAATGATGATGCGCATGTCCGGGCAAGCAAGGCGGATGTGCTCGGCGGCTTCCAGGCCATTGACGCGGGGCATGCTGAGATCGAGAAGGACGAGATCAGGCTTGTAGAGAGAGGCGAGTTGGACGGCATTCTGACCGTCACTGGCGGTACCGACGATTTCAAAACCCCCGGCAAAGTCCAGGTAGTCGCAGACGGAACGCAGTGCAGTGGGCGAATCGTCAGCGACAAGGACGCGGATTTTGTGTGTTGCGGACATCATGCCTCCGAAAGGGCCTGATTAACGTTCGTTAATATTGCGGGAAGGGAACGGGGAGGGAAATGGGAGTGATTGCGTAGGGTGGAATCACTAGTACCAGGGAGCAATATAGTTTGAATGCTGAGAAAGTGAGCCAAAGGGGGATGGATGGAAGAGAAGGCCTGGAGACACGGTCTGGGATTTGGGCAGGCTGGTCCTTCGTTGAGGAAGGCAAGAAGTAGAAGGGTGAAAGAGTGAAAAAGTGGAAGAGTTCGAGGGTCAGTGAGGTTACAGGTGCAAGATCGGCGGCGAGCCGCCGCACTCCAAAAGGGTCAGGTGGAGATGATGTTGTTGCGGATGGCGTACAGGACGAGTTCGGGGAGGGAGTGGAGATCGAGCTTGAGCATGATGTTGGCGCGGTGGGCTTCGGCGGTGTTAACGCTGATACCGAGGATGGTGGCGATTTCCTTGTTGCTCTTGCCTTCAGCGAGGAGTTGAAGGATTTCGCGTTCGCGCGGGGTGAGGCGGGAACGGTGGGGCTTAGCAGGATCGGAAGAGAGTTCGCCGGGATTGACGGCGGGGGAGACACGAAGCGAGAAGTAGGGCTTGTTGTGGCGAAGGGCGTCGACGGCGGCAAGGAGAACACGGTCGGCATCGTCTTTGAGGATATAGCCGCGGGCGCCGGCTTCGATGACTTGGTGAACGAGTTCATCGGATTCGTGCATGGTGAGGATCAGGATTTGGGTGTGGGGTGAGGCTTTGCGAATGTGGCGGGTGGCGTCCACGCCGTTGAGAAGGGGCATGCCGATATCGAGGACGGCGACATCGGGTTTGTGCTTGGTGGCTTTTTCGACGGCGTCGCGACCATCAACGGCTTCGGCGCAGACCTGCCAGCCATCGCGGGATTCGAGGAGGGTGCGCAGGCCGGTGCGAACAACGGCGTGATCATCCGCGATCAGAATGCGAAGGGGGGCCATCGAGAGCCTCCTTGGGAGGAACCTGCGAAGCAGGGATGGTAGCGCGAACGGTGGTGCCGGAGGAACTGGATTCAATGTCGAGGGTGCCCCCGAGCTGAGCCATGCGTTCGCGCATGCCGGGGATGCCGACGCCGAGATGGGCGACATTGGGCTGGGAGAGGCCATTGAGAGGGAGTTTCATACCGCGGCCGAAGTCGATGATCTCGAGCATGACGGAGGAAGGAGTTTCGAGAAGGCGGATGGTGGCGGAGCCGCTGCCGGAATGGCGCTGGATATTGGTAAGGCTTTCCTGAACGACGCGGAAGAGGGCGATTTCGACGAACTGTGGCATGCGGCTGAAAAGCTGGGGAAGGACGAGTTGAGTTTCGATGCCGCTGCGTTCGCTGAAGCCATGAACGTATTCCTTGAGAGCGGAGACGAGGCCGAGTTCATCGAGCAAGGGAGGATGAAGGAGATAGGAGAGGGTGCGTATTTCGCGGGACATCTGCTGGAGCAGGGCGCGAGCTTTTTCGAGGGCGCGCTCGGCGGGTTCGCTGAGGGGCGGGGAGGAATGGCGAACCTGGGCGAGACTCAGATTGATGGCAAGAACGGTTTGCGCGAGGCCATCGTGGAGCTCGCGGCCAATGCGGCGGCGCTCCTCGTCCTGGAGATTGAGGAGTTGCGTGGAGAGTTGATGGATGGCCTGCTCGGCGTTTTTCATTTCGGTGATATCGGTAAAAGAAGAGATGACGCGGAGGATGGAGCCGTCTGGATTGAATTGCGGGACGGCATTGCCGAAAATCCAGAGGATTTCCGGGAAACCGGGGCGGAGCCAACCCATGGTGCGGCTGTGGAGAGGCCGTTTGGTGCGGAGGACGGTAGAGACAGGACGGTCCTCGAAGGGCATGAGGCGGCCGTGTTCGTCGACAGGGGTCAAGCCCAAAGAGGCAACATCCCTTGCGATGATTTCCCTTTCGGGGATGCCAACAAGGGTAAGTGCGGTCTGATTAGCGAATTCGATTTTGCCGTCGGGGCCGTTGAGGACAACGGCAACGTGGAGGTCGCGGACGAGAGTGCGGAAACGCTCCTCGCTTTCGCGGAGAGCTTCGAGAGCTTTGCGCTGTTCGGTGACGTTGGTAAGAGAGGCGAGGATACGAGTGAGATTGCCCGTGGCATCGAACTCAGGAATGGCGTCGAGGAGGGTCCAGAGAATTTCATCGGTGTGAGGAAGACGCCAGGCAAAGACTTGGCTCCGAATCGGTTGGCCGGTGGCAATGACAGAGGCGGTGGGACGGGCGGACTCGGGAAGGGGGACGCCGTCTTCGAGGAACGGCTGGAGACCAAGTTCCTGGGTGGTCTTGCCGATAATATTCTCGATCTTGAGGCCGAACATGTCCAGGGCGGCCTGATTGGCGAATTGCATGCGGGCTTGAGGGTCGAAGGAGGCGATGCCGACATGAATGTGTTCGACGAGGGAGCGAAAGCGCTGTTCGTTGGAGCGGAGAAGTTCTTCGGCGGCCTTGCTCTCGGTGATGTCGCGAACGACGACCAAGGAGCAAGGTTTGCCGTCGAGATCGAGAAGCGCACCGGACATGTGGCCGATGCGGAGCTGTCCGGATTTGGTGCGGAAGCGGAATTCGCATTCCTGAAGTTCGCCCGTGCGCACAAATTCCGAGAAGAGTTCGGCGCGGCGAGTGGGGTTTTCCCAGAGGTGCAAATCGGTGGGAGTTTTGCCTAGAACTTCCTCGCGGGAATAGCCGGTGAGACGGGTGAAACTGTCGTTAACGTCGACGTGGGGGCCGTCGGGGAAGAGGTTGATGGACATGGAATCGGGGCTGGAACGAAATGCGGAAGAGAACATGCGCTCTGACCTACGCAGAGCTTTTTGAGTTTCCCGCAAGTGGTCGGAAATCAGACGCTGCCTGCGGCTGGTGAGGATGAGCCGGGCGGAGGAACAGACGACAGCGGCAGTAACAGCGATCCAAGCGAGTGGCAATTGTTCCTGGGCAACGGAGCGGCCCATGAAGATGACGAGAAGGGGGATGACGATAGGAAGAATCTGGGCGGTGACAAGTTGGCCGACGGGGGAGGAGGAGACGGGAGCAGATTCGGGCTGTTTCCAGTTGGCGGCGAGCAGGATGACGAGGAAGCAGGGCAGCATCCAGAAGAGGTCGCCCCAACTGGCCGAAGGGAGGGAGGTACGCAGTGCAAAGAGGTACTCTGCGTCAGAGAGGAAGGCGGCGAGGAAGACGAAGCCAAGGACAAAGAAGAAGGAGCGAAGCCAAGGAGGAAGAGAAGTGCGGGAGCGGAAAAATAGGGCAAGGGAGAGAGCCAGGTCGCGGATGATGTAGAGGATGAGCATTTGCCGCACGAGAGAGGTGCTTTGGGTCTGCCAGCGGGCGGTAATATTGAAGAAGTAGAGATAGGCGGTGGCGGCGACGATGCCGACCTGGATGAAATCGAGGATGTGGACCCAATCGATGCCAGGCGGTTCACTGCCGGAGAGCGGGAGCAACATCATGACGATGGGAGCGGGCCAAAGAAAGTAGAGGACATCGGACGGCCAGGGCATTTGTGCTGCGCCGGGGACGAAACTTTCGTAGTAAGAACTGACAACTTGCGCGATGGCGTCTAGGGCGAAAGCGGCGCCGAGGAGAAGCCAAAGCTGGCGTGGATAGCCGGAGGAGCGGCGGGCAACGTAGATGGAGCAAAGAGTTGCGTAGGCGACGATGAAGAGGTCGAGGGAATTGGAGATCAGGAGGCTTACAGCGGCGTTGTGGACGGTTTCCAGATCGAGGAGAAGCAGAACGGCCACAAGAAGAGCGACGGCAACGGCAATCCGAGGAAACTTGCCGGAAGGGAGCAATGTTACCTCACGAGCAAAGAACGGGATAAGCCTGATGGAGCGAGAATCGGGAAGAGTGTACACCAGAGTGGGTTGAGGGCAGGTAGAGTATTTAGTATCAGGTTGTCAGTTTTAAGTTGTAAGTTTTAAGTAAAGAGAAGAGGAGAGGAATCAGTGGCCGGGGCTTGAATGACGCCGCGATCCCTCCACTGCGTGTCGCAAACGGCGCGACACTTCGGTCGGGATGACAGAGTGGTTGAAAGTTAAAAGTTGAAAGTTGAAAGAAAAGACGAAGAGAAACTCGGAGAGGGACGATAACAGAGAGGGCCTAGAGGAGAGTTGAAAATCGAAACTCGAAAATGGAAAATCGAAAACCGAACGTAGTCGCAAGACGCAGTGATGGTGCAGTGATCCCTCCACTGCGTGTCGCAAACAGCGCGACACTTCGGTCGGGATGACAGAGTGGTTGAAAGTTAAATGTTGAAAGTTGAAAGAAAAGACGAAGAGAAACTCGGAGAGGGACGGTAACACAGGCCACCCTTCGCAAAGAACGCTCTGGGCAAGCGGAGATCGGAACGCAGAGGACACCGAGATCAGAGAAGAGTAACCCAAGCCCCAGGTACAAAACCGGTACCTGGGGCACCCGCGATTCAAACCCAAGAGCACAATCAGAGTGACTGTGCCACAAGAAGCAGACCCCAAGAGAAAAGAAACCCAAGAGAAAAGCCGCAGGGCTCCCGGCCAGAAGGCGGCGGGCAAGCGCGGACTCTCCCTGCGCTACAAAAGGCAGGAGGTGCAGGACAGAAGAGAGGTAGAAATAAAAAGGGCGGAGCGCAGAGCGCCCCGCCTGGAGATGAGGGATCAGATTAAAGGGGTTGAACGTTGGAGGCTTGCAGACCCTTCGGCCCGCGTACGACCTCGAATTCCACGGCCTGGCCCTCGTTAAGAGAGCGGTAGCCATCGGCCTGAATCGCGGAGAAATGGACGAAAACGTCTTCTCCGGTCTGGCGCTGGATGAATCCGAAGCCCTTGCTCGCGTTAAACCACTTTACAGTTCCTTGTTCCTTACTCAATGCAGTTTCTCTTTTCAAATAAGCTATCTGATGCTTCTCTCTCCAGGACCCTTACGGATACCGGGCGTCTTCCGTCGTCTCCTCACCGCGGTTAAGCGGGCGGAAAACAAAAAAGGCCGCAAGTTGTAGCCTGCGACCCTTCAAAAACAAAAGGCGAAACAAGAGCAACAAACGCAG